>Ga0209064_1000339_pt1 | contig 107404 bp, 110 predicted proteins | sample Inofromicrocosms_FD_187498 | JGI IMG/M metagenome (GOLD analysis project Ga0209064, IMG submission 187498) | Mouse cecum microbial communities from Vienna, Austria - Inoculum for glucosamine and mucus D2O microcosms (SPAdes) (version 2) | ecosystem: Host-associated > Mammals > Digestive system...
CCTGGTAGACTGATGAGCCTTCAGCCAAGAACTGTCAGATATTGACTCTTTGGATGAAGGCAAGAGAAAGGGGTCCAGGGGATAGTGGGCCCCACTGTCAAGGGAGGAAGCGGAGGAAATCTTTCGTAGAATTGGCAGTATCTGCCGACTCTCTAAAATCAGTGTCCGTTTTCTTGACATAGGACCACATTTGAGTAATGGAGACACGGTAACTGTCCGTGCTATCTACAGCGACAACGCTAGAAACCTAGCCAATGTGGAAGTAGTCCAAGACGTAATGACCTGTACGGTTGACGGTCTAAACGGAGAGTCAATCATCTATGAATATGACGACAATCTTAAAGAGACTCTCACAATTGATGGATATGAAATACCGGACAACTTTACTACAGATGAGGAAAGACAAGCCTATGTATCTTACATGAAGTCTCTGGACGGAAAAACAGATGTAGCGGAGCCTGAAATCTCTGAACAGTGGTACATCGGAAAGTCAGAAAATCCAACAAATTTTGAGAGTACCACCTTTTGGACAAAAGATTATGGAGCGTACCCAAAAGATGCCTATTATGCGGCACTCGATTTTGGATACAGTAGTAGCCAGCCGTTTAAGGTAGAATCTGTCATGTCCGGGGGACATGTTGATGGATACCGAACAGTTTTTTCAGAGGACTAGGGTATGAATGCAGCTGCTAGACTATTTATTCGCAATCAGTATTTCAATATCGACAATCTGTTTAGAAACTTCGATCCTGAGAATATCAAATGGCATTTAAAAGTAATGCTATATACTCCGGATTATAGCTGGTTTAATACGTGCGCTATCGCCAGTAATGATAGCTTCAGGAGAAGTGGCTTATATCGCGCCCAACCGCTGGATGAGTGGTCCCAAGAATCACCAGAAGGTGTAACTGATAAAGATTTCACCATCCTCTTCCCACTGCTTGATCAAAGCGATCCGAGAATAACTTTTGCTCTCGAACAGCTATATACCGTTCGAGATTTTAATATGGCAGATGAAATTGATACCGAAGATCCTCCGTTAATCCAGGACGTTTTGCGATCAGGCAGATTTTCCGATCTTAAAGAGGCTCTATCTGAAGGCTGGAGGAAAAGGCTAATGGAGTCCTGGCTTTCTAAATGCAAATATTATAAATGTGCCAATGACGAAGAAAAGAGATTCTTGGAGAATTGCTATATTTATGCATTCAGCAGGACTGACCTTGCTGAACAGCACGATCTTGATTGGAAACTTTCCAGAAAGCCAGAAGACAGTGTTGCCCTTTATCGTGCAATGCACCAAATCATCTGTGACTATCCAGGTATGATTGCTTCTTGGCTGGTGAGTTTGCAACAGTCCAAATCTATTCACAAGAAGAGATTATCTGCTGCAGTCTTGTCGTCAATCAGAAAGGGGCAATCGTGATTCGAGTAACTTATGAAACTAAGCCTATCCTCATGACCCTGTGCGGCTGGGGCTTGGATAGAGAAGATGCTATACAATTCTTGAAGGATGTACGCTATGACGATTACAATGGGTTTGGGAGACATTTCGTGACAGAACTGATCGAGGAGCTGTCTGAGATAACGGATTCTGATTACAGGAAACTCGCCAAATTCTTATATTGAGAAATAAGGGGAAAAGGAAATAGTATGAAAAAGAAAGTTCAAATAGTCGTTACCACAGAATTTGATTCTAACGAAAGAAAGAAATTCGAAGATTTCTTTCAGGCAACCGAATCTATGGTGGGCGTGGAAGATCAGATGAACCTGAGTTCAGCAGAATGTGAGGTTGAAGATGATGAACCGGGTGTAACAACTTGGGGATTTGAGCAGGATGAGCTTGGTCGTATTTCGAAGACTACTGAAATCATGACGCTTTTTCCGAAAGATATATATAATGGCGACTATTCTGATCCCATCAACTTCATGATAGGCAACTTAGAAGAATAGGCATTTTCCCGCGTAGTAATGAGAAAACGTGTAAGACCTCTAGGGGTTATGCTTTCTATCGTATAGAGCTCATCAAATCTTACTGAGCTATTTGCAAGCGGGATGTAATATGGTATTCTATCTATAGTAATTGGCAAAGCTCCGCCAACTCATCAGAGAAAAGTAGAGCAGGTGAGAAATTTGAGCGACTCTGGCTCCGCGCGAAACATCGTGAAACAGAGAAAGACAATTCAGTATCTGAATTGTCTTTTTTTTGGAGAAATACATGAGATTATACAATAATCGGATTCGTTTATACGAAATTGATAAGCAATATGCCTCCTATTTACGGTCAGTGGATTCTCGTGTTAGTGTTAAAGACCATAGGCCATTTGTAGGTATTCTTGTATCGAGTGGAAAGCAATGGTTCTGTATTCCAATAACTACTCAAGTCGTTCCTAAATCAGGCAAAGCAAGACGCAAGGATGTTACCACTATAATATTTGATAACCATCAACATCCGATCGCTGCTGTTTTATATAACAATATGCTACCTGTTTATCCGGAGTTCATCCACGACTATGAGGTTTCGGATCCACTGCTCAAAGAACTGTCTTTGACGGAACTACGCTTTTTAAACAGATTATCCATACGTGATGAAATCATCGAGAAATCTACGTCAGTAATGCTCAAATCAAAGCATTCAATGCTCATGAGAAAAATCTGTGTTAATTTTCCTAAACTCACAAAAGCAGCAAAAATTTATTACGAAAGGCAAATGATGATAGATAAGAAAAAAAGAGCTGATCCTCGCCAGCAGCTGGTGGATGCATACGTTGCGTCCTTAGAACAAGGAAAGATTCCCTGGTATAAGGGTTGGACTGTCGAAAGACCATACAACATCGTTAGTAAAACGGCATATAAAGGTTTGAATCAGCTGATTCTTCAGCTGGCAGCAGATCAGGAAGAATACAAAGATCCGCGTTGGATGACATTCAAGCAGGCAAAAGATAACGGCTGGAAGGTTCGTAAGGGTGAGCATGGAATCAAGCTGACTGGCTGGGCTGTCTTTGATATTGAAAAAAACAAAACAATATCTTTGGCTGAATTTAACAGGCGTAAGAAGGAAGATCCCGATTTTGATAAAAATCGCTATCGCCTGTTTCAAGGCAGATCATTCGTAGTTTTCAATGCAGCACAAGTTGAAGGGGTTCCTGAATATGTGCGGGGGCCGATTCAAATTAAGGGTAACGAATTAATAGAAAGGCTCCCAAGCCAAATGGGCGTTGCTCTCAAACACGGAGGAGATAACGCGTTTTATCACCCCCTACACGACTTTGTGAGGATTCCTGATAAAGAAAATTTTGTTGATGATTATGTCTACGATTCAACGCTCCTACACGAACTCTGCCATGCAAGTGGCCATCATACTAGGCTGAACAGAGATCTCACTGGGAAATTTGGCTCTGAATCCTATGCAAAAGAAGAGCTGCGAGCTGAGATTGGCAGCTCTTTTTTAATGGCAGCATTGCAGATCAAACCATCACCTGCACATATTCGGCGACATGCAGCCTACATACAATCGTGGATCACGATTCTGAAAAAGGATCCGAAAGAATTGGAGGCTGCTGTCAGAGGAGCCGAAAAAATCGAAAAATACATCATCAGCGTCGGCGACTGGGAGAAAGAACTGGAAGTCACAAATGATGGGAAATTGAAGCAAAATGAAACTCCACATAAGTCTAAATCAAGAAGCAGTAAGAATAATGATCCAGAGAGGTAAAAATGGAGAACAAAACTAGTTATTGGCGGCCACCCGAAGCGGCGAATCGTCTAAAACAAGCAATCAATAAACAAATCTCCATTCTTGATCTAGCTGATAGCTTGGGACTACCCTATGAAAAGCATGGAAAAGGGACTGTACATCTAATTGACCACGATTCATGTGTTATTTTTACAGAGCGGAATTCATTTACCCGATATTCCCAAATCCAGGCTAATGGTAAGCCAGTGGGGGGCGGGCCGCTGGATTTCTACATGCACTTCACAGAGAAGAAATACTACGAAGCACTGCATGATCTAGAATCACACGTGAATGATGATCCTGTTTTTGAAGTTCATGACACACACCACGAAACGCATTGTCTTACCCCAGAAGCGCGCCATAGAAACCTAGCCGGGGAATTGTCTCAGAGAATATCGCATAGCCCTGACAATAAAGCAATGAGATATGTGTATGCATATCTCTCTAAAACTAGGCGAATAGATCCAGAAATAATTCAGGCTTTTGTTGATCAGAAATGTCTTTTCCAAATCTCTAATGATAAAGGAAAAATGTGTGCATTTGTCGGCCACGATGAGCACGGATTGATTTCTTCAATTTGTTTTAGAGGTACCAGTTCCAGATGCAAATTCATGGGCGATTTTTCGGGGTGCAACTACTCACGGGGATGGTTTTTTGATCCAACCTTTGATTTGCAACAACTCGCTTATTCGGAAGATAAGCCGCCTGCTAAACCACTGCTTTGTTTCGAATCGCCAATCGAGATGATGTCGTATATGACCATTCTTAAAGATGGAGGTTTTGCCTGGAAAGGGTTCTCGTACTTAGCTACTGGTTCAGTTACAAAAACTCAGGCAATCAGGGAAACTGCGTCCCTATATGGATGCACAGAAGTGATCATAGCCTTCAATAATGATCATGAAGAAGAGTTAAGAAGTGGCCGCAATCCAGGCAAGGAAGCTGCAGAACAGGTTGCAGAAGCCTTACTGGACGAGTGTATACTAGCTAGAGTTTTACTTCCTGGGAGCCGCAATGATTGGAATGATACCTTAAGGTCGATTAAATCTGGAGAATTAGATCAGCCTATTAAAATGCCACCATCCAAAAAAGAGGTTCGCGATAAGGGAGGGGGGCTTGAACGATAATATAGTATAAAGATGCCGGGACGTTGTGATACGATCCCGGCTTTTTTGTTTCAGATTTGAAGAATCAGGATTAGTTTACTCTCCAATCGAGCTATGACGAGAAGAAAGCATTCGTCAGGACTCTGGTTAACCGGTATAATGAAGGTCATCTTGAAGATTTCGCCATACTGATTGACTTCAAGCGTAGGGATGAGATGGAGACCGATCCTGAGGTGGTTATGGTCATTGACCTGAAGACACTTGTTTATTCTTACCGGCTGCTGACAAGTACTCCAATCGAAAAGCGTCTGGCGGATGGTTTAAAGCTGAACAGCGTAATGCAGTTCAAGGACGACAAACTCTGGGATGAAAAGCCATTCGGGCTGAAAGACCTTCTCGAGGAAAGAGGAATGTCTGTTTACCGTCTAACCAAAGATTCTGGCCTGAGCAATCGGACCGTTGAACGAGTGGTCAAGGGCGAACAGTCTATTGGCCAAATGTCTCTGGATAACGCAGATGCTTTGGCTCATGCATTAGGCTATGAAAACGCTACTGAGCTGAAGAAGGATCTGGCGTTCAGAAACCGGAGATACACGTTTTGAAAAAGCTGGATATCCATCCTGGGGACGAGTTCGGTAACTGGACTGTGCTCAAGAGAGTGGACTCCAACAGTGGCTGGACGCAGTATTTGTGCCGGTGCAAGTGTGGTGAGGAAAAGGTAGTTAGAGGTCATCATCTGATTTCTGGAAAGAGCCAGTCCTGCGGCAAGTGTGGTGCTCGATCCATTGAAAGGGTAGTCGACGCGAAGCCAAAAACAAACAACACCAGTGGCCAGAATGGAGTCAGCTGGAAGGAGAAAGACAAGCGCTGGGAAGCGTCTATCAGCTATCATGGAAAGCGCATGTATCTGGGTTATTTCGAAGACTTGGACGATGCTATAACTGCCAGAAAAGCCGCCGAGAGATACTTGGCGGTAAACAAAGGATTGCCTGATGATTGACTGTCTTTCTCTATATGACTTCTGAAAAATGCTGTTATACTTAATATACGAAAAGGATGAGCGGTGTTGGGATATACCTCTTCTATGGAGAAAACCAGCCGTTGCAGCCTTTTTTTATTTGTAGCAATCTTACGACTGATTATGTGATTCTTATGGGAGACTAAATTCAAACCTTATTCTCCCTTTTTGTGCAAAAAGGTCTCCTACTTTTTGAAGTGTGTATAAATAAGAAATATGGACCTTTTTGAATGCAACTATCTAGAATAATCTCCTTCTTCATAAAGGTGTACCTTTTTGCAGTAAACTATAGCTATGACGACAGAAAACAGTGTAATCGTGGGGTATGCCCGTGTTTCCTCTCGTGATCAGAACCTTGATCGACAAATTATGCAGCTGCTTCCGCTGATTACAAACGAGAGGTATCTCTTCCAAGACAAACAGTCCGGACGAAATTTTGATCGTCCTGAATACCAACGCATGAAAGACTTTCTTCGCCGTGGCGACACCCTCATTATATGTAGCCTAGATCGACTGGGTCGGAACGCTACGGAAATGGAAAAAGAATGGAAAGAACTGACTGATCGAGGTATTTACTTGCGAGTCCTGGATATGCCAATTCTTGACACTAAACCCGGCCAAGACACAATGAATCAACTCGTTTCCAAAGTCGTTTTTGATTTGCTCTCTTATATTGCACAGATGGAACGCGAAAAAATCCGGGAAAGGCAACGTGAAGGAATTGCAGCTGCCAAAAAAGCAGGAAGACCTACAGGAAGACCCAGAATTGAATTTCCGAAGAATTGGGCAGAAATAATCAAACAGTATGAGTCAGGGGACATCACGGCTCAAAAAGCCCAGCAAGATCTAAACCTAAAGCCGGGCACGTTTTACAACCTCTTACGCAGATATCGGAAGAGATGAAATCTTTTATATTGTTAGGAAGGGTACTATGTTACGAACAGAAAGAATTCAACGGGCAGCTACTTTTGCCTACAACGCCCATCTCCACCAATGTGATAAAGCGGGGTATCCATATATTTTTCATCTCGCAGAAGTTGCAGAACTAATGGGTGAAGATGAAGAAGCGGTGATTGTAGCCCTAATGCATGATGCATTTGAAGATACTGATTTACAATTAAGGGATTTCTCAAAGGAATGGGATCCCGACATCATCGTTGCTCTGGACCTACTCACTCGTAAGGATGGGCAATCGTATATGGATTACATTGCCCAAATCAAGAAATCCCAATGGAAACGGACAGAGGAAGGATTCCTGATTTGTCCGGAAGGAAGGGTGCTAGACCAGTATGAAGGAGACAGCACCTCAAGGACCCGAGGTGGAAACCTTCATATCAGTCAGATGTATGCGGAGAAAGGCCATTGTGAGGGATGTCCCAGACGGTCCCAGTGTTTCCGGTTCGGAGAGTACAGGAGAGTCGGAAAGAATGTAGTGATGGAGGAACTACAGAGGAAAGTGGATGAGAATCTGGAGTCTGAAGAAGGAAAAGGGCTGTGCAGGCAGAGATCTTCACAGGTAGAAGGAGCGTTCGGGATCCTGAAACAGAACCGGGGAATGACCAGATTCAAAAGAAGAGGACTGAAAGGTGTCAGGATGGAATTTCTCTTGAACTGTCTGGGGATGAATCTGTACAAATATCATCTGTTCTGGCTTAAACAGAGAGCCTGTAATTCAACGGGTAAGCTGAACTGAAAGAGAAACAGAGCGTTTTTTAGAAGTTATACCCCAAAGTTGTTTTCATAATGCCCGAAAAGAAGCCCTGGAGAAAGTTGATGGAATTCTCCAGGGCTTCTAATGCTTAAAACTACAAAGAAAGAGGCTGTACTCAGTTTCCAGCTATAAAACTGGTCTACTGTTACAGCCTCTAAAATCTTTCATCCGCATATCTCTGACATAAAGCCCTTATCTCTTCAAGTAGGTACTTATAATCATATTCTTGGGCCCTATCAAGGCGGTCCTTCAGCTCAGGGCTGCAGTTCAGGAATCCGCTCAATTCGTTTGGCTGCATATCGCGAACTATAGCAGTTTCTTCAATAATCCTTTGAAGATCATACTCTTTGATAGATGTCGGTACTTTCATAGCTCCTCCATAATACATTTAAATTATTTAAAAAGCGATCAGGTGGCCAGTTCAAGACCACCCGATCAATCTTAAAATATATGAAGATATAATAGCGCTTAAAACCGCTACCAAAAGTTCTCCCAAGAGAGAAACTATACATTTTTTATATGGCATGTCTCGCCCCCCGCTTTCTGTGTCGCGGGAAAAGATAACATAGGTTGTTGATGTTGTGCGGTTTTTTTACGGATTTTTGCCGAAGTTTCTACAGAGGACAATTTGCAATCTATATGCTATTATACTAGTGGCTTAATTCGTAGAGCCACATCGGCCGGGGCACTTAGAGTGGTACTAAGTGCTCTTTTTTATAAAAAGCCAGCAGGTGGTATCTACTGGCTCATGGGCTGGCTGGCTTTTATGTGTTCCTGTCCAGCCACCTGCGGATATACTCGGCTAGTAGATCCGCCACGACAGCAACAATTAATTCGTAGAACCTATTCATCGGCAATCACCTCCTTTGGCCGTTAGAGGTGAATAGCCAGCTCCAAAAGCTTACCATATAAACTGAAGTGCGCGAGTATTTAATTTCTCATCGGTATTAACAAAGTGGCCAATCTCATTGAAGACGACTGGCCACTTTGTTTTTTAAAACTTTTTTTGATTTCTACAATGGATTTTTTCGATTATCAAGGTACTTAATAGGTTACTTATAGTACCAATTAAAATGCCAGTGATAATCGTTATGATAATTTTAGTTAGCATTCCTCCCTCCCTCGGTGAAGAATATAACTTTGCAGATTTATGATTTTATTTTATCACATATATTTTATTTATTGTAATATTTTTTGGAGGAATTTATGAGTTTAAAATTTACTGCAATTTATCTTCGGGTATCATCCCGGGAACGGGCATTAGAAGGTTATGGATTAGAAGCGCAAAGAGAAAAGTGCGATAAATGGATCGATCTATATAATATCGACAGCAAAAATGTACGCTATTACGTTGATGACGGTTATTCCGCAAAAAATCTTAAACGCCCCAAAATGCAAGAACTGCTAAAAGATATTCGTTCCGGGAAAGTCGGCAAGATCATTACCTATAAATTAGACAGGCTTACTCGTAATGTTGTTGATACATATAACCTGATCAAAGAACTGGATCTGCATCAATGTGAGCTGGCTGCAATCATTGATAACCTCGACATCACATCAGCAAACGGCAGGCTGTTTGTAGGGATTTTATCTATCATCGCTCAGTGGGAACGAGAAGTCATTTCAGAGAGAACCATTGACGGTATGGTTGCCATGGCACAACTTGGAAAATACCCATTCGGATCCACACCTTTTGGATGGTGTAAAGATGAGTTCGGGCGTCTGCACATCGATCCGACTGATTCTAAAATCGTCCTATATGCAGCTGAACGCATCCTGGAAGGTCATTCTCTCACTTACATTTCGTCTCTCATTAAACGGGAATTCGGTATCTACAAGTCAGCTCTAACTATAAAAAAAGAGCTCTCAAATGAGCGCTTGATTGGAAAATTTAGGTACCGCGAGAATGATTACATCGGGCTGATACCAGCCATAATGGAAGAAGATAAATTTATGGATCTTCAAAAAGTCTTGGCTTTCCGTCAAATTCATGCCCCAAGGCACCGGAAATATATATTCCATTCTAAAGTCTACTGTAAAAACTGTGGATGTAGGATGGAACAGTCCTGTACGACCAAAGGTACTACAATATATTATTACTACTGCTGCCCGCACTGTAAGGCACGGATCAATCAAGATAAGCTGTTGAAATCTGTTCTTGATCCGATCTGCGACAATATGCAGTCCCTCCGGGAAGAAAGATTGTATAGAGAATACGAGAAGAAGATGATCGATCTCAATACCTCTATAGAGAACGTTATGATGCAATATCAAAACCGCGAACTTTCACAGCAAGCTTTTGCATTGGCCATGGAGAGCCTATCTGACCAAATGGCAAATCTAAAAAAAGGATGGAGTATCGCTTCATTAAGTAAAGATACATTCCACAAAGCAGATCCCTTATTGAAGTTCCAGTTTGTTCAATCGACCGTGGCCAAAATAGTGTTTGATCCGTTCACAAAAAAACATCATCAAGTCGAATTCAAAAGAGTTCTATAATTTTTATGAGTTACATGACTGAGAAATTGTATCTCAGTCGTTTTATTTTTTATCTTATCCGGTGTAGAATGATTGCAAGAGCAAAAAGCAAAAAAAAAGGCGGCCAGCCCAGCAACCTTTTTTTAATAGTGAACAGTAACCTTGTTCGTTTTGATTTTATCTTGTTTGACCTCGCAAATCAAGCAAGAATTTCTCACGATATGCTACTGGTCACTACCAGTAGCTTTTTGCATCTTATAAGAGCGCTCGTGCTTTTTGTATGATGCAAATTAAGGTCTCTGTACCCTGTAAACAGAGCCGCATTATGCGGCCCTGTGCAGTGTCTAAATGGCGCCTGAAACAAGACTCGAACTTGTGACCTGCCGGTTAACAGCCGGATGCTCTACCGACTGAGCTATTCAGGCATTTCCTCAACTGCTCTATTAGCATACCATCGACTTACGCGGGTGTCAAACAACTTTCGTTGAAAAAAGACCACAATCTCGTCATAATTTCCCTGAGGTGAATGCAATGCTGAAAGCGATCATCATGGATATGGACGGGACCCTGCTGGCCCCGGGCGATCATATCCTTCCGGAAACGAAACAGAAGCTCCTGGAGCTGGAACGGCAGGGAGTGACCCTGATCCTGGCCTCCGGGCGAAGCTATACCAGGCTTCTTCCTTACGCCGACCAACTGGACATGGCAGCCAATGGCGGCTATCTCATTGAAGTGGATGGTATTTCCCTGTACGACATGGGCGCCGGTGAGCGTGAGGTCCTGCGGCGGATGGACCCCTCGGAGATCCGAGAAGTCTATACTGACCTCATGCATCTCAACTGTGAGGCCCAGGCCTGCTTTGACGACGGCTTCTTCGATTATTTTGACGAAGACATCCGCCGGAAAAAGGAACAGCTGCGCAAAGAGCGGAACCTCCCCGACGACTTTCCCTGGACAGCCGGGCCCTGGGACTGGCTGGCGGACCTGCGCAGCGGCTACCCCAACCAGACCTTCGTGCACAGCGCAGAGGAAATCAACCGGCCCATCAACAAGATCCAGCTCATGCAGGATGAAGATAAAATCAGGGAAATCTACGACTTTCTGATCCGCAAATACGGAGACCGGTTCGAGATTTTCCGCACCTGCCCGCGGCAGCTCGAAATCCTGCCCAAGGGCTACTCCAAGGGCAAGACCCTGAAACGCCTCATGGAGATGAAGGGCTGGAACAAAGACGAAGTCGTAGCCTTCGGGGACGGAGAGAACGACGTGTCAATGTTCGAGGTCGTGGATGACAGCTTTGCCATGGCCAATGCCCGGGACTTCGTCAAGGCGAAAGCCAGGTACGAAACCGCGTCCAATGCCGACAACGGCATCGTCCGGGGACTGGAAAGGCTGGGTGTCTGATGGAATACCTTCTGCTGATTGCCGGCTTTGCCCTGCTGATCAAAGGCGCTGACTGGTTTGTGGACGGTGCGGCCGATGCCGCCGCACGAATGCGGATCCCCACCGTGATCGTGGGCCTGACCATCGTCAGCCTGGGCACGTCCCTGCCCGAGCTTTCGGTGAGCCTGAACGCCGCCATACAGGGCAGCAACGCCCTGGCGCTGTCCAATGTCGTTGGCAGCAACCTGTTCAACACCCTGGTGGTGGTTGGCTGCAGTGCCCTGATCGCTCCCTTTGTCATGGGACGGGAAATCCGGTACCGCGACACGACCTGGAACCTGGGGATGACGGCTCTGCTTGCCGTGCTGTGCATTGGCGGGACGCTGACCCGTTTTCGGGGCGTGATCCTGCTTGCGGCCCTGGCACTCTACCTGGTGATCCTGGTGCGTGCTGCGATGGCCAGCCGGAAAGCCACGCAGGATGCCCCGGCCAACGAGACGCCGGTGTGGAAAATCCTGCTGCTCATTGCAGTGGGCGTGGCCTGCATCATTTTCGGGGGCGACATGACGGTCAATGCTGCCAGGGCCATTGCCCTGAGCTGGGGCTGGAGCGAGGCGCTTGTCGGGCTGACGATCGTGGCCATCGGCACGTCTTTGCCGGAGCTGGTCACCAGTGTGGTGGCAGCGAAAAAGGGAGAAGCCGGACTGTCCATCGGCAATGCCCTGGGATCGAACATCATGAACATCGGGTTCATTCTCGGTCTCTCCAGCGCGATCCATCCCATTGCCGTGGTGCCGGAAAACATGATCGACATCTGCATCCTGCTGGCTGTGGCGCTGCTGATCGTGGTCATGGCCTGGCGGTCGGACAAGATGAACCGCCCCCGCGGATGGCTGTTCCTGGGGCTCTATCTGGGCTACTTTGTGTACATCCTGCTGCGGTGATTGCTGCCGCAGACAAAGAGAAAGACCAGAAGAAAGAACCGAAACCAAAAAAGTAAATCAGAAAGGGATTATGAAATGAAAGAAGACGACCGGGAACAAACGTACGATTTCGATGTGATTCATGAACGCAGAGGCACCAACAGTGCCAAATGGGATGGTACACCACACCCCGATATCCTGCCGATGTGGATCGCCGACATGGATTTTGCAGTGCTTCCCGAAATCCAGGAAGCCCTAGGGCACCGCGTACAGCATGGCATCTTCGGCTATGCCTGGCCGGATGACTCCTACCGCGAGGCAGTCTGCGGGTGGATGAAACGCCGGCACGACCTGGAGATCCGTCCGGAGTGGATCCAGTGCTCCAATGGCGTGGTGACGGCCCTGAAAACCGCCATCCAGGCATGGACCGAACCGGGGGATGAAGTGGCGGTGATCACCCCGGTTTACTATCCTTTCTACAAATCCATTGAAGGAAACGGCAGGATCGTCCGGCCGCTGTCCCTCACACTTCGCGATGGGCAGTATATCCTGGAGGACGAGGAACTCCGCAAGCTGGACGGGGCGAAACTTCTGCTGTTCTGCAACCCGCACAACCCGGCAGGCAAAGTCTGGACCAGACAGGAACAGGAGAAAATCGCGGATGCCTGCCGCAGATATGACGTAAAGGTGGTCAGCGACGAAATCCACGGAGATTTCATCCGCCCGGGTGTCAGGATGGTCCCGTTCTGGAACGCGGCTCCGGATGCCAGGGACTGGTCAATTCTCTGCACCGCGCCATCCAAGACCTTCAATCTTGCCGCCCTCTGGACGTCCAACATCCTGATTGCCAATGACGACATGCGCAAGGCCTTTGCGCTGGTCATGGACCGCAACGGAGCCGGCAATCCCAACATCTTCGGGATCGATGCCTGCCGGGCAGCGTATACATTCGGGGATGACTGGGTGGATTCCCTCAACGCCTATATTGACAGCAACTTCCGGTTCATGAAAAACTATCTCTTGACTGAACTCCCGCAGCTGCAGATGATCGAACCTCAAGGCACCTACCTGGCATGGGTGGACTGCCGTGCCCTGGGCATGGACGCCTCACAGCTGGAGACCTTCATGAAAGAGAAAGCCCGGCTGCTGCTGGACGAAGGCGTGATCTTCGGCCAGGCCGGAGCGGGCTTCGAGCGGTTCAACGTGGCATGTCCCAGATCCGTGCTCAAGCAGGCACTGGATCAGCTGCGGGATGCCGTCAGAGAACTGGACCTGCAGGCAGACTGACTGATGCATACAAGATCCACAGCAGACCCGGATCCCGGCTGGACCGGGCCTGCGGCTTTTTGCGCCAGGTGGCTGCAGGACAGCCGGACAGATCCGGACGGGGTGATGAAATGAGAAACCAGCCACAAACAATCAGAAAGACATTGTGCACCGCACTTGTCCTGACGCTCCTGGCCGGCTGCGGGACAGCGGGGCGGGTTTATGATCCGCCCACAGAACTGCCCCGTGTCACAGAGAACCCCAGCCTGTCGGAAGTGGTCGTGGGCCAGGACACCGTCCTGCTCCAGCAGGCGCTGATGGACTTGGTCCAGGATGCGGACAGATCCGGTGCAGACCTGGCCGGCACACCCCCCAATGAATTCATTTCCATTTATTACGAGGACCTGGAGTCCGGCGACATCCTGTCCCTGTATCCCGCCAGCTACTATCCCTGCAGCATGGTGAAACTCGTGTGTCTTGCGGCGGTCTATGATGCGATTGCCGACAGCGAGATCCAGGAAGAGGAAGTCTCGGATATGCTCGATGCCATGATCGAGATCAGCGACAACACCTCCTACAACGTACTGGCACAGCTCGCCGGCTCCGACCGCATACAACACATACTCGAAGCCGCAGGTACCCGGAATACCGTGGTCAACCACGGACTGCTTCCGGGGGATGCCTATTTTGGAGGCGACCCGGACCTGCCGGACAATACCGCGACCGCCGAAGACATGGGGAAAATCCTGCGGTACATCCACAACTGGCCGGATGAAGAGATCCGCGGGAAGATGATCGAACGGCTCACCCGATGTGAGGACGACAAAGCCCTGGTCCAGGGACTGCCGGCAGAAGTCACCGTGGCGCACAAAACCGGCTGGGCGGACGGGCTGTATCATGACGGCGCCATCGTGATGGAACCGGATGGCGGCACGTACATTCTCGTGGTCATGACGGAAAACGCCCCCATGGAGGAATTATCGCTGATTGCGGAAACTGTCACCGGCTTCCGGGGCCGGAAAATGACTGGAGAAGAACCCGCTGCCTGAAGGCTGCAGCCCCCGATGGAGAAAAAGACCGCACAGGTCTTTTTTTCATGCTCCGCATTTCGTTTCATGTCCGGCCGGTCCTCTCTCTCTGCCGATGGTTCCGGCCACCGCCAGAATCGTGACAGAAGTCTCACAGCGGCCGGTTTGTTATCATAAAACCGAAAGGAGTCCCATGTCTAATACCATCTTGTGGATCATCCTGGGGTATCTCTCCGGGTGCATATTATATTCTCAGCTCGCCTCTCGTCTGTTTCAGGTGCCGGACATCACAAAGCTGTCCTCCGATGGAAATCCGGGTGTGTTCAATGCCTTCCAGAACGGCGGGTTTGCCGTCGGCCTGTTCACCCTGGCAGGCGACCTTCTAAAAGGTGCCCTGCCTCTGTTTCTCTGGCGCATGACGACCCCCGGCTGGAAAGAGAATACCCTGCTGCCGCTGGTCATGGCCGCGCCCGTCATGGGAACACTGTGGCCAGCCTTCCGGCATTTCTCCGGCGGCAAAGGCATCACCGTGAGCTTCAGTGTCCTGCTGGGGCTGGTCCCCGACTGGCGTCCGGTGCTGCTGCTCGCAGCCTGTTTCCTGTTTTTTTCCCTGATACTGGTGGTGGATTCCCACTACTATCGGACACTGGTGGCGTTCACCGCATTCCCCGCAGGCGCGTGTCTTTCTGGCCTGCCACCGATGCTGACCGCGGGATGCCTCCTGCTTTCCCTCTGCGTGCTCACAAATCTCGCGCTGAAACACCGCGAAGCCGGAATCCTGGAGGTACACCTGTTATGGAAGCACTGATCCTGTCCTGCTCCACCGGAGGAGGCCACAATGCGGCGGCCAAAGCCGTGCAGGATGCCCTGTCCAGGCAGGGACATCATGCGATCCTGCTGGACCCCTACAGTCTGCAGGGGCAGGCAGTGGCGGACAAAGTCGGCCGGTTTTATGTGGACTTTGTCCGGACCGTCCCGCGGCTGTTCGGCGTGGTGTACAAACTCGGGGAAGCCTACACGAAACTGCAGGAGCACCTGCCCCATCATTCCCCGGTCTACCTGTTTCAGCGAAAAACGGCCAGGATGCTGAAGCAGTATCTGGAGAAAAGCCAGCCGGATGTCGTCGTGACCACACACGTCTTTGCGGGGGAAATGCTGACGATGCTCCGGAATGAGGGCATGAAACTGCCGCCGGTGATCTATATCGCCACGGACTACACCTCGATTCCCTTTACACAGGAAGTCCAGGCCGACCGCTACATTGTGGGGCACAAGGACATTGTCCAGAGCTTTGTGGCTGCGGGACTGCCCGAATGGAAGGTCCTGCCCTACGGGATCCCCGTCAATGAAGCCTTCCAGAGCCGCATGAGCCGCCCCGACGCCTGCCGGTGGCTGGGGCTGGATCCCGCAAAGCGCCACATCCTGCTCTCCGGCGGCTCCATGGGATTCGGGCTCGACGGCATGATCCGGACCCTGCTGCCTGTCCTGGAGGAACACCCGGACACTGTGCTTCTGGTGCTCACCGGCAGCAACGAAAAGCTGCAGAAATCCATTCACGAAAAATACCCAAGTCCGCAGATCCGGGCCTTCGGGCCAACGGACCAGATGCCGCGCTATCTCCAGGCTTGTCAGGTGCTGATCACCAAGCCCGGAGGGCTGTCCACGACGGAAGCCTGTGTCAGCCAGATCCCCATGGTGCTCGTCCATCCCATTCCCGGGGTGGAGACCATCAACGCCAGGTTCTTTGAATCCCACGCCATGGCCCGGTGGGCCCGGGATCCGGAACAGGACCTGGCAGACATCCTTCGGGAAGTGCTGGCAGATCCTGCGCCCATGGAACAGGCACAGGCCACGCTGCAGTCCAATGCAGCCCTGCGCACTGCCTCCCTGTGCAGTTCCCTGGTCCGCCGAAAAGGCTGAGACAGCAGACAGGACCATCGTCCGGTCTCTCATTGTGCAGGCAGAACCGCTCTGCCTGCTTTTTCTGTTCCTGTCAAACCTGAAGGCTGCGGATACAAAAAGCCGGTGTCGATGCACCGGCCATGGGAGCTGCGGGTGTCAGCAAAGGAACAGTCTGGATTCAGGGCGTGCGATTTCCGGGTTCCAGAACAGAAAGTCCTGGGTCCCGTGTTCTTTGGCGACGCTTTCCAGAAACTGTGGCGTACTCATGAAATCCATTCCCATCTGGTTGGTTTTGTCCAGATAGCGGATGTCTTCATGGCTCACCAGACCCACCATCATTTTGTTGGAAGCCACAACAGACCAGACATACATCTCGCTGTTCAGGATCCTGTCAACATCTGACTTCAGGTCCGCCAGATCCTCCTGCGATGTCCCGTATTCCTGTGTCCAGTTGCCGAAGGATAGAATGGCACCGGAGGAACAAGTCTGGAGATACAGGTTTTCCAGACCTACCGGGTTGATCACAGCGAGGATTTCCTCATCCTGATGCAGGCTGGTGAATGCCGGCATCAGAGGGCTGAACACTTCAAGCTCTTCCTCTTTCAAAAAATCTTTCATCATTTCAGAGATTTGATTCATGCGATCCACCTCCTGATGACAATCAATTTTCTGAAGACAGGCTTTGTCCTGTCCAAGGTATATATAACATGGAACTTTGCAGAAAAGAAGGCTGCTGATATAGTGAAGACATGCAGGACAATCAAATCATCATAGAAGACAGGACCTACGACATCCTGTTCACCTTCCGGTCTCCGGACCAGAAACTCTTCCTGCTGCTCCAGGATGGAGAGCAGGTCTTCGCCGTCCGGTACGAAGAAGACGAAGCCGGACAGCCGGAGCTGTACCCGGTCACCGACCGGCAGATCGAGCGCATCACCGCCGCCTACAACCAGGCTGTACAGGATACATTCTACGTGAATGGCATCCCCTACCGCCGGCAGACGGAAACCGCCGGGTTTGTCCTGGCGGCCAGCGAAGACAGGCCTCTTGTCTATGTGCCCTTTTCCAGGGAAACCCGCGAACCGGTGTATCTCGATGAAGCAGGGCTGCAGTTTGTCAGGGAAAGCCTGCGGGCGCAGCTGGAACTGGACCGGCAGGTGCTGCTGGAAGCAAAACCGGGAATCGACGATCCGGAAAAAATCCAGGGAGAGGCTGTCTGCGAATTCGACGGCATTTCCGTGTACCTGAATTTCCGGCTGGACCAGGCCGGGGAGCTGGTGTTTGTGGAACACGGCAAACCGGTGGTCAGACACGACAGACAGGAAGAGCTGCAGCAACGGTTTCTGGACTGGGAAAAGACCCAGTACCAGGAAGCAGCAGCGGTCACTGTGGAAAACGCTCCGGGCGCACCGGATCCGGCAGCTTTTGCGGCCTGAAGACCGGGCACTGTGCCCGCAGCCATCACGACGAAGAACCAGAACAGGCACCACCCACCGGGGTCATGAAGTCCCGGGCACGGTGCCTGTTTTCTTTATTCCCGTTCTGTCCATGGCAGGCAGCCAGGCATCATCAGCCGGCTGCTGCCTCTGTATCGCCGCCCATATCCTGGTCCTGCCTGTCATCCGACTGAGCAGTTTCGCACTCCAGCTTTTCTCCATTGGAGGCAATCACATCCCGGTACCAGTAAAAACTGTCCTTGGGCCGGCGCCGTCCGCCGTCTTTCATGTCCACATGGATCAGTCCATAGCGCTTTGAGCGCTCGCCGGTGGAATTGGAGACAAGATCGGCGGCACTCCAGACCAGATACCCGAAAACCGGGATGCCATCCTGAATCGCCAGCGCCACCTGGTCGATATGCTTCTTCAGGAATTCAATCCGGTATGGATCGCGGATGCGGTCTCCCTCCAGCACATCCTGACTGCCCAGGCCATTTTCCACCACAAAGACCGGGAGAGAATACCGGTCATAAATGGTATTCATGAAAATGCGCAGACCTTCCGGATCATAGACATTTCCCCAGCTGTCTTCCTGCAGCTCCGGATTCTGTCCCGCTTCCCGTCCATGCTCCCGGTCCGCCATGAGGCTGTTGTAGTACGTGAAGGCATAAAAGTCGATGGTCCCCTTTTTCAGGACCTCCCGCTCACTGTCGGTGATGTCCAGCACGATTTTGTGTGCTTTCCAGTGCTTGGGTGCGAATACCGGGTAAGCTCCCTTGACCATCACATCCCCGGCATAATATACATTCCGTTCCCAGGAGGCCAGCGTGGCCTGCACATCCTGCGGAGAGGGTGTTTTCGGGTACACGGTCTGGGCCATGAGGATCCCGCCAATGCGGTTTTCCGGATCGATTTCATGTCCGATCTGCACTGCCATGGCACTGGCCACCAGCATGAAATGGGTCTGCTGATAGGCATCCTGCCAGATTTCGGGTGAATAATTCTCGGGATCGAGGTCAATCTGAGCGATCAGGCTGTTGATCTCGGAAAACGTCATCCAGTACTTCACAAGGCCGCGGAAAGACCGGAAACAGGTTTCCGCATATTTTACAAACAGGCGTACCGTTTCGCGGCTGCTCCATCCCCCAAGCTTTTCTTCGAGATACAGCGGTGTGTCTCCATGCCACAGCGTGACCATGGGCTCGATCCCCCTGGCCCGGAGTTCCTCGAAGATCTGCCGGTAAAAGGCAATGCCGTCAGGATTCGGTTCCTCTTCGATGCCATGGGGGAACAGGCGGGACCAGGAAATGGTCAGAAGAAACGCCTTGAAACCCATCTGAGCAAACAGGTCGATGTCCTGCCGCCAGTGGTGATAGAAATCGCTGCCCTGGTGGTTGGGATAGTCGTAATCCTCCAGCACCGCATACTGCGCCTGCGCCGGGAGCGTGAAGCCGATGGCCTGTGACGCATGCGGGCTGCCAAATTTGTCGATCCATGTGATCTTGCGGTCCTTCTGTCCCGCTGTCATCACGTCCGTGAGAGCCATGCCACGTCCGCCTTCATTCCAGCCCCCTTCATACTGGTTGGCGGCAGTGGATGCTCCCCATAGAAATCCTGCCGGAAATCTCTGCATGGTATGTACCCCCTCATGTTTGCTTTGTTTCTGTGTTTATTGTAAATCCAATGACAGCTCCCGGAACAGGGCAGAGAATCAAAAAACGCCTGTATGATACAACCTGTTCATCTGCCATTGCCGGAACAGAAACCAAAAAAAACGGCCGGAGCCGTTTTTTTTGGATTTTCAGTCGTTTTCGGAATGATACTTCTCGACCATCTCGTGCACCAGTTCTGTCGCCAGGATGGAAGACATCAGGTGATCGCGGGAGTGTTCCCGAACATGTTCGCGACCTGTCATATCGAAGGTCAGCAGTTCAGTCTCCGCCTGCTGAGCAGCCGAGCACGCGGCATCGCTGATGGAAAGAAGGCGTCTGGCTTCTTCCAGTTCTCCATCCTTCGCTTTCTCCAATGCCTTGTAAGCCAGATCTTTCGCCTGGCGCGCGTTCTTCAGGATAGAAAAACTCACCATATCCGGATATGTATCCATATTCTGCCCTCTCTGTTCTCTTGTACAACTTTCGACAAAATTTTAACTCTGTTAAACCCCTGCCGCAAGCACCATACACTGTGTTTCATTACAATTTTTCATGCAGTTTTCACACAAAAGCTGGAGCAAAACTCAGGATTCTCGGGTTAATTTATGTTACCGTTTTCATTCCAACCGGAAGCGGATAAAACAGAGTCAGGCAGGTTGCAGTTGCAATTGGCGGCCGCAACTGATAAGATAATCGTGTTGACTGCGCTCGTAGCTCAGCTGGATAGAGTATCAGATTCCGATTCTGAGGGTCGCAGGTTCGAGCCCTGTCGAGCGCGCCATCAAAAAAGCAGCAGGAGCCGAAAGGCTCCTTTTTTTTTCATGCACGATTCACGCCGCCAGTTGCCTCATCCCCGGTACCAGTCTTGCCAAAACCGGCTGTGAATGCCATAATACTGCCATCTGTCGTCATAGCTCAGCCGGATAGAGCAGCCGCCTCCTAAGCGGCAGGTCGGAGGTTCGAATCCTCTTGACGACGCCATTGTCCACAAACTCCTCTGCATCCATGCAGAGGAGTTTTTCTTTGCCTTCCGACCGGTTCCGCGTGCACGGAAAAAGACAAAAGCACCGGAAAGCCGAAGCCCTCCGGTGCCTGCCTCAGCGATACACCCGGTCAAAGTCGCACTCATCTTCTGTCTCTGTCAGCTCCGCCCATCGGGCGCTGAGGAGCTTTGCATAGAGAATTTCCTGCAGACCATAATTGCCCAGCGCATAGCCGTCGTTGATTTCAATCAGCAGTGTCCGCCCATCTGCAGTCACCCCAAAGTCCGCAGCATATCCCGCCGGACCTTCGGCATATTCTCTGACCGCCTGCTCCACAACAGCCGGATCCGGCATGAGTCGCCAGTCGCCTCTGTACCGCTTCATGTCCAGGATCCTGCCGTATCGGACATAGACACGCCATTCCGACACAAAGTCCACGACTTCGGAGCACCAGGCCTCCAGGTCACCACCCTGCAGACCGCCACCAACCAGATCGGCAGGACTCTGCACCACGGTCCCTGTGAAGGCCTTGTCCAGTCGGGACTTCACAAACACCGGCCAGGTCTCTGGCGCACAGCTGACGGCGTTCAGCGTGGATGCCCAGATCTTCCGTCCGAGGAATGCCTGCAGCTCTTCGGGATAGTCCAGGTCCGGATACACGTGCCCCAGGTCTTTCAGCCGGTGCTGCACGGTGCCCACATACCCGACGATCACATCCTCCGGCCTGCTGTCCTGAATCTGTGCATAGTCGGAAAACGCCACGGTCTCCCATCCCATTTCCTGAAATCCGTACCAGGCAGAGGCAAAGTTGTGATTGTGCGGCATCCCATCGGGATACGACTGAATGTAGACCTTCATGCTGTGTCTCCTCTCCGGCAGGCAGATCCCGGCTGGGTTCCGGACCGCTCCCGCTACCCGTCCATTGTACTTGAATCAGCAGCCACGGACTGCAGCCAATGATGACGGAACCGTCACGTTTACAAACCGTTCCCATCTCCCGGAGGATGACGTGCGACAAAAAAGCACAGCTTCCGCCTGAAAGCTGTGCCTGTTTCAAATCCTGTTTTACCGTTTGCTCCGGCTGTGTCTGTCCAGGAACTCCGGCAAAGGCCGGCCTTCCCGTTTCCACTGCATGAATTCCGCCGTCGTCGTGAACGCCGCATCACCCGCAGAGTTCAGCGCCGTTTCCACCGAATCCTGCACTACGCCAATGATGAAGCCCACAGCCACGACCTGCATCGCCACATCCTGGCCGATGCCAAACAGCGAACACGCCATGGGAATCAGCAGCAGACTGCCGCCGGCGACTCCGGAAGCTCCGCACGCCGCAAGTGCTGACAGGACCGACAGAATGATTGCCGCGGGAATCGACACCTCGATGCCCAGGGTGTGTGCCGCAGCCAGCGTCATGATGGTGATTGTAATGGCGGCACCATCCATGTTGATCGTGGAACCCAGGGGAATGGAAACGGAATAGAAATTGCGGTCCAGTCCCAACTTCTCGCAGAGCTCCATGTTCACGGGAATGTTCGCAGCGGAACTGCGGGTGAAGAACGCCGGAATGCCCGATTCCCGCAGGCAGCGGAACACCAGGGGATAGGGATTCACCCGCAGGCAGAGGAAAATCACCAGCGGAGACACCACCAGTGCCATGATCAGCATCGTCGCCACAAGCAGCAGCAGGAGTTTTCCGTAGTCCGTGAAAATGCTCAGCCCGCTCGTGGAAACCGTGGTGAAGATCAGCCCCATGATGCCAAAGGGAGCCAGGTTGATGACCCAGCGCACAATCATGCTCACGGCATCCGCCACATCTGCCATGAACTGCCTGGCTAAATCCGAGGCCACGGCCTTCATGGCAAATCCGAAGAGCACCGCCCACATCAGGATCCCGATGTAGTTGGCCTGTGCAATGGCGTCGATCGGATTGGCGACGATGTTCATGAGCAGGGTGTGTATGACGTCCCCCAGTCCCTGGGGAATGGTGTCCGCCGCTGCGGCATCCGCCAGCACAATCGTCTGCGGGAACAGAAAACTCATGCAGACAGCCAGCACCGCGGCCAGAAATGTCGTCAGCATGTACAAACCAATGACAGTGCCGAACCGCTTGTCCAGTCCCTGTCCGTTCTGGGCAAGGGCGCTGGAGACCAGCACAAAGACCAGAACCGGGGCCACGGCTTTCAGCGCGCCGACAAAGAGGTTCCCAAGCTCTCCCAGCCAGGTCCAGCCCGGGAGCACAATGGCGAGGATCACACCGACGACAAGGCCGATGAAGATTCGAAGAATCAGGCTCGTGCTGTTGTATTTTGCAGCTGCCGCCTTCAACCAGTTCAAAATGCGTTTCATATCAATCTCCTGACAATGCACAATTGTAACACCGCATATGAACAGTTGTCCGTTTCAAACATACGTTTCTGAAAAGTTTTTCAAATTCCGCCCCAATATGCTCCTGCATTTGATTATCCCGGACAGATTTGGTATCGTTTGGACTGTACATGGGGTGTTAGCTCAGCTGGGAGAGCGCTTGCTTCGCATGTAAGAGGTCACGGGTTCGAATCCCGTACGCTCCACCATTGTCCACAAAGCTCCTGTTTATGGGGCTTTTCTTTAATTGTGCAGTATTTTGCGTATAAGCGCCTCAAATGGGCGCTTTTTCTATATGCCAATGCTGGCTGGCAGGGCTGCAGATCCACTTCTCCTCAGATACATCACGAAAAAACTGCAGAAAACCGGAAGCAGGTCATTGCACCGGCTGTCGCGCAGAAACAGCCGCAGACATCCCTTTCCTCTGCAGGTGACGGACCACTTCTGTTTCAGATGTTCCACAACTGTCAGCCGAATGACGCAAAATCATGGGGAGTCGTTTATCCGGCTTCCCAATTCTTGTATAATTGAGCGGAAAATCAGAAAGTGAGAGGTTTTATGGCGAAAAAAATCTATCAGGTGGACGAAAAAGTCCCCTCCAGCATGCTGCTGCCTCTGAGCATCCAGCACCTGTTCGCAATGTTCGGCGCCACTGTCCTGGTGCCGTTCCTCTTTGGCATCAACCCGGCCATCGTGCTGCTCATGAACGGCATCGGCACGCTGCTGTTCATCTTCATCACCAAAGGCCAGGCACCTGCCTACCTGGGAAGCAGCTTTGCCTTCCTGGCACCCGGCAATGCCATCATTGCCTCCTTCGGCTATGAATATGCCCTTGGCGGCTTCATTGCCGTGGGCTTCTGCGGATGCCTGCTCTCCTTCATCATCAAGAAATTCGGCACGGACTGGATCTCCGTGGTGCTGCCTCCCGCTGCCATGGCACCGGTTGTCGCACTGATCGGACTGGAACTCGCAGGATCCGCCGCCAGCACCGCCGGCCTGCTGGGTGATTCCGTCAGCATGGTGGACGTCACGGTGTTCCTGGTCACACTGGCAGTGGCTGTCATCGGCTCTGTGTGCTTCCGGAAGTTCCTGGCGGTGATTCCCATCCTGATCGCTGTCATTGCCGGCTATGTGACAGCCCTGTGCTTCGGTGCGGTGGATTTCTCCGCATTCCAGAACGTCGGATTCTTCCAGATGCCCAACTTCACGATGCCGAAATTCGACATCAACGCCGTGCTCATGATGCTGCCCGTGCTGCTGGTCATCGCCTCCGAGCACATCGGTCACCAGATCGTCACCAGCCAGATCGTCGGCCGTGATCTGATCAAAAAGCCAGGCCTGGACAAGACGCTGTTCGCAGACAACTTCTCCACCATGATCTCCGGTTTCCTGGGATCCGTTCCCACCACGACCTATGGCGAGAACATCGGCGTCATGGCCCTGACGGGTGTCTACTCTGTGCAGGTCATTGCCGGTGCAGCCATCATTTCCATCATCTGTGCCTTCATTGGCCCGCTGTCGGCGCTGATCCAGACCATTCCCAATGCCGTGATCGGCGGAATCTCCTTCCTGCTCTACGGCATGATCGGTGTGTCGGGTCTGCGGATCCTGATCGACGAGAAGGTGGACTTCGGCAACTCCATGAACATGGTGCTGACATCCGTGGTCTTTGTCACCGGTCTGTCCGGCATCACCCTCACCATCGGCTCTGTATCCCTGTCGGGCATGATCCTGGCGGCGCTGGTGGCCATGGGCCTCTCCCTGCTGTTCTTTGTCTTTGACAAACTCGGCTGGATCAACAAGGAAGATGCACCGGAGCCGGAGAATGAATTCACGGTTCTGGCGGACAACATCGCGGCGGAAAACGCCCGACGGGACCGTGAAAGCCGCTGAGAACGCTCCAGACCTGGCGCTGATCGCACCGGGTCCCTGGCTCACAGGGCGCCCCAAAAAGACCTGCGTCATTGATGTGGGCGGCGGCCTGCGGGACATCTACGGCGCAGGGGTCTTCGACACCCTCATGGACCAGGGCATCACCTTCGATTTCGGGATCGGCATTTCCGCCGGCGCAGCGAATCTCTCGAGTTTTCTCGCCGGGCAGAAAGGACGCAACCTGGTCTACTACCGGGACTACTCACAGCGCCCGGAGTACATGAGTGTGCAGAATGTCTTCCGGAAAAAGGGGTTCCTGGACCTGGACTACATTTACACCACGCTCTCCAATACAGATGGCGAGTATCCCCTGGACTTTCCGGCAATCGATGCCAACCCCATGGATTTTGTCACGGTGACCACCAATGCCGTTACGGGACGGCCGGCCTACTGGCGGAAGAACCGCTACCGGCAGGACGACTATGAACTCATCAAATGCTCCTGTGCCCTGCCCTTTGCGTGTCATCCCCACAAAGTCATGGGGATGGAGTATTTCGATGGCGGCATCGCCGACCCCATTCCGCTGCAGAAGGCACTGGACATGGGAGCGGAGAAAATCGTCCTCATCCTCACCTGGCCACGGGACATGCGCCGGACTGACAAGAAAGACCGCATGTACGCAAAGGCCCTGCGCCAGAAATATCCGAAGGTTGCCGCTGCCCTGGAACAGCGGGCCCGGGCCTACAACCAGGCACTGGAGAAAGCGCTGGAACTGGAAGAGCAGGGCAAAGTCCTGATCCTGGCACCGGTCAGTGACCAGGGTCTGAAGACACTCACACGGGATCCCGACCGGCTGCAGGCCATGTATGACAATGGCCTGCAGGATGGCTTTCTCGTCCGGGAGTTTCTGGAAAACTGAGCCCGTCTTTCCTGCCCTGCACCCGGCTGCAGATTGCGAACCACAAAACCCGGAACCGACCGGACACCCTGCAGATGCAGGTGCCGGAAGGTCCCGGGTTTTTCCTGTCTTGTGTGTACCCGCAGCGGATCAGGACGCCGCATCCTCCTTCACAAACAGCGTGGGAATGGCTTTTTCGTTGTATTGCGTGCTCACCACACGGCCATCCGAGAGACGGGAATACACCCCGGCAAAGTCGCCGTTGTACACATACAGGCCTGTCATGTTGGTATAGGGAACAAAGGCATCGCTCACCAGCAGGTCCACATTCGGGGACTGGTACGGCTCCACATACTCCTGCACAAGATAGTGGCGGTCTGCACAGCTCTGCACCTCGCGCTCCCACTGATTCTGGTGCAGGTCCTGCCCGCAGAACACGCCCCTGGCCGCATAGGAGTCCTCCGGCTTCAGGATCCACCGGTCCTTGTCCGTCTTCAGGACTTTCTCTGCCCGCTCTTTGGTCAGCCGGTATGTCTTCGGGAGGTGTTCATTCAGGAATGCCTGCTCCTCTTCTGTGAAATACTTCTGCAGGATGGGATCCAGCAGCGCCATGTTGATGGCCTTGTGATGGATCACCTGCGTGGACAGCGGCCCGGCCATGACCATGGCTTCGTTGCGCATGGCGTCCAGAAACGGCGTCACCGAATCGTACCCCTCCATGATGTCCTTCGTCACCGCCCGGCGATAGACCAGGTCATAGACCGCGCCCGTTTTCGCCGACTTCAGCCGCCCGTCTTCATAGACCAAGTCCCGGATATCCGTGACCTCGGCCGGGATCCCGCGTTCGTTCATCCGCAGACAGATCTGCTTCAGTTCCGAGAGATAGGCCTTGTCCAGGAAATCCGTAATGACCACAGACGGCGTGCGGTCGGTGTCAAACAGCTTCCTGCTCGCAGAATGCCACACCTCCAGCAGGGCATCGATCAGCGGATCGATGAGTTCCTCCTGGTCCACCGCCGGCTGCAGGGCCTGGAACACGTTGTTGTCCTCCAGGAATTCAGTCAGCCGCCGGTTTTCGTTCATGGCACTCGTGCCGTCTGTGTTGAATTCGCAGAATTTGAAGTCACCGGTCTCCTCGTTGTAGAAAATGTCCACCCGGGACACCGGAATGGGATAGGCCGAAGTCGCCTCCAGCAGAATCAGCTCCTGCAGCCGTTCATCAAAGGGAAAAAGTGCCCGGACTTCCGGGTCCTGCCGGTAGGCATCGATGGTTTTGTAGAAAACGGGCATCATCGTGCTGACGATGTCCTGAAACTTCTTCCGGTCGCGCTGGGAGAAGTACTTCGGGATATGCAGTGTGTGAGTGATGTTCGTGTGTCCGGCATTCAGCTCCGAATGGACGATCCGCTGCTGGACCTTCAGAGCCGACGCTTTGGATTCCACCGGGTGCTCCTGTATGTATGCCCGGGACCGTTCTTCAATGTCTCTGTTCATGTCTGTTCTCCCTGTCTGGATTCCCGTTTCTTTCCGTGATCCCGGCTGTGCGGCCAGTCTTTTCAAGGCCGATGCCGGCTGCGCCTGCAGGCAGCCCCATCCGCTTCATCCTTCAAACATGTGCTTTCGGGCCATGATCTTTTCATGCAGCGGGGCATAGTGCCTGGCATCTGCAGAGGTCATGGTCTGTCGGGCCCGGCTGTCCAGTTCATCCAGAACAGCTGTCACGGGCTGTCCATAGATACCGGCATTCCAGTCGTCTTTGCGAAGGGCTGCCTTGGCTGCCTGGATCTCGTCGGCAGACTGTGCCAGGGACAGGACCCAGTCCACTGTTTCCCGGCTGTAGAACAGAGCCCGGATCAGTGCCGCATAGGCTGTGATGTACGGCGGCTTCACGGAATCGGCACTGCGGATCTCGATGAAGTTCTTCACCCGCACATCCGGAAAGGCCATGGACAGCAGGTGCTGGATATGTGCCTTGTTCCAGCCGTATTTCTCCCCCGTCTGGCCAACGGTCAGATCCGGTTCCGGCACATAGGTTCCGCCGTCCGCCATCAGGATCACCGGGATCTGTTCCAGCCAGTCGGCATAGCCCTGGTACCCGAATCCTTCGTCAAACAGTCCGTCGGGGATCCCGGTCCGGGCCGGATCGGTATCGGACCAGATGGAATCCCGCAGGAGGATATCCGGGTTGTCCTGGCCGGCGTAGTCCGGGGTGTTGGACATGAGGAACGCCAGGAGGGGATGGAGAATGTTGGCGGCCCGCACTTTGCGGACAAAATCCGCCTCATCTGCATAGTCGATGGAGACATGCACACTGGCGGTGGCTTTCATCATTTCCCGGCCGCGGTTTCCCGTGCGGGCAAACCAGGCTTCCATGTATTCATACCGGTGCTTGTCGATGCGACGGACTTCATCTGCAGGCACGGTGGGCAGTCCCCCGGACCATACCACATCGGCACCCTGTGTCTCGACCAGTTTCATGACCGGTGCCATGGCCTGGTCATACCAGGCCCTGAGCTGGTCCATGTCCCGGGTGTAGAGGAAGGACACCTCGAACTGAGACCCGGGTTCCAGCGTGATCAGGGTGTGCGCATCCTGCAGGGCGATGAGCCTGCCGTCTTCATAAAACGCCTGGTCGTAGTCCGGACGCAGCACCTCGAGCATGTCCTCCACCTGTGAAGCCGTCAGTGGATGGCCCGAAACGTGATCCAGCAGGAAGTGTTCCACCTCCACGCCCACACGACCGGTCTGAGGGGTTTCCCCGCTTTGAATGTACTCAGCGATCGGCGTCATAGTAAATGGATGCCTTCACCTGATCGGTGTGGTCTTTGCCCGTGAGCTTTTCCATCACCGCGAAGGCAAAGTCAATGGCAGCGGCGGCGGACTTGCCTGTGACCAGGTTTCCGTCAGTCACTGCGTAGTCTTCCTGGTATTCGCCGCCGAAGTCTTCGTTCATGGACTTGAAGCATGTATACTTCTTTCCCTTCAAAAGACCCATGCGGCCCAGGATCGTGGGAGACGCACAGATGGCCGCCAGTACTTTGTTTTCGTCGTCATAAAAGTTCCGGATCTGTTCACGGACTTTTTCATTTTTCTCCAGGTTCACATGGCCGGGGCCACCCGGCAGCAGCAGGCAGTCGGCCTGAGAGAAATCGTAATCTTCCATGGGAATGGTTTCCGAGAGAGTCACGCCAAAGCGGCCGGTTTCCCCTGTCCGGTTTTCCGGCGACACCATATCCACATCTATGCCGCCGCGGCGCAGCAGGGCAATGGGGGCCATGGCCTCCAGTTCTTCAAATCCTTCATCCAGCAGTACAGCTGTTCTCATTTCAATCACCACTTTCTGTCTGACTTGATTATATCAGCAGGAGACCATGGAAGAGACGGCACAGGCACTGCCTCAGGACAAGGAGGCCAATGTGCACTATACTGGTAGGGAATGGAGGAATTCCCATGCAGCGACTTTTCAATACAGGCGACGGACAGACCAGGCTCCTTGCGCTGGTATATTTCGTCTTTGGCATCCTGCTCTGTTTCTTTGCCAGCAGCATACTCGTCACAGCCACCCGCATTCTCGGGGGCTGTCTCGCACTCTATGGTGCCCTTCAGCTCTATCTGTTCTATGCGGGGCGGCAGAAAGGCACAGCCACGGGCGCACAGCTGTGCATCGGCGTGGCCACGGTGCTCTTCGGCCTGATCTTCGTGATCAGCCCCGAAAGCCTGATTTCCATTTTCCCGGTGGCCGGCGCGATCATTCTGATCGTGAATTCCCTGATCCAGATGCAGAAGGCCTTCCAGCTTCGGGACTATGGCTGCGAGGGCTGGACCATGACGCTGATTTTCGCAGTCGTGCTCTTGGTGGCCGGCGCCATCATCCTGCTGCGGCCGGTGCAGACAGCTTCCTTCATCCTGCAGATCGTGGGGATCTCCCTCATGGCGGAAGCCATCATGATGTTCTGGTCCCAGCATGAAATCGACAAATATATGCCCAGAGGGTCGCGGGAATCATGAAGATTTCCACCAAAGGCCGGTATGCCCTGCGCATGCTGCTCGATCTCGCCCAGAGTCAGCAGGATGGCTATGTGGCGCTGAAGGAAGTGGCTGCCCGGCAGAACATTTCCAAGAAATACCTGGAGCAGATCGTCATTGCCCTGAATCCCACGGGAATCCTGACGAGCAACCGGGGGTTCCAGGGTGGATACCGTCTGGCGCGGGCTCCGCGGGAGGTCACGGTGTTCGAGGTCCTGGAAGCCACGGAGGACTCCATGGCGCCGGTTGTGTGCCTGCGCTCGCAGGTCAACACCTGTCCCCGGCAGGAGCAGTGTGCCACTCTGTCCCTGTGGACGGGTCTGTACGACGTGGTCAGGGAGTATCTGGAGGGCATCACCCTGCAGCAGCTGCTGGATGAAAACGCCGCCATGGCCGGCAACGACTATGTGATCTGACGATACAAAACACCCCGGGTCTTCGCACAGAAGATCCGGGTTTTTTCAGGGTGTCCGGCATAGTTCCAGCCAGTCTCATACCGGCTGCACAGAAAAGACCGGTCCCGCACCCGGCAGCAAATCTGCCAGAGTCCGGTTCCGGTCCTTTTGTCATTCAGCTTTTATACCGTTTCGGCTATTCGGCTTCGACGACCACCTGTGTCCAGTTATAGGGATCTTCCAGTTCTCCCCACTGGATGCCTGTCAGGGTGTCATAGAGCTTCTGCGTCAGATCTCCGGTTTTGAAGTCATTGATCACATGCTTTTCGCCCTTGTAGCACAGCTCGCCAATGGGCGAAATGACCGCTGCGGTGCCTGTGCCCCAGGCCTCCTGCAGCTTGCCGTCGCGGGCGGCTTCCATGAGCTCGTCGATGGACATGTGGCGTTCCTCCACCTCATAGCCCCAGTCCTTCAGCAGGTGAATGATGGAGTTGCGGGTGACACCCGGCAACACCGTACCGTCTGTCGGTGCCGTGACCACCTTGCCGTCGATCAGGAACATGACGTTCATGGATCCGACTTCCTCCACATACTTCCGGTTCACGCCATCCAGCCACAGCACCTGCTCATAGCCGGCCTGTTCCGCTTTCTCCTGCGCCTTGAGGCTGCCGGCATAGTTGCCGCCGCATTTCGTGAATCCCGTACCGCCGGGCGCCGCGCGGATGTATTCATCCTCGACCCAGATCTTGACCGGGTTCACGCCACTGGCATAGTACGCACCGGATGGAGAGGCAATGATGATGAACTTGTACTTCGCAGAAGGGTGAACACCCACGCCTTCCTCCGTCGCAAACATATACGGACGGATGTACAGAGATTCACCCTCACCCGAGGGCACCCACGCGGCTTCCTTTTCCACCAGGGCACGGACCGCATTGACAAACATATCTTCGGGGACTGCCGGCATGCTCATGCGTTCATTGGAGTTGATGAACCGGCGGGCATTCATTTCCGGGCGGAACAGCTGGATCGTGCCGTCCTTCGTGCGGTAGGCCTTCAGGCCTTCAAAGGTTTCCTGCGCATAGTGCAGCACCATGCTCGCCGGGGACATTTCAATGGGACCAAACGGCACAATGGCCTGGTCCCACCAGCCGCCTTTGTTTTTGTCGTATTCCGCCACATACATGTAGTCGGTGTAGATCTTGCCGAATCCCAGCGGCCCCTGAGGCTTCTCCTTCAGCGCCGCAGCTTCTTCAAAACGGATATCCATGATCGTTCCTTCTTTCCTTGATTCTCAATACTGAAAAGTTAGCACCACCGCCCCGGTTTTTCAATGCGTTTTCAGAATTGTAAATTCCTTTCATGCCAATGCAGAGTATGCTGTCCGGCATGACCCATCCCTGCTTCCTCTTCGCAAAACAACCCCTGATCCAGCCGGACCAGGGGTTGTTTCACATTCATTCCGTTCACGCCATCTCTCGTGCTTCCTGCACCAGGACATCCATGTCCCGGACACAGGCATCCGGCTCCAGCTCCGGCTCCAGGGATACCGCTGCGCTCAGCGCCGCCATCTTCGGCAGCAGGCTGCCATAGTCAATGTCTCCCTCCAGCAGGCCCACGTGCACAAAGGGTTTCGCCTTCGTGTCGTCATAGTGATAGTTTTTCAGGTGCATGTGGCCAATATCGTCCTTCACCGTCTGGAATTCTTCCTCCAGCCTCAGTCCCAGCCACTTCTCTGGCACCTGTGTGACTTCTGCCCGGTAGCTGTTGCCCGGATCCCAGAGCATCTTCAATGCCGGGGAGTTGACGCGGTGCACGATCTCCTGCGTCATCTTCCCCTTGGGGAGATGGGAATAGGGGCAGTTTTCCAGGACGAGCACCTTGCCGTGTGCCGCGGCGATGTCTGCCGCCTGTTTCATGATGTTTGCAATCTTGTCCAGGTCCTCTTCGGTGCCGCCCTTCTTTCCGGGCCTGTTGTCGGGAAACCGGAAGGGGAACACCCGAAGGATGCTGCACCCGAAGACGTCCGCCAGGTGACAGGCATGGTCCAGCTGCTTCAGGTGGTCCTGGATGGATCCCCGGAACACTGCGAATTCCGGCTTGAACAGCGAAATTTCATAGTCGTCGTACAGCGGAGCCATGAAGAACAGCGTCGTGGCCAGACTGGCTGTTTCCAGCCCCGCCTGGTCCAGGAGCGCCTTTGCGCTTTGGGCTTCTTTTTCACTCAGGCACTCCACGCTCTTGCCCTCGATGCCGTGGAGTTCCACCAGATGCAGTCCGTGATCCCGGATGGTTTTGGAAGCGATTGCCAGATTCTGTGTGATCTGGTCTGTGATGATGCATGGTTTCATATTTATATGTTATATCATTATAGCTTTTTACACAATGATGGACCGCTTTCATTGAGAGCCAGCACATACAGTTTTGCCACAATTTGTAAAAAAATGGTTTTTCGTTCCGTCCGAACGTGTAATTGCATCTGAAGTTGTCCTATAATGGGATTGGTGTTGTAAGCATTTTCAAATCGGACATTTGGTCCGGACGAAGGTGTTTTCGATGGTAGTGAAGGAGAATCATATGTCAGAAGTAACATTGAAGAACATCAAGAAAGTCTATCCCAACGGCTTCCAGGCCGTGAAGGACTTCAACCTGGATGTCAAGGATGGCGAATTCGTGATCTTTGTCGGACCTTCCGGCTGCGGAAAGTCCACCACCATGCGTATGATCGCCGGTCTGGAGGACATCACAGAAGGCGACCTGATTATTGACGGCAACCGTGTCAACGACGTGGAACCCAAGGACCGGGACATTGCCATGGTCTTCCAGAACTATGCCCTGTATCCCCACATGACAGTGAAGGAAAACATGGAATTCCCCCTGAAGATCCGGAAGATGCCGCAGGACGAGATCGACAGACGTGTCGCTCAGGCTGCGAAGACCCTGGACCTGGAAAAACTGCTGGACCGCAAGCCCAAGGCCCTGTCCGGCGGCCAGAGACAGCGTGTGGCCATGGGCCGTGCAATCGTCCGCGATCCGAAAGTGCTGCTTCTGGATGAACCTCTGTCCAACCTGGATGCGAAACTGCGCGGACAGATGCGTGTCGAGATCTCCCGTCTGCACGAGCGCCTGGGCGCCACGATGATCTACGTCACCCACGACCAGACCGAAGCCATGACACTGGGCGACCGGATCGTGGTCATGAGCGACGGCGAAGTGCAGCAGATCGACACCCCGCAGTACCTGTATGACCACCCGGCCAACAAGTTCGTGGCAGGCTTCATCGGCTCTCCCCAGATGAACTTCCTGGACGGGACCGTGACGGAGAAAAACGGCAAGGTCGCTGTCCGTGTCGGCGATACAGACATTGCCATCGACCCGGCCAAGGGCAAGGTCCTGAAAGACGGCGGCTACATGGGCAAAGAAGTGACCATTGGCGTGCGTCCGGAAGACCTGTATGACACACCGGAACACCTGGAGCTGTACAAAGACTCCAAAGCGAAGGCCAAAGTGGCTGTCCGCGAGAACCTGGGTGCAGAGATCTACCTGTACACAGACTTCAACGGGGCGCAGCTGACGGCCCGTGTGGATCCGGAATCGAAGACCCAGGTGGGCGACGAAGTGGAACTGTCCTTCAACCCCGCAAAGATCCACGTGTTCGACAACGAAACCGGCAAGGCCATCGAATAGGATACCCGCCGCCGGGATCCTGTCCTGTTTCTGGACAGTCCGGCTTCTGCACAAAAACCGAACCTCCGGTCCCGGCATTTTTCCGGGGCTTTCGTTTGTCCGGAGGCTGCCGGCTGTTTCAAAATGCAGGTCGTATCGTTCACTGTTTTTTGTTTCTTAAGAAACAGATGCTACACTGAGTCCATGAACAATCAGAACAACAGCCAGACGCCGGGATACGCCTATGTATTCGCCATTGGCGCCATCATTCTTGCAGTGATCCTGCTGCCGATCATCTGGAAAATCTTCAAGGGCATCGTCAAGATCTGCCTGATCCTTGTCGTCGTCTTCTGCGCCTGCTACGGCGCCTATGTCCTGTTTTCCGGAAAGAGGAAATGACCAAAGCCCCTGCATCCACACCCGGATTGCAGGGGCCTTTTGCTGTCTGGTATCCCGGAGCCGAATCCCGTCCGCGGACGGTCTGCCTACAGCATTTTCTTCTTTTTCAGGACCACGATCACCAGCACCGTCAGCACCAGCGTCAGGACCACCACGACCAGGAAGCTGTGGGTCAGGTCCGCCAGCGGGATGGAGTCCTCGTTCACATTCATGCCATAGAACCCGGACACGATCGTCGGGACTGCCAGCACCAGCGTCATGGACGTCAGAAACTTCATGACGTTGTTCAGCCGGTTGTCCGCCAGATCCGCCACCAGGTCCCGGGTCGCCGACGCGATTTCCCGATACATGTCCGTCATGGCCGCTGCCTGGTTCATCTCCACCGCTGCTTCCTCCAGTGTCTCCTGCTCCTGACAGAATTTCGACGAAGACAGCTGGTCCCGGAGCTGTTCCAGCGCCTTCACATTGGCCTTCAGGCTGCAGCCAAACCAGATCAGGGAGGTTTCCACGTTGTGCAGCGTGATCAGGTCCTGCTTTGCGACCTGCTCCCCCGCCCTGGTTTCCACTTCCTGCCGCCTGGCATCGAGCTTCCGTAAATCATCCTGATAGCTGCGGGCCACCGCTGCCAGCACACCATTCACGAACTCCACCGGACTGGCTGTATCCGGCACCGGTCCCTTCCCGGCTGTCAGGGCATCCAGGACCGTGTTTTTCCGGCTGCTGACAGTCACCACCACGTCCTTCTTCACCACAAGCCCCAGTGGAATGGCCTGAAACCCGCCATCCACTCCCTGGCTCAGGGCCGGTACATCCAGCAGGATCTGCGCAGACTCATCCGTGACCCGGGCACCCGGCGTTTCCTGGAGATCCATGGGACCCTCCAGGTCTTTTCCGGGAATGCCAAAGGTCGCCTTCACCCACGCAAGTTCCTTCTCATCTGGCTCAGTGAGCCGCACCCAGCATCCTGCCTCCGGTGCTTTCAGCCGGTGCAGCTTCCCCTCCTGAGTTATCCAGAGTTCCATCATCCTGTCCACCTCGGTTTTCTGTTTCTCTGTCACCTACAGAATACGCAACCTGGGCTTTGGTTTCGTTTTTCGTGCCTTCGAAACCCGATTTCGCAAAATCCATTGAGTTTGATGAAAAAGTCCCGGAATTTCCCTACAATACTGAGTGGAGGACTTTTACCATGAATCGAATCCTGTATACCCTTCTCGCCGCAGCGGCACTGGGACTGGCAGGCTGCACAGCCTGCACCCCGAAACAGGAAGACAAGACGGCAGAAACCGGCAAACAGACATTGTCGGCAATCACCCTGTCATCCGAATTCCACACCGCGAAGGTGGATGAAGAAATCACCATTGCAGTCAAGACGACTCCTGCCGGCACCGAGCTGAAGCAGGAGGACTTTGAAGCCAGCGGCGGCACGCTCACCGTGGATGGCGCAACCGTCAAATTCAAGGCCGCAGAAGCCGGCAACTATACCATCAAGGCAACCAAAGACAAAATTACCAGCAACACCCTGACCATTGAAATCGTGGCCGGAGAAGACACGGAACAGGCCGATGGCGGACAGCAGGCACCCGCAGCCGATCAGGGCACCGCCTATGTGGATCCCGGAACACAGGGTGTTCAACAGCCTGTCGCGGATGCATCCGCCGGTACACAGACGCCGGCTGACAACACACAGAACAGCGGTTCCCAGGGCGATGGTTCGCAGAACACAGACTCTCAGCCCGCCACGCCTTCGGTGCTTACCGTCAAGCAGGTGCTGAGCAACCCGGCAAAATATGACGGCCAGACCATCACCGTCCAGGGGTCCCTGCCCCAGGCAGCAGTGACAGGTCCGGATGGACAGCCTGCCACTGTAATCTATCCCGCAGCCGGAGACACCTCCCAGCGCCTGTATCTTTCCGGTCTGAAACTGGACTTCGGCGGCTGCGACGCGAAGCTGACAGGGGTGATGAAACAGGGAGCCAACGGCATCTGGACCCTGGATGTCACCAGCGCCGAACAGACCGGCCCGAGCGGAGTTTCGGGCGACCAGACGGGCAAGCCGGTGTCCGAACTCCCGAAATCCGGCACCTTCCACTTCACGGTGGACCGCGTCCGGATCCGCTATGGAACCGATGGACTGAAATCCAGGGAAAGCGGCAAGTATTTCAACAAGGGGGATTCCGTGAAATACAACAAGGTCTACGAAAAGGACGGCTATACCTGGATCTCCTACAAGGCCTACAGCGGCAAGACCTGCTCGGTGGCAGTCGGAGACACGAAGACCGTACAGTACGGCTGGGCAGACTGATTCCAGACAATCACGATTCACAGAACCCGGTGCAGGTTTTCTGCACCGGGTTTTTGTCTGCCCGGTCCGGATCTGCCTCTGCCACGGTTCACCCGACAGAGAACGCTTTGCCATGTTGTCCATCAAAGACAAAGAGAGCCGGACTTCTGCATCCGGCTCCCTCTCATTCATCATACTTCGTACAGTGTCCCACATCGTCGCAGGTCTGGTGGACCGCCTCTGTCTGTGTGGTCCGCAGGATGTACCCCGACTGGTCTTTATCCAGGGTCCCGAACACTGTGACCAGCGACATCCCCGGCGTGTCTTCCGGAATCTCGATCCGGATCCGGTGGTCCTGGTCCCCCGGTTTTCCTGTCTGGTAATAAAAGCCGATGGGGATCCCGTTTTCGTCACCAATCATGGACTGCGGAGTCTGGCCTTCCACGGAAATCTGCTGCCCCAGGTACGAGTCACCGTCTGTCAGGATATCGTCCACCTGCAGGACTTCCGTTTGTGCAGCAGAATTGGATTCGTTGTCATCTGTTTCTTCTGACACAGCCTGATCTGCTTCTGCCTTTGGCTGCACCTCTGCAGCCTTGTCAGCTGTATCCGGCTTTGTCTCCGGCATATCTGCACTCTGGCAGCCGCAAAGGAGCAAACACAATGCCGCTGTCCCGATGCCTGTGGTTTTCATGATCACCAACTCCTGTCCGATGTATATGATTTCTGCAGATTCATCGTAGCACACGTGACAGGTTTCTCTGCCGATGAGACAGAAGCGCGATTCACCGGCATTCCGGATTCTGTTATGGCGAAAAGCCGGCTCACGATTCCGCGATCCGGCTTCTGCTTCAGGTTACTGATCGATCTTGTCCACCATGACCAGCGGGACTGTGACTGCATTGCCCATCACCGCTTCGTAGGTGTAGTCTCCCAGTGACACACCGTAAACCGTGATCTGGTCATCCTCCAGGACCTTGGATTTCACCAGGTCTTTGGGGTAGAAAGCCAGGATCACCTGGTCATAGTCACCGTTGATGGCCAGACGGATCTGCACATCGTCGTCGCTGTTGGAAACCTGGATCACCCGGCCGGAAAACTTCACCTTTTCTCCCACATAATCGTCCGGGGTCCGGGCCAGCTGATCATAGGTGATGCCGGTCTCGTAGCCCCGGGCCTCTTCTTCCGCCTTTTTTCTGGCAGCTTCCTCTTTCTTCCTTTTCTCAGCTTCTTCCGCCTCTTTGATTTTGTTCTGGGCATCGGATTTCAGCTTCTGCCCTTCTGTGTCCTCCGCGCTGCCGGGATAGGTTTCATGCAGGTCGTCTGCCAGGGAAATGGTTTTCTCCCAGTCGCCGTCCTTGTGCGCTGCCTGCACCTCCTCCAGCCGGCGGGACTTTCCATGCTTCAGTTCATCCACTTCCGATTTCAGCTCCCTGACCTGCTCCAGCTTTGCCTGGTACCGGTATTCGGCATCCGATACCTGCCCTTCCAGGTCCTGGATCTGCAGGGACAGTGCCTCGTTTTGCGCCTTCAGGCTGCTTTGTGCAGAGGCTGAAGAAACAGTGCTCACCAGCAGGACAGCTGCAGCCGCACTCACAGCCACCAGGATTTCCGGTCCGCGCTTCACATACCAGGATTTGCCGGCCATTCGCCGGAACAGGGATTCCTTTTTCGGCGAAGACGGGACAGCCGGGGATACTGTCACCGGTTCCTCACAGGAAGCTGTGTTCTCTAAAGCAGGGACATCCGGTTCTGCCGGGTTCAGTTCCTGTTCTGCCAGTTCCTGACTGTCTGCAGGTTCTGCAGGCTCCGGCTTCCCGTCAGAATCCTCCGTCTGCTCAATACCCGCCTGTACTGTGACTTCTTCCGGTTCCCGGACTTCGCCGCCTGCCCGAGGCTCTGATCCAGCCTCCTCGGGGCGCTCTTCATTCAGATTCCGTGTTTCTTTCTCCTCGTTCATCGTCTTTCCTCTTTCTTCTGCCAATTGCCGACACAGCCATCTGGCCAGACAACAGACTGTATCTTCAGGATCCCTGCGGCTTCCCGTGTGCACCCGGATCTGCCATCAGGTTCTTTTCTGATCTGCTGTCACTTACATTGTAAGGACTTACAGGGCATCATATATGCCCAAATTCAAACTGACTGGCTGGAAAATGTCTCAGGACCATGCAGATTGATAAACATGGGATTTACATGAAGAAAGAGGATGAAGAACCCGAAACTGGCAGCCCTTTCCATCATTTTCGGAAAAACCGGAAATATCCCGGTTTTTCCGAAATCTGTCCAAATCGTGTACTGCTTCCTCCCGACTCTTTTCTCCCCCGACAGGTACAATGACTACAGCAGCAGCCCGCCGGCTGCAGAAAGGACCACATGAACCACCTTCGACTCATTGCCTCTTTCCTTCTTGCGCTTGCCCTCTGCGCCTGTGCGTCTTCTCCATCAGCCAGTCAAAAAGCCGATGACGGACATACCGCACAGTCTGATCCTGTGGAGACCGACACCCGCAAGCCGGAGACAGAGTCCGCATCCCTCAGTCCCCTGCATGCAGATGGACCGCAGCTCATGGACGACCGGAACCAGCCTGTCGTCCTCCAGGGATACAGCACCTTCGGCATCAACTACAAGCCGGAGTACGTCAACGAGAACACCTTCCGGTTCCTCAAAGAGGAAATGGGTTCCCAGGTGATTCGGCTGGCGATGTATACGGCTGACAACAATGGCTACTGTACGGGTGGTGACCAGGAACAGCTGGAAGGGCTGATCGACAAAGGCGTGCAGGCGGCTGTCGCCACGGGACAGTATGTGATCATTGACTGGCATATCCTTTCCGACGGCAACCCAGCCCAGTACCAGGATCAGGCCAGGGCTTTCTTCCAAAAAGTCTCCAGAAAGTATGCGGGCAATCCAGCTGTGATTTATGAGATCTGCAACGAACCAAACGGATCCGATGTAACATGGCCAGTGGTGAAATCCTATGCCGAGGCAGTCATTCCGGATATCCGGGCCAATGACAAAAACGCCCTGATTCTGGTGGGCACACCCCAGTGGAATCAAGCGGAAACCGAAGCCGGAAAGGACCTCCTGAAAGATGCCGGCAATATGATGTACACCGTGCATTTCTACGCCGCGACCCACAAAGACCAGCAAAGGCAGGACCTGAGCACCGCCTATGATCAGAAACTGCCGATGTTTGTCTCCGAATTCGGCATCACCGAAGCCTCGGGAAATGGGGCCCTGGATGAGCAGTCCGGCCAGACCTGGATCGACCTGCTTGACCAGGACAAAATCTCGCGTGTTGCCTGGGCCACCAGCGACAAAGACGAAGCCAGTTCCATCTTCAAACCGGGCACGGATCCGGACTCCCCTTCCCTGTCCGATCTCACAGAATGGGGACAGTGGCTCAGGAAGGTGTACACGGGCAAGGATACCAGCGATGCAAAGGACAGCCAGGACACATCGGGCAGCGGTCAGAAAACGGCTGATGAGAAATCTGGTGACAGTGGACTGGAGGCAACGCTGAAACAGAGCAATACGTGGAACTCCGATGGCATGACTTTCACACAGTTTGACCTGACCCTGACCAATCACTCCGACCAGCCGGTTACAGACTGGAGTGAGACCCTGAACTTCACCAAAGATATCACGATCGACCAGTCCTGGAATGGGGATATGTCCGCAAGCGGCAGCAGTGTTACTGTGAAGCCGGGGCAGTATCACTCCACCATTCAGGCAGGCGAGACAGTCACAGATATCGGTTTCATTGCGAAGAGTGACGGTGTGGTGAAGGAGAGGTAAGGTGCCGATGATGGTGGCTGGGGCGGAGATTGGAAGCACCTGCCATGATGTGGATGATGGAGGACAGGGGCAGGCAAAGGAAGATGTCCGTCCCGATACTGATGATGGATGCAGGAGCCGACACCGGAAAGGTTGATGGCGTGGTACTGATGATTCTGTAAACAGACAACAGGCTGAAGCCGGAAAGAGGGCTTCAGCCTGTTTTTGGTGTGACAGATGTGTGGCTTGGATGGAGGCTGGGTAAAATGGTGTCGAGTTTTGTCCAGCTGACCACAGTTAATGACTTCTGACAGTAAGAAATCCTGATTGAAGAATTGGTAAATAATCATGATGCAAAGGATATTCTATAAAACCACAGGGCAATATCGTTTCAAGTATTCCCGGACCTCTGGATTAACCGCATAAATCAGTGTTCCTCGTATACCGCGGCTGCAGAGAACAGCATAGGTCCGCAAAATGGAGTCCCTGACTTCCTCAAAGTCTGTTCCTGCCTTTCCCTTCTTGTCATAGTAATTTGAGAGATCTACATCAATTCTTTGCGTTTGTGGGTTGATGACGACTTCCGGTCCAATCAGGACTCCGACATAGTTCAGATCGTATCCCTGAATAGTGTGGATACAGCCAACTTCATCCAAAGCATGTTCGCTGTTGACCCAGTCACTTTGTACAGAATTCCAGATGAATCGATGTCCGTCCAGTTCAAAATCAAACAGTTCAGGATCTGTATGTATACTTTTCTCTTTTCTTGTGATCCAGTCCCAGCCGTAGCCGGCAACCATCCGACACAGACCCCATACCTGGTTCAGACTGACTATCTCAGCCTGCAGATGAGCAGCGGATTCATAAATCGAAAAAGTATATTCATCTGAGAATGACAGCCTTGTTTCGGGTGGGCAGTCACTGAATATTTTCTTTACATAGTTCAGATAATCTTCACCACCCCTGCATCGCATTTGAGATGAAAGGGAAAAAATATGGGTTGCTGAATGTAGCCACTTCCTGAAAGCCTCTTCCGGCGCATCCGAAGGCATTACATGCTGTGCCACATCATACAGGAACACCTGGAATCGGCTGCATTTCAGTATCCAGTCCAACTGAGATGCCTTGTGCTTGTCAAGGCCCAGTCGTCTGCAGGTATCATCAAACGCCTTATAACCGGTGATATTCTTCCTCTGCCGCAGCCGATGTGCTTCATCAACAATGAGAAGATCCCATTTTTCCTTTGCAGCGTCCTGCGGAGAGACAACTTTGACTGAAGCCATCTTCAGTTCCCTGAATACATTTTTCAGCGTCTTCTGCATGGAGGTAACAGGAATGACCAGGCCGATTTTGAATCCCGGGGACAGCTTTGCAGCCTCTTCAAGCAGTGTTTCATCTTCTGTCAGCCAGGAGAAACGATCGGAAAGGGAAAGAATATCCTCTTTTGAATAATGAGCCAGCTCTGAAAATGCCTTTACAAGATAAACTGCCAGTACCGTTTTTCCTGTTCCGGCTGAACCTTTTACGAATATTGGGTCTGAAGGGACCTCAAACTGCTGATATGTCGTCAGACCTGCCTGTTCGGCATTCTTTTTTAAAATAATGGAAATGACATCCATACAGACTCGGTACTGGTCCACAGTCAGTGTTTTATATGGAGAGAACTTGAACAGGTTTGAGTTCTGAATTTCCTCCAGAGATTTCCGCGCCATCTGGTGATCAATCAGATCCTGCCAGATCTGGTTAAACCTGGTCTGATAAGCCGCTCTCTGATAGTAGTTGTGGGCCTGGCTTTGTCCTGCATTTCGATTCTGCAGTTCATATCTTCCATCCGTGGTCATGTACAGAATCAATGTAGATTCCAGATCAAGAATCACAGACTTGTTGAAAGATGAATCATACACAATCGTGGAAGTGGTCAGCCTAGTCCGTTCACAGTTTTTCAGATGCTCTGACATGCGCTGGGAAGCGTTCGAAGTCTCACCAATATACGCTTCCTTTTCACTGTTCAGGATGTAGACTACCGGCCAGTTGACCCCAAAAGACTGATCTTCAAGGACTGTCGGCAGTTTTGAGTCAAAGGGAAAGTCAATGAGCTGAGCTCTTTCACCGGGTATATCAGAGCTTGTCATATTTCGTACTCTTACCCTTCGCTTTTTCAACCGGATACTTTTTTCTGGTCTTACCGGCTTTTTCCATGACTATGTCCATGGGGTCAAGATCCAGGGTATCTGCCAGAAGCAGACAATAGCTGAATACATCAGCCAGCTCCTCCTTGACATCCTGCAGGTCAAAAACATCGTTGCTCCACTGGAAACACTCGAGAAGCTCCGCACTTTCTATACAAATAGATTTTGCAAGATTGGCTGGAGTGTGAAACTGCTCCCATTCCCTTTCATCCCGTATCTGTTTTAAAATCTCTTGTGCCTGTTTAACCGAATCCATAAATCTTCCTCTTTCCGTTTTCTATATTTTATTGGCTGTATCGTCATGAAGCAATTCCAGACCGTTTACCAGATTTCAAGTGTTTCCGCTAGTACCATGTTTTGATCTGGTGACAGGATTGTAATCTAATACAATTGATTTAGAATCAGAAGATACTACACTGAGTCTTCAAGTCAAAACAAGCGACAAAACAATCCGGGAATATCTGAATTCCCTTGATGCAATCATCCCGACTTACCAGAGAAGCTATGAGTGGGGTGCCGACCAGATCAATGATTTTATGGAAGACCTTTATGAAGAAGCCGACACAAAAGAAGATTCTTCCCGCTACTTTTTTGGACCGGTAATCACGAATACCCGAGAAAGCGACGGAAGAAAAGTGGAAGAAATCATTGACGGTCAGCAGCGGCTGACTACATCGACAATCTTTCTGGCAGTCCTCAGAGATATGCTTGCCCGTCACAAGAACAACGAAGAAGCAAATGAAGTCAAGTATATCATCAAGAATGAACTGATTGGTGACTGGTCGAAATGGCATCCCTTTCGGCTGCAGCAGAAGGGCGACCTGGAGGATGAATTCATCAGCCATATTCTCAAGCCTGCCATAAATTCCGAAGATTTGAAAAAAATCATATATCATGGTCCGAAGTACGCAGGAAAAGGCAAGGTCAACAATCTTCTGAGAGCATACAACATGATTCTCTCCTCTTTGGAAAAACGTCTGAATGGCTGCCATGCGTGTAAGTGGATGCGGCTATGTGGCGAATTCTCTCGAAGAAGCGAAGGCTCTCTCCAAAGCCGTGACAGAGGTCACGCACAACCACCCGGAGGGCCTGAAGGGAGCCCAAGCCACGGCCGTTGCGGTGTATCTGGCACGGACCGGCAAAACGAAGGACGAAATCCGGAAGTACATCACGGAGAACTATTACCCGATCGACTTCACGCTGGATGAGATCCGGGAGACCTATCGGTTCAACGAAACGTGTCAGGATACAGTCCCCCAGGCCATGGAGGCATTCTTCGAATCCACGGATTTTGAGGATGCGATCCGCAATGCCATCTCAGTGGGCGGAGACAGCGATACGCTGGCTGCCATTACAGGATCTATTGCGGAGGCCTATTATGGGGTACCGGAGGATATCCGGAATAGGGCGGAGGAATTCCTGGATGACCGCCTTTCGGGCATCCTGAAAGAGTTTGAGCAGCGGTTCCCCGCTAAGGTGGAAGTGTAACCGTTTGTGTATAAGTCATATACAAAAGGCGCCATCCCCTGGCGCCTTTTGCTGGTTCATACTGACTGACATTTTTCAAGCTACTGGAAGTATTAAGCTTAACTGTCTGACAGCATATAATGGTCACGTATAAGGTTTGATATTATACTGTGGTCATCATGAATCATCCTGTTTTCGTGTTCTATACTCGGCCGAATGGCCATAACAAATTTCTGGAATTTATTGATCAATTACCCTTAAAGGACAAGGCAAAACTGCTGACCATGATATATCAGGTTCAGGAATACAGAATACAGATTTCTTTGCAGATGAAATGGGTAAAAAAATAGATAGTGATATCTTTGAAATACGCTCTAAAGTAAGTTCAAATATTCAGCAGGCACTATATTTTCATGTAAGCAATAATCGCTACGTTATAACGCACGGATTTACAAAGAAAACTCAAAAAACTCCAAAATCAGAAATACAAGGAGCCAAAACCATAAAGAAAGAATTTGAAGAAGAGGTAAAACATGCCAACCACTAATTTCAACGAATATTTTGCAAATCAGTTAAAAGACCCAGAATTTTATCAACAGTTCATTGAAGAAAAAGCCACTTTGGATAGTGCTCTGGCTATCTCGGAAGCAAGGCACCAGGCTGGACTCAGCCAAAGACAACTATCCGACCGGGCTGGAGTTCCACAGTCTACGATTGCAAGGGTCGAACGCGGAAAAAACACCAGTCTGGCAACTATTTCCAAAAGCGCAAGTGCGTTGGGAAAAAGCATGAAAATAACTTTTGAATAACGCAAAAGGCGCCACCCCGGGCGCCTTTTACTATGCTCATCATCAATAGCCTGCCCAGCTATGCCAGCTGCAGATCCACCTGCTTTTTCACTCTGCTCCACTCCAGGATCGAGAGAATCGCGCAGATCACTTCCGTAACCACAAACGCACTCCATCCCGCATCCAGTCCATACAGATGAGCCAGGATCGCGGTCATCGGTATCAGCAATACCAGCTGCCGAAGCAGGGTGATGCCAAGACTCATCCCGGGATGACCCAGGGCCTGGAAGGCAGAACACAGGATCATGGACACACCCGCAAACACAAAGCTCCAGGAAATGATCCGCAGACACGGAATGCCAATGGCGTACATATCCTGATTGGCATTGAACATCGCCAGCAGGGGTCCGGGGATCAGCTGAAACAGGATGGTTCCTGCCAGCATGATCGCCGTGGCCATCATCAGCGAGAACCGGACAGCGGGAAAAATCCGGTCTTTTCGCCGGGCGCCGAAGTTGAAGGACACGATGGGAATCAGGGCATTGGTGAATCCCATGACAATCATGAACACAAACTGCTGGAGTTTGATGTACACACTGAAGACCGAGACTGCCATGGCGGAAAACGGCATCAGGATCCAGTTCATGAACACCGACATGAAACTCATGACAGCCTGCATGACCATGGCGGGAATCCCGATTTGCAGGATCCGCAGCATCAGCGTGCTGTCCCAGCGGAATTTCCGGATATCCATGTGGATTTCCGGCACTTTTCTGCGGGTGATCCAGATGCCCAGGCCCATCGCGGTGACCTGGCCGATCACCGTTGCGATTGCCGCTCCGGCGACTCCGAGATGGAAAGTGAAGATGAAGACCGGGTCCAGGATGATGTTGATCAGCGCCCCGGTTCCCTGGATCGCGAGATTGTACATCGGCCGGCCTGTCGCCTGCATGATGCGTTCAAAGGTGATCTGGAAGAAAATCGCGAAGGAGAACCCGCAGCAGATTTTCAGGTAGGCATCTCCCTGGGCTATGACCCCGGTTTCCTGGGTGAAGAGTCCGAGAAACCACCGGGAGCCCAGGAACCCGAAGGCCAGGAACAGCAGCCAGCTGATCAGCGCGAGAAGCATGCCATTGAGGACGGACTGACTGGCCATCTCCGGTTTCTGTTCCCCGAGATACCGCGCCAGGACAGTGTTGAATCCCACACCGATGCCGCAGGCTATGGCAATCATCAGCGTCTGGATGGGGTAGCAGAGACTGACAGACAACAGGGCCTGCTGGGAATACCCGGCGACGAACATGCTGTCAATGATGTTGTACAGAGCCGACAGAAGCATGCTCAGGGCTATGGGAACGGACATCGAAATCACCAGATGGCGGATGTCCATGGATTCCAGTTTGTGCATTGAAAAACCTCCAGTGTTGTACTGTAACACAAAAAAGCCCGCCAGGCCGGTCTTCCGCCTGACGGTTGTGTTGTCAAAGCTGGCAGGGTCTGTGGTCAGGCATGGAACCCGGTGCCACTGGACAATACTGCCTCGTCTCAGGCATCCGCCAGGCGGTATCCGACACCAATTTCTGTCAGGATATACCGCGGATGGCCAGGATCAGGCTCTATCTTTCGCCTCAGGCCGGCCATGAGCGTCCGCAGGGCTCTGGTATCCTGCGCATACTGGATGCCGTAGACGGATTGAATGATCATTTGAGTCGTGAGCACTTTTCCGGGGGACTCGAAGAAGGTTTCCAGCAGTTTGTATTCCAGAGGCGTCAGGTGGATCTCCCGGCTGCCAAGAAGTGCCCTGTGATGATTGCGGTCCAGTGTCAGCTCACCGACTTTCCCCGCCGGCTTACCTGCTGCCGGACAATGCCGGAGAGCCGTCCGGATCCTGGCCAGCAGTTCTGTGGAGGAAAACGGTTTGGTGAGGTAGTCATCCGCCCCCAGGTCCAGGGCAGCGGCTTTTTCCTCATCCTGGTCCCGGGCGGAAATCACCAGAATCGGAGTGGTATCCCACCGGAACCGGATCTTTGTGATGAGATCCATTCCGTCAATATCCGGCAGTCCCAGATCCAGAAGGATCACATCCGCCGGTCTGTCTTCCAGCCTCGTCAGTGCCTGCTCACCGGTTTCAGCCTGCTGGCAGGCATAGTGTTCTTTTTCCAATACATATTTCAGGAAGATCTGGATCTGTTTGTCGTCTTCAATGACCAGAATATCGGAATGATTCGGATTCATGTTCCTTTGCTCCTTTTTACTGGCTGGCAGACTCCATTACGGTCTGACCCGGTTCGTCCAGAGAGGATCCCTGTTTGGGACTGCCATCATCATACAGAGGAATGCCGACTTCAAACTGCGCTCCGGAACGGTCCTGGCGGTTTTGGGCCCTGATCCAGCCTCCATGGGCCTGGGCAATGGACTGGCAGATTGCAAGGCCCAGCCCTGTTCCCCTTCCCCGGTCCATGCGGTTTTTTTCACCGGTATAAAAAGGTTCGAAAAGATGCGGCAGATCCCCGGGATCCAGTCCGCAGCCTTCGTCCCGGACAGTGAAGACGGCCATGTTCTCTTTGTCGTCCACCTTCAGCTGCACATCCATTCCACTGTCCGGCGGTGTGTGCCGGATGGCGTTTTCCAGAAGATTGACCAGCAGCTGCACGATGAGCTTGCCATCTGCCTGCACCATGATCAGATCGGCAGGAACCTCAAACCCGATGTGGCAGTCAGGATGCCGGATCTCCACGGTGCGGATCGCTGCCTCCACCAGTTCTTCGGCGCACTCCGGCCTGCAGTGAAGACTCAGACGTCCTTCTTCCATGCGGGTCAGACTCAGGATGTTCTCCACAAGAGAATACAGCCAGGCAGTTTCCTGCAGGATGCCTCTGATCAGTTCCCTTCGCCTGGCGGGTTCGGGTTCGGTCTCCAGAAGCATGTCACAGGTTCCCAGGATGCCTGCCAGGGGGGTACGAAGATCATGGGAAATGGAACGCAGAAGATCGGACCGGTAGTGTTCCTGTACCACCTGTTCCTGGATCTCCAGCTGTCGGGAAATGCTGTCGGTTTTCTCCAGACCCAGGGCAGCGCACTGGCACATGGAGTCCATGAGACGCAGCTGAGATTCGTCCAGCTGATCCGCCTGCTGCTCCGGAATGCTGAGAACGCCATAGGTTTTCTCCTTGCCGGCAATGATCCAGTTCCGGAACCTGGTCTTTCGGGAACTGGTCCCGTTTCCCGGGCCATTCAAAAAACCGGAGCTTTCAGCCGGTTTGTCACCCGGCGCAAACCGGACCTCGACTCCGAACGTCTGCCGGAAACAGGTCACGATTTTCTGCTCTGCTTCCTCCATGGTCACAGTTCCGCGAAGGCTCCTGGTGAGTTCATAAAATGCATTTGCCTGCTCGGCCTGGAATCTGGCTGTGCTGGCACTTTTCTTTTCGCTGGACGTGATGGTGCTTGCGATCAGGGATGTGACTCCCATGATGAAAAACGTGATGGGATAGTTGGAATCATCCACCGCCAGCGAGTTGTAGGGAATGGTGAAAAAATAATTGAACAGCAGTACAGCTGCGAATGATGCCGTGATGCCGTATCCGGCTCCGTGTGTCAGTTTGGTGCAGATCACGACCCCCATCACATACAGGAGGATGATCGTGTCCTCGGACAGCCCCTGATGGAAAAACAGCATGCCTGCCAGGGTGGAACACAACAGGCAGGCGATCATGATCAGAAAACTGGCAGCGGTCTGCCTGAGCCGGTACCCTGGCAGACTGCCATGGAACTGGGTCACTTGCATTGTCTCCTTTCCCGGATGTTCCAGGCAGGTCCTGCCATATCGCAGGCGGCTGCCGGACTGTCCGGAATGCAGGAGCATTATATCATCCTCACACAATCCTCACATGCATCCTGCCATCCTCACACCAATCTTGCACAGGGCCTTCTATGATAGGGACACAACAGAAAACGAGGAAAAATGTATGCTGAATTTTACAAAAGCGCTGAATACACAAAAACGGAAACCCGGTCCGGGGAACAGAGGTGACAGGATCCCCGGTCACACGATTGAAACTGTCACCTGCCAGGTCCGCAGTCTTCTGAAAGAATGCCGCCTGGACGCGTGCAGACAGGTTATTCTCGACCTCATGAGACAGTATCCCGATGCCGCCCAGCCCCACAATCTGATGGGTCTGCTGCTGGAAAAGGAAGGATCCCATATCATGGCCCTTCACCATTTCCGGGCGGCTGTGGCCCTGGAACCTGGTCACCGTCCGTCTCTGGAGAATCTGAACCGGTTCAGTGAGCTTTACTACTCCGGAGAAGGTGTGTTTGCAGAAGAAGAATGCAGACCTGCTGAAAGAGAAAACGTTTCAGCCTGTGGTTACCAGGTAGGCTATGACCGCAAAGGCATGGCGCATCTTTACAAGCTTTCTTCCGGTCGCCGGTAAAAGCCATAACACACAAGAACAAGAAAGGAAGAAAATCATGTTTCATATTCATAAAAAAACCCTGGGCGTGTTTGTCATTGGCTGCAGCCGCCTTGGCTCCCTGCTGGCCGATACATTGTATGCACAGGGTCGCTGCGTGACTGTTCTGGATCACGATGAAGAAGCATTCCGGAAACTGTCATTCTCTTATGGCGGCATGAAACAGCGCCTGGAAGCCACCGACCTGGAAGAACTCAAGCAGTTGGATTTCCGGCAGGCAGACAAGGTCTTTGTGGTCACAGAAGATGACTGTACCAATGTACTCTGCGCGCTTCTGCTGAACACTCTGTATCCTTCCCTGCATATTCTGGTCCGCCTGCGGGACATGAGCCGACAGGCTGTGCTGGAAGACACACAGATCGAGGTGATTTGTCCCGACCTGCTGTGTCTGCAGCAGTGCTCGAGTCTCATCACAAACCACGACAGACAGTCCGGGTTCCAGCGAAAAGAACGGTTCTTTCCGGGGTCCCGGGCATGAAACAGCAGATCCTGATTGCCGGGGGCCGCACCAAAGCCAAATCCCTGGCGCTGTCTCTGGCACAAAAGGGCTGCAGCATCACCATCCTGAACAAAAATGCGGACGACTGTCAGTACCTGGCGGAAAGTACACCCTGCAAAGTGATCTGTGCAGATGCCACCAAACCCTATGTGCTGGAAGATCTGTCTTCCAGCCTGTTTGATTCCATCATCACCCTTTGTCCCCGGGATGCGGACAACCTGATGATCTGCCGGCTGGCCAAGGCGGTGTTCCCCGGGACCCGGACTATTTCCCTGGTCAGCGATCTCTCGAAAAAAAAGGTGTTCACCCGCCTGGGAGCAGACCGGGTCATCTGTGCGGCTTCTGTGATTGCCACCATGATTGAAAATGAAGCCTTTCTCAAAACCGTGACCAGTCAGGAAACAGACTGCCAGACCGGACTTCATCAGATGCAGATCGACCTGCAGGGACAGGATGCGGCTGTCGGCAGGACACTGGAGGAACTTTCCTTTCCCGCCCAGACGATTGTCGGATGCATCCTCCGCCAGGATGAGCTGCTGATCCCAGCCGGCAGTACCCGGCTTTTATCCGGAGACAGCCTCGTGATTCTGATGCGTGGCAACTGTGAGCCGCAGCTGCGGACACTGCTCAAGGGGGAGTAAGTCATGAACCGGCAGCATGCGGCATCCGCCTGGAACGACTGGTCCAGCCTGGGAAAGATGATGGTTCTGATCGGAGGACTGTGCCTGGTTCCCCTGACCATGATTCCCTTTTATCCCGCTGACAGCCAGTATCTTTCCTGCTTCCTGCTCCCCTCTGCTCTCTCGGCGATACTGGGCGGAGCCATCTGGATCCGGTGCTCACAGCCAGCCCATGTCCCCGGAGTTTGCCGGGAACGGGAAAACCGCCCGGCTATTACCCGTCGCAGTTCCCTGATCGTGCTGGCCGCCTGGATCTGGGCTTTTGTGGCAGGCGCCCTGCCTTTCATCCTGGCAGGACTTCTGCGGCCGGTTCCCGCGCTGTTTGAAGCCGTCTCCGGCTGGACCACCACAGGGCTGTCTGCCATGGACGTGGCGGCGGTACCGAAAATCTTTCTGTTTCACCGCAGTTTCATGCAGTTCTGCGGCGGGCTGGGGTTTGTGATGATGATGGTCATTGCCACCAGCGGCACGCATGATATTCGTCTGTTTGAAAGCGAAGGCCATCCCGATCAGCTCATGCCTGGCCTGAAACGCACAGCCCGGACAGTGCTGGCTCTGTTTGCGGGATTCCTCGCTGTGGGTACCCTGGCACTGACGGTCTGCGGGATGAGCTGGTTTGATGCCGTCAACCACGCCATGTGCGCACTGTCCACCGGCGGGTTTTCCACCCGCGCCGGCAGTATCGGCGAATATCAGTCTCTGTCCATCGACCTTGTCACCATTGTGCTGATGCTGATTGGCACCACGAATTTCGCAGTCCTGCTTTTGCTGGCCAAAGGCAGGATCCGACAGATTCTGAAAGTCACCGAAGTCCGGTTCATGACCGGACTGCTGGTGGTCGCCATCGGGCTCCTCGCCTGGATCCTGTGTTCCCAGCTTCACCTGCCCTGGCAGGAGAGTCTGCAGAAAGCGGCCTTCGACGCGGTTTCAGCGCTTTCCACCACCGGGTTTTCTTCCATGAGCTACGCCGACTGGCCTGCGGCAGCCATTGGTCTGCTGATGGTGCTCATGGTGATTGGCGGCGGGATGGGATCCACAGCCGGCGGCATCAAGCTGCTGCGGATCTGCCTGGCCTCCAAAGCCCTGCGGTTCTGGACCCGCCGGCAGGTGACAGATTCTTCTGAGATCACACCTGTCACCTATGTCCGCGCACAGGGGAAAACCACGGCCTCCCGGGATCTGATCCGCTCGGTTTTCGGATATATTGGCTTGTACCTGGCCATCCTGGTGACCGGGACCCTGCTGATCTGTCTCATTTCGGATCTGACACTCACGGACAGCTTTTTCGATTTTGCCTCGTCTCTGGGGACCGTCGGACTGTCTATGGGCGCCACCGGCCCCCAGACAGCGGATGGGGTGCTGCTGGTGGAAATGGCGGGCATGCTCCTGGGCCGGCTGGAAATCCTGATTGTCTTCAAGGGAGTTTATTCCCTGAAGGAAATCATCAGTCAACGGCTCAGAAAGCCGCGTTTCCCGGAAAACCACTGTTCTCTGTTGTGAAACACAGACTGTCCCTGTCTGCCGCCAGAAAACATAAAAAGCGCCGGTTCCGGCGCTTTTTGTCTGTGTCACAGTGACCAGTGTGACTGGCTGCTCATGCAGTCAGATTCCAGGCTCTGCCAGCCTGTGTTTGTGTTTCTGCTGCGATGGATCGTCGCGCAGGTTCCGGCGCAGAAGGTAATCTGTCTGCTCGTCTTCGCCGACGGTGAAGATGTGTTCCCCGATCCGCAGGAACCCGTTTCGTTCATAGAACTTCAGGGCCTTCACATTGTCTTCCCAGACCCCGAGCCAGACATAGTCCATACCCTGGTCCCTGGCTTTGTCCAGCGCGAAGTCCATCAGCCTTTGGCCGATCCCCTGCCCCTGGTAGTCGGTGGAGAGGTAAATCCGTTCGATTTCCAGCGATTTCGGATCCTGCATCTCCGACTGGGCCGGTCCGCGGTTGAGTTTCACGAACCCCGCCGGTTTGTCGTTGTCCCACAGCATGTAAAAGTCGGAATCCGGGTTGGCGAGCTGCTCCTGCAGACGTTCCAGACTCAGGCGTTCCCGCAAAAAGATCTCCATGTCCTCGGGCCTGGTGTCGGCACCGAAGGTATCAGTGAAGGTCTGGTGAGAAAACTCCTGGAGCAGATTTGCATCCTCCAGGGTGCATTTTCTGAATGACATAACCATACGATCGTCCTCCTGTCATGTGGTCTGTGTCGTGTTTCGACAAAAGTATGCCACATGCTGCAGGACCGGAACATTCCGGTGCTCCCGGTCAATGATCGCGATCGCGTTCGGGGGCTGCGAGGGGGGAAACCGCCTGCCCCGGTTCCTGACTGCTCCGGAACTCATACAGCCGGTACAGTCCCCGGGCCAGTCTTCCGGCATACAGCTGCCGGAAAATCATCTGTTCTGCAAAGGAAAGCTGCCGGATGCAGCACTCCGGTGTCATGTCGTGTTCCTGTACAAAAACCAGTCCTGTCTTTACTGCAAGTGCTTCGGGATCATCCATCCCCCATACCTGGTTTACCCCTGTCTCCCGGATGGGATTGCCCATGCGGGACAGTCTGGCAGCCCGGGTGCTGTAGCAGTCCATGAGGAGGCTGACTTCACTGAAGTGAGTGCCCAGGTCTGTGAGCAGACAGACAAATTCCTCCGGTTTGAAATACATGCTCACGCCTTCCATGACCACAATGGCGGGTTGTCCACCGGGAATCAGCGCCTTCCACTCACCGATCCGCATATCGGTGCCCGTCATAGTATAAGTCTCTGTTTCCCGGAACCAGTGTCGCCGTTCTCGTATCACGTCGGGAAAGTCGATGTCATGCCACTGTATGGGAGGATGACCCAGACGGCGGCTGCGGCTGTCCAGACCGCAGCCGAGGTGCAGCACCACCCCATCAGGGGTCTGACTGATCTGTTCCCGCAGCCAGTCATCATACACCGCGGCACGCATGGCGAGATAATACGCCAACCATCTGGAACGCGACTTCCCTGTCAGCCGGATCTGTGCCCGGTCCCAGAGCGTTTCGGCGCTGGGATCTGACAGAATGATGCCGTTGCGGCTGACGTGGGCTTTGCCATACAGCGGGATATACAGCGTACGGCTGACTTCATCCATGGGCCAGAAGCTCCCGCCGGAAGAACCGGATCATGCCGGCGAGCTGGTCCGGATTGTCCCGGTTGAGTTCATGACCGCCATCCAGGATCAGCAGACGCGCCTGCGGTACCAGGGACAGCAGCTGGCGGGCTGCTTTCTGGTTGACCCGGTCTTTGCTGCCCACCAGGATCAGTACCGGACAGGTGAGGTTCTTCAGCTGTTTCGAAAAGTCCAGGTCCATCATGCTGGTGGACAGGGTCTTCATCTGCATCCGGTTCAGGCCCGTTTCGGCAAACATCTTTTCCGGCATCAGAGAGAAAGCAGCATTCTGGATCTTCAGAAGTGCTCTGGGCATCTTCACCTGCGGCGCTACGAGGATCAGGGATCGGACGGCGTCCGGATGCTGCAGGGCGTGGTTCAGGGCCAGCACGGCTCCCAGGGACAGCCCGGCCAGGTCGGCAGGCTGTTCCACTCGGGACAAGGCTTGTTCCAGCCCGAAGACCAGCTGTTCATAGTGTGCGCTGTTTTCGAGGTACTCTTTCAGCTCCGGCGCCACAAGCTCTGTATCAGGAGGCAGGTGCCGGATCACCGGCTTCCAGCTGGCTGCATCCTGGCCCAGGCCATGGAGAAGCACCAGCGGCGGCTGTTTTGTTGTCTGTTGTGTATCTGTCATGATTGGTGTCCTTTACTGTACCCATGATATCGTGCAGCATGCATCGGCACCAGAGACGGTACATGATTCGCGACAGACAAAAAATCCGCCGAAGCGGATTTTCCTGCCTTACCGGGAAGACTTTTTGCAGAACTCGTCGATCTTCTCAAACCGGAAGCTGGCTTCCCGGGTGTGAGAGGGGTATCGGTCTTAAATCCGGTCGATATTCTTGGTTGCAACCAGATCGGCACCGCTGCCCGCAATGTTTTCAACCAGAACATCGCCAATATGAACAGGTGCCTTGACAACCAGATTTTTCATAGCCCGGGTGACATCGAAAATCATCCCTTTATCGACCGGCTGGCTGGTCTTGCATGAAACCATGGCGATATTGCCATCGCTGACCGGTACAATACTGGTCACCATCCGCACCGGATGGGTCACTTCCGTAATGGCATACGCCTTGCCGCGGGGGCAGGTATTGCCGGTCACGGATACAACTTCGCCTTTTTCCATCACAACATGGAGGTTGCAGCCCATTGGGCAGTTAATGCAGATCAAATCCCGTTCCATCTTAAGCTGCCTCCGTTTCTACCAGGATTTCTTTTGTCTCTGGAGTGATCCATTCTTTGCGCAGGACAATGTCTTCCATTTCCCCTGGCGCCATAATCATGCGCTTCTTGTGAATTTTGCGCTCGCCATCCACATACACATTGACAAATCCGCCTTTCAAAACGTTGCCGACCCGGAAACGGACGATTGTGTTTTCATCCATGCGGTTGGGATCCACTTTGAAAGGAACCGTATAGCGCACCAGACCGCCGGTCTTGATGTCGATTTCGTGTTCAGATTCCGGAATGCCTTCCAGGACATATCTGGCTGCAACTTCACCGGCTTTTGCAGCTTCCTGGCTGACAAAGTCTACCAGGTCATGAACATGCAGCACGTTTCCGCAGGCAAAGATGCCAGGAACGTTTGTTTCCAGCGATTCATTGACCACCGGCCCATTGGTGATGCGGGAAATTTCCACATCGGCTTCTTTGGACAGCTCGTTTTCCGGAATCAGGCCGCAGGAAAGCAGCAGAGTATCGCATGGGTACTCGATTTCGGTTCCCGGAATCGGCTTGCGGTTTTCATCCACTTCGGCTATCGTTACGGATTCAACGCGTTCCCTGCCTTTGATATTTGTGACGGTGTGGGAAAGCTTCAGCGGAATATCATAGTCATCCAGGCACTGGACAATGTTCCGCTTCAAGCCGCCTGAATAAGGCATCAGTTCGGCGACGACATGGACCTTGGCGCCTTCCAGGGTCATGCGTCTGGCCATGATCAGGCCAATATCACCCGAGCCCAGGATTACCACTTCCCTGCCGGGCATCTCACCATCAATATTGGTCAGCTTCTGAGCCGTTCCGGCGGAATAAATACCCGCGGGACGGGTGCCGGGAATACTCAAGGCCCCTCGCGGACGTTCCCGGCAGCCCATGGCCAGGACAATTGCATCCGCGTTGATTGTCTGCAGCCCGTCTTCGCTGCTGACATACGTCACATTTTTATCCTTGTCGACATCCAGCACCATGCTGTTGAGACGATAAGGGATCTCCAGTTCATTGACCTGGTCAATAAAGCGGGAAGCATATTCCGGTCCGGTCAGTTCTTCTTTAAAGGTATGCAGGCCAAAGCCATTGTGGATGCACTGGTTGAGGATCCCGCCCAGCTGGCTGTCGCGCTCCAGAATGAGGATATCGTCCAGGCCGGCTTTCTTCGCGGCGGCTGCAGCGGCCAGGCCTGCCGGGCCGCCTCCAATGATGACAAGCTGCTTATGGTTTTCCATTATTGAATGTCCTCCTTGTTGCGTCCCGTAATGATCTTGCTGCCTTTGGTGGATTTGGTGACTTCATCGAATGGGATGTTGAGCGTTTCCGAAATGATTTCCATCGTTCTTGGCGAGCAGAATCCCGACTGACAGCGTCCCATGCCGGCTCTCACCCGGCGTTTCACGCCATCCAGGCTCCGGGCGGGAATTGAGCGGGAGCAGGCATCCTTGATGGAGCCTTCCGTTACTTTTTCACACCGGCATACCATCTGGCCATAAGCCGGATCCTGTTCAATCAGGACTTTCCATTCTTCCCGGGAAAGATCATTCACATTCACAAAACCGCGGCGTTCGGGCTTGTAGTTTTCATTAGGACCAGGATGCAGCTTGCTGATGATGATTTCAGCAACCATTTCCCCGATCGCCGGGGCACTGGTCAGACCCGGGGATTCAATTCCGGCTGCGTCAATAAAGCCATCGGCATTTTCCCCGATAATGAAATCGCCGCCTTCCGGCACGGCCCGCAAGCCGGCAAACGAAGTGATCACCTGGTTGAAAGGCAGATGATCAATGGTCATCGAAGCTTTTTCACGGACTTGCGCCAGGCCTTCGGCTGTCGTATTGATGTCCTCTTTGGTTTCGGTAAAATCAGCGGTTGGACCGATCATCAAGTTGCCATGTGCGGTTGGAGTAATGAGTACACCTTTTCCGGCGGCTGTCGGCTGCTGGAAAAGGACATGGCTGGCCATCTTGCCGGCATCCTTGTCAAACAGAAAATATTCTCCGCGCCGGGGACGGATATGGATTTTTTCTTCGCACACCATATTGTGCAGATCATCAGCTTCAAGCCCTGCTGCATTGACGAAGAGTTTCGTTTCAAATTCGCCATTGACCAGCCAGCCGGTTTCGGTTTTTTCGATTGTTTCGACAGGCGTGTTGAAGAAGAATTCAACACCGTTGTCCGCTGCATTTTCAGCCATGGAAATCGCCAGAGTAAAAGGATCAACCACGCCAGCCGTGGGCGCATACAGGGCACAAACGGCCTGGTCGCTCAGTTCCGGTTCCATTTCGTGAAGTTCTTCTTTTTCGACGATGCGAAGTCCTGGTACATGATTGCTCAGCCCGCGCTGGTAAAGCTCTTCAAGTGCCGGACGGTGTTCTTCATCAAAACAGATGACCAGGGAGCCGGTATTGTTAAAATCAAAATTCAGAACATCAGCCATTTCATGAATCATTTCATTGCCGCGCACATTCAGTCTGGCTTTCAGGGTACCGGGCATGGCATCGTACCCGGCATGGACAATACCGGAATTGGCTTTGGTTGTTCCCTCGGAAATGTCTTCTTCTTTTTCCAGCAGGGCCACCTTTAAATCCAGTCTGGCCAGCTGCCACGCAATGGCTGCGCCTGTTACGCCGCCGCCGGCAATCAGAACATCAAATTTTTCCATGAATGGAATTCTCCTCTCACATGATTTAGATAAACGAACGATAAAAAATGGTTTGAAACTGATCCTTTTGCGAACAGAAAGAGTCCAGCCTGACGCTTCCGGGCAGCAGCCTGGAAGATGGCAGATCCTGAAAGCACGTGCCAATGAAGAATTTACAAGTGCAGATCTGTAAAGCACAGCCATAACGGGCTGGTTTGAGCTTTTGCCTGAGATCCGAATAAAACCAATAGACTGACTTTGCCTCAGGCCCATGGGGAATGCAGGCTTTGAAAACAGAAGTGCTTCTGTGGATGCAAGGATCAGGAAAGGCAGCAAATGTTTCTGCCCGGACCGTTTAAAAGATTTCAGATGCAGGGTCCCGGCTTCATCTGGCAGAAAGGGCTTGCTGCTTCGTTGCTGTTATATATGGAAGGCTTTTCAAAGTCTGCCTGTATGCCTCAGACATTGAATAAAATGTGTCTGAGGCATGGCAGTCTGTACAAGCGACAGGCGAAACCGGTCGCTTATTCCATAGCTTCCGGCTTGAATTCGCGGCAGGCTTTCACGGCTTCTTTCCAGTTGCGGTAGCGCTTGTCCATTTCATCTTTGGAACGCTCTGGCTTGAAGGCCTGGCCAAGCTCGATTTTCAGATCGTCCTTGTTCCAGAAATCAACTGCCAGACCGGCCAGGAAAGCAGCTCCCAGGGCAGTCAGTTCATTGACTTTGAAGCGGTCAACTTCCACCTGACAAAGATCGGACTGGAACTGGAGCAGGAAGTCGTTGGCTGCAGCACCGCCATCGACTTTCAGCACCTGAATCGGCACGCCGGCATCGGCTTCCATGGCGTTGAGAACTTCTCTGGCCTGGTAAGCCATGCTTTCGATACCTGCCCGGATCAGCTGGTCGTGGTTCGTTCCCAATGTCAGGCCGACAACAGCGGCTTTGGCCTTGTCATCCCAATACGGAGCCGCCAGGCCTACGAAGGCCGGAATAATGTAAACTCCGCCGGTCGTTCCGGCACGGATGGCCATTTCGGCTGTATCACCGACTTTTTCAAACAGGTTCAGCTCGTCACGCATCCACTTCATGATGGATCCGGAGACAAAGATCGAGCCTTCCAGGGCGTAAACGACTTCATCGCCAATCTGCCAGGCAATCGTGGAAAGCAGGCCGTTATTGGAACGGACGATGTCTTTGCCTGTGTTCATCAGCAGGAATCCGCCGGTCCCGTACGTGTTTTTGGCCATGCCTTTTTCCAGGCAGAGCTGGCCAAACAAGGCGGCCTGCTGGTCTCCGACAACCGAAGCGATCGGCACTTCGCAGCCAAAGAAATGGTAAGGAGCGGTCGTGCCATACACCTGGGAAGTGGGCACGATTCTTGGAAGCAGCTGTTCCGGAATATTGAAGGCCTTGAGCAGATCTTTATCCCATGCCACTTCAGCGATATTGCACAGCAGAGTCCGGCTGGCGTTGGAAGCATCCGTAATATGCTGTTCGCCGCCCGTCAGTTTCCAGACAAGCCAGGAGTCCATGTTGCCAAACATCAGGCTGCCGTTTTCGGCTTTTTCGCGGACACCCGGTACATTTTCCAGGATCCAGACAATCTTGGATGCCGAGAAATAAGGGTCAATGCGCAGCCCGGTTTTTTCACGGATCATGTCTTCCAGACCTTCTTTTTTCCAGCGGTCGCAAATATCGGAAGTCTGTCGGGACTGCCAGACGATCGCTTTGTATACGGGCAAGCCGGTTTTCTTATCCCAGATGACTGTCGTTTCACGCTGGTTGGAAATGCCGATCGCTTTGACTTGTTCGGGCGCAATGCCGCTCTTATTGAGGACATCCGCCATGACAGCCAGTGTATCCAGCCAGATCTGGGTCGCATCCTGCTCAACCCATCCGGGTTTTGGATAGTCTACGCCTCCTTCTTTCTGGGAAACGGCTTTGATCTGACAATCATGATCAAAAAGGATGGCTCTTGTCGAAGTGGTTCCGTGGTCAATTGCAAGAATGTATTCTTTTTTACTCATTTTTTTCTCCTCAAAACTGGGTTTTGTTCAGTAATCACACCCGGCTGTTCTTCTGTTGGCGCTCACAGATGCACAGCCCGGTGTTTCTGTCCACGAGCCATCCGCCTGGATTCAGTCCTCAGCCGTTGACCGCTGCCAGAGCCGCGGAATCTGGCCGTGAATCAGGCGGAAGCCCGGATGGATTTCCTTTGTTCTTTTTATGTGAGGGATCAGTCGATTGAGATCCCCGTGTTCAGTTTGTTGTATACTCTGCTATCTTTCTGCGCTTCTTGCCTTTCGCAAAACTTTGCCGGCACAGGCGCTTCAGGCCATTTGTTTTCCGGCCAGACTGTGCTCAGAAGCCCCGGCCCGATACTCGATAGGAAACCTTTCACATCCAGAAAGCGCTTACATCAACTGTAATGGATGCGTTCAGTGTGCTGTTCAGACTGATTCCTACCAGGGAATTGCCGCATACAGCAATACGGCACAGATTGCGCCAAGAATGGGAGCAAATAATGGAACCGTCAGACCATAGCTGAAGTTCGAATCGCCTTTGCCTTTGATTGGCAGCACCGCATGGGCCAGTCTTGGACCTAAATCACGGGCCGGGTTAATGGCATACCCCGTCAGTCCGCCCAGCGACATACCGATTGCGACAATAATTCCGAAAACAAACAGTTTATCCACGCCCATGGCGATGCCGCTGACATTGGAAATACCCTTGATGGCGAACACCAGGATAAATGTTCCGATAAATTCCGAGAAGAAGTTCAGCCAGAAATTCTTGATCGAAGGACCCGTGGCAAACACCCCAAGTTTTGTCCCGGGGTCTTCGGTGGCATCAAAATGGCCTTTAAAGAGGACATACACAATGCATGCACCTACGAAAGCCCCCAGCAGCTGAGCCAGGATATAGCCTGGTACCTGACTCCAGGGGAAGGAACCATCCACTGCGAGAGCAAGCGTTAAAGCCGGGTTGAATGACGCCCCTGAAGCTTCGCCGAAGATAAATGCCGGGATCATAACCGCCAGACCCCAGGCGATGCAGATCTGCAGCGCGCCTGCGCCTTTCATGCCTGAACCAGTCAGATTCACGTTGGCAACAACACCGCAGCCCAGAATGATCAGCAGTGCTGTACCGACAAATTCACCAATGTAAGGAAGCATAAATCACCTTTTCTCCTTTTAATTATGGCCAAAGCAAGTCTGTGCTTTTATGCGCCAAGACCATGAGCAGCAAAAAGCAGCAGACTGTGCCTGGAGAGTTTTCCATCCTTGAGGCGGATGAAGTGGAATAAGAAGAAGCCCATCTTCTTTGGGAGCGCTTCCTGATCAGGGAAGCTCTTTCAGTACCGGCCTGGGAAAAAGTTTGTTTTGTCTTGGCACAATGAACAGCAGATTCTTTTCAGCCAATTCATCACGAACAGAGTGTTCGTCTTTTTTATCGGACGATACAGGACGCTGTTTTCTGATGCGTGTGAAACCCTTTTTCCTGCAGCACCTCCAATATGCCCTAAAATTCGATGAAAGCCCATTCATAACGCCCAAGGTAACACATAATTATGATAGATACTTGACGGAATTTGTCTATTGCATTTGCTAGATTTTATATATATTATTGAACGATGTATAGACATTTCAGATATAACGTATTTAAAACATAGACTATCTTAAATAATCTTTCTGATTTCTGTCGGTCAACAAAGATCCTTTGTCCAAACTCATTGCGGCCAGTGACTCCGACGATGCTCCGGTCTCTTTTGTCAACATAAGTGAACCCCGTCTGTCCCGCACGAAACCGGACCAGAAACATCCCTTTGATCATGGACAGACTGAGTACATGACCAGTGCCATTGTGATCGCTCTGGTTGTGCATATCAGAATTGAAACACAGATCAGCTCCATCCAGCACCTGGTCAGTGTCAAAACAAAGACAGATCGTGCGAATAAAGCCCTCCCAGGATCATTCGAACATCCAGGAGGACTTTGTTTATGGAACAGACAATACCGCAGCCCGGAGCGGGTATCGATTTTTCTCACATCATGCCCATTGCCTTGCATGCAGCCTCCGATCTCAGGAAAGGATCCATGCTCCCTGTTTTGCGGAAAAGACGGACAGCGGGGCCTCTCCTGCATCATCTGGCTTACGTCCCGGAATTCCCGGCTGTAGGCTGAAGGTGGAGGTGCATACGATGACAAGAACCGCAAAGGGACTGTTCCACCCGCAGGTGGAGCAGCTGATCGAAGAGACCTGGCATGCCAGGCCGGAGTTTTGTGGAAGAAGTTTTCAAACTACGCCGTGTTCCGTCATCCGGAGAATGGGAAATGGTTCGCGCTGCTGATGGATCCCACATGGGAAGAGCTGCATCTTCCCGGTGAAGGAAAAACCGAGATTCTGGAAGTGAAGTGTCCTGCGAATCTGAAGCAGGAACTGGGTGGCATTCCGGGGATCCTTCCGGCATATCGCATGAACAGGAACAACTGGATTTCGGTCCTGGCAGACGGTTCAGTGCCGGAAGAAATCATCCGACGTGTCCTGGAAGCCAGCTGGCAGCTGACAGAAAAATAATCTGATTCCGAATCTTCAGGCCATGACACAACTCGGCAGACGGTTCCACAGAGAAACGGGCTGCCGTTTTTTTTCTGTTCTCCGCTCGTTCTGAACCAAATCCGGGATGCAGTCCCTGGTGCCTGAGACCCGGAGAAGCGGGAAATACATCACATTCCATTGTCATCTCTCTGCTTGAGTAATATATCTCACACAGATAAGTGCGAAATATATCACTCGGAGGTAACCGCATGCACAAACCTGTATCTTTGAAGGAACTCGTTGGTACCCAGATCATATTCCCCATCATGCTGGTGTCCTGTTACTGGATGTGGGCAGGGACAGACTGGCAGGACTGGTATCCTATATTGCAGTTTGTCCTGGGAGGGTTTCTGTTTGTGTTCTTCATCCTGTTGTGTTTGCGGATGGAAAAATACAAAAAGGAAAGTGTGGATGAACTGGCTGATCGAATTCTGAAACGTTCTGACTCCATCTGTCTGAAAATTATTGTGGCTGCCATGACCGGAATTGCCTGAGCCTGTGTCATTATGGGGCACATTCACAATTTAGATACAGCAGTGATCGGATGGGCCATCGTTCTCTGCATCCTGACGCTGGCTGTGATCCGGACGATTCTGTTTTTCCTCTTTGACAGCAGGGGCCTGCGAGATGGCGCTGATCACAAAAGTAAAGCTGTACCGAGAACAGACCGGAATGAAGCAGGCTGATCTTGCCACCCGTGTCGGTGTCCGGCGGGAAACCATTGTTCACCTGGAAAATGGACGGTACAATCCGTCGCTGAAACTGGCGATGGGCATCGCAAAGGTATTCCGGGTGACGGTAGAGGAACTCTTCGAGTTTGTGGAGGATGAGCCGCAGAACAGCTGACGGCCTGCTGTCCTGACTGACCGCGGATTGGGCCATCCAGGATCCGGTTGGCATCAGTGTTCACATACTATATTCTGCAGATATGAGAGATATATCCTGGAATCCCTGGCATGGCTGTCATCCCTTTTCTGCCGGGTGCAGAAACTGCTTCATGAGACGGGCCGATTTGCGTCATGGCCGGAATCCGGATGAAATCACCCGGTCGAAGACCATGTTCAATCTCCCGCTGAAAAAGAAACGGGATGGAAGCTGGAAGGTGCCATCCGGTTCACAGATGTCTGTCTGTTTCAACTCGGATTTCTTTCTGGAAGATGCGGATGCCTGGCGCCAGGAAGCCTGGGACATCATGCGGCAGCGGCCGGATGTGCGCTTCCTGATTCCCACCAAACGAATTCACCGGATCCGTGACTGCCTTCCCCCGGACTGGCATGGCGGCTGGCCGCATATATCCATTGCGGTTTCCGTGGAAAATCAGACAGCGGCCAGACAGCGGCTCGATCTGTTCCTGACGATCCCCTGTCAGCACCGGCTGATTTTTGCGGCTCCTCTTCTGGAGGAACTGGATCTGTATCCCTGGCTGAAAACCGGCGGGTTCCAGCTCGTATCCGTGGCCGGGGAAAGCGGCCTGGAGGCCCGTCCCTGTGACTTTGATTGGATGGAGAAGATCTATCTGGACTGCCGGAAAACACGAACGCCTTTTGCAATTCACCAGACCGGACGGTATTTTATCCGAAACGGGCATCTGTACACGATCCGGAAAAAGGACCAGTTCCAGCAGGCACACAAGGCCCACAGCTGGCTGCGGCAGCAGCACCGGCTTCGGCAGACGTCCCTGTTTGAAAAGATGGAGTGAAGAGACTGCCCCTGCAGTTTGCCTGCCTTTGAGACCGTATGGCCAGACCCATGGCTGTACGTTTTTTTCAGCGGCAGCATTATCCACACCGGCAATCATCGGCATGTGGAACTTCATAAAATCATTGACGTTATATAACCTATGTTATATAACGAAATCACGAACAGAAAGAGGAATTGACATGCCCCCGAAACAGAAATACTCCGCCGATGAAATCCTCAGCGCCGCTCTGGACCTGGTCCGCCATCATGGACTCGGCGCATTGACGATCCGCAATGTGGCGCAGTCGCTGGATATCTCCACACAGCCGGTCATCAGCTGTTTCAAAAACAGCGCTGCCCTGCATGAAGCGGTCTGGAAATCCGTCAATGACATCCATGGTCGGTACCTGATGACCTTCGATGGCTCTGATCCCGAAGAGATTCCGCTGCAGATCGGCCTCAACTACATCCGGTTCGCAACAGAGGAACCCCACTTGTTTCAGCTCCTGTTTCTCAACGGTCCCGGCCCCGGGGGCATACAGTCCCTGGCGGGGCTCACAGAGGACCCGGAGCTCAAGCCCATGCTGGAAGCCATGGCGCAGGGTGGCGGGATCTCCCTGGAACAGATGCAGTCTTTATTCCGGACTCTGGCTGTGTATGTGCATGGCTATGCGTGTCTGCTGGCAGGCGGGCTGATGAAATCGGATCAGGAACAGATGAAGCAGGACCTGACGGATTTCTGGACCATCCATCTCAATGGCCTGGAATCCCCTGAACCTGGACAGACTGCGTCCCGAACAAACGCGGAAGGAGGCAGATCATGAAACAGGTCAGCGGACTCCGGAAATTCTGGAACGAACACCCCCTGGCACTGGCCCTGACCCTGATTCTGGTGTATGTGGTCGGAACCGGCAATCTGCGAAACAGCGTCGGGGATGAGAGCATCTTCATGACAGTGTGGATGGTGGCCCTCACACTGTCGGTCGTTCTTCTGACGATCCGTCTGCATGCCGGACAGAAACTGGGTCTGGGACCGGTCCGGTTCGGACGCCGGCAGCTGTATCTGCTGGCCCTTCTGCCCATTCCGGCGGTCAACCTGCTGGCCGGTCTTCACGCCTCTGCGCCTGTTTCTTCCCTGCTTTGCGAATCGGTTTCCATGATCCTGGTGGGATTCCTGGAGGAAGTGATCATGCGGGGATACCTGTTTGAGGCCCTGCGCAAGGACTCCCTGAAAGAAGCGGTGCTCATCACGTCCCTGACCTTCGGAATCGGCCACATCGTGAACCTCTTCACGGGACAGACAACCCTGAGCACGCTGCTGCAGGTGGGATATGCCCTGGCGATTGGCCTGGTGTTTGCCCTGGTGCTGGTGAAAACCGGCAGCCTCTGGCCCTGTATTTTCATTCACTCCCTCATGGATCTGCTCGCCGTGTTCGCCGGACAGATTTCCAGTCAGCAGGCAGCCCTGGTTTCCCTGCTGCTTATGGTGTACTGTCTGGGTCTGGCCTGGTATCTGTGGAAGAAAGTGCCAGGATCAGTGCAGACTGGATGATGGTCCCTGGCAGGCGTTTGTGCCTCCATCATCCACGATTCAGCATCCCAAAAAGGCCATGGGGATCGAGGCTGTGGCATCCGCCGCACCATCGGTCTGCATGGCCTTTTATACTGAAACCATGAAGAAACCGCGTCTTTCCCGTCTGGAGGAACAGAAGCTGAAAAAGCGTCTGGCGAGACAGGATTATGCAAAGCTCTATCTGATCCTGACAGAAGGTACCAAAACCGAACCGTATTATTTCGAGGGATTCAAGAAAGCGGTGGAGTCCTGTCATCCGGAGATCCTGGTGGAAATCATCGGTGTGGGCAAAGCCACGACCAAGCTGCTGGAGTTCGCAGATGAGTTCATAGAAGAATTCAGCGTCCATAACGCAGAGCTCTGGCTGGTGACGGACAAGGATGACTTCCAGGCTGACCATTTCAACAAACTCGTCAGCGAGTGCCTGCGGCGTGACAAAGTGAAGTTCCTCGGCAACTGGTGGCATGCAGCGTGGAGCAATGAGTGTTTCGAGCTGTGGTTTGTGCTCCACTTTTCCTTCTATCAGGCCGCAGCGACGAGAACCGAATACTACAAGATCCTCAAGGAGCAGTTTCGCAAACACCGTCTGGGTTCCTGGAAAAAGAATGACCCGGAGATATTCCGGATCATGACATGCAAGGGAAATCCGCGGCTGGCGATTCATTATGCGAAGAAGCTGCACAAAGAAAAACAGAGACAGATTCCGTCATCGGCCAGGCCGTGTACCACGGTGTATGCACTGGTCGAAGAACTTGCCCGCTACCTGCCCGCGGAATTGAGGCAGCGGTTCTTCGGCTGAGCCCCTTCCCTCTTTCACTCCGATTTCAAACGGCCTGCACACAAACAGCCCGGCAAACGCCCGGCTGCCTGTGTGCAGGCCGTTCATCATTCAAGGCTGTGACCCTCATCTTTACAACCCCGTAGCCGCACCCATCCACTTGATCTCTGTACTGACACATTCCTCCACCCCACAGGTCATGGAAGTGAACGCAACGGCAATGCCGTTCCATTCACCTGCATGACCTGCATCACCTGCATGCCTTCAGCACCGCACACACCGGCCGGAACAGACACAAGGTCAGGATGACACTCAGCACCCCCTGAATCAGGGAGGTCTGCAGTCCCAGCAGCAGGTAACCGGCGGCCAGGACCCTGGAAAACAGCATCCAGGGGATCTGCAGAAGCTGTCCGGTGAGAAAGGACAGACACCCTGTGATCAGGGCCGCCTGCAGACTGGTCATGTGTCTCGTGCGCAGGCAGGAGACACCCAGGGAGTACAGGGGGTATATGGCGAGGTACATCAGGGACCAGGGAGTGACGCCCTGGATCAGCAGCATGTTCAGGACACAGAAGCAGACCGAGGACAGCACGGCAATGCGGCGGTCCAGACACAGCGCAACGCATACAATGGTGAAGGTCACGGCTTCCAGGTACAGGATGCCGGAGAAGGCCGTGAACACCACCAGTTCCAGAGCCCCGAGCAGGGCCGCCTGCACGAGCTGGCGGACGGACATCAGCTGCCGCTGGAGAAGGTGAAGACGAAACTGTCTCCGTCTGCGATGATCACATCATCCGCGGCGGGGCAGTATCCTTCCTTCTGGCAGACGGTGTTGTTGTCGGATTCATAGGTCCACCAGGGGCCTTTGTTCCAGTCTTCGGTTGCCAGACCCTCCAGTCCCATGATCATGGTGCCATACTCTCCGTTTTCGAATGTTGCATTGAGGTCTTCGCTGCTTTTCAGGGCATCTGTCAGGTTGCCGGCGGTTGTGGTGATGTCTTCATCCACGACAGTGTTCCCATTCTGATCCTTTGCGAGGATGTGAATTGTTTTTTGGGCAGATGTATCTGTCGAAGCTGCGGTCTGGTCAGCCGGCTTTGTGCCGGCACAGCCGGCCATGAGTGCCAGGCTCAGGGCACCGGCCGCAAGCATTGTGTTCTTCATGATCCATCGATCCTTTCTGTATACCGTTTGTACTGTCCCGGGGTGATGCCGTATATGCGCACAAATGTCTTGTGCAGGGCACTCCGGCTGGAAAAGCCGTTGTCCAGGGCGATTTCCTCGAGACTCCGGGTCCCCCGGGAAATGGCTTCCTTGACCTGCGCCATGCGGCAGCGCATCAGGTAGCTGTGCACGGACATGCCATAGGCACGGGAGAAGCTGTGCATGACATGCCCCGGGGAATAGCCCAGGGCCTGCGCCACGTCTTTTGCGGTGATGTTCTGCCGGCAGTGGTCTTCGATCCAGCGGGCGGCCTGAATCGCCACACTGTTTTCTGTTGTGCTCCGCCGATACCAGTGGGAGAGAAACTGCAGGACCACGGCAGAAATCATGTAGGCATCGGGCTCCTTCGGACGCTCCAGCGCATTTTCCAGTCCCCGGAAGAAAATCAGTGTCCGGGCCTGAAAGGATTCCGGGGCAGTAGTCCTGCCAGATTCCAGCCCCGGGACGCCGGCAAGCAGGGCCACATGGGCTCTTTGTGAATGCAGCGTAAACGTCCCGGGCCCTGCTGCGGCAATGGTCGTATGTGGGCTGACGGGGGTTCCATCCATGCACATGACCGCATCCTGGCTGAGTGCCACCAGCAGCTGTCCTTGTGTCAGGACAAACTGCCTGTCCACCGGTCCATCCAAGGAAAGATCCATAAGCTGAATCAGGTCTTTCATGCCGCTGCCTCCTGCAGGCTCATGGCTCTCGCGAACGCCAGCGGGAACCGGGTATCCTTCTCCAGTTCCAGGACCCGGGCTGTCAGCTCATCCCCCGGCATGGCATCCTCAGCCATGACCTGGCGGCAGGCACCTTTGAGCGCCATGTTGCCGCAGAACCGGATCTTCCCGCGCCAGGCGGGATGAAACAGTCCCAGGCGGATGCAGGCGTCCGCATTCAGCCCCAGGGAGAATCCGCCGGCAATCCAGACTTCTTCCACCTGGGCCGGATCCGGCACCAGCAGCTGCCATCCGGCCTGCAGGGCACCCTTGGCAAGCTGAAACATCCGGATGTCCTTCTGTGTCAGTTGCAGGCCTTCGACCGGCGGGCACCCTTTGAGTTTCCCGGCGGGAGTCACAAGATCTGCCTGCCGCAGGGCATCGATCCAGGAAATGAGCCCGCTGCCGCAGACTCCCTGTGCCGGTACATCCCCGGCTGTGTGCCCGTGCCACCGGTCCTGTTCATGATACACGTGCACCAGCGCTGCGGGCAAGGCCGCCATGCCAATGGAGATCCCCGCGCCTTCCAGCGCCGGTCCGCAGGCAGTGCTGCATAGTGTGAGTGTCCCCCCGTCATACCAGGCCAGTTCTCCGTTGGTTCCCAGGTCCATGTAGAGAAAGGATTCGGCATGATCGGCGGCCAGCACTTCCTGGAGCCCGGTGCGGATGTCAGCGCCGACATATGGCGCAAATGGGGCGCAGACGATTTCCTGGCGGCTGCCATGGTGTGTGATGACCGGATCGGGATGGGGAATGGTGAACGGGACCCTGGCCAGCGGGGCCGGGTCCGTGCCCAGCCACAGATGGGTCATGACGGTGTTGCCGGTGATGACCAGCCGGTCGATTCCCTGGAGATGGGGTTCGATCAGTGTCCGGATCAGGTCGGGAGGCATAGACGCAAAGTGGTCAATGCGGGAGAGCACATCCGCACCCCAGGCGCGCTGGGGATTGCCCCAGGCCAGTTCCTTCACCACAGTCCCCGCATCGTCCAGCAGGGCCAGTACCACAGTCGTCGTGCCGATGTCCAGTGCAGCTAAACGCGGTGTGCTTCCTGTTCCTTCGGTCACACCCGTCCCGGCTATGTGTGCCTGTGCCATCTCATCCCCGTCTGCTGTGTCCGGCCTCACCGCATGCTGGCAGCCCAGGCGCCATCCCCTCGCACACAGCGTATCCCCCAGCACCCGCCGGTCGGCCTCCAGCACCGGCAGATCCGGGGTCTGCACACGACACTTCCCGCACAGTCCCTGTCCGCCGCAGTCCCGGCTCATCCCAGAGTCCGGGAGAGCTGCACCGCATCCTCTGTGTAGAGGTCAGCCCCGATGGATTTCGCGTACTCCGGTGTGACGGGCGCACCGCCCACAGCCACCTTCACCTTGTCCCGCAGTCCGGCTTCCTTCAGAGCTTCGATGGTTTTCTCAAAGCCATCCATGGTGGTCGTCAGCAGCGAGGACATGCACAGGTATTCCGGGTGGTGCGTGGCAACGGCCTCCACAAAGGTCTCCGGCGCCACATCCACCCCCAGGTCCAGGACAGAAACACCCTGAGACCGCAGGAGCAGCATACACAGGTTTTTCCCGATGTCATGCAGGTCTCCCTGCACCGTGCCAAAAATCACGCGGGGCGGTTCATCGGCTTTTTCCTCCGTCACCATCAGCGGTTCCAGCCGCTCCATGGCGGCATTCATGATCTTTGCCCCGATGAGCACCTCTGGTATGAAGGCTTCCCCGGCAGCCCATTTGTCGGCGATGTCGTTCATCCCCGGAAGCAGTCCCTGTTCCAGGATCGCCTTCGGTTCCATCTGCTCCTGCAGGGCCTCCTCCACATAGCCCAGGATCGCGTCTTCGTCTCCGTCAATGAGTTCGGTGCGGATTTTTTCCAGTTCGTTCATCCTCTGTTCCTCTTTCTTCTGTCTGTCTCGTGTCTGTCCATGTGACTGTCGCGTCATGCCCCCGTGCAGCCGGCATCGGCAGCAGCAGGCGTGGGACCTTCGGTGTACGCATAGACTTCCTGGATGAAGGCCTCAATGTTTTCCACCGGCACGTTGTCTTCCAGGCGATTGGAGACCGTGAAAATGGTGCGGGTTTTCTGCGGGGCATAGAAGGTGTCCACAAGATGGTGCACTTCCTGGCGGACGTCTTCCTGCGAGCCGAAGGGCAGGATCTGCTGAAGGTCCATGCCGGACCAGAAAGCGATTTTCCCGCCGTACTTCTCCATGACTGCGGTCTCGTCCATGGCGTATTTCTGAATCGGGTGCAGAACGTCGAAGCCTGCCAGGATGAACTGATCCAGGAGCTTCATGGCATCGCCGCAGCAGTGGAGCCACACATGGAGGCCCCTGGAATGGGCGTAGTCGCAGAGTTCCTTGTAGAAGGGGAAATAGAATTTGCGGAACATCTTCGGGGACATGAAGGGCCCTTTCTGCATCCCGTGGTCATCGCCGAAGCCGATGGCGTCCGCCCTGTGTCCGGCGGCGACCTGGTCAATGACTTCCTTGAACCAGCGCATGGTGCGGTCGTTGATGCTCTGCACGCGGGCAGGATCGGTGTAGAGATCCATGAGGGAGTTTGTCATGCCGCGGTATTCCCAGATCCGGCTCCAGGGACCATAGGAGAGCCACGCCATGCGGTATCGGCCATCGTCCTCCGGCCAGCCTTCGAAGAGATCCACGCCGGCGGGGTCCGGAAGCTCCGGAGTGATCTGGTCGTAGACCTCCCAGGATATGGCGTTTTCTTCATCCACACCCACGGATTTTGTCCGCCCAATGTGCGGATCGGCGTCTTTCACGTCACACCAGCAGAACCGGTCCCCGGGCTGGCCGAAGGTGGCGGGCTTTTTGATATAGAAGGCCTCCATGTCGAAAGGATAGTCTGCATAGAGCTTCTCCAGGCGGCGCTGTTTGTCTTCGCTGAGCTGGTCAAGGTGAATCCACGTGCCAATGGCGACCGCCGGGCGGCGCGTGGGGCGGCCTTCGATGCAGTCGATCATTTCCTGGCGGGTGAAGGGTACGGTTTTCATATCAGTCTCTCTTTCCTGTTCTTTCTGTTCTTCTGCAGTTCCGGCCCTCTGTCTGGCGGGCGGCGGCTGTTCCGGCCCTGGAAGTTCCGGACGGGCGTTTCTTCGGGGTTCAGTTCTGCTGCAGCCATTTGTCCCACGCGTCGAAGGCTGCCTGCAGAGCTGCCGGATGGGCTGCGGCGGGGATGTCGCATCCCGAGGACAGCCGCCACATGGGACACTGGCCGTAGCTGTCAATAAGATACTGTGTCAGGCAGGCGATGGTTTCCGGGGTCTCGCTGACAAATGCGGTGGGATCCAGGTTGCCGTAAACGGGTGTATCCGGACTGCTTTCCAGGATAGGCAGCAGGTCCACGGCATTGCCGAAGTGGTACACCGCAGCGCCGGACTGGCGCAGGACATTCCAGCACTTGCCGGCGGAGGGCCCGCAGTTGTGCAGCATGACAGAGAACTCCTCTGTCTGGACCGCGTCGATGATCCGCTTCAGCCACGGAACAACAAACCGCCGGTTCATGGCGGGCGACATGAGCCCGGCCATGGGTTCGGCCATGATCACACCGGCACAGCCCGCGGCTTTGAAGGCTTCGATGAGCTGAATGAGGCAGGCAGTGGCCTTGTCAAGAAGGATCTTCAGAGTGTCGGGATCCGTCACGGGCATCATCAGGGCAGCGGAGGGATCAGCCAGCCGCCCGGCGAGGGAAAACGGGCCGATGCAGCCGGCCAGAAGCGGTGTGTCCGGGTCCTGCGCGTGCACCCGTTTCAGGGCTTCGAGAGTCACGGGAATGCGGCCGGCTTCCAGGTCCGGCACCACCAGGGCTTCGGCGTCCTGCGGGGTATGGATGACCGGTTCGAGCACAGTCGGGAGGTCGTCGTCGGCAAACCGGACGGGGCAGCCGAAGGCTTCCGCTTCCAGGGACAGGTCCATCAGACCGGTGAAGGCGGCCTGTCGCGGAAAGCGGCGGCGGATTTCCAGGATTGCCTCTGCCTGGACCTGCGGGTCTGTGACCATGCTCCGGACGGTCTTTCCAAGCGCAGCAGCGGCGGGAAACGAGAGGATGAAGAGCGGGTCTCTGGTACGGGCCCAGGATGGAATACGGTGCATAGGCCCTCCTTTCTGACCCCATTGTATAATGTCCTATCATACCAACAAATGGTTCCGAGTGTGCAGTTTTTGTCCGAATGTGTCATGGGACCGCTGCCCAATCGTGGACGGCAGAAGGACGATTGATGCTGCGTCCGCCCGACGGCACCCCCTGCCAATCCGGAGGTTCGGCTCCCTGCAATAGAGTAGGGAGAGACAGGTTAGTTCTGCCCCTCCCTCTCACACCACCGTACGTACGGATCCGTATACGGCGGTTCATGTCTACATGGCACTTATGCACAAGAATAGTCTTTCCAGGGATCGACCAGTCCAGGCCGATCCTTTCTTTTCAACGAGAGAATATGCGGGTTCAGGATCATGTTCACCACTTCGTTGTTTCCCAGTCTGTACCAGCCACAGTGCGTCATGCTCTGCGCAAAGACATATGACTTGGGAAATGGGTGGCTGATCCGTCCATTGAGCTTCCACAGGTTGGTGAAGATCGTTCCCCTGTGCTTCCACTGCTTCAGGATCACTACCCTCACCCGGTGCCTCATCCATGGGCCAAATGTTTCCTTCAGCCACATACTCATCGCACCGATTCGGTAGTAGTTGATCCACCCCCGCATGATCTGGTTGATCCTCGTGAATGTGACCGCCAGCGGTATGGCCGCCGCTTTTCTGCGGACAGTCACGCTCCTGATCTTCTCCTTCAGGCGTTTCTTGCTGTCATCATGCGGCCTGCACTTCCATCCATCGCTGCCCTTCCAGAACGTGAACCCAAGGAACTTTCCTTTGGTTGGTCTCACTACTCTGGTTTTCTCAGCGCTGGCTGTCAGGAACAGCTTCCGCTTCAGCCAGCTGATCACACTGGCCATCACACGGTTTGCCGCCTTTTCGCTCTTCGTGAAGATGATGCAGTCATCCGCATACCTCACGAATCGCAGTCCTCTCTGTTCCAGCTCCTTGTCGAACTTGTCCAGATAGATATTGGCCAGAAGCGGGGACAGCGGGCCACCCTGAGGCGTTCCTTCCTCTGTTTTCTGCTTCACGCCATTCTCCATCACTCCTGCTTTCAGGAATTTCCGAATGAGTCCCAGTACTTCGGATTCATTCATCTGTTCCCGGATGATGGAGATCAGCTTGTCCTGATTCACCCGGTCAAAGAACTTCTCTATGTCCAGATCCACGATCCAGTCATATCCTTCGTTCAGGTAGACCATGGCTTGCAGGACCGCCTGCTGGGCACTCCTGTCCGGTCGGAATCCATAGCTGTATTCGCTGAATACAGGCTCATAGACTTGCGACAGCTGCTGACTCACTGCCTGCTGGATCACCCTGTCAACGACTGTAGGGATGCCCAGGGGCCTTTTCTTCCCGTTTGGTTTGGGGATATAGACCCTTCTTTCAGGCTGGGGCTTATAGGTCCCTTTCAGCAGACCATTACTGATCTCCTCCTTGTGAGCCTCCATGTATTCGGACAGTTCTTCCACCCCCATCCCATCGACTCCGGCACTGCCTTTGTTGGCTTTCACCTTTCTGCAGGCTGTTTCCAGATTGGCGGGATGTGCGATCCTCTCGATCATTCTCGGCATACTTGCGGTTTCCTTTCTATCCTTTTCAGACCGGACACCTGTTCCCTGATTCCTTTTTGTGTCCGCCGCTTCCGGGTTACGTTCCCTTCTGCTTTGGACAGGATCTTTCTGGAATGGTGTCCTGTTGTCATATAGCCGAAACTCTATAGACATGTTCGGTCCTTCGCTCCTTCTTCCATTACAGAAGCTATCCACACTACTACGACCTTGGCTGACTCCCTGTGACAAACCGTTTTCGACCATTCTGCTCTGCCTTTGAACCTCACCTCTTGGCTGATTCACGAAGTACAGATGGGGAATGTCCACAGGGCCTCCCGGGGTAAGGTGCACTTCTTTCGTTCCATGACCTCCCGATTTACTGCTTTGGCTACGTCTGCCTGTTGGGTTAAGACACATCGGCGCCCTCTCCCGCCGCCACAGCCTTATATCCGATTTCTGTTCGTAGGTTCGGAACTTTGATACACGCTTCTTTCACGAACCCCCTTACAGTCATAGGTCCGCTTGCGTTTCTCTACTCTTACCGGCAGATAAGTTGAGGCTGGACTTTCACCAGCTAGAAGTGCACCATGCCCGGCACACCGACAAAAACGGCAGACCCGCGCTGTGCGGATCTGCCGTCTGTTGTCATCTATGCCTGAATGCGTTCGGCGTAGCTCTCAATGTCATTGGTCATATAGGTGTACTCATCCATCGTGCAGATGATGTAACGGTCACCGTACTCCATGACAAGCAGAGGCTGCTGTTCCATGACAGGCATGGCATTCAGTTCGTCTTTGGAAATAACCTGGATCATAAGGAGTCTCCTTTCCCGGTTTCTTCCGGTTTTATTTCAGGTGCCAGATATCCTGGTTGTACTGGGCAATGGTGCGGTCACTGGAGAAGTAGCCGGCCTTGGAGATGTTCACGATCATCTTCTCGGCCCATGCCTGGCGGTCTTCGTACGCCGCGAAGCACTTGTCCTTCTCGTCAATATATGCGTGCAGGTCCAGCAGCGCCATGAACCAGTCTTTGTTGATCATGTCGTTCTTGACACGCGTCAGGGCTTCCGGATCGCCGATCGCCATCATGGCCGGATCGGTGATGAAGTCCACCGCACGCTTGACCACCGGATCGGATTCATAGATCTGCCGGGAGCTGTAGTCGGCGTTCTTGTAGTGGTTGATGACCGTATCGGAGTCCACACCGAAGATGAAGATGTTGTCGTCACCCACCAGTTCGTGGATCTCGACGTTCGCACCATCATCAGTTCCCAGAGTCACGGCGCCGTTGAGCATGAACTTCATGTTGGAGGTGCCTGAGGCTTCCTTGGAGGCCAGGGAGATCTGCTCGGAAACATCCGCAGCGGGAATCAGCTTCTCAGCCAGCGTGACGTTGTAGTTTTCCACCATCACCACGTTCAGGTACGGAGATACTTCCGGATCGTTGCGGATCAGGTCGCCCAGCGTCAGGATCAGGGAAATGATGTCCTTGGCCAGCAGGTAGGCAGGCGCTGCCTTGGCACCGAAGATGCAGGTGATCGGACGGGCCGGGATCTCGCCGTTCTTGATGCGCAGGTACTTGTCTATGATGTACAGGGCATTCATCTGCTGGCGCTTGTACTCGTGCAGACGTTTGATCTGGATGTCGTAAATGGAATCCGGGTTCACGACGATGTTCTGGTGATTGTAAATGTAGGTGGAGAGCTCGTTTTTCTTCTCCTGCTTGATGGCCTGCAGCTGTGCCTGCACACCCGCATCGTTCTTGAAGGACTCGAATTCCTCCAGCAGGTCCGCGTTCTGTTTCCAGCCGTCTCCGATTTTCCTGTCCAGGAAGGCTGTCAGCTGCGGGTTGCAGGCAATCAGCCACCGGCGGAAGGTCACGCCGTTGGTCTTGTTGTTGAAACGCTCCGGATACAGTTCGTAGAAGTCGTGGAGCTCTTCGTTTTTCAGGATATCCGTATGGATCGCAGCCACGCCGTTGGTGGACTGGGAGAAGTGGATGTCCATGTGGGCCATGTGCACGCGGCCGTCCTGGTCAATGATGGCCGTGGCCGGGTTGCTGCTGCGGGTGCGGGCGATTTCATCCAGCTGTTTGATGATAGGCATCAGCTGCGGGCAGATGTCCTCCAGGTACTGGCTGGGCCATTTTTCCAGGGCCTCTGCCAGGATCGTGTGGTTGGTGTAGGCGCATGTGTTTTCGACCTGCTTTACCGCTGCCTCGAAGCTCATGCCCCGGGCCGTCAGCAGACGGATCAGTTCGGGGATGACCATGGACGGGTGGGTGTCATTGATCTGCACCACCACGTGCTGGCTCAGTTCTTCGATGGGATAGCCTTTGTCGTCCATCTCCTTCAGGATCAGCTGGGCGGCGTTGGAGACCATGAAGTACTGCTGGTAGACACGCAGGCGGCGCCCGGCTTCGTCTCCGTCATCCGGGTACAGGAACAGCGTCAGGTTCTTTTTGATTTCTTCCTTGTCGAAGTTGATGCTGTCGGTGACGATGGAATCATCCACGGAATCCAGGTCGAAGAGATTCAGGGCGTTGACTTTCTGGTTGTAGCCGGCCACATCAATGGTGTACATGGAGCTGGTGACGGTGAAGTCTTTGAAGGGCACTTCGAAGTGCACATCCGTGCGGTTTTCCCAGGTCTCGCTGCTGATCCAGGGGTTGGGATATTCCACCTGCCTGTGGTTTTCAAACTGCTGGCGGAACAGACCCAGGTGGTAGTTCAGGCCGACGCCGTCGCCCGGAAGATCCAGCGTGGCGATGGAATCCAGGAAGCAGGCTGCCAGACGGCCGAGGCCGCCGTTGCCCAGCGAGGGCTCGGCTTCGATTTCCTCGATTTCAGGCAGTGTGTAGCCGGCCTGTTCGACAAACGCTTTGGCATCGTTGTAGATGCCCAGGTTGATGAGGTTGTTGGAGAGCAGCTTTCCGATGAGGAATTCCGCGGAAATGTAGTACAGCTTTTTATCGCCGGTGATCTTCGGTGCGTCAGCCAGGGCTTCTTTGGTGAAGGCCAGAAGCGTCGCATACACTTCTTCTTTTGTGAGGGCTGCGGGTCCTTTATGGAAAAGCGCTTCGGCTTTTGCTGTCATCTGCTGTTCAGTGTTCATATTACCTCCATAATGTGTAAACGTTTCCACTTGTCTTGACGTGTTCATGCTACCACAGGGCGGCAAAAAAAGTCACGTTTTGTCAATGTCCTGATTGTACAGCATTTCTTCGTGATACAAACTTATTTGTATGTTTTTTCGCTATTCTAGTAATGTATTGGATACACTGTCGGCAACGCACTCCGTTTGGTATCGTTTACAAATCGGAAAGGTTGCGACGATTCGGAAAATTTCCTGTTTTTTTCTGAAAACCAGTGACGCATTCTCTGTAAATTTTTGTGACAGACCGGTCCCTCTGTATCAGCCGTGATATAATCAGACCATTGTTAAGAAACAGCGAGGGAAACATAGATGAATCTGATCATACCGAAGGACTACAAACCGGCCCTGGACATCCGCCAGACCCAGGAAGCCATCAAATACATCCGGGACACGTTCCAGGATGAACTGGGGCGGGAGCTGAAGCTGCAGCGGATCTCCGCGCCGCTGTTCGTGACACGCAGTTCCGGTCTCAACGATGACCTCAACGGCAGCGAGGAACCGGTGCATTTCACCATGACGAGCCAGGACGGCGAAGAGGTGCAGGTCGTGCATTCTCTGGCGAAGTGGAAGCGCGCAGCCCTGGGCCGCTATGGATTCGGCCTGCATGAAGGGCTGTACACGAACATGAATGCGATCCGCAAGGACGAGGAGCTTGACAATCTCCACTCGGCGTATGTGGATCAGTGGGACTGGGAGAAAGTCATCGGCAGGGGCGAACGGAATGTCGCCACGCTGAAGGAGCACGTGGAAACAATTTTCAAGGTCATCAAGCACATGGAACACGAGGTCTGGTACAAGTATCCCCAGGCAGTGCACCACCTGCCGGACATGATTCACTTCGTGACGAGCGAACAGCTGCTGGACCTGTATCCGGACCTGACGCCGAAGGAACGGGAGAACGCCATCACGAAGGAACTGGGATGTGTGTTTGTGATGAAGATCGGCGCCGTGATGCGGGATGGACAGAAACATGACGGGCGGGCCCCGGACTATGATGACTGGGACCTGAACGGCGACATCCTGTTCTGGTATGAACCTCTGCAGCAGGCGCTGGAGATCAGCTCCATGGGCATCCGGGTGGATGAGGAAAGTCTCCACCGGCAGCTGGAGGCGGAGGGCTGTCTGGAACGCGAGTCCCTGCCCTTCCACCAGGCGATCCTGAATGCCAAACTCCCCTACACCATTGGGGGCGGCATCGGGCAGTCGAGGCTGTGCATGCTGCTGCTGGGCAAGGCTCATGTGGGGGAAGTCCAGGCGAGTCTGTGGCCGGAAGAAATGCATGCGGCGTGCCGCGAAGCCGGGATCCAGCTGCTGTAGCTTTCAGACGAACGGCGGCCGGAAGTGCCTGGCATGAAACTGTAAAAGGAAGAGCAGAAGGCTGCCGGGGCCGTTCTGCTCTTTTTCTTTGTCCGGATGATGCCGGAGTCTGCTTACTTCCGGCTGTGTTTTCCCAGTCCAAGGACCACGCCAAGGGAGGCGATGGCGGTCGTGACATAGAGACTCAGCTGCGGGAGCATGCCACCGGCTGCTGTGGGAACAGACTCCTTTACTCTCTCTGTACCGGCACCTTCCGTATCCTGGCCGGTATCTGCCGCAGCCAGGACTGTCTCTGTCTGTGTGATGGTACCAGTCATTGCCTTTGCCTGCGTGACAGGATGTGATGATGCCGTTTCCCTGTACTCATTCGGTGTCCCGGACTCAGGCTTGCGGGTATCGGATTTATGCGGTGTATCCGGCGCAGTCCGCACTACGATCACACGGATCACATCATCGTGGTCTTTGACAAACCAGACTTTCTGGAGATCCGGATCCTGCGAACGGTATCCAGCCGGGAAGTGGTAGGCAATGATATTCCGGTCATCCGTTTCGCCTGTCTGCCGGCTTCTTCCGCGCTCCTGACCGTGGGTATCCACATACACGATATCGAGCTTGAATGTCCTGGGCAGGACATTCAGCTTTGCCTGGACGGTATCCTGGCTGCCATCCGGGTAGTGAATCGTGACGAATACAGGCTGGCCATTGACCGCCTTTTCTGTACTCACCGCCTTGTCTAAGGAGAACGTCGTATCCTCCGGGAGAACATGGAGATCGTTGACGAACTGCCTGGCGTGGACAGGATCCAGCTGCATGACCGTCAGGTCCAGGCCTTCCGGGCTGTACTGTCCTGCCTGATTCAGTTTATAGGTGGCATCATCTGCGATCAGTTCCCGGATGATGTAATTGGAGCCAAGGGCAGCCACGACTTTCCGGATGCCGGAATCGCTCAGATCGACATCATAGGTATGGGGAACGGCCGAATCCCTGTGCAGGGCGAAGTCGCTGCATTCAGGCTGGAAGGCCTGCATCTTTGTGACGACTTCTTCCTGGAGGGCAGGATCATCGGAAATGGCAGTGATGCTGTAGTGCGCCGGGTCCACGGTTTTGTCCTCACCCGTGTAATTGCCTTTGATCCAGATATCCACAGGGGCCGGGGTGATGCGGTAAGTGGCCGCGAGTCCCATGGCTGCCACTGCCTGCAGGGAATAGTCACAGCCGAATGTGATGTTGTAGACGTCCCCGTGAATCGCTTCGTCGTATTCCGGATGCCAGTGACGGGCATCATCATAGTGGCCGGAGAGGTGGTTCAGCAGGTTGAACCAGCCCTGTTCTGTGCAGATCACATAATAATACCCTGCATCGATGGGGGCTCCGTCCACCAGCGGGGTCTGTCCGACATCCGCAAGAACCGGGTTATTGGTCACGAAATGCTCGTTGTTTTTCAGGGCTTCCTTCAGCCAGGCGGCTTCCTGGTTTGTCACAAACCGGAGATCTTCCGATTTGGTCGTATAGGCAGGCGGCATGTTTTCTTTCGGGAATCCGGGGATCGTGAAGCTGAAGGTATACTGAGTCGGGTCCAGCTCACCGGCCCTGGGGTCTGTCGCCGGCACATAGCCGCTTTCCTGGCCGCTGCCGTTGTTCGCCTGCTGTCTGGTGGCAGCAAAGACCTCGGGCTCTTTCTCTGTCCGGGCTCCCGATCCATGGACTTTTGCCTGGTCGCCCTCCAGCGCGGGCTGTGCAGGTTCCGTGACTGTTTCAGCGGCTGCCACGGCTTCCCTGGCTGCGGGTTCTGCCGGTACAGCGGATTCGGCTGCCGGATCGGATGCTGCGGATGCAGCCTGAGCAGGCTTTGTCGCTGTGTCTGTATCTGTCCCGGCTGTCACGGTGATGGCAGACGATGTGCCGGACGCTGTCTGGGCATCCGGATCCTGAATGGTCTGATCTGTGGTCTGCGGTGCAGACGTCAGGGCCTGGTTCACGGTTTCCGCTGTGGCGTCTTCCTGGACGACCACCGGCATTTCTTCAGCCAGAGCAGGGGTGGCAGGGGCTGCAAAGAAGAGAAGCACTCCGGCAGCGCAGGCACCGGAAGCGGCAAGAAGCTTGCTGTTGATATGGTACTGGTTTTTCATGTATCCAAAATTCCTCCAGTCCAGATACGAAGCTTTTTACAATCATCGCACGCTCTGGAGAAACCTGGTTGGGAATATTGAATGACAGTCCGGTTCCTTTCAGGATCACGATTTCATAAAAATACGTTTATCTGCACTTTCAGCATAGGTCCTTGAGCCTGAGAGGCATACCGATGTGACTGTATGCGCCTTTAACAAATCCAAATGGTGACACTTGGTCCAACATAGTTGAATGAACGTCAGATTAGCGGCGCAATCCGTTTTTCTGATTGCCTGTTTGATGAATTTTCCCTGGTCATAGTACGTCACCTGTCAGATGGATGGAGTCCGGGACACACCGTCTGTATCGGAAACATGCAAAATTTGAAATTCTGCAGCCCGTTTCCCTGCCCTTGGAGATCCGGCATCACTTTTTCCGGTTGTGCCGGCGTTCCCTGTTGCGCTTTGTCATGCGCCAGATCGTGTAGCCTTCTTCCCAGTCGGTCAGGCCGTCATCCTGCGAATCCGAATCATCATACCCGCTGCCGGAACCGGCCATGGCATATACAATATACAGAAATCCAATGATCAGAAGCAGTTCCATATCGTTCTCCTTTCCGGACCGTTCCTGTTTCAACCACAGTGTATCGTGGTTACCGGCTGTATCCATGCCCGTTTGTGCCACAGAAGCGGTCTTTCGTGCTCGTTCGTTCAGCGGCAGCTCCTGTTTCCAGCGGCATCCTGCTGCATCCTTTCACCGCAGGTGCCCATCCGCCATCATCGGAAGGTGTCCAGTCACCATGTCACACCGGCCGGAAAGCTGTATCCGGTCACGGGAGAACAGGAATGCTACACTGAGGGTATGCACAGTATCAAGGAAATTTTCAAGAAGGGACCTGGTCCGTCCAGTTCCCATACCCTGGGTCCCATGAATGCGGCCCTGTATATGAAACACTGCCATCCCCAGGCGGATGCCTGGAAGGTGCGGCTCCAGGGATCTCTGGCACTGACGGGAAAGGGACACCTGACGGATGACATCCTCATCCGCACCCTGGGTCCTGCCACCGAGGTGACATTTGACTTGAAGGGCACGCCGGTACATCCGAACACAATGTACATCACGGCTCTGCAAGATGGCGAAGAGCTGGAAACGGTGCAGTTTGTCTCCATTGGCGGCGGGAAGCTGGAAATCAACGGCGTCCCGGCAGCGAATACGCCGGAGATCTATCCCCATTCCACCATGGCGGCCATCCGCCGCTGGTGCAAGGAGCAGGACATCACCCTGGATCAGTATGTGGATATGGTGGAGGGCCCCGGGCTGAATGACTATCTGGACGACATCATGGATGCCATGCTGGCCAGTGTCCGCGAGGGTCTGGCCGCCGAAGGCATCCTGCCGGGGTCGCTGAAGCTCAAGCGCGTTGCAAAGGAACTGCATGAAGATGCCCTGGCCTGCACGGATCCGGATGAGATCTTCCACCTCCTGCTGGCCAGCTATGCCTTCGCCGCAAGTGAACAGAACGCTGCCGGGGGATTCGTGGTGACGGCCCCGACCATGGGCAGCTGCGGGATCCTGCCGGCGCTGATCTACCATTTCCTGCATGACCGCAACTACAGCCGGGCACAGCTGCTCAAGGGCCTGAAAGTGGCCGGTCTGGTGGGCAACCTGATTCAGACCAATGCAACGATTTCCGGAGCCAAAGGCGGCTGTCAGGCAGAAGTGGGTGCCGCCTGTGCCATGGGCAGCGCCATGATTGCCTGCGCAGCCGGTCAGTCCGACGGTCAGGTGGAATATGCAGCGGAGATGGGACTCGAACATCACCTGGGGCTCACCTGTGATCCCGTGGGGGGCTATGTCATGATTCCCTGCATCGAGCGCAATGCCATGGCTGCCTTGCGGTGTGTGGACAATGCCAGGCTCTCCCGTCATATCCTGCGGGTGAAGCATGAGCGGGTCAGCTTCGATCATGTGGTGGAGGCCATGAATATCACTGGCATGAAACTGCCGATGGAGTTGAAGGAAAGCTCCCTGGGCGGTCTTGCCGTAGTGATTCCGGACGGATGCGACAGTCAGGGGCAGTGAGACATCCTGCCTCAGGGTACAGATGCGGATGACTGCAGCATGACTGCAGCTTCAGCAGCTTATATATAAGGAAGAAAAGCAGAAAGACAGCGGACACATCCCGTCACAGGAGCGGGCAGGTGCCTCCGCTGTCTTTTTCTGTCTGCCTGGTTCATGACCGGCTCTGCTCTTCCGGCTGTTTTCTGCCTGTATCGGCCTGGATCTGGTGAATCACCATGTTGGCCCGCGTCACAAACAGCCGTTCTCTGGCAGCCAGACAGTCCACGGCAGTCCACAGGTCTTCTGCACGGATCTGCCTGCCGCCGGTCTGCCAGGAGAATACATCCACTTCCATGCGACAGGGCTCCGGATGATGGATGCCGGCATCCACGGACTCTGTCTGCACAAACATCAGGGCCTGGATGCTGTCACCGGCCTGGCGGCAGACAAACAGGCGGTTCCGGTCCGCTTCGTGGTCCTCCCACAGGTGATGCAGGGACTGGCTCCTGGAATACCCGCATTCTTTCAGCTGCTGCATGGCATTGAGTTTCTGTTCCTGTCTAGTCAACGGCAAGAGTTCCAGGGCTGTGGCTCTTTCCCTGTCATGCAGGGATGCAGGCTGCCTTCGGGCAGTCGGGGATTCATTCATGATTCTGCCTCCTTGTACCTTGCAGCTGTCGGTCAGCCCTCCGTCAGCTGCATGCGGCTGGCTTCCCTTGACAGCCTCATTATCAGGCAGCGGGGTTGCGGCGAAAACAGGCAGTTTTGTTTCTGTCTCTATCAGGCACGAATGGTGTCAAATCCCGGCAAATATCAACGGGCGGTTTCCGTGTTTCCACAGAGCCACCGCCCGTTCTCTTGCGTATTGTGTTCTGCTGGATGTTCACTCCGGCAGATACAGGTCAAAGAAGAAGGCGCACAGCACCAGCGCCATGACAAGCCCCCATCCAATGATGGTCACCGTTTCATTCGGCTTCTTTGACCTCACAAACCAGGCCCAGAATCCGCCCAGGACCAGAGCAATCACCAGCCCGGCGACAAGACCCAGTCCGCCGGCTGACAGCGTCATCGGATCGCCTCCTTCACCAGCCGGCCGCAGCCCCTGGTAAGTTCACATGCCGGAAACCCCGCCGGATCCTGCGGGATGCCATTGACCAGGTACTGACCGTCCTGCATCATGACCGGTCCCGGTCCCCAGATCACATCGGCTCCAAACCACAGCAAAAGATCCGCTGCCTCTTCGTCCAGTGTCCAGACCCGGTTGCCGTGCATGACCGCAAACCGGCCTGTTTCTTCTTCATTCCATGTGTTGTTCATACATGACAGTATAACAGGTCAGCCCGGCTCGTGAGTTCCAGCCATCGAATCAAAACGAGACCGGATGACTGTAATGAAGGTCATGCATCATTCACATACGACAAAAACCGACACACTGTCATGAGACAGAGCGTCGGTTTTTGTCGTATTTATTCGTTTTCGCCGAAGAATTCGTCCGGTGTCTCGAGGATTTCCTCGTTGAGCATGGACAGATCTTCATCCGAGACGGACGGTGCCGACTCCTGGATGTCACCGCCGTTGGCAGAGACGATCTCCTCGAACTTCTCGTCGTGGACTTCCTTCATCCGTGCCAGACGCTTCTCACGCAGCTCCTGTGCCTTCTGGGCAATGATCAGGTTCTGCGGACGGTCACCAGTGGCCCCGGTTCCGGCCGGAATCAGCTTGCCGATGATGACATTTTCCTTCAGGCCCACCAGGTGGTCGACCTTGCCCTTGATCGTGGCATCCGTCAGCACCTTCGTGGTTTCCTGGAAGGAAGCGGCGGACAGGAAGGAATCCGTTTCCACGGAAGCCTTGGAAATACCCAGCAGGACGGGCTTGAACTGTGCGGGGATCTTGCCCTGCAGCAGCGCATCCCGGTTGATGCGGGTGATCTCGTTCAGCGACAGCTGGACGCCGACATTCAGGTCTGTGTCGCCGGAGTCCGTGACCATGACCTTCTTCAGCATCTGCTTGATCATGACCTCCAGGTGCTTGTCGGAAATCTCGATACCCTGAGACTGGTACACCTTCTTGACTTCCTTCAGGATGTAGTCCTGCACCTCGCGGACACCCGCCACGCGCAGCAGCTCCTTGGGATCCAGCGGTCCTTCGGTGATGGCCGTACCGGCTTCGATTTTCTCGCCGACCTTGACCCACGGCCGCAGAGACTGGTTCGCATTCAGCTTGTGCGGAACAGACTCGTGTTCGTTGGTGATGGTGACTTCCTGACGCATGGTGCCTTCGATACGGTCAATGGCCGTGATCTCGCCGGAGATCTGTGCAATGACCGCAACGCCCTTCGGGTGACGGGCTTCGAACAGTTCCTCGACACGGGGAAGACCCTGTGTGATGTCACCGGTACCGGAACCGGCCACACCACCGGTGTGGAATGTACGCATGGTCAGCTGGGTACCGGGTTCACCGATGGACTGCGCAGCCATGATGCCGACCGCTTCACCCACTTCGACGTCCTTGCCCGTGGCCATGTTCCGGCCATAGCACTTCCGGCAGATGCCCTGGGAGGATTTGCATGTGAAGGGAGAGCGGATGTACAGACCCTTGACGCCTGCATCCACGATCTTCTTCGCAATGGCATCGTCGATGAACTGGTCGCTCTCGATGATGACCTCCCCGGTTTCGGGATCCAGCACATCCTGCTTGGAGTAACGTCCGGTCAGACGGTCCTGCAGGCTTTCGATGACGGTGTTGGTCTTGCGGTCCACCAGGTCTTCCACCCAGTAACCGGTATCTGTGCCGCAGTCGTCTTCCTTGATGATGACATCCTGTGCCACATCCACCAGACGACGGGTCAGGTATCCGGATTCCGCTGTCTTCAGAGCGGTATCGGTCAGACCCTTCCGCACACCGTGGGTGGACAGGAAAAATTCACTTACGTTCAGACCTTCACGGAAGCAGGAATAGATGGGCACCTCGATGATCGAGGGCACAAACTCGCCCGTCCGGGATTTACCGTGACCGGGACGTGCCATCAGACCACGCATGCCGGCCAGCTGGGTGAAGTTCTGCTTGTTGCCTCGGGCACCGGACTCACTCATCATGAAAATCGGGTTTTTCCGGGGCATGTTGTCCATCAGTTCATCCGCGATCTGGTCCTTGACGTCATCCCACATCTTGTTCAGACGGGATTCCCATTCGGGCAGCGTCAGCAGACCCTTCTGCTGCATCTTCTTCAGGGCTTCGGCCTTCGCACGGCCTTCATCCACGTGCTGCTCCTTGTTCGGGGCAACCTCGATGTCGGACAGCGCCACGGTGATGCCGGCTGTAGTCGAGTACTTGAATCCCATGGACTTGATCTGGTCCAGGATTTCGGCGGTTTCATCCACGGAATAGCGCTTGAACACCTCCGCAATGATGGTACCCAGGTCCTTCTTCTTGAAGGCCGGCACGATTTCGCGGCTCTGGATGAATTCCTTCACGTTCTGACCCGGCTTGATGAAGTACTTGTCGGGAGTGGCCACAAAGTTTTCCTTGGACACCTCGTTGATGTACGGGAAATCCGCCGGGAACATACCGTTGAAGATGATCTTGCCCACGGTCGTGGCCAGATAGTCGTTCTGGTGTTCCTCGCCGAAGGCGGTGTTCTTCAGGCCTTTGACAGGCACGGCGATCCGGGAGTGCAGGTGCACCTGGCCGGACTGGTAGGCCATCATGACTTCCTCTTCGTTGGCGAACACGGAGCCTTCGTTGTCCGCATAGCGCTGCCAGTTTGCAGCTTCCAGCGGCAGGTTCTTCTCCGCGTAGCGGCCTGCTTCCGCAGACAGCTCGTCGGCAGTCTCTTCCATCGTCAGGTAGAAGTTGCCCATGACCATGTCCTGGCCCGGGGTAACGATCGGCTTGCCGTCCTTGGGACCCAGGATGTTGTGGCTGCCCAGCATCATGACCAGGGCTTCCGCACGGGCTTCTTCTCCCAGAGGCACGTGAATGGCCATCTGGTCACCGTCAAAGTCGGCGTTGAAGGCCGTACATACCAGCGGGTGCAGACGCATGGCGCGTCCTTCCACCAGTTTCGGCAGGAACGCCTGGATGCCCAGACGGTGCAGCGTCGGCGCACGGTTCATCAGGACAGGGTAGCCTTCGATGACCTTTTCCACCACATCCCAGATCCGGGGATCCCGGCGCTCGATGAGCTTCTCGGCGTTCTTCGGGTTGGCCGCCAGGTCCTGGTTCACGATCTCGTTGATCACGAACGGCTTGAACAGGTTGATTGCCATTTCACGGGGAATGCCGCACTGGTACATCTTCAGATCCGGTCCCACGGCGATAACCGAACGGCCGGAGAAATCGACACGCTTGCCCAGCAGGTTCTGCCGGAACCGGCCCTGTTTTCCCTTCAGGGAGTGGGACAGGGACTTCAGTGCCCGGCCGCCGGCACCGGTGATCGGCTTGGACCGCCGTCCGTTGTCAATCAGGGCATCCACGGCTTCCTGCAGCATGCGCTTTTCGTTCTGCACGATGATATTCGGCGTACCCAGTTCGAGGAGTTTCTTCAGACGGTTGTTCCGGGTGATGACACGCCGGTACAGGTCGTTCAGGTCACTCGTCGCGAACCGCCCGCCGTCCAGCTGCAGCATCGGCCGCAGATCAGGCGGGATGACGGGGACATCCGTCAGGATCATCCATTCAGGCTTGTTGTCCGAGTGGCGGAAGGCATTGATGGTATCCAGGCGCTTGATGAGCTTCTTGCGCTTTTCTCCCTGGGCCTTCTCCAGCTGTTTCTGGACGTTTTCGTATTCGGCCTCCAGGTCCACGTCCTGCAGCAGGCGCTGGATGGCTTCCGCACCAGTCTGCGCCGTGAAGCCCGTGGGGCCGTGAATGGCGAGGTTTTCCCGGTATTCCCGCTCCGACAGCACCTGCTTGTAGGCCAGGCCGGAGTCCTTGGGATCCGTGACGATGTAGCTGACGAAGTATACGACTTCCTCCAGCTGTTTCGGTGTCACATCCAGCAGCAGCGCCATCCGGGAAGGAATGCCGCGCAGATACCAGATGTGGGCAATGGGAGCCGCCAGATGAATGTGGCCCATGCGTTCACGCCGCACGCTGCTCTTGGTGATCTCCACACCGCAGCGGTCGCAGACCACACCCTTGAAACGGACTTTCTTGTATTTGCCGCAGGCACATTCCCAGTCCTTGGTGGGACCGAAGATGCGCTCGCAGAACAGACCGTCTTTTTCCGCTTTCTGAGAACGGTAGTTGATGGTTTCAGGCTTGGTCACTTCCCCGTGAGACCACCGCTGGATGGTCTCCGGGCTGGCAAGCTGAACCTGGATGGAGCTGAATTTGTTGATACTCATTCGGCGTCAGTTTCCTCCTTCTCTGTTACGGCAGGAAGATCTTCATCTTCCGCAATGGCAGGAAATTCCTCGTCGGGGTTTTCATCCGGCAGGATATCCCCCGGATTCTCTTCATCCGGGAGCTGAATCTCGGAGGCTTCCACAGCCTGGACATTCACGGTTCCCTCCGGTGTTTCCCCTGTTTCCATATCGTTGACCAGGACTTCCTCCGTTTCCGGAGCCGCCTGTTCGTGGTCGTGTCTGTGTTCGGTGAACTCGCCGTTGATGATGCCCGGTTCGTCATCATCCGCCGTGATGTCCACTTCCTGTCCCTCGTCATCCAGCAGACGGACGTCGATGGCCAGGCCCTGCAGTTCGTGCATCAGTACGCGGAAGGACTCCGGAATGCCCGGTTCAGGGATGTCCTTGCCCTTGATGATGGCTTCATAGGTCTTGATCCGGCCCTGGATGTCGTCGGACTTGATCGTCAGGATCTCCTCCAGCGTGTGGGCTGCGCCATAGGCTTCCAGCGCCCACACTTCCATCTCACCGAACCTCTGGCCGCCGTTTTGCGCCTTGCCGCCCAGGGGCTGCTGGGTAACCAGCGAATAGGGACCCGTGGCACGGGCGTGCAGCTTGTCGTCAACCATGTGTGCCAGCTTGATCATGTACATGACACCCACGGAGATCCGCTCGTCAAAGGGCAGACCCGTCTGGCCGTCATACAGAACCTGCTTGCCGTCGTCGGTCATCTGCGCTTCGCGCATGATGTCCGCCAGTTCCTCGTTGGACACACCGTCGAATACGGGAGTCGCGAACTTCTGGTTCAGCTTCTTCGCCGCATAGCCCAGGTGGATCTCCAGGATCTGGCCGATGTTCATACGGGACGGCACACCGAAGGGGTTCAGGATGATGTCGATGGGCTGGCCATCGGCTGTGAACGGCATGTCCTCCACGGGCAGGATCTTCGAAATGACACCCTTGTTTCCGTGGCGTCCGGACATCTTGTCACCCTCGGAAATTTTCCGCTTCTGGGCAATGTAGACCTTGACGCGTTCGTTGACTCCCGGCGGCAGGTCGCTGCCGTCGCCGCGCCTGAATGTGCGGACAGAGTGCACAATGCCGGCACCGCCGTGGGGAACCTTCAGGGAGTTGTCACGCACTTCGCGGGACTTTTCACCGAAGATCGCCAGCAGCAGCTTTTCCTCCGGAGAGACTTCGCTCTGGCCCTTGGGTGTGACCTTGCCCACCAGGATGTCGCCTTCCTTGACCTCGGCGCCAACCATGATGACACCGTTCTGGTCGAGCTTGCGGACTGCATTCTCACCGACGTTCGGGATGTCCCGCGTGATTTCCTCGGGTCCCAGTTTCGTGTCGCGGCAGTCGATGTCGTATTCCTCCAGGTGAATGGAGGTATAGACGTCATCTGCCACCATGCGCTCGGACATGATGATGGCATCCTCATAGTTGTAGCCATACCAGGTCATGTAGGCGATCGTCACGTTCTGCCCCAGTGCCAGCTCGCCGTTTTCCATGGACGGGCCATCCGCCAGGATGTCGCCCGCCTTCACCTTTTCGCCCTGTTTCACGATGGGCCGCTGATTGATGGACGTGGAGGCATTGGAGCGCGTGAACTTGCGCAGCTGGTAGGTGTGGTTTTTGCCTTCGTCATCCGTGACAACGATCCGCAGGCCATCCACATAGGTCACGGTGCCGTCTGTGCGGGACACGATGCCCACACCGGAATCCTTGGCAATCTTGTATTCGATGCCGGTTCCCACAAACGGGCTGTGGGGCACCAGCAGAGGCACGGCCTGACGCTGCATGTTCGCACCCATCAGGGCACGGGAGGCATCGTCGTTTTCCAGAAACGGAATGCAGGCTGTGGCCACGGATACGATCTGTTTCGGGGAGACGTCCGCCAGCTCGACTTCCGCCTTGTCGGCGATGATCGTTTCACCGTTTTTCCGGGCAACGACGCGTTCGTTGATCAGCTTGCCGTCACGCACCTCGTTGGCCTGCGCGATGACATAATCCGCTTCTTCGTCGGCAGACAGGTAGATGGCTTCCTCGGATACCGTGCCGTCTTTGTTCACCACACGGTACGGCGTCTGGATGAAGCCGTATTCGTTGGTTTTGGCGTAGGTCGTCAGGTTGGAAATCAGACCAATGTTCGGGCCTTCAGGTGTCTCGATCGGGCAGATCCGGCCATAGTGGCTGGAGTGCACGTCCCGGACCTCAAAGGATGCCCGGTCACGGGTCAGACCCCCGGGACCCAGGGCGGAGATACGGCGCTTGTTGGTCAGTTCGGCCAGCGGGTTCTGCTGGTCCATGAACTGTGACAGCTGGGAGGAGGAGAAGAACTCCTTGATCGCCGCTGTCAGCGGGCGGATGTTGGTCAGTTTCCGCGGAGTCAGGGAATCCAGTTCCTGGATGGACATCCGTTCCTTGACCACGCGCTCCATGCGGGACAGACCGATCCGGAACTGGTTCTGGATCAGCTCGCCCACAGACCGGATGCGCCGGTTGCCCAGCATATCGATGTCGTCTGTTTCCCCGATGCCGTCCATGATGTTCAGGTCATAGGAGAAGAAGGCGTAGATGTCGGGAATGGTCACGGTGTGCTTTTCCGTGAAGGGATCGTTGCCCGTGATCTTGATCGTGTTGCCCTGGGCATCTTCCACCAGCAGTTCCTGCTGGGCGGAGCCGATGAGCCAGGCTTCCATGGGTTCGTTGAGTGCCCGGGTGCGGATGTCCATCATCACGGCATCATCCAGCCGGTCGGGGGTCACACCCACGGTGTAGCGGGGCACCAGCAGCTCGAATTCATCGTCTGTCAGGTCTTCTCCGCGTTCATTGGTCAGGCGTCCCAGCGCAAACAGGCGCTGTCCGTAGTTCAGGACAGAGTCTGCGTTTTCCGGTGTGATTTCCACCGGTTTGGCGATCAGGCCGGAGTAGATCTTCACATCTTTGACACCTGCAGCCTTCAGCATATCCACGTCCTGTCCCGTCAGGACCATGCCCTGTTCCAGCAGGGTGCCGTTTGCGGTGACATCGCGGGCCAGGACGCGGCCGATCAGGCCGGTGTTCCAGGCCACGGGGATCGTGACGATGTCCTCTTCGTGGAATTCGCTCCGGAAGGGATAGGGGTTCATGTAGGTGCCCTTCGCCAGTTCTTCCCGCAGGAAGTTTCTCTCATCCCGTCCGATGTGCTTTCCCTTTTCCATGATGACATTGCCGTCCACGTCCAGGATGTCCTGGCCCAGCGTCTGGTTCATCAGACGGGAAACCGCGTTCAGCTTCTTCTTCAGCTTGTACCGGCCTGCCTTGGTCAGGTCATAGCGCCGGTGGTCGAAGAATTTCGCCTGCATCAGGGAGATGGATCCATCCAGTGTGGGGATTTCATCCGAGCGCTGGTTTTCGTAGAAGGAGAGCAGCGCCTCTTCGTTGGTCTTGACTTTGTCGTTGAGCAGCGTGTTCTCGATCTCTTCATACTTGCCGAAGAAGGCGTTGTACAGCAGGAGATAGAGATCCATATATTCCCGGTGTTCCGGGTCTTCCGCCACGTCCTGGAAGTCCCGTCCCAGGGCCTTCAGGAAGGTCTCCATGGGTGCCTTGTCGTAGGCATCCTCGTTTTTCTCCAGACCCAGGGACATGCCCAGTGCCTTGAAGAAAATCGAGAACAGGATCTTCCGGCGCCGGTCAATGGACACATTGATGGCCCGGCCGTTGGTGGTCTTCTTCTGTTCGGTCATGAGCTCCAGCCATGTGCCGCGGCTGGGAATCAGTTCGCTGGCGTAGTTCTGGCGCCCGATTTTTTCATCGTACTGCTCGGAGAAATAGGCTCCGGGGGCACGGACGATCTGACTGACAATGACACGTTCCGCACCGTTGATGATGAACGTGCCGGTATCGGTCATCAGCGGGAAGTCCCCGAGATACACTTCTTCGTTTTTCGTGCGCACTTCGCCGGTTTCCGGGTCGGTGATCTCCAGCTCCATCTCCACGTAGAGAGGAGCTGCATAGTTGCATTCACGGTACATCGATTCTTCGGCCGTGTACTTCGGTTCGTCGAACCGGTACCTGACGTAGTTCAGGCTGATGTTCTTGCCGTAGTTTTCGATCGGATATATCTCTTCAAAGACTTCCTGGATCCCCTTTTTGGTGAACCAGTCGAATGAATCCGTCTGGATCTCCACAAGGTTGGGCAGTTCCAGCTTGCCGCTGACTTTGGAGTAATCGCGCCGCTGGCTTTTTGTGCCGCACGCGAGCTCGTGATACGCTTTGTTGCTGTCCATGCACGCCGTCCTTTCACTGCTGCAGGCATACGCCGGCAGACTATATTGCAGTTTATTATAATAGCAGTAGAATCCCCATGTGTCAAATCAAGTCTTGAAATGAAATGGGAATTCCGATAGAATTATGGTCAAATTGACCATTTTGGCTTAAGTATGACGTTTAACAGAGATATGGGGCGTTTATTAGGGAATATAGCTGGTTTTTCGCTTTATCCTCCTGCTTCATCCTTCTTCGTTTGTCACATTTTGCCCAAATACACACAATCCCGCAGGACACCCAGGCATGACCCGGATCCTGCGGGATTGTCCGTTTCCTCATTTGTCCCGGCTTATGCCCGGGGAACGGTTTCGTTTTCCTGTCTGGCCAGATCTGTTTCGATTGCCGCGATGGCCTGGTCGAGCTGCTCTTCCGACATGTCGTTTTCTTCCAGCAGCGCAAAGGACTGTGCCATGAGGGCCATATAGGCCGGATCGCTGGCCAGCCTCTCCTTGTCGGGATGTGTCACCAGCTGGTACAGACGGTTGGTTTTCCGGAACCATTCATCTTCCCGGCCGATTTCGTACATCAGGGCTTCCAGTGTCCATTTCTCGTTGTTTTCCGTACGGACCGCTTTCCGGCTGACATGCAGCCCGGCCTGCTTCAGGGCTGCTTCCACCCGCTGGATGTCCTTCGAGTCCAGTTTGTCGTAGTACAGAAACAGCGGCTTGTCTCCCTTCAGGTCCGCTGTCTGTGCTTCGGTGTCTGCCAGTTCGCCGACAGTGGCATTCAAGTCTGCATCTCCCAGGTCCCGTTTTGCCAGGCCCAAGTCCTGAAAAATCCGGTCAAACACCGGCTTTTTGTCGATTTCATTTCCGTAGTATACAAGTACCATTGTCCGCAAATCCTCCCGGTGTCTGTCTTTGACACCTGTTCCCATTCATCTTACTATGACCAAAAGGAGAAATCCCATGAAGAAACTCTGCACACTCATGATGGCTCTTGTCTGCTCTCTGACGCTGGCTGCCTGTTCCCGGGGCCAGGGCACAGAAAAGCGGCAGGCCTCCCTGGCATTCTTTGACGCCCTGCACAAAACGCTCATGGCACAGTCCATGGAAATCGAGGGGACAGCCGACATCAGCACGAATATGTCTCTGTCCGGGCGCTTTCACCTGTACCTGAATCAGAAACAGGACCTGGAGCTGGCCCTGGAGGTGGATGGCAGCGCCATGGGGATCCCGGTGAACGATGTGTTCAATTTCTATATCCGGGATGGAAAAACGTACCTGAATTCCATGGGGACAAAATCTCAGAGTCTGGCAGAAAACATCGGCCTGAAGCCGGGAGAGAAGCTGGAGTCCTGGGACCCGTTTCTGTCCATGACCGATGAACAGAAGGAAAAGTGTTTCAAATCTGTGTCTGTCAGCCACGACCAGTACCGGTTCGAGATCGATCCGGTGAGTCTGGCCTACTACCTGGATTCCCTGGGAAGCACCACTGTTGACCGGGCGGATATGGAGGCCACGATCAAAGACGGGACGCTTACGGCACTGAAGCTCGATCTGGAGGGGGTATACAGGATCCAGGACCAGAGCCAGCCATTCACAGCAGTTGTGGACATGGAAGCGGAAGACATCAATAAGGATGTGGCTGTTCCCTATCCGGCAGATCTGGCCAACTGGGGAAAATAGGCAGGAAAGAGACATCGCAGGGTGTCTTTTTCTTTTCCATCAAAAACCGGTTCATCTCTGAGCAGACCCATTCGTATCCCGTACACAACGCAGCCCATCCAAGGCTCCATGGACAGAAGTCCGGTTTGCCTTTGATCAGGCGCCCGTCTATAATAAGGGCAGCTGCAGGCGTAGTTTAATGGCAGAACTCAACCTTCCCAAGGTTGCCGCGGGGGTTCGATTCCCCTCGCCTGCTCCATCAGTCCGCAACCGGAGGCGCAGGCTTCCGGCTTTTTTGTTTCTGTTTCAGGCTCTGTCTGATGGAAAAGAGGAAATATGCTGAAATTCAAGGAATATGGAAACAAAGAGAATCCGACGGTGATTCTGCTGCATGGAGCCGGTGTCCTGCATACGTTCAGCCACCAGCTGGAACTTGCCAGCCGGTACCACCTGGTCATTCCGGAGCTGCCGGGAGCGGGTGACCTGGCAGGCAGACTGTTCGATCCGGAGTGGACAGACAATGCCCTTCTGGACCTGGTCCGACGTCTGGGAGGAAAGCCGGTGATCCTGGCAGGGCATTCTCTGGGGGCGCAGATCGCGCTGCGCTTTGCTATCCGCCATCCGGAACTCACTGCCAAAGCTGCAATCCTGAGCGCCTGGATCAACCCCCAGGCCCGCTCTGTCCACAGATATATCGCGCTGGCCAGACCTGCTGCTTCTTTGCTGCACTGTGCCTGGCTGGTCCGGCTTCAGGGGATGTACTGGCGGCTGTCTCACGATGAGACTGGGGATCTGGTTTCGCAATCCAAGAGAATCACCCCGGCGGTCTATGCCTCCTTTTTCCGAAATACCCTCCAACTGAGAGATTATCCCGAATACAGGGACCTTCGCATCCCCATACTGGCTGTCTGCGGCAGTCGGGAAACCAGGGACATGAAGCGGTCACTGGCCATGCTGCAGGAAAACCCCCACTGCAGGACACTGGTTCTATCGGGTGCAGGACATGATTATCCGCTGCGGTTTCCCGAACGGCTGAATCCGCTGCTGGAATCATTCTTCGAGGAATGTCTGATGCTCCCGCTCACAGACGCCAGGACCACATCCTGAAAAATGAAAACCCGGCTGGTGGTATATGGTCCATCCGGGTTTTATGGTGAGTGTACACAGTGCGCCGGTCTGTTTCATATATCATGATGAAATGGCTGATTGTCTCTTGCCTTCGATGATATGTGACCGTTTGTAATTTGAAAATCTGAATTCCAATCGGGGCGCGACTTTTCGGAATTTAGTCTTTCCGGAGGGCAGAGCTCAGTCTGCCATGATCCGTCTGGTCTCCAATGCACCGGATCGGATCCGTGAGACGGCCTGTCCGGCTTCACGCTTTGGACACCGCACTGTTCGGATACAGAACCCGATTTTCCTTTCCGCACCTTCGGCAACATCCTGAATCAGCAAAAACCTGCAGACAGCTTTTATGCTCCTGCAGGTTCTTTCTGTTATTCGGCTTTGGCGATTTCCACATCCATATAACCGGCGTCTTCCAGTGCCTGTTTCAGGCCATCCGTGGCTTTATCAGCCCGGATGATCATGCTGGCATTGCCGTTGGTCGTGTCATACACCCCGATGTTGGCAATGTTGATGCCTTCATCCGCAAAGACTTTGGAGATTTTCTCCAGCTGGCCGATTTCATCCTTCGCTTCCAGAGCCACGCGGATACCCTCGCGGTACCAGCCCAGGACTTCCAGGAAGGACTTGAACACATCGTTCTGGGTCAGGATTCCCACCACTTTATTGTGGTCATCCACGACAGGCAGACAGCCGATGTCTTCCTTCAGCATTTTTTCCGTGGCCTTTTCCATCAGGTTCTCCGGATGGATCGTGGCCACTCTTTTCTGCATCACGGTCTTGACCTTCGTCTTGGACAGCAGATAGTTCAGTTCGTAGATCGACAGGCTCGTGGCATTGCCTCCGGCACCGGAAATCATCCCTTCCGTGATCAGGCCCACCAGTGTGCCGTTTGCATCCGTGACGGGGATCCGGTGCAGGTTGTTTTTCTTCATGATGTCCAGAACATCCGTGATCCGGGCATCCGGCTCCGTGCAGATGACCGGAGTCGTCATGAAATCTTGTACTTTAAACATACATTCCTCTTTGACCGGTCTGTTCTGCATACAGCGACCGGTTTTCTTTCAGCTTCATTATACAAAGGAACAGGCGATGTACAGGCCCTCACCTTTCACCGTGTGTCCGAAGCAGCGGGCTTCATGCCTGCCTGCTCCACTGAGAAATGCCGTTGCAGACTCGCACCTCCGGTGTCGTCTGCATGAGCATTATCCGCCCAGATAGGCCTTCTGGATCTCCGGGCTGTCCGCCAGTTCGCTGCCGGTGCCCTGCAGGGAAATCTTCCCCGTTTCCAGGACATAGGCATAGTCTGCGATCGACAGCGCCATCTTCGCATTCTGCTCCACCAGCAGCACCGTCGTCCCCGTGGAGTTGATCTCCTGGATGATCGAGAAGATTTCCTTGACCAGGATCGGTGCCAGACCCATGGAGGGCTCATCCAGCAGCAGCAGTTTAGGCCTTGCCATCAGGGCCCGGCCCATGGCCAGCATCTGCTGCTCGCCGCCTGACAGTGTGCTCGCATCCTGGTTTTTCCGCTGCTCGAGAATCGGGAACTGGGCATAGACCTTCTGCAGGTCTTCCTCAATCGCCGCCTTGTCCTTTCTAAGGAAGGCCCCCATCATGAGGTTCTCGTATACCGACAGCCCCGTGAACACACGGCGGCCCTCCGGCACCTGCGTCAGTCCCTCCGACACGATTGTCTTCGGCGTCGCAGACGTGATGTTGTTTCCCAGGAATATCACCTCGCCGCTGGTCTTTTTCTTGATGGCCGAAATCGACTGCAGCAGCGTCGTTTTTCCCGCACCATTCGAGCCGATCAGCGCCACGATCTGCCCTTCGTTGACCGACATCGAAATCCCCTTCAGGGCCTCGATGACACCATAATGCACATGCAGGTCCTTGACTTCCAGCATCGCCATGATCAGATTTCCTCCCCGAGATACGCCTTGATGACGAACTCGTTTTTCCGGATCTCTTCGGGAGACCCGCTGGCAATCAGCTTGCCGTAGTCCAGTACGAAGATGCGCTCGCAGATTTTCATCACCAGGGACATGTCGTGCTCGATCAGGATCACCGTCAGGCCGTATTTCTTCCGAATGCGGTGAATCAGCGCCGTCAGGTCCGCTGTTTCCTGCGGGTTCATTCCGGCCGCCGGTTCATCCAGGTACAGGATCTTGGGCTGGATCGCCAGGGCACGGGCAATTTCCAGCTTCCGCTGCTCGCCATAGGGCAGATTCACGGACAGCTCGTTTCGCTTGGCATACAGGCCCACTTCCTTCAGGTACTCGCAGGCCTTTTCCTCCACCCAGCGCTCCTCGGAATAGTACTTCGGCAGCCGCAGGATGGCACTGATGACGCCATACCGGATGTTCCGGTGCATGGCAACCTTGACGTTTTCCAGCACCGTCATTTCCCTGAACAGCCGGATGTTCTGGAACGTCCGGGCCACACCGAGATCCGTGATTTTATACGGAGGCAGTCCGCCGATCTGCGTCGGCTTGCCGTCCACATCCATTTCGATCAGCCCTTCGCTGGGTTCATACACCCCTGTAAGCAGATTGAACAGCGTGGTTTTCCCCGCACCATTGGGGCCGATCAGCCCAATCAGTTCCCCCGGCTGGATGTCAAAGGACACATTCGCCACAGCCGTCAGGCCGCCGAAGTGCCTGGAGAGATTCTTTACCTGCAGAACGGGTTCCATCAGCTGGCCTCCTTTCCGGCCTCACGCCTTGCCAGGATCCTTTTGAAGGAAAGCTCCCGTTTTCCCAGCAGGCCATTGGGCTTGAAAATCATCATGATGACCAGCGCCAGACCGTAGATGATCATGCGCAGGTCTGTGAAGTTCTGCAGGATCGTGTTCAGCAGACCGATGGCAATCGCCGCCAGCACGGAACTGGTCATGCTGCCCATGCCGCCGAATACCACCATGACCAGAATGTCGATCGAGCGGTTGAACGTGAACTGACTGGGCTTGATGACATAGAAACTGCAGGCGAACAGTGCGCCGGCCAGACTGGCGATCAGTGCCCCGATCACAAATGCCATGACCTTGTACTTCGTGGTGTTGATGCCCATGGCCTCGGCAGCGATTTCGTCATCCTGGATGGCCAGACACGCCCGTCCCGGGGCACTGCGCATGACATTGCTGCAGACCGCGATCGCTACAATGACACCCACGATCAGGATCGGCCAGGTCGTCAGTGCCGGAATGCCGGAGAGACCCGCCGCACCGTTGGTGATGGTCATGTTCTGCACCAGGATCCGGATGATTTCCGCAAATCCGAGGGTCGCGATCGCCAGATAGTCACCCTTCAGACGCAGCGTCGGCACGGAGACAATCAGAGCGGCAACCGCCGAAATGGCGAATCCGACCAGGATCCCCAGCAGGAGTCCGCCGTAATTCGGGATCATTTTCGTGATCACACCCGCACTGTATGCGCCGATGCACATAAACCCGGCGTGGCCAAGGGAAAACTGCCCGCAAATGCCAATGACCAGGTTCAGGCTCACAGCCAGCATGATGTTGATGCAGATGTTGAACAGCGTGATCCTGTAATAGGAGTTGATGATGCCCGCCTGCATCAGCAGGGTCAGTACACCGAAGAGAACGACAGACAGGATCACCCAGCAGAGGTTTTCCTTCGTGAATACACTCTTTGGCATGGACTACACCTTCTCTCTCTGGTTCTTGCCCAGCAGACCGGTGGGCTTGACGATGAGCACGACGATCAGGATCGCGTACACGATGGCATCCCGGTACAGACTGGATCCGTAGGCAACGACCATGGTCTCGGCAATGCCGATGAACAGACCACCGATCACGGCACCGGGAACACTGCCGATGCCGCCGAATACCGCGGCGACAAACGCCTTCAGGCCCGGGGTCAGACCCATCAGGGGGTTGATGGTGTTGTAGTAGATGCCCACCAGGATGCCCGCAGCACCCGCCAGGGCGGACCCCAGGAGGAAGGTGAAGGAAATCGTGGTATCGACATTGATTCCCATGAGCTCCGCCGCCTGTTCATCCACGGAGACCGCGCGCATGGCACGGCCCATCCTGGTCTTCGAAATGATGAACTGCAGGGTCACCATGAGCACGATGGTGATCGCAAAAATATAGATCTGGTGGGTGGTGACGGACACCGGACCCAGCTGGTAGGTGGTTTTGGGAAGAACGTTGGGATAGGTGCGGACTTCACTGCCCATGAAATACTGCATCGTGTATTCCAGGATGTAGCTCACGCCAATGGCGGTGATCAGGGCCGTGATCCGCGGGGCTTTTCGCAGGGGCTTGTAGGCTAGGCGCTCGATCAGCACACCAAGCAGTCCGCAGACCACCATGCTGGCGATCAGTGCCGGGAAAAACCCGAATCCCAGCCATGCGGTGCAGATAAAGGCAGTATAGGCGCCGACCATGTAGACATCGCCGTGTGCGAAGTTGATCAGCTTGATGATGCCATAGACCATGGTGTAGCCCAGGGCGATCAGCGCATAGATGCTGCCCAGAGACAGGCCGTTGATGACCTGCTGAAGAAACTGGCTCATTGGACCTCCTTTACTCAAAAAATGGGGAATCTCAGTTCCCCATTTGACTTGATTGGTTTCGCTTATTTGACTTCGACTTCGTCGACTTCTGTCTGCACGCCGTCTTCCTGGTTGACAACCAGCACGGTTTTCTTCGGAGTGTGGGTCTTCTCGTCAAAGGTGAAGGACCCGGTCAGACCGGAGAAGTCGGCTTTCTTGATGGCTTCATTCAGTTCGGCACCGGTCTTGCCTGTGGCAGCCAGCTGATCGAGCACCAGGTTGGTGGCGTCATAAGCCAGAGCGGAGAACATGTTGGGAGCCTGGTCGTATTTGGCTGTGTAGTCGTCAATGAAGCTCTTCAGTTCATCGGAGGCATTCACGGTCGTGTAGCAGGTCGTGTACCATACCTTGTTCAGGTTTTCCTTGCCGGCCAGTTCCGCCAGCTTTTCGGACTCGAAGCCGTCAGCGCCGACAATGTTGCAGTCGATGCCGGATTCACGGGCCTGCTTGATGATCAGGCCGGCTTCGCCGTAGTAGCCCGCGATATACAGGACATCAAATTTCTTTTCCTTGATCTTGGTCAGGATGGACGCGAAGTCTGTATCCTTGGCGTTGTACTGTTCCTGTGCCACGACCTTGCCGCCCAGGGACTCGAATTTTTCCTTGAACGTCTTGGCCAGGCCCTGACCGTAGTCGGATGTCTCGTTGATGATGGCTGCATTCTTGTCGCCGAGCGTTTCGTAGGCATAGATGGCCATGGCTGCGCCCTGGTAGCTGTCTTCGAAGCAGACACGCCATGCATATTCATAGGGTTCGCCGTTGTTCAGCATTGCATCCACCTGTGTGGCGGAAGGAGACACGACCGGAGTCTGCTTGTCGGAAGCAGCCTGGTATGTGGAAATGGACGGAGCAGATGTGGCAGGTCCCACGATGGCAGCCACCTGGTCTTCATCAATCAGCTTGATTGCGGCTGTGGTGGATTCAGCAGGGTCACCCTTGGAATCGATTTCCACGCCTTCCACTGTGAACGGCTTGTCTTCCTTTGCGTTGAATTCATCGATGGCCAGCTGTGCACCGTTGCGCTCGGCTGTGCCGTAGCTGGAAACCTCGCCGGTCAGCTCGAAGTTCAGGCCGATCTTGACGGTATCGCCTGCATCAGCCGATGCACCGCCTTCGCTGGATGAACCGCCTGCGGTTGAGCCGGCTGCTCCCGAGCAGCCTGCCAGCAGCATCGCAGCACTGAGGCCGCCGGCCAGGAGCTTCATGAAATCTCTCTTCATAGTACGTTTCCTCCCGTAATATGCGTTTATCATACGCTTTGCATTTTGGGATTGCAACGGCCTGAAAAAATTTGTAACAATCGTGAAAAACAGACGCCGGAGATGAAATGCACATCATCTTCTCCGGTTGTGTCATAAAACCAGATTCTGCCGACATCGGCAGCAGTCTGACTGTATACCAAAAACCCGGTCCTGCAGACAGAACCGGGTGAATCACAGTTACATACCCAGAAGAAACATCGCGGCAGAGGAAAAGGCGTCGATCATGGCCCCCCGCAGCATGCCGATGGGACCTGAAATCAGGCCGCTCCAGAGCAGTGCGATGAACAGAATGTACATCCAGGGTGTGCCTCTCGTGACTCGGTAGTATTCCTGGTCAGGCAGAAACGCGAACAGGATCTTGGATCCGTCCAGAGGCGGCACAGGGATCAGGTTGAAGATCCCGAATCCAGTGGACAGAATGGCGGTGGTCGCAAACACCGATTCCACAAAACTGCCAACGGTCCCGAAGGCAAAGCCCGGTGCCAGTTTCAGGAGCAGATAATAGAGAAACACGCACACAAACCCCAGAAGGAAGTTTGCGACGGGTCCTGCAAAGGCTGTCCAGATCATGCCGGCCTTTGGATCCTTGTAATAGGAGGGATCCACGGGGACCGGCTTGGCCCAGCCGAACCCGAACAGCAGCAGGCAGAGCAGTCCGCTCCAGTCAATATGTGCCAGGGGATTCAGGGACAGTCTGCCCGCCTGTCTGGCGGTCGGGTCCCCAAACCAGTACGAGACCAGCCCATGGGCGGCTTCGTGTATGGACATGGACAGGATCACGGCAATGACCAGTACCACGATCTGGCTCAGGCTCTGTCCCAGGATCACAGCGATGCCTCCCGTCCGGCGGATGCAGTCAGCGGCTCCGTTCTCATACGTTGAACCGGAAGTGCATCACGTCGCCGTCCTGCACCACGTATTCCTTGCCCTCCATGCGCATGCGTCCGGCTTCCCGGATCGCCGCTTCGCTTTCGAGCTCATCCATGTCCTGGAACCGGTAGACTTCTGCCTTGATGAAGCCGCGCTGGAAGTCCGAGTGAATGACCCCGGCACATTCCGGGGCTTTCATGCCCTTCCGGAAAGTCCATGCCCGGCATTCATCGGGACCGGCGGTGAGGAATGTCTGCAGCCCAAGGATGGCATAGGCCCGGGTGATGACCTGGTCCAGTCCGGAAGCCGGCAGCCCGAGTTCATCGAGGAACGCCTGCTTTTCTTCCCGGTCCATGCCGGAGAGATCCTCTTCCATTTTTGCACACAGCAAAACGGCCTCGCTGTCATGCCTGGCAGCATAGTCCTTCACCTGCTGCCAGTAGACGTTGTCTTCCGGAGAGGAAACGCCTTCTTCATCGGTATTGGCAATGTAGATCACCGGTTTCATGGTGATCAGCCCGTAACCTTTGACCATTGCCTGTTCCTCTTCATCCATCTCCAGTGTCCGGGCCGGTTCGCCGGCTTCCAGATGCGGCTGCAGTCTCTTCAGAAGCGACAGCTCCGCCACCGCTTCCTTGTCTTTGGTTTTCGCCTTCCGCTCCACTTTCGCAATGCGGTTTTCCACTGTCTGCAGATCCGCCAGGATCAGCTCCAGGTTGATGATCTCAATGTCCCGCACGGGGTCAATGGTTGTCTCCACGTGGGTGATGTTCGGGTCATCGAAACACCGCACGACATGGCAGATGGCATCTGTCAGCCGGATGTTCGACAGAAACTGGTTGCCCAGTCCCTCGCCCTTGGATGCGCCTTTGACCAGGCCGGCGATGTCGGTGAATTCGAAGGTTGTGTAAATGGTCTTTTTCGGCTGAAACAGTTCGGTCAGCCGGTCGATCCGGGCATCCGGCACTTCCACGACCCCGACGTTCGGGGCAATGGTCGCAAAGGGATAGTTGGCCGCTTCGACCTGAGAGTTGGTGATTGCATTGAATAACGTGGATTTCCCGACATTGGGGAGTCCCACAATTCCTGCCTGCAGTGGCATGGCTCATCGTTCCTTTCGTATCTGTGTTCTGTCTGTCTTTGACCAGGCGGGTCCGGCAGTGTTCAGCGTTCTGCCGCCTGACCTGACTGGGCTGCGGGAGTGACGACTTTTTTCAGTTTCTTTTCAAATTTCGAGCGCGGCATCAGCACGCTGGTTCCGCAGCCCAGACACTTGATCCGGATATCGGCACCCATGCGGATGATTTTCCATTGCTTCGAGAGATGGCACGGGTGTTCTTTTTTCATCTCCACAATGTCATTCAGATTGTATTCCACAAGCGTGTCCTCCTTATGTGCAGGCGGTTCTGGCCCGATGGGCAGCAGCCGCTTCGGGCCTTCACCTGGCTGTTTCTTCCTGCCGTCTGGCTGCCAGCAGCGTGTTTTCCAGCAGCATCTGGACTGTCATGGGACCGCAGCCACCCGGAACAGGTGTGATCGCTGCAGCGTGTTTCTCCGCTTCCTCTGTCTGCACATCCCCCACGAGATGTCCCTCTACGCGGTTGATCCCCACATCGATCACATAGGCACCGTCTTTGATCCAGTCCCCCTGAATCAGTTCCGGACGCCCAACGGCTGCCACCACGATGTCTGCGCCCTTCACCTGCGAAGCAAGATCCCGGGTCCGGGAATGGCAGATCGTGACAGTCGCGTTCCGTTCCAGGAGAAGCTGCGCCATGGGCTTGCCCACCAGGACGGAGCGGCCGATCACCACAGCCTTCAGGCCGGTCATATCCGTCAGTCCGGCACTTTCCAGCAGGGCGATGGCCCCCTGCGGTGTGCAGGGTACAAATCCCGGCAGGCCGCTGGCCAGACGTCCGGCGTTGACGGGATGCAGTCCATCCACGTCTTTGTCCGGATCGATGGCATCGATCACAGCCTGCTCATCCAGGTGTTTCGGCAGCGGCATCTGCACCAGGATCCCATGCACCGCAGGATCGCTGTTGAGCTGCGCGATCAGGTCCAGAAGATCTGTCTGGGCGGTGTCTGCAGGCAGCCGCCAGGTGCGGGGCTCAATTCCCGCCTTTCGGCAGGCGTTTTCCTTGTTGCGTACATAGACCTGGCTGGCAGGGTCTTCCCCAACCAGAATCACCGCCAGGACCGCGGCCGGCAGACCCTGTTCTGTCCGGCGCTGCACCGCCTCTGCGGTGGCCTCGCGTCTGGCAGCCGCCAGCGCTTTTCCATCGATTCTCATCAAATTCCCCCCATTTCAAGCTCGATCGTCACAGGTCCGTCGTTGATCAGGTGAATCTGCATATCGGCACCGAACCGGCCGGTTGCAGTCGGAACCTGTCTTGCGAGCTGTTCATTCATATAGTTATACAACGGAATGGCCACCTCTGGACAGGCTGCCTGCGAAAAACCCGGCCGGTTTCCCTTCCGGCAGTCGGCGTAGAGCGTAAACTGGCTGATATTGAGCACAGAGCCCTCCACATCCAGCAGACTCCTGTTCATCTTGCCCTGTTCATCGGAAAACACCCGGAGACCCAGAATTTTCCGGATCATGCGGTCGATGGTGTCTTTTGTATCCGCTGCACAGAATCCGGTGAGGATCATGTACCCTGCGCCGATTTCGCCCACAGTTTCTCCTTCGATCACACAGCGGGCTTCCGTGACCCGCTGCAGAACACACCTCACCGTCTGTCCTCCAGAAGACAGACGCAGACCGCTGCGATGCCTTCCTGCCGTCCCACAAATCCGAGTTTTTCTCCCCGTGTGGCCTTGATGGAAACCTGCGAGACATCACAGGAGAGGACCCTGGCAATGTTTTCCCGCATGACGGGGATATGGGGTGCCATCTTCGGCCGTTCTGCCAGGATCGTGGCATCGAGGTTGACAAGCCGATATCCTGTATGGGCTGCAAGGTCGACGGTATGTGCCAGAAGCTTCAGGCTGGATATGCCTTTGTACCTGGGATCTGTGTCGGGAAAATGCGTTCCCAGGTCACCCAGGGCAAGGGCCCCGAGAATGGATTCCGCAATGGCATGCACGAGGACATCCGCATCGCTGTGACCATCCAGTCCGGTTTCGTGGTCGATTTTCACGCCGCCCAGAACCAGGTCCCGGCCCGGCTTGAGGGGATGAATGTCCACGGACTGGCCTACGCGGATCATACAAGCCACCCCGTCAGGGAGGTTTTCTTTTTGACAGCCGGTTTTGTGGCGGGATGACCGGCAATCACAAATCCGATCCCTTCATAGTCCTCAGGAAGCCCCGCCTGTTTCAGGATGGACTTTCCTTCCTCTGTTTCAAATATCTCTCTGGCCCGGTGGATCCAGCAGGACCCCAGTCCCAGGGCGTTCGCCTGCAGCAGCATCTGACCCGCTGCCAGCGAGCCATCATACAGATATGTGGAAGCTGACGGGTCTGCCAGGACGGCAAACACAGCCGGTGCTCCGTAAAACGGGTCGGTCTTTGTCTGCAGCACTGCAGCATTCAGTCTGGAGAGCCGGTCACGGATGGCCGGGTCCAGGACTGCCAGAAAGGCAGTCGGCTGGCGGTTCATGCCGGAAGGTGCTGCCTGTCCGGCCTGGACAATGAGCCGTGCCTCATCCGGCAGCAGCGGTTCGCTGGTATAGGATTTGCAGGAGGCACGGTCAAGAAGAAGTTCAGTGGGTGTCATATCTGTGTCCTTTCCGGTCCCGGGACAGCCCGGGAAAAACAGACAAAAGCCTGACAGACGTCAGGCTTGTTTGTTTACTGTGCAATCTGGATGAACTGCGGCGAACCGGCGGTGGACAGATAGGCATCTGCCACGACAGTCTGGCCGTCGTAGTTTCCGTGAACGGCCTGGCCGTCACCGATGTAGACAGCAATGTGGTCATAGCCATTTCCGCCGTTGTTGTAGTAAATCAGGTTTCCGGCCACTGCCTGGGACGGATCCACGTAGTATCCATACTGGATGTACTCGCTGGGCCATACAACGCCTGCGCCAACGCCGGCTGCATTCAGGGCGCCGGTGGCGACTTCGGTGCACTGCCAGCCATTGGTGGTTCCCACCATGCCCAGAGCCGCATTGGCAATGGAGCTGTTCAGGTCCGCATTGGGATCCACAGGTGCCGGTGCAGGTTCCGGCGTGGGTTCCGGTGCCGGTGCCACATACTCGGGTGCCGGTGCGGGTTCCGGTGCCGGTGCCACGTACTCGGGTGCCGGTGCAGGTTCCGGTGTCGGTTCCACGTATTCAGGTGCCGGTGCGAGTTCCGGTGTCGGTTCCACGTATTCAGGTGCCGGTGCGGGTTCCGGTGTCGGTTCCACGTATTCGGGTGCCGGTGCGGGTTCAACCGGTGCAGGAGCTGCTTCTTCCGGTGTCACGGGGGCAGGGGCAGCCTCCACAACAGGGGTTTCTGTCACAACGGGTGCGGCTTCTTCCACGGGGATGGATTCAACCGGTGCGGCTTCCACGACCGGGGCAGTTTCAGTTACTGCAGGTGCGGCTTCCACCGGCTGTTCGACCACGGTCTCGGCAACCATCGGTTCGGCTTCCAGAACAGGAGCTGCCTCTTCGACTGCCGGTACTGTCTCTACAACAGGTGCCGCCTCTTCAACGGGAGCTGCTTCTTCTGCAGCGGGTGCAGCGGACTCTTCAGCGGCTGCTTCTGCAGCAGCCTGTTCGGTAATGGCCGCTTCCGCTTTTGCCTTCATTTCATCCTTGACGCTGGATGAAACACTTGCAACAACGGCGCTGCGTGTGGTTTCTGTATCAACAGTTCCGTCTTCTTCAGAGAAGTACCAGGACTTGCCTTCAATCTCCTGCCATCCTTTGGCTACAGTGGAGTCATTGTTGATGTACTTGTCGCCATGCCATCCAGGTGCGGTCTCCATAGCGTAGACTGTGGCAATCACGGGGAAACATGATGCCACGCACAAGACAGCTGCGATTTTTTTACCATTGTCCTCTACAAAATTCATTCCTTGCCTCCTGTTCTGCGAAAGTTCAAACATACACTAACATAGGGCCTGAACAAACTCAATGGGTCCTGGCGTACCATCCAGGTTCAAAGCGTTTGCAAGTGCCGGATTTCCGACACTTTCTCCAGGGCTGCCGCGATGGAGTCCACCTCGTAAGCGGATGCTTTTTTTACAATATTCGGTCCATCCGGGAAAGTAAAGCCATATGATACTGTGTCGATCATCGGCAGGTCATTCCAGGAATCCCCCATTCCGGCGGTTTTTTTCGGGTCCAGTCCCAGGATCCGGCACAGTTCCAGAATGCCGGTGCCCTTGGAGACACCCGCCGGAACATAGTCCACCGTGACTGTATTGACATAGGCCTCCAGGGGCAGTCCCGCCACATTGATCCGTCTGCTGTCCTCTGCCCAGGTGGAGAGACCGTAAAAGGTTCTGTCCTCCGGAATCCGGCTGACTGGCTGAAATGTCTCCCATTGTCTGTTGAGACAGAACAGCTCTTCACTGTTGTGGACCATCACCGCATCTAAACACCGGTGTGCAGCCTCCTGCACCACCGCCGGATCCAGAGGGTGTTCTGCAAGCACCCGCCCTTCTCCATCCGCCAGGATGGCCCCGGATGTGCAGATGAAGAAATCCGGTGTGAGGCCTGCTGCAGATCCCGAACAAATTTCCTGCCTTCTGCCAGGCCCGGATCATCCGGATATCCTGTTCGTGAAACCCGCTGCCGTCATGAAAAAACAGTGTGTTGTCAAAATCAGACGCAAACAGCCATGGATCTTTTGTGGAATCGGTTCTTTCCTTCATGTGATTTCCCTCTCTCTTCCATACGTGAGTGTATCAGAAAATGGTATGTCATTTCTGCTTTTTTCAGGGCAGCTGTGGACAATCGAGTAGGTGTCATCTGACCCTCTCACACCACCCAGTGTGCCGTTCGGCACTGGGCGGTTCGTACAAATGATTTCATGAACCTTTCTGCCACCGTATCGAAGTATTCCTCTATGGTCAGGAGGCCTTTCTTCTTCAGGTGTATATTTCTGATATACTTGTTCAG
>Ga0209064_1000340_pt1 | contig 107387 bp, 106 predicted proteins | sample Inofromicrocosms_FD_187498 | JGI IMG/M metagenome (GOLD analysis project Ga0209064, IMG submission 187498) | Mouse cecum microbial communities from Vienna, Austria - Inoculum for glucosamine and mucus D2O microcosms (SPAdes) (version 2) | ecosystem: Host-associated > Mammals > Digestive system...
ATATATTGATTATTACAACCACGAACGAATTTCTATGAAACTTAAAGGAATGAGTCCGGTACAATTCCGAACTCATTCACAACTAAGTTAATTTTTAATTTTGTCTAATCTTTGGGGGGCACTTCAAATGCTCTGCTTTTTTATTAATTGATAAGTTCCTTTGCAACATATGAATTTTGCTGACGGACTTTCATTTTCTTCCAGCTTACGAAGCCATAAATATCGTTAATAAAAAATATTACAAAACACATAATCATAGGAAGATAACTAATATCCCGAACAGATGCCATGATCCACAAAACTATTAGAACAATGTCATTGCAGGCATACGCAACAGCGTAAAACGGAGAACGCAGAAACATAAGACCTGACGCTAAAAAGCTTGTAGTAATTGAAACTGTACTTAAAGCAAGATTTGCGTTACCGAAATATTTCATGATAAAATAAAATAATCCAGTAACAACTGCTGCTAAAATACAGAGAACAAAGAATTTTAAAGGATTCATGTTTGCGACTTGTACTTCTCCAGCCCCCTCTTTATATGGATGCCTTATCCACGAAATAACAGATAAAAATGCAATTGGCCCAGTCATTCCCAGATATGTGATCATTTCTCCGTAATACCTAAATTTAAATGAAATAACTGCATAAAGAATACTAAACACTACGGTTAAAACCTGACCGACCGCCTCTCCCTTTGCAATATAAATCAACGAAGTTGCTCCGGTAATAGAAGCAATTAAAGTTAAAATATCCCTGTGGCTATTAAATATAAACGATATAAAAATCAACAGACAAGATATTATCCATAAACGCAGCTCAAACTTAGTTAACAATTTAAACGGATTCTTTTTCATTTGTTACCTCACAAAAAAAGCACTCATCAGTTCATCTTCTAAGGCTTAACGATGAACCAATGAATGCTATGCATTCTGACTACCCAGCGGCAGTACAATATTTTTTATTATTGTACCATATAAAATCTCAAAAGTCAATATTAATAAACATAAACTTGCAAGTTTATTATATATATGATATAATAATTAAAAGCAAATACGGGTGCTGAATTTTTTCGGCTGAGATCTGGTAAATTAGAACTGGAAACCGAACCTGATATGGGTAATGCCAACGAAGGGATTTATGCATAAACTATTTTTACGCATACCTTTGGGTATGCATTTTTTATTATAGGGGGTATTATGAAAAATTCAAAAACACTTTTTCTTGTTGAAGGTGCCGTCATGATTGCACTTGCTACAGTATTAAGTTTTATACGTGTTTACAAGCTGCCATGGGGAGGTTCCATTACGTTTTTATCTATGCTGCCAATTGTAGTTTTCAGCATTAAATACGGAACTTTACATGGTATCAGTACAGCCTTTGTATTCTCATTAATACAGCTTTTTCAAGGTATTACAGACGGATTATTTGCATGGGGATTAAATCCTGTAATGCTTATTTCCTGTATATTTCTTGACTATATTCTTGCATACACTGTTATAGGAACAGCAGGTATATTAAGAAACAAAGGTTCAGCTGGCTGGATATTCGGAACCATTATTGCTATGATACTAAGATTTATCTGCCATTTTATCAGCGGTGCAGTTATCTGGAAGTCTTTCGGAGACCTCTGGAACGGATTCTCAACCGATAATCCTTATCTATATAGTTTTCTTTATAACGGGTCTTATATGCTTCCTGAAATTATTTTTACATCGCTTGGAGCATACTTAATGTTCAAAATTCCTCAAATAAAGCAAATTATAAGAAATAAATAAAAAAGTCCGGAACAAACCGGACTTTTTTCATTTATTCTGCCTTGTCGTGCTTAGCTTTCATAATAAGCATAACTAGTACAAAAAGAACAACAACAAAAACCATCTGAATACCAATATATTCAAATATCTTACTTAAAGAAAAAGATTCACCCACATCTCCAGAAAAATAAATCATATCATTAGCTTTTACATACCAATAAGCCGGTAGAAATTTACCTATTTTTAAAACTCCATTCCCCAAAAGCGATTGAGGAACAAAAATTCCACAGAGAAAGCTCATACCTAAACCTACAATATTTGCGATTACATTTACCCCTGTACTGCTTGGAGAGAATGAAGAAATCAATATAGCAATAGCTGAAGCCACCAAAATAAATACAAAACTGTTAAGTACTCCAAACCACTCTCTTTTGATGTAAAATCCTCCCTTTACAAAAATTCCGGCAATAATAAAGAAAAGCCAAACTGCTACAATAAAAAAGATACTTCCAAGGAAAATCTGAAGTGATTGAGAACCAGAGGATATACAAGAACAATTTGTACGATTTTTAATTTCCCTATTGTTAAGCGTTGTAATTATTGGACAAAGAACAACAATAATTACCGAAATAAAAACATAAGGAAGATATTGAAAATAATATCCAAAATCAGATTTATACTGGGCGTTCTCCTTAGACTCTTCAGAAAAGCTTTGAGTTTTGACATCAGCTTCCTGAGAAAGGGTATCTTCAGCATTTTTTATAGCTTCGCTTAAACCCTCACCGCTTATTTGATAAGACCTTACAGTATTTACGTATTCGTCTATAAGACTTCCCACAAGTGTACTTGAATAGCTGTCATGTACATGATAATTTGTAAAAAGATCATTTATTTCGCCGGATTCAAGCTTTTCTGCATAGCCCTTTGATATTGTAAGAACATATCCAACTCGCTCATAATAAAGAGCGTCAAGAATAGTATCCTTGTCATTTTCAAGGGAAATCAGGTTATGCTTATTACCTAAAAATTCTTTTAACGCTTTACTTTCCGGTGTATTATCCTCATCAAATATACATATATCAAGCTTTGTATCTATAAATTCTGTATAATCATTTGAATTATTTGCCGTTATAATTGAAATTACAAGAAAAATAATAATCCATATCATAGCTATGGGAATACGGCTTATCATAATTTTATTAAAAGCTTTAAAGACTTGCATACTTTCTCCTCCTTGTCAGCATAAATCCGATTATTACAAATATAACCGCTAATATTATCATTGTAATATTTTTCTTAATATATCTGTCATAATCATCATAAATATTCAAACAATAAAATGCATCAGAAATAAGAGCCGCAGGATTTATTTCATTAAACCACGGAGCTTTTTCAGCAACAATTGCTTTCATATCTCCCTCCATAAGTCCGCTAAAAAAGCAGCTCAGCATGGATACTGACATAGCGACGCCTTCTTTTGCCTTAGTACTCATTCTTCCGAACGACCCAACGGCAAAGCCCAAAGAAACACCCATTAAACTGCCGATAATTCCTGATATATAAACTAATGGTAGTCTGTTTCCAAAATCAATTTTGAGCACAAATGCTACATAAGTAATGGATATAATAATGCATATTATTTGAAGTATATAACTTCCCATAAGACCTGCCAAAAGACTTATAGATTTTGGCGTCGGTGAACAGCATTTTCTTGCACCAAGCGGAGAAAGATTTCCCTGATTGCTTATAGAAATATGGAGACCTGTAATTGATCCGAATAAAGCTACCATCGCTATTAGATTATAAAAAAATGTTATAAAATAGTCGGTATTTCCATTAGTCAGCGGTATATTTTTATTTGCAGAGACATTATTTCCAAGAGATAAAATAACCTCATCCAATTTATCCGGATGATTCATTGCAGTATCTTTAATAATTTTTTCCTGCCTTATATACTGTTCAACAAAAGTCTTAATAATTGTCTGCTCGATTCCATTATCTGAAACGGAAAGAGAAAGTCCTCCGTCGGTAAATATTATACCGTAAACTTCCTTTTTATCAAGCATTTTAACTGCTTCATTTTTCTCCGCATAAGTCACCTTAAAAAGTGCGTCATCACCCTCTGAAATTTGACTCATTACTTTATGGAATACTTCGTTTTTTTCAGTTTCCGTCACTGCTATGGGGATAGCTGAAAATTCCGTTGTCTTTTCATATATACTGTTAAATGCAATCTTAAAAAACCCTCCAAGGATTATAGGAAAAATTATCAGCCAAATAATTACATCTTTAACCCTCAGTCCGCTTATAAGTTCATACTTAAAATTATGCCAAAACATATTTTTCTCCTCTCAGATTTTAGTCTTCCTTATCTCTTAGCGCTTTTCCTGTTATTTCAAGAAATACATCATTTAGAGTAGGAAGTTCAGTATAAACTCTACCGAAACTAATATTTTCTTTCTGAAGAACATCAAGAATCCTTATAAGATTATGCTTACCTCCGGAACACTCAATAGTAAGCTTTTCATCTGCAAAGCTTGCTTTATAAACATGACGGATATTCTCAAGTTCAGTTAGAACACTCTCCGGCACTTCCAAAACCTCTATTGTTACTGTTTCAGTATTCTTTATCATGCGTTTTAACTCATCTTTTGTGCCCTCAGCAATTTTCTTTCCCCTGTCCATAATGGCTATACGTGTACATAGCTGTTCAACTTCTTCCATATAGTGAGATGTATAGATAATAGTTGCACCTTTTCTATTTAGTTCCTGTATCCCCTCAAGTATTTTATTTCTGCTCTGCGGATCAACTGCAACAGTCGGTTCGTCAAGAATGATAAGTCTTGGTTTATGAGCAATACCGCAGGCAATATTAAGACGCCTCAATAGACCTCCGGAAAGCTTTTTCGGACGAAATTTTCTAAAATCTTCAAGTCCGGCAAACTGTATAGACTCCTCAACATACTGCTTTCTTTTGTTTTTATCCTTTATATATAAACCGCAGAAATAATCTATATTTTCATATACATTAAGTTCCTGGAACACTGCAACATTCTGCATTATTATACCTATTTGCTTTTTTATATCATAGCTGACAGGAGTCATCTTTTTTCCGAAAATTTCTACCGTTCCTTTATCATAAGATAACAAAGATAGCAGACAGTTTATTGTAGTAGTTTTTCCTGAACCATTTGGTCCCAGTAATCCGAAAACTTCTCCTTCTTCAATTTCAAGGCTTAAATGATCAAGCGCTACAAGTTCCTTATATCTCTTGACAAGATTTTCAATCTTTACAACAGTTCCCATTATAAATCCTCCGTTCATATTTTTGCAATTCTTTATAGTCCTATTATAAACCGATCTTACCAAAAAGTATAGTGTCAAACGTCAAAAATTTTATATGACATTTGTCACTTCTTGAAAATTATATTTTATTATGATATAATAAAAGCAATAAAAATTAAACAAGGCGGCATGATATTGAATAAACTTATTGATAAAACCGTTTTATGGCTTCTATGTCTGCTTATATGTATAATTTCAGAAAGTTATGTTTCTCCGGTTATTTCCCTGCTCGCTGCAACAGGAATTTCTTCAGCAGTACAATACTTTTCGGGTAAAAAGCTCTCTTATTTTTTAATTATATTAACATCTTTTATATGTGCTTTTTATCCTCCGCTTTTCTGCACTGTTCCCCTGCTGCTCTACGATGCTTTATGGGAAAAAAGATGGCAGCTTTTACTTCCTGTCCTGATCATAACAAAAGATATTTTGCAATTTAATGCTATTCAGCTTTCTTTAATTTTAATTGGAATTTTTCTATCAATTCTTTTGTATTTCAGAACCTCTGAACTTGAAAATACACAAATAACACTGCATGAAATAAGAGATAGTACAATCGAAAAAAATATTATTTTAAAACAGAAAAATATCTATTTGACAGAACATCAGGACAATGAAATATATCTGGCAACATTAAAAGAAAGAAATCGTATAGCCCGAGAAATTCACGATAATATAGGTCATATGCTCACTCGTTCTCTGCTTCAGACTGCTGCAATGTCAGTCATTTGCAATGACGAAAAACAGAAGGAATCCTTGAATACATTGAAAGAAACTCTTGATTGTGCCATGACCAATGTAAGAAAAAGTGTTCATAATCTGCACGATGAATCAATCGATTTAAAATATGCTATAGAAGACTGCGTAAATAATATTTCTAATAAATTTACAGTACAATTTAATTATGATATTACTGGTCATGTTCCTAAAAATATTAAACTCTGCCTTATAGGAATTGTAAAAGAAAGCATATCCAATATTATAAAGCACTCTAAAGGAAATAAAATAAAAATACTTCTTATAGAACATCCGGCATTTTATCAGCTTTCAATAACTGACAACGGCAGCTGTTCTTTTATAAATAATAATGGAATCGGACTGATTAACATGAAAGACCGTGCTGAAAGCGTAGGCGGAATTATCAGCTTTACCCCCTCCTCTGACGGATTTAGAGTTTTTATATCAGTTCCCAAAAACAAAAATAATTAATATTTATTAAATTAAACGGAGAAATAAATGAATATAGTTATTGTTGATGATGACAGATTAATTGCACAGTCACTTAAAATAATCCTTGAAAACGCTGGTAATGTTCATGTACTTGCATTCGGTGAAAACGGTGAAGAAGCAATTGAACTTTATAAAATTTATAAGCCTGATATAATACTTATGGACATTAGAATGCCCGGAATCAGCGGACTTGAAGCTGCTGAAAGTATTCTTGATTTCGATAAGAATGCACGTATACTTTTTCTAACAACCTTTCCCGATGATGATTATATAGTTAAATCTCTGCAAATAGGCGCTAAAGGCTATATTTTAAAACAGGATTTTGAAGGCATTGCTCCTGCCCTTGAAGCAGTTATTAAAGGTCAAAGCGTTTTTGGAGAAAAAATCGTTTCAAAGCTTCCTGTTCTTATGAAAAAAACCTCAGAATTTAATTATAAATCATACGGTATAAGTGAAAAGGAATATGAAATAATAACTCTCGTTTCAAACGGTCTCAGTAACAAGGAAATTTCAACTGAACTTTTTTTAAGTGAAGGAACTGTCCGCAATTATATAAGCGGAATCTTAGAAAAACTTAATTTAAGGGACAGAACTCAGCTTGCAGTTTTTTACTATTCCAATAAGTAAAATTAAAGGTCTTGCAAAATATTGCAAGACCTTTTTAATATTAATAATTTCTGTTTCTTCCATATAAAACTGATATTTTTTTGATATCATCTTTTAATTCATCGGTCAGAACATCTTTTTTCATACGCCATTTCCAGTTATTTCCCAGCGTTGACGGAGTATTAATTCGACTGCTGTCATCGTACCCTAAATAATCCTGCATAGGAATAATAACAGTATCGGCACTGCTGCGCATTAACAAGCTTATAAATACCTTATTTAGCTTATCTTCCGGAGTATAATAATCACATAGATAATCCCTTGCCATTGTCTGTTCCTCTTCTGATATGGTATCAAACCAGGAAACTATCGTCTGATTATCATGGGTACCTGTATATGCCACACAATTTTTATTATAGTTATGCGGAAGATAATCATTTCTACAACCAGAATCTCTGGAATCAAAAGCAAACTCCAGTACTTTCATACCAGGGAAACCGCTTTCTTTAACTAACTCTCTGACCGAATCTGTCATAAAGCCTAAATCTTCTGCAATTACTTTCTGATCTCCCAGAATTTTTCTTACTTCCCTGAAAAGCTCCATTCCAGGACCTTTTTCCCAATGCCCGTTTACAGCTGTTTTTGCACCGTAAGGTATTGAATAATACTCATCAAAGCCTCTAAAATGATCTATTCGCACAACATCATATAAGCTGAAACATTGTTTTAAACGTGAAATCCACCATTTATAACCAGTTTCCTTATGATACGTCCAGTCATACAGCGGATTTCCCCAAAGCTGTCCGGTTTCAGAAAAACCATCCGGAGGACATCCTGCAACTGCTAAGGGCTCATTGTTGCAATCAAGCTGAAAAAGATGTGGATCAGACCATGTGTCAGCACTGTCAAATGCAACATATATGGGAATATCCCCAATTATCTGTATACCTTTATTATTGGCATATTCCTTTAGGCTTTTCCACTGAAAATAAAATTCATACTGTAAGAACTTGTGAAAACCAGTTTTCTCAGCAAGTTTTGTTTTATAATAATTTATAGCTTCGGATTTTCTTAGCTTTATATCGGGTTCCCATTCTGTCCATTCCTTGCCGTTATACATTTCCTTTAACGCCATATATAACGCATAATCTTCAAGCCAAAAATTATTTTCTTCTATAAAGTTTTTATAAAACTTATCGCCGTCTAAATTTGCTCTGCTGTATGCTTTTTTCAGTAACGGATAACGGTTTATATAAAGCTTTTCATAGTCAATACTTTCTTCATTAACGCCAAAATCAGCTTCTTCGCATTCGCTTTCAGTAAGAAAGCCTTTTTCTATTAAACTTTCCAAACTTATAAAATACGGATTTCCTGCAAATGTGGAAAAGGACTGATAAGGTGAATCACCGTACCCAACTGGACCTAAAGGCAATATCTGCCAGTAAGTTTGTCCGGAATCACTTAGCCAGTCAACGAAATCATAAGCAGATTCTGAAAAACTACCTATTCCATACCTTGACGGCAAACTGGCAATCGGCAGTAAAATACCGCAGCTTCTTTTCATGCTCCGCTTCCTCCTTTAACTGTAATCATAACTCCGTAATGATCAGAAATAACCGGTTCATTTTTACCATTAAATATAACATTTGTTCTTTCAATTCTATTTTCTGAATTAGTCCAGATAAAATCAATTCTCATGCCGTTAGTATCTGTAATTTTATCTTTCCAACCGTCAATTACTGTACCGACTGTTATTCCGTCATCTTTCTCCCTTGCAATCTCAAAGGTATCTTGCCATCCGCTGTTTTTTATTAAATCATACCCCTCGTTCCTGATTTCAGCACAATTATTAAAGTCTCCCATTAACCATACATTTTCTTTGCCTGTAAGGTGCTTTGAAAGTCTGCTCCACTGATCTGAAAACGGATCACTTTTATCATCCCACCATCCTAAATGAACAGAATAAAACCATTCATCTCCGGAATAAATACCAAGGATCTTTCTTGTTTTCCAATTATTATAATCATTTATACAGCTTACCAGAACAGTATCTGTTTCAAGTATTTCCTTCTTGCTTAAAATTGCCAAGCCCTCATCATATTTATCATAACCATTTTTAATGGGCAGCCATGTCCAATAATAATTTATATTTTTTTCGAGCAATAATTTAACAACTCTATAAGCATGATTATCCTTTTTTAAAGGAATAGCGCTTTGACATTGAGTATAACCTGTTAAAAATTTATCAGATAAAGATGATTCATCGGCAGTCTGATTAACTTCCTGAAGAGCAATAATATCAGGTTCATATTTTACTATTGCATTAACAAAATAAACAAGCTTTTCTTCATAATTCTGCTCAATTAAGCTATGCGTATTAAGAGTAAGCATTCTGATAAGCCATCACCTCTGCTGTTATAAAATATCATTAATATCCGATTTTAGAATATCGGCTTTAGGACCATATATCGCCTGTATTCCCTTATCCTTTTTAACAAGTCCAAGAGCGCCTTCTGCTTTCCACTTGTCTGTATCAGCTACAAGGTCAGGATTTACAACTGTTACCCTGAGTCTTGTCATGCAAGCGTCTACAAAGGTAATATTTTCACGTCCTCCCAAAAGCCCAATAATTCTTTCAGGCTGACCGTCAGAAGAAGAAGATTTTCTCTTTCCCGATGCATTTTCACTCTGAACATCACTGCTTTCATCAGCATAATTACCCAGACGTCCCGGAGTAGCAAATTTAAACTTTCCTATCATAAAATATGCTGCAAAGTATCCAACTATAAAGAATACCGCTACTGCAATAATAAAGTTGATTATATCTCCGGTAAGTCCTGCTTTGAAAGACATGGGGATACGTGTAAACAATTCCAGATTTCCGAAAGAGTGAAGTCTAAGATCAAAAATTCCTGCAAGAGCAAATGCGCAGCCTTGTAATACAGCATACACCAAATACAGCGGAATAGCACAGAACATAAACATAAATTCAATTGGTTCAGTTACACCAGTAAGAAATACTGCCAAGGCAGTTGAAAAAAACATTGATTTGTATTTTTTTCTTCTTTCCTTGTCCACACGACGATACATTGCAAGGGCTACGCCTAAAAGAAGCCCGGTTGCACCGATCATTTGTCCGACCTTAAAACGAGCGGGAGTTACCGTATTTAAAAGATTCTCATAAGCAGCTGTATCACCTGCATTTTTAAAGTTAATTAAATCTGTTACCCATGCAAGCCAGAGTGGATCCTGACCAAATACAGCAGAACCTGCATTTGCTCCGGTCTGAATCAAATAAGTGCCGCCGAATGAGGTATAGTTCATAGGAATGGTCAGCATATGGTGAAGTCCAAACGGAAGAAGAAGTCTTTCAAGAGTACCGTATATAAACGGTGCAAGTACCGGTGAAGACGATGAAGAATTTGCAATCCATACACCAAATGAGTTTATACCAAGCTGTACAATAGGCCAAACTACGGAAAGAATCAGTGATACGATAACTGACCATAAAATTACAACAAGCGGTACAAATCGCTTACCATTAAAAAATGCCAGTGCATTGGGAAGCTTTCTGTAATTATAGTACTTGTTGTATATAATTCCTCCAACAAATCCCGAAATAATTCCGACAAACACACCCATATTTAAAGCCGGTGCGCCCAATACAGAAGTGAAATAACCGTCCACTGCTATCTCCTGCCCGAAAAGAGTATGCGTTACGGCATCGGGATCACTCAGCATATCATTTGTTACTCCAAAAATAGTACCAGTAATATTATTTATGAGAATAAAAGCTATTAATGCGGCAAAAGCTCCTCCGGCTTTTTCACGTGCCCACGACCCGCCAATTGCAACAGCAAATAGAACATGCAGATTATTAATAATAGCCCACCCAATATTTTCCATTATACCTGCTATTGTGGAAACCGCACCTATATCTCCGCCTGCCATAGCGATAAGCTTACCTATACTTATCATTAGTCCGGCTGCCGGCATTACAGCAATAACTACCATTAAAACTTTACCCAGCTTTTGAAGAAAATCAAAGTTCACTCCAACTCTTTTTTTCTTTTCAGGTTCATGGGTTTCTGATTTAATTTTCTCCTCTGTTTCTTTTGCTTCCATAGATATAATTATATTGTCACATGCTTTAACGTTTCCTTCGTGAATTTTTATATTCATTCCGTCGGCACCGTCACATATAAGCACTGGAGTAATTAAATTAATATTTTTTGATTTTAGAAAATCAATGTCAGCTGCGGCGATTAAATCACCTTTCTTTACTCTGTCACCAGCTTTTACATGGGGAATAAAACCTTCCCCCTTTAGGGCAACTGTTTCAAGTCCGAAATGAATCATTATTTCAATGCCATCATCGGAAGTTATTCCATATGCATGAAATGTTTCGGCAACTGATGAAATTTTTCCGTCAACTGGACTGTATATTTTCCCATTGTCCGGTATGATTGCACATCCGTCCCCAAGTACTTTATCTGCAAAAACCGGATCAGGTACCTTATCAAGCGGTATCGCCTCACCGCTTATTGGTGCAGCGATACCAAATCTTTTTGTTGTATTTGTATTTTTCATTTATTGATTCTTCCTTTTATTTTTAACTTTAAATTAAGCATGCCAAATATCTTCATTATATTCTGCAATTGTCCGGTCTGATGAAAAGTATCCTGATTTGCTGATATTTATAAGCATCTTTTTTGCCCACGATTTTCTATCTTTATAATCGCTGTATGCTTTTTCCCTTTTTGATATATAATCCTGAAAATCCGGGAACGTCATAAACCAGTCCTTATTTATTAGTTCTGCTTTTAAACGCTCCAATCTCTCCTTATTTCCCACTGATAAAAGTTCCTTGCCGTTTATAAAATCAACAGCTTCTTTTATATTCTTATCCTTTTTATAATACTCTTCTGCTTTGTAACTTTTATCCTTATACCGTTTTACTACAGTATCGCTTGAATCTCCAAAGATATAGATATTCTGATCCCCTACAAGTTCATGAATTTCTACATTTGCACCGTCCTCAGTACCCAGGGTAACTGCACCATTAAGCATAAATTTCATGTTTCCCGTACCGCTTGCTTCCTTAGATGCAAGAGAAATCTGTTCTGAAATATCACATGCCGGTATAAGCTGTTCTGCAGCTGTTACATTATAATTCTCAACCATTACTACCTTCAGATATGGGCTAACGTCCGAATCATTGTTAATAACCTCCTGTAAACATAGTATCAGGTGAATTATATCCTGCGCTGTAATATAAGCTGGAGCAGCTTTAGCGCCGAAAATAACAGTAATCGGTGTTTCAGGCTTTTTGCCCCTTTTTATTTCAAGATATTTGTGAACTACATAAAGGGCATTTAACTGCTGACGTTTATATTCATGAAGTCTCTTTATCTGAATATCAAATATTGTATTTTCATTTATATCAATATTGTCTCTGCGTTTAAGGTATCTGCAAAGCTTCTTTTTATTTTCATGCTTTATTTCAAGAATACTTTCAAGCACATTGTCATCATTTGCATAGTCAGCAAGTTTTTCCAGTTCAGAAGCATCCTTTTTAAATCCGCTGCCAATTAACGATTCAATAAGCTTTGTAAGCTTTGGATTACTATGAAGAAGCCACCGTCTGAAAGTAATTCCATTGGTTTTGTTATTGAATTTTTCCGGATAAAGTTTATAAAAATTTAGAAGTTCGTTTTCTTTTAGTATATCCGTATGAAGCGAGGCTACACCGTTAACACTGAAGCAATAATGAATATCAATAAATGCCATATGCACAATATCTTGCTTATCAATAATATACACATTTTCGTTTTCATATTTTCTCCGGATTTTATTATCAAGCATCTCAATAATAGGCACAAGCTGAGGTACAACCTTTTTCAGATAATCTATACTCCATTTTTCGAGAGCCTCTGCAAGTATTGTGTGATTTGTATAGGCACAGGTACGTTTAACAATATCAATTGCTGTATCCATATCTATTCCACGTTCACACAAAAGACGTATAAGCTCAGGTATCACCATTGTAGGATGAGTATCATTTATCTGAATTACAGCATAATCCGGAAGATCATAAAGGTTGGAGCCTCTTTCCAGACATTCATCAATTATCAGTCTTGCCCCGCAGCTTACCATAAAATACTGCTGATAAATTCTCAGCAGTCTGCCGGCTTCATCACTGTCATCCGGATAAAGAAACAATGTAAGATTTTTTTCAATATCACTTTTATCAAACTCTATTCCCTTGTTTACAATTGACTCATCTACTGTTTCAATATCAAACAAATGCAGCTTATTAGTTCTGTTATCATAACCAGTAACGTTTATGTCATATAATCTGGAATTAACTGAAAATCCTCCAAAATTTACTGTATATGTTTTATCAGTTCTGATAAGCCAGCTTTTTTCTTCGATCCATTCATTTGGTTCTTCTGTCTGCATATTATTTTTAAATTTCTGTCTGAATAATCCATAATGATAATTTAGACCTATACCGTCTCCGCCGAGCCCCAAGGTTGCCATTGAATCAAGAAAACAAGCTGCAAGTCTTCCTAATCCCCCGTTTCCAAGGGACGGTTCAGGTTCAATTTCTTCAATTTCAGTTATGCTTTTTCCGTTTTGCTCCAGCTCAGCTTTTACTTCTTCATAAATGCCGAGGTTTATCATGTTATTTGCTAATAATTTACCAATAAGAAATTCAGCGGAAATATAATATATCTTTTTCTTATCAGCATTATCTGCACTTCCTTTATTTTCTGACAGCTTTTGCACTTCTTCAAGCAATACATTATAAATTTCTCTGTTGGTACACTGGGAAAGCGGCTTTGAATATTTTGTTTGTACAATTTCATTCAGTTTCATAAGCATCTCCATTCTGCCGCTTATATAAAGATAAGAAAGAGAAAATCTCAACAGCGGCAAATAAAAGATTTCCTTTTTTTCTTACAGCCTGTAATACTTAAATATATCAGGCATTTGTTAATATAATACCCGAATTATTATATTTCTTACATAATAATATATGATTTTTATATTTATTTTCAATTTGCTGATATTGAAAATCTTTAAGAAATGTGATAAAATTATTTTAAACAATTGCTTATTTGCGCATTATAACAAATGGAGATAAACTATGCATGATATATGGAACCCATGGCATGGATGCATTAAAATCAGCGAGGGCTGCGATAACTGCTATATGTATTTCCTTGACCGTATAAGAGATAAAAACGGCATGGAGATATACCGTACTCAAAATTTTGATTATCCGCTGAAAAAAGACAGAAAAGGAAATTATAAAATAAAAAGCGGAGAAACTATTCGAGTATGCATGACTTCTGACTTTTTTCTAAAGGAAGCGGACAGATGGCGTGACGAAGCCTGGGAAATAATGAAGCTGAGAAGTGATGTTATATTCTATTTGCTGACAAAACGTCCAGATCGGGTAGAAAAATGCTTACCTGATGACTGGGGTAACGGTTGGGAAAATATTTTCTTTAATGTAACAACCGAAAATCAAAAGCGTGCCGACGAGCGTATTCCTATATTGCTTGAGCTCCCATTTAAGCATAAAGGTATTATGTGCGCTCCGTTTATAGGAAAGATCAGCATTAAAAATTATCTTCAGTCCGGACAGATTGAACAGGTAATATGCGGCGGTGAAAATTATGACGGTGCTCGTCCCTGTAGTTTTGAATGGGTAAAGCTGTTAAGAGATGAATGCGAGCAATTTAATGTACCTTTTAATTTTACTGAAACAGGAACTAAATTTATAAAAAACAGAAAACTTTATAATTTACCCAGTAAGCGGCTGCAATCGGAAATGGCTTTTAAATCCGGCGTCAATTTCCAGGGAAAAGAAATTGCTTTTTGCCTGAAGGACAGTTACGGCATGGAAATACCTGAAATACTTTTATATAAACCTCAATTCTGTGAAAACTGCCTGAACTGTGCAAGCAAACCTATTTGCAACGGCTGTTCAAACTGCGGAAAATGCAGATAAACAATTAAAGCGGATAATTACTTTGAGAATCAAATAATTATCCGCTTTTAATTTTGTGTTAAATAAATATTAGATTAATTTTATTGCTTCATTTGCAATATTTTTAATGGTAAGTCCATTTTCAGTCATAATTTCATTTACATCATAACGATCCAGAAATTCCTTTTTAAATCCATAATTGAGCACTTTAATATCAGAACTGCCATAATAGCCTGCAATTTTTTGTCCGAATCCCCCGTCAAGAATACCGTCCTCAAGAGTGATAACAACTTCATGATCTGCTTTCAGCTCCTCAAGCAAATCAGCGTCTAATCCTGTAATAAAATAAGGATTGATTATAGTAGGCTTAATCCCTGTTATTTCTTCAAACTTTTCAGCAGCATTAACTCCGAGATTATAAAAAGAGCCCAGACCAATAAACGCAGCCTTATTCCCCTTCTGAGTCACTTCATATTTATTAAGTACTGAAAAATCCTTTGTTACTGCTTTTCCGTCTGAAATATATTCGCCACCAGGAACACGTATGGCAACAGGATATTCCTTTTGTTTAATACTCCAGTCAAGCACTGCAAGATATTCTTCCTTTGTAGTCGGCGCAAGATAAACAAGTTCAGGTATGTTTGACATTAACGGAATATCATAGATACCCAGATGAGTTACATCATTCATTCCGTAAATCGACGCAGAATAAGTAATTATTGTAACAGGATTTTCATTAATGCATAAATCCTGCGAAAGCTGATCAAATGTTCTCTGAATAAAAGTACTGTATACGCCATATACCGGATTTCCTCCGTTTGCAGCTATACCTGAAGCAAGCGCTACTGCATGTTCTTCAGCAATTCCTACATCAATAAACTGTACTCCCGCTTCTTTTCTTTTATCTTCAGAAAACCCCATCACTGCGGGAGTAGCTGAAGTTATTACTGCCAATGTTTTATCCTCTTTCATTTTTTTCATAAGAAAATCTGCTGTTATACTTGAATAATCCTCACCCGCAAATACTGCCTTTGATTCACCGGTATTAAAATCAAAAGGCATACACCAATGCCAGTCTTCTTTATTCTTTTCAGCCTGAGCATAACCTTTTCCCTTTTCTGTTACGATATGAACAGCAACCGGATGATCAATATCTTTTACACTTCTGAATGCTTCAACAAGGGAAGATATATCGTTTCCGTCCTTTACAAAAATATAATCCAGTCCCATTGCTCTGAAAAGATTGCATTCCGCCTTTCCGTCAGATTCACGCAAAAGTCTGAGATTTTTATAAATTCCTCCATGATTTTCTGCAATAGACATATCGTTATCATTTATCACAACAATAAAATTACTGTTCTGTTCACCGGCAAAGTCAAGTCCCTCTAAAGCTTCTCCTCCGCTGAGAGAACCATCCCCTATTATTGCAATAATATTTTCTTTTCCTCCTGCAAGATCCCTTGCTTTTGCAAGACCGCACGCAAGACTCACTGAAGTTGAAGTATGACCTATATTAAAGAAATCATGCTTGCTTTCTTTAGGATTTGTATAACCTGAAACATCATCATAATGTTCTTCAAAAAGAAAAGCGTCCTTTCTTCCCGTTAGAATTTTATGACAATAACTCTGATGTGAAACATCAAATACCAGTTTATCCACTGGAGAATTAAAAACATAATGCAGGGCAATAGTTGCTTCAACCATGCCGAGATTCGGTCCAAAATGTCCGCCATGTATACTTAGTTTCTTAATAAGCGCATTTCTTATTTCCTGGGAAAGACTACTCAATTGCTCATCATTAAATTTTCTTAGGTCAGACGGTTCATTAATTTGTTCAAGATACATTTTATGTTCCTCCTTATTTTTAATATTGGTATTATAGCACATGGAGTTAACTTCAAGTCAATAGCAATATTCAATTACCGTGAAAATATACATATTTTTTATTTCAATTTGTTTGTTTTGACTAAAGTATTCATATTTAGCAGCGCCGAAATAGGATATTGACCAAGCCGACTTACATAGAATAATATCGGAGGTGTATTATATGGTAATGGGTATATTAAATTCAGTTCTCAGCAATTTTTTCTTTTTGGCTCTTCATGTTGACAGCAGAAATATATTTCCTAAGCCGCTATCAAAAAAGGAAGAGGAAATGTACTTCAGGCTTATGGCGGAAGGAGATGAATGTGCACGTCACAAGCTTATTGAACACAATCTTCGTTTAGTAGCGCATATTATCAAAAAATACTATTCAAATTCTGATGATCAGGATGAGCTTATTTCTATTGGTACTATTGGTCTGATCAAGGCAGTTTCCACCTTTGATTATCAAAAAGGCAACAGATTCGCCGCATATGCGGGCCGATGTATTGAAAAATCAACTATATCATAACGGCTCTGAAATTTGTTGATTATACTTTTATGTTTCTAAAAGAAGTTTTTCTATAATAATTTTAATTTGATCCTTAGATAATTTAAGATGCCTTATGTAGTCCAGAACAAAATCTGCATGAATCCTGGATACCCGTTTAATTAATTCATCCTTCTCCGCTTTAGATTCCGGAAAATGTATAAAAACCTGCAAAGATCATCACCTCTTACAAAATATCATATTTAAAAAGGATTGTACATTATTCCTCAAACTATAATATCATTTGTGACTTTGTCACTGAATATAAAAATCTCCTCCGGTATAATATTAAATACAGGAGGAGATTTTTTATGACAAAACGAAAAGCAATAATAAGTAAAAAGGAATGCGTAGCTTGCGGCTGCTGCATAAAGGTTTGTCCGAGAGAAGCAATTTCAATTCCTTATGGTATCAATGCAGAAGTTAACTATAATTTATGCGTCGGATGCGGGAAATGCTCAAAAGAATGTCCTGCAAGCGTTATCAGACTGGAGGTAATGAATTATGAAACAGAAAAAAAGATGGTATGACTACCTTTGGATATTTTCTCTTACATATTTAATTTTAGGATTTTTTAATATTTTATTTGCATGGCTCGGACTTCTTTGTTTTTTCATACCACTTTTGATTTCAATTATAAAAGGAAACAAAGCATACTGCAATAAATATTGCGGAAGAGGACAGTTATTCTCACTTATTGGCGGAAGATTCGGTCTTTCCCGCAAAAAAGAAATTCCAAAATGGATAAAATCAAAATATTTTAGATACGGTTTTTTGATTTTCTTTCTTACCATGTTCATGCTTATGCTTTGGAACACTTATTTAGTGGCAGCCGGAGCCAAAAATCTAAGCCAAACAATTAAATTGCTATGGACTTTTAAAGTTCCTTGGCGCTGGGCTTATCACGGTTCTTTTATTCCTGATGCAGCCGTACAGTTTGCCTACGGTTTTTACAGCATAATGCTCACTTCAACCATACTTGGCTTTATAACAATGATTCTGTTTAAACCTCGTTCATGGTGCGTATACTGCCCCATGGGAACCATGACCCAGCTTATTTGCAAAGCAAAAAATGTGACTTCGTCACGGAAAAAATAAAATATATAGGTTATAATAAATATACAATAACAAGAAAGGAAGTATAAAATATGTCAGTACTCAGTGTTAATAAAAATAATTTCGATTCAGTGAAAAACAGCAAAAATCCAGTTCTTCTTGATTTTTATGCAGATTGGTGCGGTCCCTGTCGTATGGTTTCCCCTTTAGTTGATGAAATTGCAGAGGAAAATCCTCAGTATCTTGTAGGTAAAGTTAATGTTGACAGCGAACCGGAACTTGCCCAGGCATTCGGCGTTTCAAGCATTCCAATGCTTGTTGTAATGAAAAACGGTAAGATTGTTAATCAATCAGTTGGAGCCAAGCCTAAGCCTCAGATTGTGGCAATGTTAGAGGGTTAAGTTACGAAGCCGTTTTTTATCAAGTATTTTTATTCCCTTGCGTGATACTTCTGCAATGCCTTCATTTGCAAAATATTTAAGCATACGTGATACAGCCTCACGGGCAGAGCCAATATACCTGGCGATCTGCTCGTGAGTCAATGTTATTATATCGGATCCAATTCGTACTGATTCATCAGAAAGAAATATTGCAAGTCTCTTATCCAGACTCATAAACAAAATCTGCTGCATGACCCACATTACATCAGAAAACCGGCTTACAGCAGTTTCCAGTGCAAATATTCTGATTTGAGGATTTCTCTCGGAAACAGCCGCAAAAGCTGAACCGCTTATAACATAACATTCACTGTCTTCCTCTGCGTCTATAAACACATCAAAAGTAATAGTTTTAAGCACACAAGATGCAGAAAGCATACACATATCGCCTTTTTGCAGTCGATAAAGCGTTACATCTTTTCCCTCATCAGACATAATATAAAGCCTTAAACTTCCGGAATTTACAAAAATCACACCAGAGCACTCATTGCCGTCATGTATATTTGTTCCTTTTGGATAGTTCAGTGCAAATGAATTTTGGCAGATATAATTTTTATCCGATTCTGAAATATCGTTCCAGAATGGAAATATTTCTTTATAAACAGATTCAAATATAGGATTTGACATGAAAATCAGTATTCCCTTCAATAAAAATAAATTAAAAAAGCCACAACTGCTCATTACAGTGTGGCTTTTTTCAAATTAGCCGCAGTTATGGCTGCCGCATCCATGATTCCCGCATGAGTGATGTGCGTCATGATCATGATGGCTGCATCTGACATTCGGATTAAATTCAAGCTGACCGTTTATAAATGCGCTTACCGCTTCATCGCAATTTCCGGAACAACCTCCGTAAAGCTTTATTCCCGCCTGATTAAGCGCATTCTGAGCTCCTGCGCCTATACCACCGCAGATTAGTATATCAGCTTTGAGAGATGATAGAAATCCTGCAAGAGCACCGTGTCCGCTGCCGTTAGTATCGATTACTTCAGCAGAAACAATTTTACCGTCCAAGATAGTATAAATCTTAAATTTTTCGGTATGACCGAAGTGCTGAAAAATTTGTTCATTTTCATAAGTTACTGCAATTTTCATTTTAATTACTCCTTTTAATAATAAACTAAATTTATTTATCACAAAGCCGGTGCCTTCGGCAACCGCCGCAGCCGCATTGCTTTTCCTTACCATCACAAAGTTTATAATCACCGCCATCGATACGAATAACGGCGCCGGTTACAAGCGCCTCTGCAAGTTTTCGTCTGGCAGAATTGTATATCTGCTGAACTGTAGGACGAGAAACCTGCATAAACCATGAACATTTTTCCTGAGAAAAATTTTCCTTGTCAATTAATCTAATAGTTTCATACTCATCTACTGTCAGCGTAACTATTCCGCCACTTCCGCCGGAAGGATAAAATTCATTGTTTTCAGGTAAACAGCAAACTTTTCGGCACTTTACCGGTCTTGGCACTTATATCCACCTCAAATTTATTTTTATCATATGATAATTATACAGTAGTTTTTATCATATGTCAATAACTGAATGTGATAAAGTCACGGAAAAAAACCAGAAAAAAAGATATAATATATATAATAAATAAAAAACAGGAGGTTTAAAATGGAACATATTTACGATATGATAATTATCGGCGGAGGCCCTGCCGGCTATACTGCAGCTTTGTACGCCTCACGTGCAGGTCTTGATGTAATTCTAATAGAAAGAATGTCAGCCGGAGGTCAAATGGCTCTTACCGGTGACATAGACAATTATCCTGGATTTGACGAAGGCATAGACGGATTTACACTTGGCATTAAAATGCAGCAGGGCGCTGAAAAATTCGGAGCCAAAACAGAATACGCTGAGGTCATAGCAGTTGATTTTTCAGAAAAGATAAAAAAATTAGAAACCTCAAACGGATCATACTATGGAAAAACAGTAGTTATATCAACCGGCGCTAATCCTCGTGAACTGGGGTTATCAGGAGAACAGGATTTAATCGGAAAAGGCATACATTACTGTGCTCACTGCGACGGAAGATTTTATAAGGATAAAACAGTTATCGTAGTTGGCGGAGGAAATTCTGCTGCAGCAGACGCTTTATACCTCTCACGTCTTGCAAAAAAAGTATATGTAGTACACCGAAGAGATAATTTGAGGGCAACCAAAATTTATCATGAACCTCTTATGAAATCCGAAAATGTAAAATTTCTCTGGAACAGCGTAATATCTGAATTTAATGCCAATGAAAAAATTATCGGCGCAAAATTAAAAAATATAATAACCTCCGATATTAATTATATTCAGTGTGACGGCATATTTATCAGTATAGGCAGAAAACCAGCAACAGAATTTCTAAAAAATGAAATTGAACTTGACGAAAATGGATATATTTCGGCTGACGAATCCACCAGAACCAATATACCGGGAGTTTATGCTGTTGGCGATGTCCGTTCTAAAACGCTTCGGCAAATTGTTACTGCTGTTTCAGACGGGGCTGTGGCAGTGCATTTCGCTGAAGAATATTTATCCGAAATACAGTAAATATAATAACGATAAACCGATAATCTATAAGTAAATTATCGGTTTTTTCATTTTTTCCTTTTTTCAAAATATAATATTATAAAAATATTTTTGCTTAAAGGAGCTGATTTTTTGGACAATAACCGTAAATTTGCAATATACTCCCGTAAATCAAAATTTACCGGAAAAGGTGAAAGTATTGGAAATCAAGTTGAACTATGCAGACAAAATATATTTTTATCGTTTCCAAATGTAACTGATGATGATATACTTGTATTTGAGGACGAGGGCTTTTCAGGAGGCAATACTAAACGACCGAAGTTTCAGGAAATGCTGAAGCTTTGCAGAAAAAAACAGATTAAATGTATTGTCTGTTATAGATTGGACCGTATCAGCAGAAATGTAAGCGATTACTCTGCTTTAATTGAGGAACTCAATAAATTAGATGTATCTTTTATATCCATAAACGAAAAGTTTGATACTTCAACATCAATGGGCAGAGCTATGATGTATATTGCCTCTGTTTTTGCTCAGCTTGAACGTGAAACTATTGCAGAGAGAATCCGTGATAATATGATTGAACTTGCTAAAGACGGCAGATGGCTCGGAGGCAATCCGCCGACTGGATATAAAAGCGCTGAAACAATTGGAAGCATTACTATTGAAGGAAAAAAAAGAAAAGCCCGTATGCTGGAGATTATTCCCACCGAGGCTGAAACCGTCAGGTTGATTTATAAAAAATTTCTTGAATTTAACTCTCTTACTAAAACTGAAACATTCCTAATTCAAAACAATTACCTTACCAAAACTGGAAAAAGATTCTCACGTTTTGCAATAAAAAATATTTTGACAAACCCCGTTTACCTTATTGCAGACGAAACTGCATGGAACTATTTTGAAATGAAAAAAGCAGATGTTTTTTCTAATAAATCTGAATTTAACGGACAACATGCAATAATGGCGTATAACAAAACAAGTCAGAAAACAGGTAAAACAAATGAAATAAGAGATATAAAAGAATGGATCATGGCTGTTGGAAAACATCAAGGCATTATCAACAGCAGCCAATGGATAAAAGTACAAACGATATTGGAACAAAATAAATCCAAATCATACCGTAAAGCAAGAAGTAATACGGCGCTTCTATCAGGACTGCTTTACTGCGGAAATTGCAGAAGCTTTATGCGTCCAAAGCTTTCTCAGCGAAAAAATAAAAATGGGGATCTTATATATGACTATCTTTGTGAACTAAAAGAAAAAAGTAAATGTGAAAAATGCAGCATGAAACGTTCTAACGGAAATAAACTGGATAAAATTGTTTCTGATGAAATAAAAAAACTTACAGAAGATAAAAAGGAATTTATCTCAATTATAAAAACCGAACTGAATAACTTAAACATATGTGAAGATTCTTATCAGGATAATATCAAATCCCTGAAAAAGTCAATAACAGATATTGAAATAAAAATTAATGCACTTGTAAAATCTTTGTCCCAAACAAAAGAAACTGCAGCTGAACATTATATTTTACAGGAAATAAATGGACTTGATGGAAATAAACAATTATTGCTAAATCAGATTCAGGAAATTGAAAATGTTTCTGAAAATAACGCTTTTACTGATGCTGATTTAGATAACCTTACAAATATACTTTTATCATTTTCAAAATCATTTGATTATATGGCACTGAATCAAAAACGTACTGCACTGCGTACATTGATTTATAAAATTATTTGGGACGGAGCAGATATACATATTTATTTTTTTGATTCAAATAAAGATTTTATCAAAAAAGCCGCTGGGTAAGGATAGCAAATGAAATACTTATGCACTTTCGTTCCCAAAAGAAAACCCTTGGAGATATTTACATTGATGAGCCCATCGAAATTGACAAGGAAGGCAACGCTCTGACGCTTATGGACATAATGGGAGACAGTGAAGATATTATCGACAAAGTCGATTTATCGATACGTTCCGGTCAGCTTTATAAATTTTTGAATAAGTGTCTTGATATTCGTGAGCTCGAAATTATTAAATATCGATATGGTCTTTACGGAGCACATCCCCTGACTCAGAGAGAAGTTGCTCAAAGACTGGGCATATCACGTTCATATGTATCCCGTATAGAAAAAAAAGCGCTGTCGTCATTAAAAAAGATGTACGACAGCACTCCTTATTAAAAGTCTGCTTTGCAGGCTTTTTATAATTTATTGTATCTTGTTAAACTGCTTTCTGCCTCTATTCTGAGAAGTCTGTTATATTTCGCAACTCTGTCTGAACGGCATGGCGCACCTGTTTTTATTTGTCCTGCATTAGTTCCTACTGCAAGATCTGCAATTGTATTATCTTCAGTTTCGCCTGAACGGTGTGAAATAATTGCATTATATCCTGCTGATCTTGCCATTTTTATTGCGTCCAGCGTTTCTGTTAAAGTACCTATCTGATTAAGCTTTATGAGTATTGCGTTAGCTGCATTTTCCTTTATTCCTCTTGATAGATAATCTGTATTCGTAACAAATAAGTCATCACCTACAAGCTGAATTTTGCTGCCAAGCGCAGAAGTAAGCTTAACCCATCCCTTCCAGTCCTGTTCTCCAAGAGCGTCTTCAATGGAAATTATTGGGTATTTATCGCAGATTTTATGCCAATAACCAATCAGTTCGTCTGATTCATAGGTTATACCTCGCTTTGGAAGATGGTATTTACCGTTTTCATACCACTCACTGCTTGCAGCGTCAAGGGCAATTTTAATATCATTAGTATTGTATCCAGCCGCTTCTGTTGCTTCAAGAATACATTCAATTGCTTCTTCGTCAGAATTAAGATCCGGAGCAAATCCGCCCTCGTCCCCCACTGCTACGGAAAGTCCTTTTTTCTTTAGAACACTTTTCAGAGAATGATATACCTCTGTTCCCATTCTAAGAGCTTCACTGAACGTAGAAGCACCCACCGGCATGATCATAAACTCCTGTATATCAATATTGTTTGAAGCATGAGCTCCGCCGTTTAAAATATTCATCATCGGAACAGGAAGCACATCTGCTGATACTCCGCCGATATAACGGTGAAGAGGCATATTGTAATGAATGGCTGAAGCCTTTGCAAGAGCCAAGGATACAGCAAGAATAGCATTTGCTCCAAGACGTGATTTATTATTTGTTCCGTCCAGGGTTATCATCATATTATCAATGCGGCCCTGATCAATTGTCTTAGCTCCGTAAATGGCATGTGATATCTCATTGTTTATATTTTCAACCGCCTTTATTACGCCATTTCCACCAAAGCGTGACTTATCGCCATCACGTAGTTCGACAGCTTCATTTACACCTGTTGAGGCTCCTGACGGAACGCTTGCTGCACCCACGCTTCCGTCTGACAGCATAACTTCTGCTCTGACAGTTGGATTTCCCCTTGAATCAAGGACCTCATACCCTCTTACTTTTTCAACCTTAATCATAATTAATCTCCATTCTGAATATTACTTTGCTGTATACGGTGCAAGTGAAAGTCTAATAAAATACCCCTGATTATGACTGCATACCGGACAAGCCTTCGGCGCTTCTGAACTTTTATGAATATAACCGCAGTTTAAACACATCCATTCTTCTTCAGCATCAGCTATAAATAATTTTCCCTGTTCAAGAAGATCTGCCAGGAGTCCGAATCTGTTACCATGAGTCTTTTCTATTTTGGCGATTTCATTAAATTTACCTGCAATTTGTGCAAATCCCTCTTGATTTGCTGTAATTGCAAAATCCGGATATACTGGTGAAAATTCTTCAAATTCATTATGCTGAGCTGCCCTTAAATAATTAACGGTTTTATCGTGTATGTCAACTGGATAACTTCCGTCGATTTTTATAGTTTCACCTGTCATTTCCTTTAAAAAGTCATAGAAAACTTTAGCATGTGCTCTCTCCTGCTTTGCAGTGAACTTGAAAACTGCTTCAATTACGCTGAGATTTTCCTTTTTTGCCTGTTCTGCTGCAAATAAATAACGATTAGCTGCCTGACTTTCTCCTGCAAAAGCTCTCATTAAATTTACACTCGTCTGACTTGATCTAAGTTCCATAAATTACCTCCCTAAATTGACTTTAATATTACATTTATAATTATTTACATTTTTAAACATGTTTATTCGTATATATAAAAAAAGAATCAATTATTATTATAAATATGATGATTTAATTTATATGACGAATATTTTTTTAATTCCAAACAATACTAAAATATGATAGTGATATTCATAAAAAAACTGCTGAATTAAAAAATTTACCGGTTTTTATAACTTTTCGACATTTTATTATCATAAATTCGACAAAACCTATTGACAAATTTCGACATCTGTATTATAATTAAAAAAAAATAAAAAATAGGTGAGTTTAGTAATGAAAGATACTGGTTTTACAAAAACAATCGACGACTTGGGCAGAATTGTACTTCCCAAGGAAATAAGAAAAAGACTTGGTCTGGAAATCAGATCATCAGTTGACATTTATGTTGACAATGATAAGATTATTATGTCAAAATCTAACGAGGAATGTGTATTTTGTACATCAAGAAATAATCTTACAGAATTCAAAGGAAAATGTGTTTGTCAAAAATGCATTTCTGAAATGAAATAAGAAAAAATCCTTCTGTATTTTACAGAAGGATTTCTTATTTATTCATATAATTTTTCTTAAATATTCACGTGTTACAGCTAACCACTCCCGTACATAATATGTGGGTATTAATGCAGGATTTGCTATTTTTGCATTTATCGAATATGTTTCAGCGCCCATACTTTTGGCTATAAGCCTGGCTCTGTATTGATGGAATCCGTCTGTTACAATAGCAAATTTTTTGTCTGTCCCTGACTCTTCAAGCTGTTGGCATGAATATTTGATATTTTGAAATGTATTTTCTGACTTGTCCTCAATGATAATCCTATTTGAATCTACACCCTTTTCGACAAGATAATTTTGCATTGCTTGTGCCTCCGATATTCCCTCGTCATCGCCTTTGCCCCCTGAAACAACACAAAGCACTCCTTCATTTTCACTTAGGTATTTCTCCGCCGCGTCGAGCCGCATTCTCAACATCTTGCTCGGTTTGTCACCGTTAACCTTACATCCGAGTACTACAATATTCATGGATTCTTTTGGTTTATTCATTTTTGCTTTAACTATGCACGTCGTTACTACTGTTATATATATAAAAATAACTATTATTATTACAAAAATAAGTGTTACTAATATTTTTCCGAAAATACTTTGCTGTAAATTTGTTATAACCATTTTAAGCTTGTTACTGAATAATGTGACTGAAATAAAAACTGCACAAATTAATAACCCTGTAATATTTCCAGCATTGATTATTCCTGATACAAATGGAGCTGCAAACCATAACGCCATAAAGCACTCAATTACCAATAAGATTCGTTTAAAAATCATAAAACACCAACTCTTACTATTTTTACTTTTTATTATAACATTATATAAATCTTTGTCAATATCCGTTATTTTATTCCTGAAAATTTTTATTAATAAAAAACGGACGCAGTTTATTTAAGCGCCCGTTTCAGTATATAAATTCTTAAGATTATACTGTAAAAAGTAAATCAGTATATGTAGGAATCGGCCAATACTTTGCAGGCATAGCCATTTCAAGTTCATCTGCAACAGCTCTTAGGCTCTGCATAGCCACAAAGACTTCTTCCCTATAATATCTCGCAAGACCTTCAACAGTATCCTCATGTTCCTTGGAGGCAATTCTCTTCTCATCAAGAGTATTAATAGCAAGACCTAACGATGATGTTATAGCTGACAATTCATTTGCAAGCTTAGTTTCCAAAGTACTGTCAATACCTGCTGTATTTTTAGCCACGATGGTTTCACAAATCAGCTTTGTATACTCAATTGCTGCCGGTAAAATAAGCTTTTTGGACATATCAAGCATTGTAAGAGCCTCAATGTTAATAACCTTATAATAATTTTCAAGAAGAATTTCAGTTCTTGAAGCAAGCTCTGTTTTAGTATAGACCTTGAATTTTTCAAAAATTCTTACATACTTTTCATCTGTGTAGTGAGGAATAGCATCAACGGTTGAAACAAGGTTTGGAAGTCCTCTTTTTTCTGCTTCCGCAATCCATTCGTCTGAATATCCGTTTCCGTTGAATATAACTTTCTTATGTTCCTTTACTGTCTTAACAAGCAAAGCATTTAAAGCTGATTTAAAGTCAGAAGCTTTTTCAAGCTCATCCGCAAATTCACTGATTACTTCCGCAAAGATCGTATTCATGATAACATTTGTACAGGAAATTGAATCAGCAGAACCAAGCATTCTAAATTCAAACTTATTGCCTGTAAAAGCAAATGGAGATGTTCTGTTTCTGTCAGTTGTATCCTTAGGGAAATTAGGAAGTGCGTCAACGCCAATCTCAAAGGTTTTATCTTCGTTTGGCTTATATGGCTTACCGCTTTCAAGTGCGTCAAGAACTCCCTGAAGCTCATCGCCTATAAACATGGAGATAATAGCCGGAGGAGCCTCGTTAGCGCCAAGTCTGTGGTCATTTCCGGCAGAAGCAGCAGAAAGTCTAAGTAGCGGTGCATATTCATCAACTGCCTTTACAATAGCGCAGAGGAATGTAAGGAACTGAAGATTTTCCATTGGTGTTTCACCAGGATCAAGAAGATTCTGACCGTCATTTGATGAAATAGACCAGTTATTATGCTTACCTGAACCATTTACGCCTGCAAATGGTTTTTCATGCAGCAGGCAGACAAGACCATGCTTTAAAGCAACTTTTTTCATTATTTCCATAGTAAGCTGATTATGGTCTGAGGCTATATTGGAGGTGGTAAAAATCGGAGCAAGCTCATGCTGTGCCGGAGCAACTTCGTTATGCTTGGTTTTAGCATAGATACCCAGTTTCCAAAGTTCACAATCAAGGTCTTTCATGTAGTCAGAAACTCTCTGCTTGATATTGCCGAAATAGTGATCCTCCAGCTCCTGTCCCTTTGGCGCCATGGCACCGAAAAGAGTTCTGCCCGTAAGCATTAAGTCCTCTCTCTGGTCATAGTACTTTTTATCTACAAGGAAATATTCCTGTTCCGGACCTACTGTTGTAGTAACTCTTGTAGCCTTGGTATTTCCAAAAAGTCTTAATATTCTGAGCGCCTGTTCGTTGACAATTTCCATTGAACGCAGAAGCGGAGTTTTCTTATCGAGGATCTCACCTGTATATGAACAGAAAGCAGTAGGAATATAAAGCGTATCGTCCTTTACAAATGCATTGGAAGTCGGATCCCATGCCGTATAGCCTCTTGCTTCAAAAGTGGCTCTCAGTCCGCCTGACGGAAATGAAGATGCGTCCGGTTCACCTTTTATAAGCTCTTTACCTGAAAATTCAAGAATAACCTTATCATCTCCGGTAGGAGTAATAAAAGCGTCATGCTTTTCTGCGGTAACGCCTGTCATCGGATGGAACCAGTGAGTATAATGGGTAGCTCCCTTTTCAACAGCCCAGTCCTTCATAGTATTTGCAACTACATTTGCAACATCAATATCAAGAGCCGTGCCGAATTTCTTTGTCTGCATTACTGCCTTATAAACGTTTTTCGGCAGTCTTTCCTTCATAACCGTATCACTGAATACATTACATGCAAAGTAATCCGAAACTTTCTGTACTTCTGACATAAGAAAAATCCTCCTTTAAAATAAAAAACGTTTCAGAAAAAAAGACATTTTATGCCTGTTTTCTGAAACGCCATTGTTTCAAATATTTCATTTATGTATATATAATACACCCAGAATATAAAAATGTCAATAGATTAATCATATTTTAGTAATTTGAATCTATTTTTTCAACAAAATTCATCATATTTATTGATTTTTATATCACTTTGATTTTTTTATAACTTTTTTATTTACTTTTATTTTTAAATATGATATACTTTAATAAATATTATTTTCTTGAAAGGAAAGATAGTTTCAAATGAGTAACAACAGATACAGACGCCGTCCGAAAGTCAGATATGACAGAATTATCGGAGTTGTGGCTATTTTTATTGTTCTTATCATTATTTTAGTTTCTTGCTGCAAATCCTGCGGTAAGGATAATGATAAGGAAGGAGGTACTACTTCTTCAATAGTTCCTACTGAAAACAAGAACAGCAAGAAAGACAATGACTCTGAAATAAAAGATGACAAAAACGGAGACAGCAGTTCAGACAATACTCAAACTGATTTAAGCTACTCTACCATAAGCGCAATGCCAAATGAAATAAGCAAGGGAGATCAAATTCTCGTAAATTCAGATCATGCCTATGAATTTCCGGTGAGTGAAGAAAGCGGAGAAATTGTTCCCATTTATGAATATATGACTAACAGCTATCAGGCAAAGGATTATGAAATAAGCCTCACCAAAAATACAATTCTTGCTCTTAACAATCTCATGGACGCTTTTTACAACGAAACCGGAAGTACTGAATTAATGGTAGTATCAGGCTACCGTACTAAAGAAGCACAAAATGAAGATTTTGAATCCGGATCATCTGAAATTAAAGGCGGCTACTCAGAGTATCATACTGGTATGAGCTTCTCACTCAGTATATGGGGCGATAGTCCGTATTATTATGAAAACAGCGGAATCTATTCCTGGATTGCTGAAAACTGCGCAAAATATGGATTTATTACCCGATACCCTGAAGACAAGAAAAGTATAACCGGTGTAGAGGGAAAACAATATCAGTTCAGATATGTGGGTATCCCTCATGCTGTATATATGTACGAAAATAAGCTTTGCCTGGAAGAATACATTGATACAGTCAAGAATTATACAGCAGACGGCGAACACATAAAGGTATCTTCTGATTCTAAAAAATATGAAATTTATTATGTTCCTCAGAATCCTTCGGCAAATACTGAAATATCTGTTCCATCAGACAAATCATATACAATATCAGGAAACAACGTTGACGGTTTTATCGTAACAGTTGAATTATAAAAATTTACCGCCGTATTCGGCGGTTTTTCTTTTAAACAGCAACTATGAAATCATTGCTTGAATATCCTGTTGTACCATTATAGCTTATTACATACCAACCATCTGTTTCACCATAAATTGTTACAGTTGCTCCATCAGGTATTGATCCAATAATTTGTCCTCCCATTGAGGGATAATCTCTGATATTGAGATTTGAACCGCCTGCCGATACAACACCCTTCATGATTGGTCCTGCCGGCACAAAAGGTATTCCAAAATAATCACAAAGTGATAATACAAGATTTTTTGCTATTCCTTCCAAATTATTTTTCAGCCACGTAACATCTTCTACATTATCATGATAGCCAAGTTCACATAGTACAGCCGTTGCCCTTGTACGGGTAACTTCTCCAAGGCTCGTTGTTGGTACTGCTCTTGTCTTATCAGGCAGCGGATAAATATCTTTCAGGTTATTGGCTATTATTGTTGCAAGCCTTTCACTGTCATAACTATACGGCGAAAAGTAGATGTCAATACCTCTTAGTCTTCCGGCAAGATGCTCAGGAGCCGCATTAGAATGAAGCGCTAAATGTACGTCATAATTTCCCGCATTTGAATCTGCAATTGCTCCATTGACATTTCTTGCTGGATCATTACGTACATAGCTTATTCCGCTTGAACGCAGATAAGGCTCCATTCTGTCGGCAAGAAGATTCATATACTGTTCTTCTGTTCCGCCTGTTACATATTCATTCCATTCCTGAGTAGAAGGACTTAAAAAAATTTTTGGCATAAAAAACTCCTTTACAGATTAAACTTTTTTATTCCATTATATGCTGTAAAGTAAGCTTTAGTTAATTTTTATTAATCGTCAATATACTCCATAAAGTCCCCAGGCTGACAATTTAAAATCAGACAGATTTTATTTATTACATATACTGATATTTCTCCTCCGCTTTCAAGCCGATATACTGTACGTGGTGAAAATATTCGTCTGAGTTCTTCAAGATCAAGATTTTGTTTTTCTGCAATTTCAAAAAATTTGTCATAAATAAGCATAATTCTAATTCCCTTCCAAAAAAAACCAATTGCCATATCTATTATATCATAAAAATATGATAACCTTTGTCTAATTTGTTAAAAAATTGTTAAAAGAAAGGATTGATTAAAATAAATCCATTTATTTTTTCCAGTGATAATAAAAGATACCATACCCTTGCATATTATAACCGCTGCAAATATGGTTGCAGAATCTACAAGGCTGTAATAGATGCAGGATTCACCTGTCCTAATAAGGACGGCTCTAAAGGCATTGGAGGTTGTATATTCTGCGATGATGGCAGCGGATATTTTACTGAAAATTCTGCTGTTCCAATTGCTGTACAGGCTGAAAATGAAATAAAACGTATTCATAATAAGCATCCAGACGCATTTATAACAGCATATTTTCAAGCAAATACTAATACCTATGCCAAAGCAGATAAACTTAGGCAAGTTTATTCACAAGTTTTAAATATACCATCAATAAAAGGAATATCAATAGGAACCAGAGCCGACTGCCTCCCTGACGATGTTGTAAGCTATCTCTCAGAGCTTTCAAAATCAACCAATCTTACAGTTGAACTTGGAATGCAGACAATTCATGATGAAACTCTGAAGCTTATAAACAGAGGATACAGTCACTCTGAATTTCTTGAAGGCTATTATAAACTTAAAGAAAAAAATATCAGGGTTTGTCTTCATATTATAAATGGTCTTCCTTATGAAACAAATGATATGATGGTTGAAACTATTAAAGAAACTGGAAAACTTTTTCCTGATGCAGTAAAAATACAGCTTCTTCATGTTATAAAAAATACTGAACTTGAAAATCTCTATAATAACGGAAAATTTAAAACCTTAGAAAAAGATGAATATATCAGAATCGTTGTAAATCAACTTGAATATTTGCCACCAGAAACTGTAATTGAAAGAATCACCGGAGACGGAGACAAAAAAAAGCTTATCGCACCGCTCTGGAGTAATGATAAAATATCAGTACTCGGCGGTATCGACAAGCTTCAGGTTCAATTAAACACGTATCAAGGAAAGAAATTTACTCCTGATTTTCATCAAGAATAAATCTCCAGGGCTTGGACGCCCATTCTTCACCGGCATAATCGATTCCTACACGGCGATCAGTACGTATAGGAAACTTTTTTCCATCATCTTCAATCCATATTTCATCGTCTTCTGTAAAGCTTCTTCCGTTAAAAGATTTATCAACACCAAGCCTTTTTGTAAGTCTTGCAGGTCCGCAATAATTTTCACCAGCCCTGAAAAGTACGCCCTGCGGCTGCTCCGGCTCCCCCGTTATCACATTCATTAGCCAATGAATGCCATAACACAAATATACATAAATTAAACCGCTTTCACGATATAATATATCAGTTCTGGGCGTTCGCCCCTTAGAAGCATGGCATGCCTTATCCTCAGTACCACGATAAGCTTCTGTTTCAGTGATACGCATACGGATTTCTTCGCCGTTTTCCTGTTTTCTTACAATAACCTTACCAACTAAATCCGGCGCTACTTCAAGACAATCTCGATTAAAAAAATCTTTTCCAAGCCTCATTTTTTAAGCCTTTCTGCAAGTTCCTTATCCGGTTTTACATATAAAGTTTTATTATTCGTGAATATGACCATTCCTGGTTTGGCACCATTAGGCTTTTTAACAAACTTTACTTTACAATAATCAACCGGTACTTGAGATGAATCTCTCGCTTTACTATTAACAGCGGCAATTACCGCCGCCTGTTCAATAGTACTTTCCGGAGGAGTTTCTCCGTCTGTCACTATTATTATATGTGATCCTGCAATATTATGCGTATGCAGCCAAATATCATTTTTTGCCGCTGTTTTTGTTGTAAGCTTATCGTTCTGCTTGTTATTTCTTCCTGATAGGATCAGGAATCCATCATCAGTTATATATTCAATTGGCGGAAGACCTTTAGGTGGTTTATTCTTTAATCTTACTGCCCGAATATACCCTTGTTCCGCAAGTTCAAGCCTGAGTTCATTTATCTCATTTTCAGTATCCGCTCTTGTAAGTGAATCAAAAACGCTCTCTATATATATCAGTTCATTTTCACCGTACTCTATTTGCTCTGTAAGCTTTTTTTCAGCAGTTAAAGCTTTTCTATATTCAGAATAATATTTCTGAGCGTTTTTTGCAGGAGTTAATCTTTTATCCAACTGAATTTTTATTTCCGGGCATTTTTCATCATAAAAATTTTCCAGAACAACAGATGAATCACCTTGATTTATACGGTAAATATTTGCAGAAATCAGATCTCCCTTGAGTTTCATTTCATCCTTTTTAGCACAAGCAGCAAGCTCCTCACGCTGATTTGCTGTTCTTTTTGTAATTCTCTCCGTAGTACTTACAAGAAGCCTGAAAAGATCGTTTGCACGCTGTTTAAGCCGTGACATACGGTCACGCTGAGAATAAAAGTAATCCAGCATACTGCAAGCGCTGTCAAGCTCTTTTGTTGTCATAAGAGAACCATACTGAGAAAGACGGATAAACGAAAAGTCTTTCATCATATTATCTTTATCTGACACTACTGTAAAATTGCAGTTACCGCACTTAAGTTCATCTCTTGTTCTTGAAATAATAAAGACTAATCTATCTTCAATAGTTTTATCCACTTCAGAAACCTGAATTTCATTACTTCTTGAAGCATAATATGTCCATTCTCTTGCAAGCACTGGTGAAATACCTTCAAATGAAGATATTAACGCCTTTGACAGCATTCCATCACAAAGAGTTTCAATGGTACTGCGGATCAGTACATCATCTGCTTCAGTAAATGCAATTCTGTTCCCTCTGGGTGGATTTTCATACATTATGCCAGGCAAAACAAGCCGGGCTCTTGACATATCCTCATTAACTCTTTTGATGCTGTCTATAATTTTTTTATCTTGATCCATAATAATTATATTAGAATATTTACCCATTATTTCACAAGCTATTGTAATCGTTACCGGATCGCCAAGCTCATTTGTACATTCAAAATCAAAATAAAGAATACGCTCAAGACCATCTTGTCTTATAGCAGCAAGGCGTCCTCCCCCCAGCTTTTTCCTAAGAAGCATACAGAACATAGGAGGTGTCATAGGATTTTCTACCTGTGCTTCTGTTACATGCACTCTTGCACTGCTTGCAGACGACGACATCAGTACTCTTGATAAGCCTTGCTTGGTTCTTATTGCAATTATAATTTCCTCACGGGACGGCTGATAGATTTTGTCAATACGTCCGCCTATAAGATTACTTAGTTCCTGCCTGACTGCAAATAAAAACGCTCCATCCAATGCCATTTAACTACTCCCCTTTTTCCTATATACAAGTATTTCAAATTCTATTTCAGTATCAAGATTTTTAAGTAACAATAACTTTTGTTTATCCTTTTCACCAGTTCTGTAATAATATGGCGTCATGGCAAAAAGATTCATAATATCATTATTATTTTCTAAATTAATTTTCCCTTTTTCGGTATAATGCCTGAATAGTTCAAATCCTTCAACCGTTAAACTTTTCAGTTCGTTTTCATAAGGATTATCGTAAACTATTTCTTTAAGCTGCCACAAGTGTTTTTTTCCTGGAATAACCATTATCATGAATCCGCCGGAAACAATTACCCTACTAAATTCTGACAGACAAAATGGAGCAAAGATATTTAATAAAATATTACAGGAATCATCAGCAACTGGAAGATGAAATATGCTTCCCACTGCAAACTCTATTTCTTTATTGCGTTTAGCGGCAGAATTGAGTGCATATTTAGATATGTCAACACCTGCTGCCTGAACATTTCTTCCGTTGCTTTTCAAAGCATTATAAATTCCATTTGTATAATAACCCTCTCCGCATCCTGCATCAAGGAGTTTTATATCACTGGGAATTTCCATTACTGCTTCTATTATTGCTGACAGGAGTCCTATATAATAACCCTTTTCAAGAAAATCATTTCGGGCTTTGACCATTAGCTTATTATCGCCAGGGCTCTTCGCATTCATTTGATTTGAAAGCATAAGATTAACATATCCGCTTTTTGCCATATCAAAACTATGCCTGTTAAAACAAGCATATTTCCTTTCGGAAATACTAAGGGATTTTCCACATACCGGACATAAAAATAAACTCTTTTTCTCAGACATATTTTACTGGATCTCCGTTCGCTTCTGACATTATAAATTCAACCTGCGGAAATTCTGCTGATAAAATACTGCAAAGCCTTTGCATTCCAGGATTCTCAGTATGAAAATGCCCGCAGTCGAATACCGCCATGCCAAGACGCTTGGCTTCAATCCATTGATCATGCTTTACCTCAGATGTTATGTATGCTTCGGCGCCTAAAGCATATGCCTCAGAAAGCAAACTGCCTCCGCTTCCAGTACAAATTGCAATTTTTCTTACAGGACCAAAATATTCAGTATATTTTACAACACAGCAATTTAATGCGTCTTTCAGCTTTAATGCAAGTTCCTCTGAAGTATATTCCCTATCAGCTTCGCAAACACAGCCAAAACCATATGGTGTCCCATCTTTTCTTATTCCAGATGTTTCAAGTATTCCCTCGGCTTTTGTAAACCCGAGAATATCTGCAATCACATCGCTCATTCCTCCGCTTGCACAGTCGTACGGAGTATGTACACATAAAGACGATATTCCGCTTTTTACAAGTCTTATGGCTGGAATATCCTCAGTCAAACTCTTAAGAGGATTAAAAATAATCGGATGATGAGCGATTACAAGCTCGGAGCCTGTTTCTGCTGCTTCATCAGCTACCTCATTTGTAATATCAAGTGCTACAAGCACCTTACTGATTTTTTTATCCCCAGTTCCTGTAAGAATCCCTGAATTATCCCATTTTTCCTGAGATTCAAAGGGAGCAAAAGAATTAATAAAATTATAAATTTCTGATACTGTAATCATCTTTCCCTCCAGTATAAGCATAAGGCTGTTAGCCGTATTCTGATAATTTTCAGCGTCCTCCAGCTTTCCAGCTTTTTTTAAGCCTGCTGCAATGTTATTAAGCTTTTCGTACTGACGGCTTATGTATTTTATTCCATCATCCGTTGTTATATTTATTCTGCCGATGTTTTCCATAACTTGTCCAACAGAAATTTTTACTCCAGTATATACCGCCCTTATAACAGTATAAACAAATCTTTCATGACTAACTGCTTTTTCCTCACTTATTTCAAATCCGTTAGCATATAACCATTTTCTAAGGTATCCGGCTCTTGTCATGGGCTGAAGTATGAGATTCAGTTTATCTTTTATCCAGTCAGTTTCTTTAAGAATACTGCAAATAGTTTCGCCGCCCATTCCGGCAATTACTATATCCGTAACACCTTTACCATCAATATTTTTTAATCCATCAGATTTTATAAGAGTCACACCATTAATATTATATTTAATCAGCGTCTGTTCTGCAAATTTCAGCGGACCGTCATTTATATCTGAAGCAATAACTCTGCTGCATTTACCGGACTGAATAAGATAAGCGGCAAGATATGCATGATCTGTTCCTACATCACATACAACACCTTTTCCGCTGACCATTTCCGCGCACATAGAAAGCCTTTTGTCAAGTATAATCATATCAAATCTCTTTTTCAGCGCTGTATCAACGCTGCTGTCATTTATGGCTGACAGAACCGTATTTTTTATAGAACAGGGACGGCAGATATAGAAATCCGCCGTCCCAGAAATTTTTGAATTTATTTACGCTTGTGCAAAAAACTTATTAAGCTTTTCAACAAGAGCGTCAGCATCTGTTCCGTGAACTTCGCATGCTTCTTCAATTGTCTCGCCTCTGGAAGCCGGACAGCCTAAACAGTGCATTCCGATTTCAAGGAAAAACGGAGCAGCATCAGCGCTGTGATCCAAAATATCACCAATAATTGTATTCTTATTTACTTCATAAGCCATTTTTACTTCCTCCTGATACTTTATGGTTTTATATTATTTTGCAAAAATTATTAAATTTTATACATAATAAAACAGCAAAAGTGCAACCAGCGGCTGCACTTTTAAGAATCTCTAATTAAGCTTCTTCTTTCATCTTAGCGAAACATTCGCTGCAATATACCGCACGGTCTTCTCTTGGCTTGAATGGAACCTTTGCTTCGCCGCCGCATGAAGCACATGTTGCAGTAAACATTTCTCTGTCAGACTTTGACGCATTCTTTCTTGCATCTCTGCACATTTTGCATCTCTGAGGTTCATTTACAAAACCTTTTTCTGCATAAAATTCCTGTTCACCAGCTGTAAATACGAATTCATTTCCGCATTCCTTACATACTAATGTCTTATCTTCGTACATTTTCTTTACCTCGCTTTTAGCTTATTGTAGTAGACCACGGTCGGATTCTTCTCACTGGTGTAAGCGTATGAAACCAGACAGTTGTCAAAATTATAGAATACCTACTGTCCGATCGTTTTAAATTTAATGCCCGTCATCAAGTGACTCCGCAAAAAAGATAACGACCACTCCGCTATGGAATGAAAAACAACCAAGATCCCCGAATAAAGCTAAAAATATATTGCTAAACTGGTGACTGAAATGATTATTTCTAACAAGTACAGTTTCATTCTATGTAAAGTTTTATAAATTCACCTTACATACTTATGATAAACTATAATTACCTTTTTGTCAAGTTGTTTTTCAAAAAAAATAACTATATTATATAAAACAGCATATTTACCATATATAACATTATCTTTTTGTAAAATTTTACATGTTTTTTCAGTTGATTTATACCAATTATATTTTATAAATATAATTATACTGAACCAAACTTATAAAAAACGGCCGGAAAAACTCCGACCGGAATTTTTTATATTATTTTTCAAGCATTCTGAGAATTTCGTCCAGATCATCTTCTGTTGTATCCTTTTTGCTTTCATTTTCAAGCAAAGGATTATCAATAGCAATAACTTCTTCTCCAGCCGGCGCTACCTCTTCTCCGTAACCAGCTGCGATAACAGTAATTGTCATTTCGTCATTCATATCTTCCTTGAACGCAGTACCGAAAATGAATTCAACATCATCAGCAGCAGTATCAGTAATCATCTTTGTAGCAATATCAACATCTGAGGCCATAATATCCTCTGACATAGTAATATTGATAAGGAGACGTCTTGCACCTGAAATTGAAGTTTCAAGCAGAGGACTGGAAATAACAGATTTTGCAGCTTCAGCAGCTTTGTCCTTACCGGAACCATGACCGATAGCCATATGAGCGTAGCCTGCACCCTTCATTATTGTAGATACATCGGCAAAGTCAAGATTTATGTAACCATCTTCTGTAATCAAGTCAGAAATACTCTTTACACCTGTTTTCAGAATATCATCAGCTAATGAGAATGATTCTCTCATAGTAGGCTGTTTTTCAAGGCCGTCCAAAAGCTTTTCATTAGGAATAACGATAAGTGAATCAACATACTTCTTCAGCTCGTCTATACCTCTTTCAGCCTGCAGCATTTTCTGCTCTCTTTCGAAAGCAAAAGGCTTGGTTACAACAGCAACAGTCAGAAGTCCCATTTCCTGGGCTATTTCTGCAACAACAGGCGCAGCTCCGGTACCAGTACCGCCGCCCATTCCGGCAGTAATAAACACCATATCTGAGCCCTTAAGTGATGCTTCGATTTCATCTCTGTTTTCTTCAGCTGAACGCTCGCCTACTTCCGGTCTGTTTCCTGCACCTCTGCCCTTTGTAAGCTTTGCTCCTATCTGAATTTTAGTAGTAGCCTTTGATCTGTTAAGTGCCTTTGCATCTGTATTAACAGCAATATACTCTATATCTTTAACGCCTGCATCAACCATACAGTTCAGGGCGTTTCCGCCGCCTCCGCCGACACCAATAACTTTAATGTTTACCTGTGGATCAAAAGCTTCCTCAAAATTAAAGTCTGTCATTTAAAATTCCTCCTAAATTTATTTCCACCCCTGATAATTCAGTCATAAAATCCTACATTAACAATACATATATTATATTAACATACTTTATAGAATATTTCAAGTATAATTTGAAATTTTTTAAAATAAATTTTCATACATTATTCTGCAAAAAATACTTAATCCTCATAAATTTCATCCTGATATTCATTATTATCTTCATTTACATAGTCTTCGTAATCCTGCTGGTCTTCGTTATTTTCTTCGTAATCCCCTGAATCTTCTAAACTATCATCATCCTGCGGATTATTTCTTGGAATAACTGAGTCTTCATCAGGCATATCCTCATCGCTTACCGGAATCCTCGTACTTTTCTTTGTGACGGCTGAATTTGTATTGCTGCGGAACGAAATTTGATTCGTTCCAACCATTATCATTTTACCCTCGCTCTTGTCATTCATATCATTCAAAACTGTATCAGCAAGATTAAGCTTATATTTAATATCATTTGAATTTCCCATTTCAAAAACGATTCTATCCTCATAATTGATTAGTATTTCATATTTATCACTCATGTCGATAGATTTTATTCTTTGCTTTTCCTTGCTGAAAACAGATTCAAGAAGTTCAATAACAATAGAGTCCTTTTGACTGTCAGATGATTTTAAATAACTTCCGAGGCTATCATCTGAAGCTTCAAATCCGTCAATACGTATTAATGATTTATCCGCTTCGCTGACCTTATCAAGAATTTTTCCTTTTTTAGACACTAAAAGATATCCTTCGTCATAGCTTATGCATGCCGCAACCTGACTTTTTACTACATTAATTTCAAGCTTATCAGGATATTTCTTTTTAACATCCGCCTCTTCAATATAAACCATACTTGAAAGTATCTTATTTTCTGCCTCGGCGGCGTCAAGCCTTACCAGATTATCACCCTTCTCAATTCCGGAAATTCTGATAATATCCTCGTTTTGATAGTCTGATTCACCTTTAACAGTAATAGTATTTATATTAAAAAACAAAGTTACGGAAAGAGTTACTCCTATTGCAAGTACAAGAACGAAAACAAAAAAAACATAAACCGGCATATTTCGTCTTCGTCGTCTTGTACGTTTACTGCTTTCTTTCCGCCTGATATTTGATTTTACAACTTCTCTCATTCTATACCGACCTTTCCCGGCAGGATTTTTAAATTCTTTTTATTTTACCTCCAAGGGACGAGATAATATTTTCAATATTCTCATACCCTCTGTCAATATGATAAATATCTGATATTTCAGTTTTTCCATCTGCTCCAAGGCCTGCAACTATCATTGAAGCACCGCCTCTGAGATCTGTTGCTGAAACCTTTGAACCATAAAGACGCTTTACTCCAGTAACAACGGCAGTCTTGCCTGAAACCTTTATATTTGCCCCCATTTTTACAAGAGCGTCAACCTGTTTATAGCGGCTTTCAAAGATATTTTCAACGAATATACTGCTTCCTCTTGCCTTACAAAGTGCAGCCATAATAACAGCCTGTGCATCTGTCGGAAAACCCGGATGCGGCATAGTTATTATTTTTCCCACTGATCTTAATGGTCTTTCTGCATTAACATACACTCGGTCATCATATATATAAATATAACAGCCCATTTGCTCAAAAACAGAAATAAAACTATCACATAAAAGTCCGTCTATTCCCAATATATTAATCTCGCCGTTGGTAGCAGCTGCGGCTGAAATATATGTAGCAGCCGCAATACGGTCTGGCATTACGGTATATGTACAGCCGTAAAGCTTTTTAACTCCGTCAATTACAATCTTTCCTGTACCGGCGCCCTTTATCCTGCCTCCGCATTTATTAAGAAACTCTGCCAGATCTGTTATTTCCGGCTCCATTGCGGCATTGGAAATTACTGTTTCTCCTTCTGCCTTAACAGCTGCAAGCATTATATTTTCTGTTGTTCCGACAGAAGGATAACTCAGTATGATTTTTGTACCTTTTAATCCATGGGGAGCAGAGCATTCAATAATGCCGTACTCATCCTTTACCCTTGCTCCAAGCTTTTTCATAGCATCAATATGCATATCTATCGGTCTTGGACCAAGTTCACATCCTCCCGGAAAAGTCATGCAGCATTCTCCGCTGCTTCCAAGAAGAGCGCCCATATATATTATTGAAGAACGCATTTCACTCATAAGCTCATCGCTTACGGAACAGGAGCTTTTTTTATCCGCTGACACAGTAAGAACATTTCCGCTCAGATTGCATCGGCATCCAAGATGGCTTAATATCCGGCAAGACGCATAAGTATCTGAAATGCGCGGACAATTTTTAATTACCGTTTCTCCTTCACATAAAAGTGAAGCGGCAATAATCGGCAAAGAACTATTCTTCGCACCCTGTATTTTAATATCTCCCCTGAGAGGGACTCCGCCCTCTATAACAATTTTCTGGTTCTGCAATTATACCACCACCCGAAAGCATTTTTACCATATAATATGCTTTCCGTGGTTATACTGCTACTTTTTGATACTTATCAGCTCCTCAATAACGGCATAAATTCTGTCATTAGTATCCTTAACAGCAAGTTCCCCTGCTCTAACTGACATATTATCAAGCTTACTGCGATTATGATACAGCTCATTTACCTTTTCGATCATAATTTCATTTGTTACATTTTTCTGTTCTATTACAATTGCAGCTCCGGCTTTTCCAAGAACATTAGCATTATGGAACTGATGATTTCCTGCAACTATGGGAGACGGAATAAGTATTGACGCTTTTCCTGCCGCTTCAAGCTCTGCAAGTGTTGAGGCTCCGGATCTGCAAATTACTAAATCTGCCGCCGCAAGACAAGTATCCATATCATTTATGTATTCAGTGATACGAAGTCTGTCGTTTTTCAGCGGAATCCCCTTTGACTTCATTGCAGCCGGAAAGGATTCCTTTCCCATGCCTCCGTATCCATGAATATGGTTAATTTTAAGACCCTTTGAAGTATGCCACGCAATAACTTCAGCCATTGTTTCATTTATACAGCCGGCTCCTAAACTGCCTCCAAATGAAAGTATGCACATTTCATTATCAAAACCAAGCTCTGCTCTTGCCTGTTTCCGTGATTTTGTAGAAATTCCGCTTCTGACAGGCAATCCTGTAACGGTATAATTTATTTCCTTATCCATATAGTTAAGGGCTTCCTTTACTGTAAGCATAACCTTATCAACTTCTTTTGACAGCAGCTTATTTGTCACCCCAGGATAAGCATTCTGTTCATGTATTGCAGATGCAACTCCCATTTTTGCTGCCATTCTGATTATCGGACCGCTTACATAGCCGCCGGTCCCAATTGCAATATCCGGTTTAAATTCTTTTATAATCGACTTCGCCCTTGATCCGGAAGTCATAAGATAACAAACAGCCTGACAGTTCCTTTTTATATTTTTTAATGTTATCTTTCTTTGAAATCCTGCTACCTTAATGGGTGCAAAATTGTATCCTGCCTCCGGAATTAATTTAGATTCCATTCCATTCGGAGTGCCCGCAAAAAGAAATTCTGCATCGCTGCGATGTTCTTTTATAATTGACGCAATGGCAAGAGCAGGATTGATATGTCCTCCTGTTCCGCCGCCCGCTAACAATACTCTCATATTAAAAGTCTATGCAAAAACGCATAATCTCCCTTCTTTAATTTCTAATTCTCATGCTGATTCTACGTATCCATGGAAGCCTGCCTTGATATATTAAGGACTACTCCCATCTCGGCAAGCTGCATTATAAGCGCCGTACCTCCATAGCTGAAAAACGGAAGGCTTATACCCGTATTTGGAATCAGATTACTTACAACCGCAATATTAAAGAAAGCCTGTATTCCTACCTGCACTGTTACGCCAATTGTAATCAGCATTCCGAATTTATCCGCAGCTTTTGAAGCTATATAAAAACCTCTGATAACAAGAAGTGCAAATAACAGAACAATGGTTACTGCTCCGATAAAGCCAAGCTCCTCACAAACAATAGCAAATACAAAGTCATTTTTTGTTTCTGGAAGATATAGAAACTTCTGACGTGATTCTCCAAGTCCTAAGCCGAAAACGCCTCCTGAACCTATGGCAATAAGAGACTGACAGGTTTGCCATGTTTTTCCCTTTTCATCTGAAAACGGATCAAGCCAGGACTGAATACGGGTAGCAAAATAAGTGAACCCGTCATCTCCGCGGCTAAGAATGTATACGCCAAGCAAAAGTGCGCATACGGCAACAATAAAAAGAATAAATATATGCTTCCATCTAACTCCGCCTACAAACATAAGACAAGCAGACACAAGACATATTAAAATTGTACAGGAAAGATGAGGCTGTAAAAGCAAAAGTACTACAACTATTCCCAGCAAAAATCCAAAAGGCAGGATTCCCACTGTAAATTTATCCATGTTTTTATAATTTTTTACTATGAGATAGGAAAAAAGGATTATCATTCCAAACTTTGTAAGCTCAGAAGGCTGAAAGTTCAACGGACCTATAACGATCCATCTCGTAGCGCCGCCCTCAGTGATACCCTTTAAAAGAACTGCCAGCAAAAGAACAACGCACAATACATAAAGACCAATAGACGCTATCGGTTTAAAAAACTTATGATAATCAATATAGGAAATTACAATCATGGCAACTACACCCACTGAAGCCATAAACATTTGCTTTGTAGCATATCCTGTTCCGCTTTCGCCGCCGCTTTCTTCAAGCGCCCATGCATAGCTTGCCGAAAACATCATAATTATACCTATAACAAGCAAAGTACAGATTATTAAAAGAAAGGAAAAATCCATATAACCATATCTTCCCCGTATCCCTGTTCTTGCTTTTGTCTGTTTTCTTCCAGACGCCACTGTTCCGTAATTTTCAGCCAAAACTTTTTTCCTCCTTAAATCTTAAAAGCCTCAGATCATTAATATAACTCCAATAACTGAAACTATAAGCGCTGCAATTGAGAATGTAATAACAATCTTATACTCGCTGAATCCGCTCAGTTCAAAATGATGGTGAATCGGAGACATTTTAAATATTCTTTTACCTTTTCCCTTTTCACCAGTTTTTTTATAGTGGCTTCTTGCTGTAATTTTAAAATATGTTACCTGAATAACCACTGAAAGGGCTTCAAGTATATAAATAAGTCCTATAAGTACGATGAGAAGATGATTATGAGTTGTAAGCCCTATTGCAACAAATGCTCCTCCGAGATACATAGATCCAGTATCGCCCATGAAACACTTTGCAGGATGAAAATTCCACATAAGGAATCCAAGGCATCCTCCTGCAACTGCAATTGCATAAACTGAGATTTCAAACATTTCCAGTATTCCGCATACCGCTGACAAAGCAAGCATTGTTATAAACGTAATACTTCCGCATAAACCGTCAACACCGTCAGTTAGATTTACTGCATTTGAAATATAGATCATAAAAATGATCATTACAGGATAATAAAAAATACCAAAATCACGTTTCAGAAACATTAAATTAATTTCGGTAGATTTATCTCCAAGCGCATACAAAACAGCAAGAAATGCAGCACACAAAACAAATTGCATTATCATTTTCTGCTTAGGATTCAATCCCAGATTTTGTTTTTTTACTGCCTTTATATAGTCATCTATAAAACCGATTCCTGCAAAAAGCAATGCAAAAAGCATGCATGAAATTTGTTTTACAAAACCCTGCCATGCTTCCGTTTCAGCTGTATCAAATAAATTATTTGATTTTAGAAGCATATATCCTGCAACTCCTGCAACTATACTGCTGATTATAAACATAAATCCGCCCATAATAGGAGTTCCTTGCTTGGATTTATGCCAATTCGGTCCTATTTCAAGTATCGTCTGACCAAAATGAATTTTTTTAAGAAACGGAATAAGAACTATTCCTGTTAATGCGGCAATTAAAAAGGAAATTATCGCTACCGCAGTAGTTATCCAGTATGACATTTATTGATTCTCCATTCCGCCGCATTATGCAGCATAAAAATTTCAAAATAGTTTTTCAATAATTTCTTCAAGCTTCATTCCTCGGCTCGCCTTAAAGAGCACTGTATCTCCGGGTTTTATGTAGCTTTTTAAAATATTAGTAAGTTCATCCTTGTTTTCAGTAAATTCTGAATCAATTCCAGATTCAACTGCTTTTTGTGCAATAAATTTTGATTCATGGCCTAAACAGAAAAGTTTATCAATTTTTGAATTTGACACATATTCTCCCACAAGAGTATGAAGCGCCGCAGATTGCTTTCCCAGCTCCAGCATATCCCCTAAAACAGCTATTTTTCTTCCATCAGCTTTAACAGATGACAAAACCTTAAGGGACGCTTTCATAGAGTCAGGGCTTGCATTATAGCAGTCAATAATTATTGTGTTTTCTCCCTTTTTGACAATGTTTTGCCTCATTTTATCAGACTTGTATTTTTTCAATGCTGAAACAATTTCTTTCGGAAGCAGACCTGCTAATGTTCCCACACTGAAAGCTGCAAGAGCATTCATAACATTATGCCGTCCTATACAAGGAATTTCAGCTCTGATTTTTCCTCCAGGATAGCTGACTGTAAAGCTTGTTGTATCCTCTGATTCGCATATTTCTGCTCCTCTGAAATCACACTTTTCATTTTCTATTCCAAACGTATAAACTGGTCTTTCAAGTTTATCCTTTAATGGTGACAGATAGCTGTCATCACCATTAACAGCAAGGGGAGAATTTTCTGACATTCCGGATAATATTTCAAGCTTTGCCTTTAAAATCCCCTCTTGGGAACCTAAATTCTCAATATGTGAGAATCCAATATTTGTTATAACCGCCATATCTGGGCAAGCAGTATTTGAAAGTCTTTCTATCTCTCCGAAATCTGACATTCCCATTTCTATAACAGCAGCTTCATGAGATTTTTCAAGCCTGAAAAGCGTTTTTGGAAGTCCTATCTCATTATTAAAATTTCCTTGAGTTTTCAGCGTTTCATATTTTTCAGAAAGCACAAGAGCAATCATTTCTTTTGTTGTAGTTTTACCAACGCTTCCTGTTATTCCCACAAGAAAAGGAGTAAACCTATTACGATAAAAACCTGCTATATCAAGAAGAGCCTTTCTGGTACTGTCAACTATCAAACAAGGCTGACCTGCAATTCCTCTTTCTGAAACTGCTGCCGCCGCTCCGGATTTTATTGCGTCAGGAATAAAATCATGTGCGTCAAATCTTTCGCCCTTTATAGCAATAAAAAGGCAGTTTTCCGAAATATCTCTCGTATCAGTTGATATACTTGTAATTTCAGCTTCAATAGGGCACTCTGTTTTGAGAACCTCTGCAAGCTCTGATAATAAAATCTTTTCCATTAGTCTAAAAGTTTCAATCCTTCCGAAACAATCTCTCTTTCATCAAAATGTATGTGTTCATTGCCAGGCAAAACCTGATAATCCTCATGACCTTTTCCTGCAAGAACTATAATATCGCCTTTTTGTGCAATTTTCAGGGAATGATGTATAGCTTCTGTTCGGTCAACCACTACATCAAAAGAAATTTCTGTATCAGTTAATCCGGAAAGAATATCGTCGATAATTGACTCAGGAATTTCATCTCTGGGATTATCAGAAGTTATAACCAAATGATCGGCATACGCAGACGCTGCCTTTGCCATAAGGGGGCGTTTCTTTGCATCTCTGTTTCCCCCACAGCCAAAAAGGCATATCAGTCTGCCTTCTGTATATTCCTTTACACTTTTTAGAATATTTTCAACGGCGTCTGGAGTATGAGCATAATCACATATTACTGTAAAATCTCTTCCAGTCGGAATAATTTCACATCTGCCTTTTACTCCTCCGTATTCAGAAATAATACTGATAATCCTGTCAAGCGGTATGCCAACCCTTCTGCATACTGCAATTGCGGCAGTGACATTGGATACATTAAAAGTTCCGGTCATCTTCATGTTAACAAGCTGAGATTTTCCATCACTGCAATGCCAAAAGCTTGTGCCTGTCGACTTAATCTTTACAGCGTCAGCATAATAATCTGCTTCAGATGTGATACTGTAACTGGATTTCTGACAATTAATCTCACACAACAGCCGTTTTCCATATTCGTCATCTGTATTGATAATTGCATAATCACAACTATCAAACATCATTTTCTTTGCCTGATAGTAATTCTCCATTGTCTTATGATAATCAAGATGATCCTGAGTGAGATTTGTAAACACTCCGATATTAAAATGAGTAGGACCTATTCTTTTTTGTACGAGTCCGAATGATGAAACTTCCATAACAACATACCTGCACTCTGACTTCACCATTCTGTCCAGAAGCTTCATATACTCAAATGCCATAGGCGTTGTGTTTTCTGTATGAATTACTTCGTCTCCGATTTCATTGCGTATAGTTCCAATAAGACCCGTTTTTATACCGCAGTTCATAAGTATATTCTTAATAACGTTAGTTATTGTTGTTTTTCCGTTTGTACCGGTAACTCCGATAATATTAAGTTTTCTTTCCGGATGATCAAACCATGCTGAGCATAGCTGCCCGTAAAATTCTCTTGTATCTGGTACGATTATCTGTCTTTCACCAAGTCCCAAATCCCGCTCTACTGCTACTGCTGCCGCACCCTTTTCAAGCATCTCAGAAGCGGCATCATGACCGTCAAACGAGCCGCCTTTGATACATACAAAGATACAGTCCTTTTCCACCGTCTTTGTATTATCCGTAATTTTACTAATCTCAATATCTGAAAGATCAGTTTCAGCTATTCCCTCAAGAAGTCTGTATAGTTTCATAATTTTCTCCATTCTGACTCCGCTGGTTGTTCCCGTATTTTATTTTTGACCTGCTGTTCTTAGATATTCATAAATATCTCCTGCAAATCAATTACGATATAAATAAATACATTATTCTGACAGAAATCACAAATTTTTATCAGCCGGACTGATCGTTTACGCCGAATGAAAGTTCAATTATAGTTCCTTTCGCCACCATAGCTCCGTCCGGTTCTGACTGCATCTGTACTACTGAACCGCTGTCATTTGCAGCAACGCCGTTTGCTATAAAATTAAGTCCGGCATTAGTCAGCAGATAGTTTGCGTCAGCAAGACTGTATCCACGTACATCAGGCACTTTTACAAACTCAGGATTATAGTTCTTTTCTGTATAAATAACAACTGTTCCGCCCTGAGCAATGGCACTTCCTGTTAAAGGCATTTGACCATAAATCGTATCGCCCTCGCCTGCAATTTCATAATTCAAGCCTTTTTCTTCAATTACTTTTTTTGCTTCCTCAATAGTCAAGTCTTCAATAAAAGGTACGGAAACATCAATATTTTCTGCTTCTTCATCTGAATATTCCGGATAGTAGCCCAGATACGGAAGAATTTCTTCCATGACCTGTCTTGAATACGGAACAGCAACCTGACTTCCGTAATATTCTCCGGACATAGGTTCATCCGCCATAATCAGCATTATTATTTCCGGATCATCAGCTGGTGCAAAACAACAATAAGAAGCTATGTATCTCATAGGATCCTTTTCATTTCCGGCATACTCGTCAAGCTTTTCCGATGTACCGCTCTTTCCGCCTACATGATATCCCTTGATATAGGCTCCGTTCTGATAAGCAACGGTTTCCAGTGTCTGACACATAATATCAGACGTTTCCTTTGAAATAACCTGTCTTTTAACAGTTTTTTCATTTGTTAAAACTACGTTTCCATTATTATCAACAATTTTACTTACAACATAAGGAGTAACAAGCTCTCCTCCGTTAATAACCGCAGCATATGCAGTTATCATTTCAATTGGGGTAAGCTTATTCGTTTGTCCGAATGAGGAAGATGCAAGCTCAACAGGCCCCATTGTTTCAAGATCCTGATAATAGCTTTTTTCTTCAGCCGGTAAATCAATTCCGGTCCTTTCCGTCAGCCCATAGGACTTAAAGTAATTGAAAAAGTCTTCCGGACCCAATCGTCTTCCTATTTCAATAAACGCTGGATTGCAGGAATGTGTAATTGCTTCAACAAAAGTCTGCGTACCATGCCCTGAAGTATTCCAGCAATGCATTTTAGAATCTGCAACAACTGCTACACCATTACATTCAAACATATCGTTTACTGATATTACCTTTTCTTCAAGCGCCGCAGAACTTGTAATAACCTTAAAAACCGAACCTGGAATATAAAGCTCTGTTATTGTCTTATTTTTCCACTGCTGTTCTCTTGCAGCAACATAAGCCTCAGTATACTGATCCTTTGTAAGTGAAGCATTAAGACTTTTGACCTGTTCGCTTTTAATAACATCATTTTTATCAATATCAAGAAGCCCCATATCCTGAGCCATTCTTGCTATGCTTAGTTCATCAACCTCAGACGGATTATTCAGATCGAACCCAGGACCAGTAGCCATTGCAAGGACAGCACCTGTTTTCGCATTCATTATGATACCGCATGCTCTGTCTTCAACCTCAAACTTAGTAACCATCTCATCAAGATTCTTTTCAAGCACATACTGAAGTGTTCTATCAATTGTCAGATAAAGTGAATTACCGTCCTGAGCCTCATAAGTCTTAGCATATCTGTAAGGCATTTCATTTCCGTAAGCATCTTTGGCAGAAATCACCTTGCCGTCAATACCTGAAAGATATTCGTCATACTGATACTCAAGGCCGTACTGACCGTCGCCGTCGCCGTTTGTAAATCCTATAACTGAAGCTGCAAGCTCATCCTGAGGGTAATATCTCTTAGTATCCTCTTCGATCTTTATAGAATTTATATTATATTCACTCATAAATGCAATAATTTCATCGGCTGTTGATTTTTCAATCTGAGTTTTTAAAATTTTATACTGGGTATTTTCATTCATTGCATCTACAATTTTTTCCTTGGTAATTTCCAGCTTTTCTGCAAGGAAAGAAATTATTTCATCCTGGACTTCTTCTGCGGTTTTTACCGAAACAGCTGCCGAAGCATTAGAAGTGGATTCCTGAGCCTGTGCTTCAAGTATCTCCTTTTTTGCCGATATTTCACTTCTAAAAAGATCCGGATCCATATAGACCTTATACACTGTTGCACTCTGTGCCAAAATAACGCCGTTGCAGTCATAAATTGATCCTCTGTTCGCAGAAATAGTAATAGGACCAAAATGATATTCGTTCGCTTTATCCTGATAAAATTTGTTATCAACAACCGAAAGCTTAAAAAGCCGTATAATTACAGCCGCTGCCATGAACATCATAACAAACAGCACAAAAATATTGGTACGTTTTTTCATCTGGGCAGTCGGTTTATCAGCCATATAATCAGCTCCTTATAATACGCAATAAGGCAGGGATAATAAAATTTTCCCTGCCTTGGCAAATGCACTAACTTATTTCCAAAATTAAATATACGGAAAATATATTTAATTACAGAAACAAACTCATTCAATTACTCTGAAAATGTAATCAAACACCTCATGACGGCACATAAGAAATTCCATAACGTATAACGGATTCTGCGGCAGGAACGCTTGCAGACGCGCCCCTGAACCGCAAATTCCTATTTTCCGTACACTCGTTTCGTTTTGTCTTTCCTTTATCCGGACAATTATCTTTTTTTATCTGTCCTATAATAATAATATTGAACTACCCGAAAATATATTCCACAAATCCATCAAACTTATCTTTTATCTTGACGAAAATGTTTTTCTCTTCTTCAGGAATTTCAACAACATCGTCAGTCTGAGTTTGAACATATTCGATCTGGGAATTGTCCAGCTTCTGAAGCCCAAGAATACTTACTGCGTATTCTTCAATATTCTTGAGAGTCATCTTACTTTCCAGTTCCGACTGAAGTCTTACATTCTCACTTCTGACACTTTCATAATGCGCATTTGCATTTGAAATATAACGATACATTTTATCTCTTTCGACTCTTCCATAAATAACAGAAAACAAAACAAGCAGTCCTATGGTTGAAACCAACAGAACCTTGAAAACTGAGCCTCTTTTAGGAGGAGTGAGCTTCATAGTTATTTCAGGTACCGGCGCCGGTTTTTCGGCGGGTTTACGTTCCGCAGGTCTATGATAATATTTGTAGTTGCCATATGCGGCGTTACCATTATTGCTGCTGTGTTCATTATATTTTTTATATGCTGAATTGTCTGCGGCCATAACAAAGCACCTATCTCCTTTCTATAATTCTCAGCTTTGCACTTCTGCTCCTGCTGTTATCTTCCAGTTCTTGTGGTGTTGCTTCAATTGGTTTCCTGTTAATTAATTTTCCAAGAGGTTTTTTTCCACAGACGCACTGCGGAAAATCCGGCGGGCATATGCATCCCTTACACCATCTTGAAAACCTTTGCTTTACAAGCCTGTCCTCAAGTGAATGAAAGGTTATTACTGCAAGACGTCCTCCGGGATTCAGGCTTTCAAATGCTGCGTCAAGACCTGATGACAAATGCTCAAGTTCTCCGTTTACTGCAATTCGTATAGCCTGAAAAGTTTTTTTGCAGGGATTCTTTTCCCTTCTAACTGCTGCCGGAACGCTTTTCTTTATAATTTCAGCAAGTTCCAAAGTTGTTTCAACAGGTTTTATTTCTCTTTGTGAAACAATATTTTCAGCAATTTTTCTGGAAAACTTTTCCTCCCCGTATTCAAAAATAATGCGTGAAAGTTCTTCCCGGGTAAAAGTATTAACTAAGTCGTATGCACTTATACCCTCCTGACTCATCCTCATATCAAGATGCGCATTACTGTGATAAGAAAAGCCTCTTTCCGGCGTGTCAAGCTGGTGCGAAGACACACCAAGATCCATCAGAACACCATCCACTGCTTCTATTCCCTGGGAATTAAGAACAGATAAAAGTTCTGAATAGTTACTTCTTACCACTTTTGCATTATATCCCTTTAAACGTTCCGTTGCAGTCTGCACTGCATCCGGATCACGATCAAGGCATATCAGCTTACCGCCGTCAGTCAGACATTCTGCAATTTTGCGGGAATGCCCTGCACCACCGGCAGTTGCATCAACATATATACCGTCGGGCTTGATATTCAGTCCTTCAATACATTCATTTAAAAGAACCGATACATGAGTAAATTCCATACGCTGTCTCCTTATATGCCGAGCTGCTGCATTGCAGCAAGCATAGCTTCCATATTCATATTGTTCTGTTGAGCATCCCACAGTTCCTTATCCCAGATTTCTGCCTTATCGTCAAGACCGATAACAACAACATCCTTAATCAAACCTGCAAAAACTCTAAGATCAGACGGAATAAGAACTCGTCCCTGTTTATCAGGTACAAGCTCACCGGCACCGGAAAAAAGCCATCTCTTAATATCAAGACCGCCCATAGAATCCGGCAATGCCGCAACTTTTGCGGCAAGCTTTTCCCATTCAGCTTTAGAATAAATAGTCAGACACTTTTGGTTTATGCTTTTAGTAACATAAAATTCGCCGCCCAAAATATCTCGAAGTTTTGTCGGAAAGCTCATTCTGCCCTTTGCGTCAATATTATGGTGATATGTTCCCATAAGAGCTGTCAAAGCCATATCCGACACCGCCTTTCATAAATTTCAGGGGTTAAAATACCAATTTTTCGATAATTTTACATTACTTTACCACACTTCACCACTGTGCACATATAATTATAATACAATTTTAGCAAAACGTCAAGAAAAAATAAAAGAATATAAAATAAAAGAAACAAAAAAATATTTTAATTTTTTGTAAAATTTCAACAAAAATATAGTTTTAAACAAAAGGCATATTCTAAAAACTTAAAAAGTGGGATAGGAATCCCACTTTTTTATGCAATAATACATTTAAATTTTTTATTTTTCCCCAAAATCATCAGATTGGTGGGGAAAAGTGGATATGTGCGTAAAAATAAAAAACGGGAATAATAAATATTCCCGTTTTTTATATAAAACTATCAATTATTCATTAATAGCAATAACAACGCCTGAACCAACTGTACGTCCGCCTTCACGAATAGCGAAACGAAGTCCTTCTTCAATAGCGATTGGTGTAATAAGTTCAACGTCCATTTCAACGTTATCACCAGGTGTACACATTTCTACGCCATTTGGAAGAGTTACTATACCAGTAACGTCAGTTGTTCTGAAATAGAACTGAGGTCTGTAGTTTGTGAAGAATGGAGTATGACGTCCGCCTTCTTCCTTCTTCAGTACGTAAACCTGACCCTTAAACTTTGTGTGTGGATGAATTGAATTAGGCTGGCAAAGTACCTGTCCTCTTTCAATATCGCTTCTCTGAACACCACGGAGAAGTGCACCGATGTTGTCGCCAGCTTCAGCGAAGTCAAGAGTCTTTCTGAACATTTCGATACCAGTAACTGTTGTCTTGCCCTTTTCTTCCTTAAGACCAACGATTTCAACTTCATCGCCAACCTTGAGCTGACCTCTTTCAACTCTACCAGTAGCAACTGTACCACGACCAGTAATTGTCATAGTATCTTCAACAGGCATAAGGAAAGGAAGGTCTGACTTACGTTCTGGAGTAGGAATATAAGAATCTACTGCTTCCATAAGTTCAAGAATAGGTGCATATGATGCATCGCTGAGATCATCAGGAGCATTAAGAGCTGCAAGAGCAGAACCCTTGATAATAGGTGTATCATCACCTGGGAATTCATACTCGTCGAGAGTAGCTCTGATATCCATTTCAACAAGTTCAAGAAGTTCAGGATCATCAACCTGATCAGCCTTGTTCATGAATACAACAATATAAGGAACGCCAACCTGACGTGCAAGAAGGAGATGTTCCTTTGTCTGAGCCATAGGACCGTCAGAAGAAGCAACTACGAGGATAGCGCCGTCCATCTGAGCAGCACCTGTGATCATGTTCTTTACATAGTCAGCATGTCCTGGGCAGTCAACGTGTGCATAGTGACGATTATCTGTTTCATACTCAACGTGAGCTGTATTAATTGTGATACCACGTTCTCTTTCTTCCGGAGCCTTATCAATCATATCATAAGCTTCGTACTGAGCCTGACCCTTAAGAGCGAGAGTCTTTGTAATAGCAGCTGTAAGAGTTGTCTTACCATGGTCAACGTGTCCAATTGTACCAATGTTAACATGCGGTTTATTTCTTTCAAATTTAGCCTTTGCCATTGGGAAAGTCCTCCTTAAATTTTATTATAATCTCATAGGTTTATTGTAACATAAACCTATGAGAAATTCAAGTGTTTTTTAAAAAATATTTACAGTTTTACCTGATTTTATCAGTTTGCCTTGTTTCTGGTAGTAATAATCTTTTCAGAAATATTCTTAGGAACTTCAAGATAGCTGTGCGGTTCCATTGAATACTGACCACGACCCTGAGTATTGGAACGGAGGTCATTTGAATAACCGAACATTTCTGAAAGCGGAACGAGAGCATCGATCTGAACAGCACCCGGTCTTGTTTCCTGACCCTGAATCTGTCCGCGTCGTGAGCTTAAGTCACCGATTACTGTACCTGTATAATCATCAGGAACGATAACGCAAACCTTCATAATAGGTTCCATAAGAACAGGATCTGCCTTTCTCATAGCTTCCTTGAAAGCCATAGAGCCGGCAATCTGGAATGCCATTTCTGAAGAGTCAACTTCGTGGTATGAACCGTCATAAAGTTCAACACAAACATCAACAACTTCATATCCTGCAAGGATACCAGCCTTCATAGCGCCCTGAATACCCTTGTCAACAGCCGGAATGTATTCCTTAGGAATTGCACCGCCGACAATTGCATTCTTAAATTCATAACCCTTACCGGATTCATTTGCAGACACTCTGATCTTAACGTGACCGTACTGACCCTTACCACCTGACTGACGTGCATACTTGTGATCAACATCAGCGCTGCCCTTAATAGCTTCCTTATAAGAAACCTGAGGTGCACCTACGTTAGCTTCAACCTTGAACTCACGAAGAAGTCTGTCAACGATAATTTCAAGATGAAGTTCGCCCATTCCGGCAATAATAGTCTGGCCTGTTTCCTCGTCAGTATATGTCTTAAATGTAGGATCCTCTTCTGCAAGCTTTGCAAGAGCAATACCCATTTTTTCCTGACCAGCCTTAGTCTTAGGCTCGATAGCCAGCTGAATAACCGGTTCAGGAAATTCCATAGATTCAAGAATAACAGGGTGCTTTTCATCACAAAGAGTATCACCTGTTGTTGTATTCTTAAGACCTACTGCTGCTGCGATATCTCCAGCGTATACAGTTTCAATATCTTTTCTGTGGTTAGAATGCATCTGAAGGATACGTCCGAGTCTTTCTCTGTTATCCTTGGTTGCATTAAGGACAGTTGAACCAGCATTAACTGAACCTGAGTAAACTCTGAAGAAGCAAAGCTTACCTACAAACGGGTCAGTAGCAATCTTGAATGCAAGAGCAGAAAACGGCTCTTCATCAGATGAATGTCTTACACATGGCTCATCTGTATCAGGATCAATACCCTTAATAGCCGGAACGTCAACTGGTGAAGGCATATAGTCAATAATTGCATCAAGAAGCTTCTGAACGCCCTTATTCTTGTATGAAGTACCGCATGTAACCGGAACCATTTCATTAGCAATAGTAGCCTTTCTAATACATGTTTTTACTTCTTCAATTGTAAGTTCTTCACCGTCAAGATACTTCATCATGAGTTCTTCGTCCTGCTCTGCAACATGTTCGAGCATAGCTGAATGATATTCTTCAGCCTTTTCCTTCATGTCAGCAGGGATTTCCTCAACACGGATATCTTTTCCGAGATCATCGTAGTAAACGTAAGCCTTCATTTCAACCAGGTCAATAATACCCTTGAATGTTTCTTCAGCGCCGATAGGAAGCTGAATCGGAACAGCATTACAGTGCAGTCTGTTTTTCATCATGTCAACAACATTATAAAAATCAGCGCCCATAATGTCCATCTTATTTACATAAGCCATTCTTGGAACCTGATATTCGTCAGCCTGTCTCCAAACAGTTTCAGACTGAGGTTCAACACCGCCCTTAGCGCAGAAAACGGTAACAGAACCGTCCAGAACTCTGAGTGAACGTTCAACTTCAACTGTAAAGTCAACGTGTCCCGGAGTATCAATAATATTGATTCTATGGCCTGCCCAGTATGCAGTAGTTGCAGCGGAAGTAATTGTAATACCTCTTTCCTGCTCCTGCTCCATCCAGTCCATTGTAGCAGAACCTTCATGAGTTTCGCCTATTTTATGTGTAATACCGGTATAAAACAGGATACGCTCAGTAGTTGTGGTTTTACCTGCGTCAATGTGAGCCATTATACCTATATTTCTTGTATGTTCAAGTGAACAATCTCTTGGCATAATTCTCCTCCTTACTAAACAAAAGCAGATTACCAGCGGTAATGAGCAAATGCCTTGTTTGCTTCCGCCATCTTGTGTGTGTCATCACGCTTCTTGCAGGCACCGCCTGTACCGTTTATAGCGTCCATGATTTCACCGGCAAGTCTTTCCTTCATTGTTTTTTCGTTTCTCTCTCTTGAGTACTTTGTGATCCATCTCAGACCGAGTGTCTGACGTCTTTCAGGACGTACTTCCATCGGAACCTGATATGTGGCACCGCCCATTCTGCGAGCCTTTACCTCAAGAACCGGCATAACATTTTCCATTGCTTCTTCGAATGCTTCAAGAGCTTCCTTACCAGTCTTTTCAGCAACAATGTCAAATGCACCGTAAACTATTTTCTGAGCAACACCCTTTTTGCCGTCAAGCATTATATTATTAATGAGACGTGTAACAAGCTTTGAGCTGTAAACTGGGTCCTGCAGTACATCACGCTTTGCGATATTACCTCTTCTTGGCATTTCGCTTCCCTCCTTCACATTTTTTCATGAATTCATAGGTACTCGTCTTTCGACGTCAAGACCAATGCAGAGGATTTAATATATTTAAATCTCCACATATAATCCTGTGGCAGCTGTATCCTATTAATTATTTGCCTGCCTTAGGCCTCTTAGCACCATACTTTGAACGAGCCTGCATTCTGTTTGCAACGCCCTGTGCGTCAAGTGTGCCTCTGATGATATGGTAACGTACACCAGGGAGATCCTTAACACGTCCGCCGCGGATAAGAACAACGCTGTGTTCCTGAAGGTTGTGACCTATACCAGGAATATAAGCTGTTACTTCATTGCCGTTAGTAAGCTTTACTCTGGCAATCTTTCTCATAGCTGAGTTAGGCTTCTTAGGTGTAGCTGTTCTTACTGCAGTGCAGACACCGCGCTTCTGAGGTGAGCTCTGATCTGTCATTGTCTTCTTCTTGGCATTGTATCCTTTCTGAAGAGCCGGGGCAGTAGACTTTTCCTCAAGAACCTGTCTTCCCTTACGAACCAATTGATTAAATGTTGGCATATTTTTCCTCCTTTTCCCGAAAAATCAGTGATGCGTGCTTGCATACGCCCGCATACTTGTTAATTATATCCTCATTTTTTCGGTTTGTCAATAGTTTTATAAACTTTTTTCAATTTACTGTGTAATTTTTTTGAAAATTAGGTTTTCAATAGTAATTTTAAGTATAATTTTATAAAATTACCTTTTCAAACCTTTAATTTTATCCCAATAAAGTTTAGCTGACTGCTCCTGCTTATTATCCCCGTAACGATAATATACACGTCCTTTAAGAGTATCCGGCATATACTGCTGCTCTACATAATGATCAGGGTAATCATGAGGATAAAGATAATTCTGTCCCTTAACCTGTGCGTCTTCCCCGTCAAAATGCTTGTTCTGTAAGCATCTCGGAAAATCAATTGCAAGACCTTTTCTTATATCGGCTGCCGCTTCGTTAACGGCTTCGTAGGCACTGTTTGATTTAGGAGCGGTAGCAAGTAAAATAACAGCCTGAGCAATAGGAATCCTTGCTTCCGGAAGTCCAAGCTGCATTGCCGAGTCAACACAAGATTTTACTATTGTTATTGCGTTAGGATAAGCGAGCCCCACATCTTCAGAAGCGATTACAAGCAAACGTCTTGAGAGCGATATAAGATCGCCTGCTTCCAGAAGTCTTGCTGCATAATGAATTGCTGCATTTTCATCAGAACCCCGAATTGATTTTTGAAGTGCGGAAAGAATATCATAATGCTGATCCCCGTCCCTGTCATAGCGCATATTGCTCCTTTGTGCAAGAGCCTTTACGGTTTCCAGGGTTATTTTTACGCCGGCAGCTGTTACATCACCTGACAAAACGCTGAGTTCAACAGTATTAACAGCCTTTCTTACATCTCCGCCGCAGCATCTTGAAATATGTTCCGCCGCACCCTCTTCAATTTCATATTCAACATTATTTTTTTCCGAAAGTATAGAAAATGCCCTGTAAACGGCTTTTTCTATTTCGCTTGGCTCCGGTGGTTTAAATTCAAATACTGTCGAGCGGCTTATTACGGCATTGAAAACTGCGAAATATGGATTTTCAGTAGTTGAAGCTATAAGGGTTATATCACCGTTTTCTATATATTCCAGCAGACTTTGCTGCTGCTTTTTATTAAGATACTGAATCTCATCCAGATAAAGCAAAATTCCGTTTTCACCAGCAAATGTGCCTATCTCCGAAATAATTTCCTTTATATCTGCTATTGAAGCTGATGTTCCGTTCAGCTTATGCAGCGTCATGTTTGTATTTTCAGCGATTATTCTTGCAACAGTGGTCTTCCCCGTTCCGGACGGACCATAAAAAATCATATTCGGAATTTGACCGCTGTCTATTATTTTCCTAAGGGGTTTTCCTGTACCGATAAGATGCTTTTGTCCGACTACATCATCAAGTAATAATGGTCTTACTGAATCTGCCAACGGTGCAGCCATAATGTTCACCTCCTTGAAAAAAGCGGCAGTATTCACCGCCGCTAATCATTTTAATTTTATAATTATTCGTAGAGCGGATACTTATTACAGATTTCAGTAACGCCTGAACGTATATAATCTGCCTTGTTCTCAAAATCCTTAGCCGCAAGATAAATAAACTCTGCAATCTGCTCCATTTCAGCTGTTCCGAGTCCTCTTGTTGTAACAGCAGGAGTACCGATTCTCAGACCGCTTGTAACAAATGGCTTCTGAGGATCATTCGGAATTGCATTTTTATTAACTGTAATATACACCTCGTCAAGACGGTGTTCAAGTTCCTTGCCTGTAATATCAAACGGACGCAAGTCAACCAGCATAAGATGGTTATCAGTACCGCCAGAAACAAGATTGAATCCTCGTTCAACAAGACCCTTAGCAAGTGCCTGTGCATTTTTAACAACATTTTTCTGATACTCAGCAAATTCAGGCTTTAAAGCCTCTCCGAAGCATACTGCCTTGCCTGCTATAACGTGCATAAGCGGACCGCCCTGGATTCCAGGGAAAATAGCCTTGTTAATCTTCTTTGCAAGCTCCTCGTCGTTAGTTAAGATAAGACCGCCTCTCGGACCTCTGAGTGTCTTATGAGTAGTTGTTGTAACAACATCTGCATAGCCAATCGGTGATGGGTGGCAGCCGGCAGCAACAAGACCGGCAATGTGAGCCATATCCACCATCAGATAAGCGCCTACTGATTTAGCGATTTCTGAAAGACGCTTGAAGTCAATTATTCTCGGATAAGCGGAAGCTCCTGCAACAATAAGCTTTGGCTTATTTTCCTTAGCGAGTGCTTCAACCTTATCATAATCAATAGTTTCATCATCGCCGAGACCGTAAGAAACAAAGTTAAAGTACTTACCGGAAAGGTTTACCGGAGAACCGTGTGTAAGATGTCCGCCGTGTGCAAGGCTCATACCGAGTACTGTATCGCCTGGTTCAAGAAGTGCAAAATAAACGGCAGTATTAGCCTGTGCTCCTGAGTGAGCCTGAACATTGGCATACTCAGCGCCGAAAAGCTTTTTTGCTCTTTCAATAGCAATATCCTCAACAACGTCAACGCATTCACATCCGCCGTAATAGCGTTTGCCTGAATATCCCTCTGCATATTTGTTGGTAAGTACAGAACCCATTGCAGCCATAACCTCAGGGGTTACAATATTTTCACTTGCAATAAGCTCAAGATTTCTTTTCTGTCTTGCAAGTTCCTTAGCCATTGCCTGTCCGACTTCCGGATCAGAAGCTGAAACAAAGCCGATTGAATCCATCAGATTAGCGTACATATAAAAATTCCTTTCAAATATAATTTACATCATTTCGGGCAATTCACGCCCATACAAATTTATTATACAATATAATCTCTGAAATTTCAATACAAATAATCCGATTTCAGCAAATTTTTTACAGTATCATATTTTAGAACCCAGAAAATTCAAAGCTGCATTGTAAATTTCCGACGGTTTTGTCCCATGCTTAACAAGCCAACCTGAAAATTCCACTGCCGCATCAAGGTCTTCAGCAAAATCTTCTATTGATTCTTTTATCCTCAAAGGACCTTTTTTCATTTCAAGCTCTACCCCGTATATATCATATGTAATTCCGTTTTCGCTTGCGCTTCCGGCTGTTACACGGCAGCGTACCCTGTTTTCACCCATCATTTCCATGTAAACAGTTTTTTCCTTTGATATTTTCTTTTCTCTTTCTTTAAGCAATGCAGACATTCCGGTCATTCTCCCTCCTTTTATTTATATTTGAATTATAACATGTTTATCATTTTTTTTAAACGGTGTTTTTTTATCGGTTTCTGTCGCAAATAGTTATTTCTTATACAAAAGATAAATTTTTCAGTATTTTCATAAATTTTTTCATGTTTTGTTTTAAAATTTATAAATTTTTTCAATCTTGATATAAACTTTTCTGAATTTTTATTCACTTAATATTCATAAATTAAAATTAATACATTTTACTTAGTTTTTCCAATTTTGACAGCAGATTTTATTAAAAAATATGGTATTTTAAATAAAAATTGTTAATAATAAATATAATTTGAAATTTTCTCAGTTAATAAGTGATAGATTTTTTATGCAATTACAGTCACATATTCATAAAAAATCATAATTTAATTCATTTTTTGTACAAAAGTCTTGATTTTATATATATTATGTTGTATAATAATGTATGTTAATTTATTATAGGTAAAAAAGTGTTAATTTATCATGAAAAGTAAAAACAGATACAAAATTGCAGCCGTTTCTTCAATAATAACAATTTTATTGATGCTGGCTGTATATGCGGTTTTCAGTATTTTTCCGTTCGGATCAAAAACAATTGCCTGGTGCGATCTTGATCAGCAGACAATTCCCTTACTGATGGATCTCAAGGATATACTGAATGGAAAAGGCAGTATTTTTTACAGTACTGCAAATTGCGGCGGAATGAATTTCTGGGGAATTTTTTTATTTTTCCTTGCAAGTCCGTTTTATGTTCTCACTGCATTCATACCTAAAGCGGACATGATTTATTTCGTCAATATCTTACTGATACTGAAACTTGCAGCTGCTTCGGCGTCATCCGCACTATATTTCAGTACTGTCCACCCGAAGCTGACTCCTGCTTTTGGCACTCTGCTCAGCATTATGTACGCTTTCTGCGGATTTGGTCTTATGTATTACCAGACGCTTGTCTGGCTGGATATAATGTACCTTTTCCCGCTTCTTGTCATTGCAGTTGATAAAATGTGCAGAACCGGCAGATCTGTTATGTACTGTATCATGCTTTCTCTGATAATTACTGTGAATTACTATCTGTCTTACATGGTAATAATTTATCTTATTATTTCTGTGCCTTTGTATATAATTATTGTGTGCAGAAAAGATATGAGAAAAAGAATTTCCGCTTCTTTTGCCGTTTCCAGTATTGCAGCAGCGCTTATAACCTCACCGGTATGGCTTTGTTCATATCTTCAGGTTTCTGCTTCTGCGAGAGGTTCAAACACATTTATAGCTTTTTTAACTGATTCATTCAGCAAAAGCATAAGCGAAAAACTTTGCCTATTAATGTGTACGGCTCTTGCAGCAGCAATACTCCCTTTTTTCCTGAAAAACAAGCTTTGCCGCAAGAAAATCATAAAATATAAGCTGATCTTATTTTTACTGCTCCTGATACCGGTATTTATTGATCCTATCAACAAACTCTGGCACACCGGAAGCTATCAGTGTTTTCCGCTTAGATACGGCTATATCATAGTTTTAACTATGCTGTCACTCACTGCACATCTTCTGGAATATTATCATGAGATAAACGGCAAAATAAAAATAAATAAATTAACTGCGGCAGTAATCTGCTTATTAATTGCAGGATACGGTACAGCTGCCGTATTTATTCTGAAAAACTACAAAACTGAACTGTCACATTTTGTACAGACACTGCATACCAGCGGAGAACAGTTCATATTAATGCTGATACTGTTTTTACTAAGTGCTGTTATGTATTTTTCAGTTCTGATGATGTTAAGACGTAAACGTCTAAGCACCGGATTTTCAGCTTTGTTCTTCTCATTAATATTTATTATTGAAGCCTCAGTAAATTCCTTCGTTTATGTGGGTTTTGCATCTAATGACGACACTGTTTTCAGCAACTCTTTGAAAGCTGAAGGAATTATCGAAAAAAATGGTCTTTACAGAACAAAAGCTGAAAAAAAATATATCCATGCAAACATGACTGGAGCGCTGGGATATAATTCCCTTTCCCACTACACATCTCTAACACCTGAAAAATATATGTTTGCAATGAAAAAGCTTGGTTATTCTTCTTACTGGATGGAAGTCAGTCCCAACGGAGGAACTATCCTTACAGATGCTTTGCTGTCTGTAAGATACTCTATCGGATCCAGTTTCGACTTCAAATCCTATCAAAAAAATCTCGGAAAAAATGACACTTATACCATTGCTGAAAGCAGCATTGTCTGTCCGCCAGGTATAATCAACACCAACTCTCCTGAAAACAATTCTTCTCTTGATTTTACTGACAGAGCAGCAGTTCAGGAACAGCTTGCCAAAAAAATGCTTAATGCAGATAATATTGTACAAAGATATGATTATGAGGTAATATCCGGATTAGTAGAATACAAAAATAAAAAGTATAATATTTCTTCCGGAGATTTGGCAAACAATGTCTGCTTAGTTAAATACAGCATTGATGTAAAAGGAAAACAGCAGCTTTATTTTGATCTTTTTGACAATATAAGCAACAGAATTACCGAGGATCAGTATCACGCCGCTTCCGTCTATGTAAACGGTATTTGCATAAATGACAACTACCCTAATCAGAAATCAAACGGATTTCTTGATCTGGGAGAATTTACAGACGAAACGGCTGAAATATCAGTCATAATAAATAAGGATGTCAGTGCAGCTTCCTTTGGGGTTTTTGGCATTGATATTAATAACCTGAAAAATGCCATAGAAAAAATTTCAGCAGTTGAACCTAAAATTAATGGGAATAAAATTACTCTGGAGTGTGAAGGCAAATCAGACAATTACCTTTATCTGAGCGTCCCTTGGGACAAAGGATTTACAGCATATATAAATAATCAAAAAGCAGATTTATACAGAGTTAATGACACATTCTGTGCTCTGAAATTAAAAAAAGGTCATAACAGCATAAAAATGGTTTATTATCCTCCTGGATTAAAAATTTCTCTTGCTTTTTCTGCTGCTGGACTTATTTTATTAATTCTATTAAAAATAAGCCGCCGAATTTATTCAAAGCAGATATGCAGAATTTCCGGTATTGCTGTAACATCCCTCTTTTTGCTTGTACTTACCGCTTTATATATTATAACGCCGGTTATCTGTATTTTAATTAAACTTTTTTAAGCGGAGGATTCAAAATGATCACTACCCTTTTAAATCAGGCTGTTATTATGCTGATTTTAATTTGTCTGGGAATATTATGCTATAAGATCGGCATTATCAGCGAAAGCGGTTCTAAAGAGCTTTCAAGACTGGCACTTCTTGTTATTAATCCTATTGTTATTTTTATGGCATATCAGAAAAAACTTGAAGCAAGGCTTCTTAAAGGTTTTGCCGCTGCCCTTCTTCTTGGTGTAATTTCATTTTTTATTGCAGCAATTATATCTTATACCGCTGTGAGAAAAAAGAAAAACCGTGAAACAGATATTGAACGCTTTTCATGCGTATACAGCAATTGTTCATTTATGGGAATACCGCTAATACAAGCGCTGCTCGGATCTGAAGGCGTCTTCTATCTGACAGCCTACCTAACTGCTTTCAATATTCTTGTTTGGACTCATGGGGTTATTATGATGTCTGGACAAAAAAGTATGAAGAATATTGTAAATGCCCTTACTTCTTCATCTGTTATTGCAATATGTCTTGGATTTATTTTCTTCATGACCGGTTTAAGGCTTCCCGGTTTTCTGGGTAACACTCTTGACCTTGTCGGTTCAATGAATACACCAGTTGCTATGATCGTAGCAGGGGCAACTATTGCAAGAACTAATATCCTGAAAGCATTGAAAAACCCGAGAATATATTATATTACTTTTCTAACACTTATTCTGATTCCGGCAGTGGTTGCTATGATATTTTCTTTTATACCTACTGATAAAACTGTTGAATTATCAGTTTTGATTGCAGTTTCAGCACCAGCAGCTACTATGTGTACAATGTTTTCACTTAGATATGACAGAAATTCACTGTATGCATCTGAAATCTTTGCAGTTACAACGCTCGCATCGGTTATAACTATGCCTGCAATAGTGTCTTTATATCAGAAATTATGATTATATAAATATAATTTAATATAATCATATTTATATATTTAATATTCCGATTAACCTCTTTTAATTAGGAATATTCCGGAATTTTACGCCGTATATAAATTTCCGGAAAAATACATACGGCAGAATGGAGAATATTATGGAATTTCAAGGCATCAGCAAACTTGATTTAAAAAGAAGAAACAGGACGCATATTTTAAGCGTAATAAAGGAAAACGGTCCTATTTCAAGAGTTGATATTGCAAGCACTCTAAAAATAACACGTGCTGCTGTTACAATCATTACTAACGAAATGATTGAAGAAGGCGTTCTTTATGAAGTAGGAGAAGCTCCTATTATTCCTGAAAATCTTCAAAAAGGAAGAAGAAAAATCCTTATTGACATTAACCCTAATTTCAAATTCGCACTTGGCGCGGCAATTAATGAAAACGCCATAACAGTCGGTCTAACCAACATAAGCGGTGAAATACTTGACAAGGATATGATAGATATTACACCGGCTACTACAACAGAAGATATTGTTGACTTTATAATTACAAGCTCAAAGAAAATGATACAGAATTCTTGTCTGGATCGTTCAAAAATTCTCGGTATCGGTATCGGTATTCTTCCGGAAATGTGCAGCAAAATGAAAATTTATTACAAAGACGGAAAGCTTGACTTTTCCTCTTTTGCTGAAAAGATCGAAAGTGAACTTAATATACGTGTTTCATGCAAAAACCTTATCAGCGCTCTTGCGCTTTCTAATCAGAATGATGTTTATGCAGAAAAATCAGGAAATTACATATTCCTGAAAATGGGTAAACATTTCAATATTTCAATACTTCTTGAAAATGAGATCATGCATGATTATGTTGAGCATACAAATAGTGTTGAAAAAATGATAGTAAATACAGATGGACGTCAAATTGAAGGATATCCTGACGGATCTGTAAAGGCTGAACTCACTGAAACTGCTATTCAGGAAAAGTATCAGGAAGTTTTCTCATCAGAAAAAACTCCTATATTGTGGGAAATCACTTCAGGCAATAAAGAAAATATTAACTGGAAGGCAATATCCATGGCAGCTTCCAAGGGTGACATAGGAGTACTTGAAGTAATGAACGGCGTTCTCAAATGCTTATCAGTACTTCTGAATAACCTTTCCAATGCATTTTTTGCTAAATATATTGTTCTTCACGGTTTTTACATTGATGAATGGATCAATGATTTCGTAAAAAATTATCTTTCACTTCATTACGGTGAAGAACTTGCTAAGAAAACAAGAGTGAGCCGTACAGAAGGCGAGCTTGAATTTAAAGGCGGATGCGCAATTTCCATTCTGGAATTTTTCTATCAAAGAGGCGGAATAGCAGACTGATAAATCAAAAAGGATGACTATATTCAGTCATCCTTTTATTTATAATATAATAAAAAACAAAGCGAACTTTTAAGTTCGCTTTGAAGTTATACATTATTACTTATGCGCCGTACTTAGAAGTAGAAACTGGTACGCCAACACCCATTGTAGATGTAACTGTACAGGACTTAATATAAGTACCCTTAGCAGCAGCTGGCTTAGCCTTTACTACTGCTTCCATAAGTGTTGAGAAGTTTTCTTCAAGCTTTCCAGCACCAAATGAAGCCTTGCCAATTGGGCAGTGAATGATATTTGTCTTATCAAGACGATATTCAATCTTACCAGCCTTAGCTTCTGTTACAGCCTTTGCAACATCAGGTGTTACTGTACCAGCCTTTGGGTTAGGCATAAGACCACGAGGACCGAGAACCTTACCAAGACGTCCTACAAGACCCATCATGTCAGGTGAAGCTACAACAACGTCAAACTCCATCCAGTTTTCCTTCATGATCTTATCAACAAGATCCATACCGCCTACATATTCAGCGCCTGCTTCCTTTGCAGCGTCATACTTTTCTTCCTTGCAGAATACGCATACACGAACGTTCTTACCTGTTCCGTTAGGAAGAACAACTGCGCCTCTTACCTGCTGGTCAGCGTGTCTTGAATCTACGCCGAGACGGATATGTGCTTCAACTGTTTCATCAAACTTAGCCTTTGCATTTTTGCAGACAAGGTCAAGAGCCTCAGCAGAATCATACTGCTTAGTGCTGTCAACAGCTTTACAGCTGTCCATATATTTTTTGCCGTGTTTCATTATAAATCCTCCATTTAAAGTGGTAATACCGAATTGCTCAGACGCACATCCGGTTAGCGGAAATTTCCTCCCACCATTCAGAAGACGTAAGCATTTTTAATATACTTTCCGTCATCCATCAGGTATTAATCAACTACAACGATACCCATGGAACGAGCAGTTCCAGCGATCATGCTCATAGCCGCTTCCAATGAACCTGCATTAAGGTCAGGCATCTTCTGTTCAGCAATCTTCTGAACCTGTTCCTTAGTGATGTTAGCAACCTTTGTCTTGTTAGGAACGCCTGAACCGCTTTCGATACCGCAAGCCTTCTTGATAAGAACTGCCGCAGGCGGTGTCTTTGTAACAAATGAGAATGAACGGTCAGCATATACTGTAATAACTACAGGGATAATCATACCGATATCGTTCTTTGTTCTTTCATTAAATTCTTTTGTAAAAGCCATAATGTTTACACCGTGCTGACCAAGAGCAGGACCAACCGGCGGAGCAGGAGTAGCCTTACCTGCTGCAATCTGAAGCTTTATATAGCCAACTACTTTCTGTGCCATGCTTTTGCACCTCCATAATTGTGGTAACACCGAGATAATGAAAAATTTTTATCTCTCCCACTTTAAGCATTCGCAGCTTGTTTTTTAATTAATCCTCAAACTTTATAACCTGATTTAAAGCAAGCGTAGCTTGAGTTTCACGTCCGAACATTGAAACAACAACATCAACCGTGCTGTTTTCAACATCAATTTTCTGGACTATTCCGACAAAACCGTCCATAGCTGTTCCGGATACCTTAACCTGATCTCCCACTTCAAAGTTAACCTTGACTGAGCTGATTTCAACACCCAGTGCCCTTACTTCATCTTCTGAAAGAGGAGTTGGTTCTGAAGCAGGACCCACAAATCCGGTAACGCCTCTGGTATTTCTTACAACGTACCAGGAATCGTCAGTATAAACCATTTTCAGCAGAACATATCCGGGATAAGTTTTTCTTTCCACTTCCTTGGTTTTGCCGTCGGTAATTTCAGTTACCTTTTCAGTAGGAACTTTTACTTCAAGGATCAGATCGTGAAGCTTTCTGTTTTCCACAACTCTTTCGATATTCTGAGCTACCTTGTTCTCATATCCCGAATATGTGTGAACCACATACCATTTTGCTGCTTCTGACATATAAATATCCTCCTAAGTAATCATTCCTTTGCTTATCCCAGATCAATAAGAAATGAGAAAAGCTTCAGCAGACCGTAGTCAAATGCTCCAACAAAAGCGCTGCATATCACAACAGTTGCAACTACAACGAAAGTATTGTTGAACACCTGCTTTTTGCCCGGCCATACTACTTTTTTAAATTCACTTTTCAAGTCTCTGAACCATTTAACAATTCTGTTAGGTTTCTTTGACTTGTCCGAGGCCTTTTTAACCTTATCTTTTTTAGCCATAAAATCAGACCTCCGGTTACTTTGTTTCCTTGTGAAGAGTGTGTTTCTTACAGAACTTGCAATATTTATTCATTTCAAGTCTGTCAGGATCATTCTTCTTGTTTTTCTTCGTACAATAATTGCGCTGCTTGCATTCTGTACAAGCTAAAGTCACCTTTACTCTCATATCGGCACCTCCTGACGAAATTTTTCCGGAAATACGGAAAATAAATAGTTTGCCTCCCTCAGATTTAGGAGCATTTTTCCAACAAAAAAATAAACCCCTAAAAGAGGTATCTTCATTATATCACATATTTTTCCTTAAGTCAATAGAAAAAATACAATTTGAATTTTTAGTCTATTTTCAGTCATTATAATAGTATAATATATATAACAATAATTTCAATAATTAAATTTAAACTGTAATGTAAAAAATACTTGCAGTTTTTTGTGAAATATGTTAAAATATATTGATACATGATTGAAATTTATTTTTATAGTTATAAAGGAGCTGTAATTTCATGTCTAAAATCAGAGTAGCTGTAATCTTCGGAGGCGCTTCCAGCGAACATGATGTTTCACTGGTTTCTGCAACAAATGTAATTAAAAATATACCAAAGGACAAATATGAAGTTGTCTGCATAGGAATAACTAAAAAAGGCCGCTGGCTTTATTATCCGGGAGATGTTGACAATATTTCCTCCGGAGAATGGGAAAAGGACCCTGACTGCGCTTCCGCCGTTATATCCCCTGATCCTCTGCATAAGGGAATTATTACTATCGAAAGCGGTACTGCTTCTATTAAAAAAATCGACGTTGTTTTCCCTGTTCTGCATGGTAAAAACGGCGAAGACGGTACCATTCAAGGGCTTCTTGATATGTCAAAAATCCCGTATGTCGGCTGCGGTCTGCTTTCCTCAGCCGCTTGTATGGATAAATCTCATACGCATTCAATTCTTGACTATAACAATATCAGAACTGCAAAATGGAAAATGCTCGGTCTGAGAAATCTTAATCACCTTGATAAGGAATGCGCTCTAATTGCAGATGATCTGGGATTTCCTCTATTTGTTAAACCTGCAAACTGCGGTTCTTCAATCGGAATAAACAAAGCATATGATATGGAAACTCTGAAGGAAGCCGTTAAAATTGCTTTCTCCCATGACAATAAAGTTATTATTGAAGAATTTATTGAAGGTAAAGAACTTGAAGTTGCAGTTTTTGGTTATGATTCTCCTTTTGCTTCATTCGTTGGTGAAATTGACACAAGCAGCGACTTTTATGACTATGATTCCAAATATATTACAAACTCCACAAATCTTCACATTCCGGCAAGAATTTCTGACGAAGCCTCAAAGGAAATAAGAGATACTGCAATCAGAGCTTATAAGGCTATGGGATGCAAGGGTCTTTCAAGAGCTGACTTTTTTCTAAAGGATGACGGTACAGTTATTCTAAATGAAATTAACACAATGCCGGGATTTACTCCTATAAGTATGTATCCTAAGCTTATGGAGGATCTTGGAATGTCATATGGCTATCTTATTGATAAACTTATTGAACAGGCAATCGACAATGCTGACAGAAATTATTGATGTAAGGGATGATTCACCATGAACAATGATGCAATCGGGGTTTTTGACTCAGGAATGGGCGGTCTTACCGCGGTCAAGGAGCTTAACCGGCTTCTTCCCAATGAAAATATAATTTATCTTGGAGATACGGCAAGAGTTCCCTACGGAAGCAGAAGCCGTGAAACAGTTATGAGATACGCCCGTCAGGACGCAGAATTTCTCAGAAAGCATAAAATTAAAATGATAATCGCCGCCTGCGGTACAGTCAGTTCCGTTGTAGGAACAAAACCATTTATTGAAGATATGCCTTTTACCGGAGTAATCCTTCCCGCCGCTCAGGCAGCTTGTGCTGCCACTAAAAACGGCAGAATCGGCGTTATCGGAACTCCTGCTACAATTCGAAGCGGAAGTTACGCAAAAGCTATAAAATCCGTAAATCCTCATGTTTCAGTTATAGGAAACTCCTGTCCCCTTTTTGTTCATCTGGTTGAAAACGGTTATACTGACAAAGGCAATAAAATTACACGGCTTGCCGCTGAGGAATATCTGGAGCCAATTAAAGCAGAAAATGTTGACACTCTTATTTTAGGCTGCACCCACTATCCCGTTATCAAAGACATTATTTCCGACGTAATGGGTGAAAAGGTAACTCTTATCTCTTCAGGAATGGAAGCCGCAAAATACGCTCATAGCTGTCTTTTTGAAAGAGATCTTCTTTCGGACAGAACTGAAATGGGAAAAAATATTTTTTATGTAAGCGACAGCACCGAGCTTTTCAAGGAAAATGCTGAAAACTTTCTTGGTCATCCAGTGGAAGGCGAAGTGTTCAGCTGCAGCTTAGGGGAATGAAATTGAATAAAAAAAACGTAATGATTGAAATGATAAGCATTCAATCCATATATAATGAAAAAACTGAAACTTCCCTTATTACTGAGGGAAATTTAAGGAATGAAGGCTCAGATTCGTTTAAAATAACATATAAAGACTCAGAAGCTACGGGATTTGACGGTTCTACAACAGAAATTGCAGTTACCGGTAACAGTATCGCGTCAATAATAAGAACTGGTTCTACCCATTCCGATCTTGTAATTGAACCCGGCAAAAAACACCATTGCCACTATGAAACGCCTTACGGTGAAATGATTGTGGGTATATACACCCATAAAATAGACAACAGTCTTACATCGGACGGAGGCCGTCTTTATTTGAAATATACTATTGACGTTAACTCAAGTTATTTGTCTGATAATGAAATTGTAATGAATATAAAAAATGCATAACAGAAAGGTATGATTAATATAATGGCAAACCTTACAAAGCTTGCTTCTATGCAGATCCGTGATATTATTATGAACGCTCTCGGACGCCTTGTATCACTTGGAAAGGTTCCGGCTGAACCACTTCCGGATTTCAGAGTCGAGATTCCTGCCGATAAAAGCCATGGCGATTTCGCTGCTAATACGGCAATGGTATGCGCTAAAGCATTAAGACTTCCTCCGAGAAAAATTGCTGAAATGATCTGCGAAGAATTGGTTCTTGACGGTACATATTTTGAACGTGCTGAAATAGCAGGTCCGGGATTCATAAATTTCTTCCTCGGAAGAAAATGGTTTTCAGATGTTATTGATAATGTTCTTAACGAAGGCTGTAAATACGGAAAAACTGAAACTGGAAACAATAAACGTATACTTGTTGAATTTGTTTCCGCTAATCCTACGGGACCTATGCATATCGGAAATGCCCGAGGCGGCGCCATCGGCGACTGCCTCGCAGAAATTATGAGTTGGGCTGGCTTTAGTGTCGAAAGAGAATTTTATATTAATGACGCCGGAAACCAAATAGAAAAATTTGGAAAGTCCCTTGATCTGAGATTCATGCAGATTTGCAGTCCTGAAGCCGCTAACCTTATTTTATCCGAAAACGATGAGGAAATTTGCCGTGAGATTTTCGAAAACGATGAGCTATTCCCTATGCCGGAGGATGTTTACCGCGGTGCGGATATTATAGCTCATGCCCTAAGCTATTACAGAGAAAATGGTTCAGCTTTATCTGAAGCTGACGAAACTGAACGCAAAAAAACTCTTACTGATTATGCACTTCCTAAAAATATTGCTGGACTTGAAAGAGATCTTTCAAGATACCGTATAAATTACGATACTTGGTTTAGAGAAAGTACACTTCATAACAATGGTGCTGTAAGCGAAATTATTGAAAAGCTCAAAGAAAGCGGATACACCTACGAACAGGACGGAGCCCTTTGGTTTAGATCCTCTGAACTGGGTGATGAAAAAGACCGTGTTCTTGTGAGAGCTAACGGAATAGTAACTTATTTTGTTCCTGACATCGCATACCACTATAATAAGCTTGTTACACGAGGCTTTGACAAGGCAATCGACATTTTCGGTGCAGACCATCACGGTTATATCCCCCGTATGAAAGCTGCCCTGACCGCACTCGGCGTAAATGCGGACAAGCTTGAAATTGTAATTATGCAGATGGTAAACCTCGTCCGTAACGGCGAAAAATACAAGCTTTCCAAGCGCTCAGGAAAAGCCGTTACTCTCTCTACTCTCCTTGATGAAATTCCAATAGACGCTGCAAGATTCTTCTTTAATCTTCGTGAACCAAATTCACATTTTGACTTTGATCTTGATTTGGCTGTTGAAAAGTCCTCTCAAAATCCCGTATACTATGTTCAGTATGCTCATGCACGTATATGCAGTCTTATTGCTAATCTTAAGGCGGAAGGCTGTGAAGCTGGAAATTATGATATTTCTGAACTTGATATACTTGATACGCCTCAGGAAATAGAGCTTATCCGGCATATTGCTTCACTTCCGGCTGAAATAGACAGCGCCGCTTTAAATTATGACCCAGCGAAAATTACCAAATATTCAGTTGAACTGGCAACACTTTTCCACAAATTCTATGACGCTTGCAGTGTAAAGAATGCTGAAACTCCTCAGCTGAAAAAGTCAAGACTTGTTCTGTGTTCAGCTGTTCTTCAGGTGCTCAGAAATTCACTGACAATTCTTAAAATTGACTGTCCTGAAAAAATGTAAATAATACCTTCGAATTACATTTCAGTTACAAAATATTAAACTTTAACCGCATTTTAAACTAAATTATATGCGATTATTTGTGAAAATTTACTTTTAAAGTTCAATTGTTAACAGTTTGTTAACAATTGAACGCTTTTAATGTGTTACAATTTGTAATATATTAAGGCATTTTTAAACGCGCTGAAAGAAAAAATTGAAACACAGAAAGGAATGCCGATATGTCAAACAGATTATTCCAAGGTCTTGTTCATCAGATGAGAGACGCCGTCAATACGGTTATCGGTGTTGTGGACGAAACCGCAACTATTATCGCATGCAGCGACCTTACCAAAGTAGGAACAACTAATGAATTTGTTTCTCTTGATCTAAGCGACTCGCATGATATTTTTATAAGAGACGGTTATACATATAAACCGTTCGGCTCAAGAGTAAAGCCGGAATATGCCGTTTTTGTTGAGGGCGTTGATGATAATGCTGCAAAATATGCAAGCATTATGGCAATCAGCCTTTCAAATATTAAACAATATTACGACGAAAAGTACGACAGAAATAATTTCATTAAAAACGTTGTTTTAGACAATGTCCTTCCCGGTGACATTGTTATCAAGGCAAGAGAACTTCACTTTAATGCAGAGATCAGCAGAGTTGTTCTTTTGATTAGAATTGTTTCTGCTAACGATATTTCTGCATATGATGTTATCCAAAATCTTTTCCCGGATAAAAATAAAGATTTTGTTTTCAACATTACCGAAAGTGATATTGTTCTTGTTAAAGAAATTAAAAGTACTGTTGACTCGAAGGATCTCGAAAAGCTTGCCCGTTCAATTGCTGATACCCTTAGCAGTGAATTCTACACAAGAGTAAATGTGGGAATCGGTACTGCTGTTACAGGCATTAAGGATTTAGCACGCTCATTTAAGGAAGCTCAAATGGCGCTTGAAGTCGGAAAAGTATTCGACACTGACAAAAATATTGTAAGTTATGATAATCTCGGAATCGCAAGACTTATTTATCATCTGCCTACAACACTTTGTGATACTTTTCTTCACGAGGTTTTCAAAAAGGGCAGTATAGAATCACTGGATCATGAAACACTTTTCACTATCCAGAAATTTTTTGAAAATAATCTTAACGTTTCCGAAACATCAAGAAAACTTTTTGTACACCGAAATACTCTTGTGTACCGCCTTGAAAAAATTAAGAAACTGACAGGACTTGATCTGAGAGAATTTGACCACGCAATCATTTTTAAAATTGCCCTTATGGTAAAGAAATATCTTTCTGCAAATCCAGTTAAATTCTAAACCGGGCTAATCTCATAAAGCCGTATTTACGGCAAAAGGAAGGTGTCCTTGTGGTAGAACTTAAAAATGTATCAGTCACCTATTCAACGGGCGTTGATGCGTTAAATAATGTTAGTCTTAAGGTTGAAGACGGTGAATTTGCTTTTGTTGTCGGCTCCTCCGGCGCCGGAAAAAGTACTCTCATTAAACTCATTCTTAAGGAAATAGACGCAACAAGCGGAATGGTTCAGGTAAACAATTATAACCTGAATACTCTTAAAAAGAAAAAAATTCCTGAATTTAGACGTACTATCGGTTTTGTTTTTCAGGATTTCAGACTTATTCCGACTATGACAGTTTATGAAAACATTGCTTTTGTCCTGCGTGTAATCGACGCTCCGAGACGATACATACGAAAAAGAGTCCCCTACGTTATTAGCCTTGTGGGACTTCAGGATAAATCAAACTCTTATCCGACTCAGCTCTCAGGCGGTGAGCAGCAGCGTGTTGCCATAGCCAGAGCCCTTGTAAATGATCCTCAGCTGATTATTGCCGACGAACCTACCGGAAATATTGATCCGGAACTTTCTTTTGAAATAGTTGAACTTCTTAAGGGAATTAATGAATGCGGAACGACAATTCTCATGGTTACACACGAGCATGATCTTGTACGCCATTTCGGAGGCCGAATTATAAATATTAATTCCGGGGAAATTGTCTTTGATGAAGTGATTGGAGGCAATAATGAAGCTTAGCGGTGTAAGGTATCTTACTAAACAGGGGTTTGATAATGTCTGGAAAAACAGAATGATGGCTTTTGCTTCTTTCTGCGTTTTGTTGGTTTCTATTCTTCTGGTAGGACTTTCTATTCTCTTTTATGTTAATCTAAATTCCATAATCGGAGGAATTGAAAACAAAAATGAAATTATCGTCTTTCTGGACGAGGATATAACAAAACAACAGACAGATGAAGTCGGTAAAAAATTGAAGCAGATGGACAATATTAAATCAATTTCTTTCTATTCTAAAAAGCAGGCTTTTGATGATATGAAAAGCAGCATGGCTGAATATGAGGAAATTTTTGATTCGCTGGGGGATGATAATCCGCTTATTGACTCATACAGAGTAAAAATAAAGGATATATCTCAGACGAACGCTACTGTTGATTCATTAAATGAAATTGACCATGTTTACAGAATACGTGCTCCATATGATTTTGTAAATATCCTTTCAGAAATGAAAAAAATTGTTACAATAATTGCAACTGCTATTATTGTTGCCCTTGCTATTGTATCGATGGTTATCATCTCAAATACAACCAAGGCAAGCGTATTCGCAAGAAGAAACGAAATAAGTATTATGAAATATGTTGGTGCTACCAACGCTTTCATACGAATTCCGTTTTTTGTCGAGGGTATGATTACCGGAATAATCGCCGGTATGGTTGCTACTCTGATTACATGGATGGGATATGACGCAGTAGTTGAACTTCTCACTAAAGAAGTCAATATACTGAATATTATCGGCATGGGAAGTATTATCCCGTTTGCTGAAATTGCTTTCACAGTCGCTGGACTGTATATTATTGCAGGAGCGCTGGTGGGCGCCGTGGGAAGCGTTCTCAGTACAAGAAAGCATCTAAACGTATAAACCTTTTCGTAAATAACAGATTGGTGGTGTACTCGCCGTAAAAAACGGCATTTTATTATGAAATTCTTTTTTAAGAAACAAAGCCTTAGGGTTGCTTCCCTGATTCTATGCGCATTTATAACAGCAGGAAGCATTACATATTTCGATAGTCATTCAATAACCGAATCTTCTGCTAAGACTATTGAAGACATTGAACAGGAAAAAGCAGATAATATTAGAGAAATTGAAGAAATTGAAAAGAAAATAGAAAAACTTCAGGAAATCTCTGACGCTGAAGCTGAATATCAGGAAGCTCTTCAAGAAAAAATTGATCTGCAAAATAGAAATCTTCAATTAGTTAATGAAAAGCTTGAAGATCTTCACAAAAAAATAAAAAGTAATAAAGAAAAAATCAGTCAGCTTGAAATTGATATAAAGAACAAGCAAAAGGATATTGACAAGGGCATGGAAGAATTTAAAGCAAGACTCCGTGCTATGTACGTTTCCGGAAACGACAGTCTTGCTTCTGCTCTTGTCGGAGCAACTGATTTTTATGATATGCTGTCAAAGCTTGAACTTATCTCGCAGGTTTCAAAGCATGATAACGAGCTTATAGAATCCCTTAAAACTCAGCTTCATCAGCTTCAGGAATCTCAGGCACAGCTTGATATTGAACAAAGTGAACTAAATTCAAATATTAAGGAACAGGAAGATAACAGAGAAGAATTCCAGAAAGCCATAGACGAGCTGCAGGCTATTTTTAATGAATCAAAGGAAGCTCAGGATGCTGCAAAGCTTAAACTTGCTTCAGAGCAAAGAAGTAAGGAAGCTATTGAAGCTGATAATAAATCAAAGGAAGCTGAAATTGAAACAATTAAAGATGCTATAGCAAGACAAAGTGAAAAAAATAATAATTCTCAGACAAATAACAGCAGTCCTGATACCTCTGATGATGACTATAATAATGATAATAACAGCAGTTCCGATAACAACAACAACAATAACAGCAATAACGATAATGATGATAATGATAATGACAATAATGATAATTCAAACAACGATACAAATGACGAGCCATCTGCTCCGTCATACAGCGGCGGAGCGCTTGCGTGGCCGGTTCCAAGTTCCTATGGTGTAACAAGTGAATTTGGCTACAGATGGGGAACTAATCACAATGGATTAGATATAGCAGGCAGCAGCGGAGCAACTATTACAGCTGCTGAAGGCGGTACGGTTATCCTTGTTTCATCAGGCTGTACCCATAATTATCCAAAGGACGGCAGCTGCGGCTGCGGAGGCGGATACGGAAATTACGTTCTGATAGACCACGGAAACGGAATTTCAACTCTGTATGGTCACTGTACAAGTGTATTCGTTTCTTCAGGACAATATGTTTCCAGAGGAGAATCAATTGCTTCAGTTGGTACAACAGGATTTTCAACCGGAAATCATTGCCATTTCGAAGTAAGAGTTAATGGCTCTGCTACAAACCCAAGAAATTACTTATAATTTCAATACAAAAATAATATAATAATATGGGGCAGGTTTTCTTGTCCCATATTTTTGTATGATTACGATTTTTATTTTAGCATAAATAACATCAGAAAGGATCTAAAATGAATAATAAAAAAATAAGCATTAAATCTGCCGGACTTATTGCAGCAGCTGCATCTGTTGTAACATTTTCCTTTACAACACTTTTTTCCTTTAGTATATGCAATGACAGTATAACCGAACTCAGAAATAAATCAAAAGAAATAAACAGAATATATGAGGTTCAGAACTACATAAATAATAATTATTATGAGGATGTTGACAACGATGCCATAACTGACGCTGCACTCAAAGGAATGGTTTCTGGTCTTAATGACAGATATTCGGCATATATGACTCCTGAGGAGTATGAAGCAGATATTGAAGATTCCAAAGGCTCGGTAAGCGGTATAGGTATTACTGTCACTGAATCAGAAAACGGTACTTTAAAGGTTATCGAAGTTAATCCCAATTCCCCTGCTGAGTCAGCCGGAATTGAAATAAATGATATTATTATAAAAATAAATGGAAATGACATTTCCAAAATGGAATATTCAGACGCCGTAAATCTGGTTCGCGGTGAACCGGAAACAGAAGTAAATCTTACTATTATGAGAAATGAAACTGAAAAAGAATTTACCATGCTGCGAGAACAAATTGATACAATTACGGTTACTCATAAAATGCTTGAAAATAATATTGCATACATCCGGATCAAGGGTTTTAAGGAAAATACAGTTTCCCAATACAAAGAAGCTCTGGATAACTCTATTAAAAGCGGAGCAAAAGCTATTATATTTGACCTTAGAAATAACGGAGGGGGTCTGCTGACTACCTGTGAATCATGCCTTGATCCCCTGCTTCCTGAAGGCGATGTAGCCACTGCTCTGTTTAAAAACGGAAAAAACGAGGTAATATGCCGTTCAGATAAAAATGAACTTAACCTGCCTATGGCAGTACTTGTAAACGAAAATACTGCAAGCGCCTCCGAACTTTTTTCCTCAGCACTCAGGGATTTTGACAAAGCCGTACTTGTAGGAAAAAATACATTCGGCAAGGGTATTATGCAGAATACTGTTGATCTTGACGGCGGAGGCGGTCTTAGAATCACTGTTGCTGCATATAAAACAGCTAAGTCTGATTGTTATCATGGTATTGGCTTGAAGCCTGACTATGAAATTGATCTTCCTGAAAAATATCTAAATGTTGATTTTGAAGAAATTCCTGATGGAGAAGACTCCCAGCTTATGAAGGCATTGGAAGTTTTAAAATAATTTTCAAAAAAAGCTTGACATGAATATTTATATGTGATATAATTTAAAAGTTGAAAAACAAAAATCGTATTCTAAAGACAGTTGGTGGCATAAGCCGTAAGTCCAGCCGAGGAATGTGCATGATAATATGATTATTTATGCCCTTTCTCACCAAGAAAGGGCTTTTGCATTATTCTTTTATAATACGGTTATACAAATAATCGGAGGTGAAACTATAATGCCAAGCGAAAAGGTTTTAGAAGCTAAGAAGGCTAAAGTTGAACAGCTTACAGAAACTCTTAAATCAGCAGTTTCATGCGTTCTTGTTGATTACAGAGGTATTACTGTTGAGGAAGATACTAAGCTCAGACGTGAACTTCGTGAAGCAAATGTAAAGTATTCTGTTGAAAAGAATTCCATGCTGCGTTTTGCTCTTAAGAACGCAGGTATTGAAGGTCTTGAAAGCGTTCTTGAAGGAACAACTGCTATTGCTGTTTCTAATGACGATCAGACTGCTCCTGCAAGAATACTCGGTAAATTTGCGTCTGCTTCTGATGGAAAATTCACTCTTAAAGCCGGAATGGTTGACGGTGAAATTTATGATGAAAACGGCGTAATGGCTCTTTCAAAAATTCCATCAAAGGATGTTCTTCTTTCTCAGCTCGTTGGTTCACTGCAGGGTCCTATTCAGGGTCTCGCTGCAATCCTCAAGGCTGTTGTGGACAGCAAGTCAGAAGACGCAGCTTAATTTTTATTGTGACATTTTTATATGTCGAAATCAATTATAACATAAAGGAGATTATTAATCATGGCTTCAGAAAAGATTTTAAATTTTATTGAAGAAATTAAGGCTCTCTCAGTTCTCGAACTCGCTGAACTGGTTGACGCTATTCAGGAAGAATTTGGTGTAACAGCAGCTGTTGCAGCTGCTCCTGCTGCTGGCGGCGCTGCTGCTGCTGAAGAAAAGACAGAATTTGACGTAGTTCTTGCTTCCTTCGGCGATTCTAAGATGCCTGTTATCAAGGCTGTTAAGGATGCTCTCGGTCTCGGACTTAAGGAAGCTAAGGAAGTTGTTGAATCTGCTCCTAAGGCTCTTAAGGAAGGCGTTTCCAAGGCAGAAGCTGAAGAACTTAAGGCTAAGCTTGAAGAAGCTGGCGCTACAATCGAAATTAAGTAATTTATTGCTTATAATTTCAGTACCCGACCGATTAACGGTCGGGTATTTTTTTATCCCAAAATATTAGCCGCCATTATTAGAACAGCTCCGGGTATTCCTAAAATGAGTGAAACCATTGTGTTAAACATATTTATATCCGGTGCAAAACCTATATAATCACCAAAATAATGAAGAGTGACAAGCGCTGCGCATCCGCTTGTCATTCCGAAAAGCGCTGAACGTAACGTTTTTTTCCTTTTTCCATAATAAATAAGCATTATTATGCCGGCAATCACCCATATTGCTTTAAAAATATTTTCATTCATATTTTTCTCCTTTGATTTTACATCAGAATATATCCTAAAGCAAGAAGAAGCTTTAAGTCTGCTCCCTCTTTTGCAAGAATAAATATAAGAGCAATTATTATTATCTTATCACTGTCAAGCTTTCTCCCTTCACTGCCTAAAATATCAGAGAGTATATTTCCTATAAAATTACCTCCCTTTTTATTCTGTTTAGGTGTATTAATAGCTTTTTTAAACTGCTCTTGTTTTATTTCCTCAGCGACAGTTTCTTTTTCCGGTTCGGATTCTTTAACTTCAATGGGAATTGCGGCTTGTACATTGCTGTTTCTGCTCTGCCTGTGCATTTCCCTTGTACGCCTTAGGGCGTCCTGCCGCATATTATTTATATCCGACTGACTATACTGCAACTTTCTCCCCTCCTCACAAGAAATCTTTCAGCAAGCCGCTGTCTTTCAGGACAGACCACACCGCAAAAAGCTTCAGCATCTTCACGGCTTTATCAACCTTGGCCTGCCTTTCTTCCTTAAGAAGAGGTTTCAAAGCAAGTAAAAGTCCGGCATTTTTGTCTTCAGAAACTGAACCCATTATCTGTTGAATCTGCAGAATCTTTGTGAAATCAAAATCTCCGAAAAGATTGTTTCCGCCGTCGCTTTCCGGTTGTTCTTCCTGTTCGCTGCTGCTTTCTCCGGCATCAGAGGAGGAAAACATCTGTGCTAATTCACCCAGCTGTTTCATGCTTTCTTCATCGGAAAGCACCTCCCGGAATTTACCCATAATATCATCCATAATTCGGAAGTCACTCCCCCTTCGCCGTAGCCGTCAATTTAATTTATTTTCCGCCGCTTAATTTTTTATACAACGCCTGTGCCTGTGGAGTAGAAATAAACTTCTCAATAAGCTTTGGATTCTTCATAACCTGCTGGAACTTTGCTGACTCACTTTGGCTCATATTGTTAAGCGCTGAATCGAACTTTCCTGCCTCCAGCTCCTTTTTCAGCTGATCTGGAGGAATGTTCAGTTTTTTGCTTACTGCCTTGAGGAGTCCATCTGCTTTTTTAGGATCAATATTTGCCATAAGTAAACACGCCTTTCAAAAATAAATTAAGGTTTTTAAAAAACCTCTTTTTAACCATTGTATTTATTCTATATTTATGATATAATTTCTTTATATATAACCTTTATTTACTATCAGAACGGAGTTTACAGCAATGAAATTAATTGTAATGTCTGATTCGCACGGAAATTTCCGTATTATAGACCATATAATACAAAATTTTCACGCTGACCTTTATATTCATCTTGGCGACGGAGAACGTGAGCTGAATACCGCTTACACAATGTATCCAGATAAAAAATTTCTCCATGTTGCAGGTAACTGCGATTTTGCCAGTCTAAGTCCCGATGAGCTTCTGATTTGTCCTGATAATAAAACATCCGTATTTGCTGTTCACGGTCACAAATATAATGTTAAGTATTCCCTTGACAAGCTTAAGAAAACTGCATTAAGCAAATATGCAGATATTGTTCTGTATGGTCATACTCACTCAAGATTTTTGGAGTATGATAATGGCCTATACATTATGAATCCGGGAAGCGTATCTGTTCCACGTGACGGGAATCGACCGTCATTTGGAATTATAGACATTACAGTTAAGGGAATAGTTACCAACATTGTTGACCTCTAATTTATTATATTAATATAGAACAAAAAATGTTACAGAAAAAGAGAGGAAATTTTTGAAAATGACAGCATCACCGCTTATTAAACGAGGCAAGGAAAAATATCTTACTGCTTTCTTAATGGGTTTTTTTATTATGCTCCTGGTTATAATGCCCATTATTATTTACACTGGGGGCTACTATATATATTACGGAGATTATAATTCTCAGCAGATACCTTTTTATACCCATGCCCACGATTTTGTAAAATCTGAGGGATTAGGATGGGATTGGAATACTGATCTGGGAGCAAATTTTATAGGCTCCTATTCATTCTATCTCCTCGGAAGCCCTTTTTTCTGGCTTACACTTCCGTTTCCCAGAGGTTCAGTAGTCTTTCTCATGCCTGTTTTGCTTGCAATCAAGCATGGTATAGCTGCACTTACCGCATATGCTTATATAAGGCGTTTTGTACGCAATAAAAATGCGGCTTTAATCGGAGGGCTTCTTTACGCATTCTCCGGATTTCAGATGTTTAACATATTTTTTAATCATTTTCAGGATGTAACGGCATTCTTTCCTTTAATGCTAATAAGCCTTGAAGAATATATAAACAACAACCGCAAAGGAATATTTGCGTTATCAGTGGCTCTTATGGGCATTATTAATTACTTTTTCTTTACCGGTCAGGCAGTTTTTATTCTTTTATACATAATAGCAAGACTTGGCTCTCCGGACTTTAAAATAACATGGAAAAAGTTTTTCGGCATTGCCCTTGAAGCAATTATAGGCGTTATGATTGCAATGGCTGTACTGCTTCCTGCTTCTATGGCTATTCTTGGAAATTATAGAATCAATGAACGTCTTTATGGACTTGATCTTGTAGCATACGGTGACAGGACACGACTGCTCAGAATTATCCAGAGCTTCTTTATGATTCCTGACGTGCCGGCAAGACCTAATCTTTTTAGTACTGATAACGGCAAATGGGCGTCAATCGGCGGATACCTTCCCCTTTTCTCAATGGCGGGAGTTGCCGCTTTTATAAAAGCAAAGAAAAAACATTGGTCAAAACGCATCATACTTATTTGTGCCGTATGTGCTTTCATACCAATTTTAAACAGCGCATTTTATACCTTTAATAGTTCGTACTATGCAAGATGGTTCTATATGCCTATACTTATTATGGCTATGATGTCAGCCCAAGCATTGGACGACAGAAACATAAAGCTTTCATCAGGCATAAAGCTATGCGGTACAGTTCTATTTGCACTGACAGTAATTTCAATTCTTCCTAAAAAGAGCGGTGATGACATAAATTGGTTTGAATTTGCAAACTATCCTATTTATTTTGCACTTGTGATTTCTGTCAGCATCGCCGGTCTTGTAATACTATGGTTTATAGAGAAAAAACGGCGCAGCGGAGCTACATTTATGAAATCGGCTTTAATCTGTACCGCAGCAGCTTGCTTCTTCTGTACTGCATCAGTTATTTATTTTGGTGTTTCACTGGGTTCCTATCCTGATATATATATTAACAACGGTATCAAAGGAGCTGAAAATATTGATCTTGAAGACACTGAAAACCAAATGTTTCGTATAGATATATCTGAAAATTACGATAACTATCCAATGTTCTGGAAATATTCCAGCATGAGAGCATTTCAGAGTGTTGTTCCCGGCAGTATAATGAACTTTTACTCCAATATTGGAGTTACAAGAGATGTTGCTTCCAGAGCGCCTTTAGACAAATATACTCTTAGAGGCCTCTTCTCCGTAAAGTATTATTTTGACAAGGTTTACGAGGATAAGAAAGATGAATATTCCTATACCATCGATCTTCCCGGCTTTGAATATAAGAATAAACAGAACGGCTTCTATGTATATGAAAATAAATATTATGTTCCTATGGGCTTTACTTACGACAGCTATATTGATGAGGATTCCGCAGAACAGCTTACTGAGCAGACAAGAGAAAAATTACTTATGCGCAGTCTTATACTGACAAAAGATCAAGCTGAAAAGTATTCGGATATTATCAGCAAAATCTCAAATAATGACACCATAGGATTAACTGATAAAACTTATTTTTCTGACTGCATGGATAGAAAATCAGAAAGCTGCTCTGAATTTGATTACGATTCTGACGGATTTAAGGCAAAAATAACACTTGAAAATTCCAAGCTTGTGTTTTTCAGCGTACCGTATGATGACGGCTGGACAGCATACGTCAACGGTAAACCTGCCGATATTGAACAGGTAAGCTATGGCTTTATGGCTGTAAAGGCAGATTCAGGAGAAAATGAAATAGAGTTTAGGTATTCTACTCCGGGACTAAAATACGGACTCTTTATTTCTGCCGGAGGAATTACAATTTTAGTAATTTATCTTTTAATATGCAGTAAAAGAAAGAAAAAAACCTGCGGATTCTCACACTACTATGACTATAACAGCGAGCCCGTCAGTGCTCAGAAAAATTATGAAAGAAGATTCTGAAGGAGGAAACAGCAAATGCATCTTGAAGAAAAAACACTATCAAGCGAAACTGTTTATAAGGGAAAAATATTCACGGTCACTAAAGATACTGCTCTTCTTGAAAACGGAAAAGAGGTTTTCAGAGATGTAGTACATCATTCTGGAGGAGTTACAGTTATACCGATTACAGATGATAATGAAATTCTTATGGTAAGACAATTCAGGTATCCTCACCATACGGCAATGCTTGAAATCCCAGCCGGAAAGCTTGAACCAGGAGAAAAACACTACGACTGCGGAAAAAGAGAACTTCTTGAAGAAACAGGCTGTACCTGTAAAGTCTATGAATACATAGGTGAAGTTATTCCCACCCCCGCCTACGACAGCGAGGTAATTCATATGTATATGGCTTCAGGTTTGGAGTTTTCAGAACAAAGTCTTGATGAAGACGAATTTTTGGATATAGAAAAAGTGCCCATGGATAAAGCAGTACAAATGGTTATGAACGGTGAAATAACTGATTCAAAAACTCAAATTGGAATACTGAAAGCTTGGTATATAACTCAAAAAAAATAACCTGCCGTATACGGCAGGTTCAAACTCATACTGTCTGGGCTTCCACTTCGGCAATTGCCAGATGACGGCTGTAAGCGTCAAGTATCTGTTCTTCAATTTCCTGTCTTGCACTAGGTGAAATCGGATGAACAATATCTCTGAAAACTCCGTTATCGTCTTTCCGGCTGGGCATAGCCACAAAAAGACGCTCATCCCCTTGCACTATTTTTATATCGTGTACAGCAAGGGTATCTTCAAGGGTTATGGATACAATTGCCCTGAGTCTGCCTTCGGCAATTGTCTTGCGGATTTTGATGTCTGAAATATCCATTTGTTATGACCTCCTGTGATTGTTTACACGGATATTATTGAACGCATAAGGGTAAAATATGCATATAATGTTATAAATATATATAAAGATTGGAATGATTTTCTTGAATAAAGAAATTTTAAAAGGAAAAAAACATATTCATTTTATCGGAATCGGAGGCTCAGGAATGTATCCCCTTGCCCAGATTCTCCATTCTCAGGGCTATTACCTTACTGGCTCTGATAATAATGAAACTGAAACGCTTGACGCTGTAAGAAAAATGGGTATTCCTGTTTTTGTCGGTCAAAGAGCTGAAAATATTGAAGGAGCTGACCTTATTGTTCATACGGCCGCTATTATGAACGATAATCCTGAGCTTATTGCTGCAAGAAATTCTGACGCTGAGGTTCTGGAAAGAAGCGAGCTGCTCGGAATTATTACCGGATGGTATGACAGAGCAATCTGCGTTTCCGGTACACATGGAAAAACAACCACAACCTCTATGATAACTCAAATCCTTTTCAGTGCCGGAATTGACCTTTCTGCTTTTATAGGAGGAAAGCTTCCTTGTATCGGCGGCAGCGGACGTGCAGGAAAAAGTGACATTATGGTATGTGAATCCTGTGAATTTGTCGATACTTTTTTAAAGCTTTATCCTGACATCGCAGTAATACTGAATATTGATGAAGATCATTTGGATTACTTTAAAAATTTAGAAAACATTATTTCTTCATTCAAGAAATTTGCCGATAAAGCAAGCAAAGCAGTAATTTTTAACGGAGATGATGAAAACACTCTTAAAGCTGTTAAAGATATCACTGACAAAGATTTTGTAACATTCGGTCTTGATCCTAAAAATGATTACTACGCTGCAAATATTCAAAGAATTTCAGGAATGGAAACACAATATACGCTTATGAAAAAAGATAAAGAAATGGGCGTTGTTACTCTTCATGTTGCCGGAATGCATAATGTGCTGAACTCAGTTGCCGCTGCTGCTGCCGCTGACTATGCGGGAACTCCGGCGGATAAAATAATATCTGGACTTGCTGAATTTAGAGGCGCAGGACGCCGCTTTGAGCTTATTGGCAAAGCCAAGGGAATTACTATCGTTGATGATTATGCACATCACCCCACTGAACTTACTGTAACACTAAAGGCAGCTATGGAGATGGGTTATAAAAATGTATGGGCAGTCTTTCAGCCTTTTACATTTTCACGTACTGCTCTGCTTTTGGATGATTTTGCTAAAGCACTGTCTATTACTGATAAAACTGTACTGACTGATATTATGGGTTCAAGGGAAAAGAACACATATAAAATATTTACAAGACATTTAGCTGAAAAAATAGACGGATGCATATTCTTTCCGCAAGACGAAAATGAGGAATACACAGATAAAAGAAAATACGAAAATTTTGAACAGGTATGCGATTATCTCTGCAAAAATGCACAAGACGGAGATTTAATTATTACTCTTGGGTGCGGAGACGCATACAAAATAGCAAAAATGGTTCTTGGCAGACTCAGTGAATAACAAGAATAATAAAAAACTTAAAAAATTTTTATTTAGGTATTTTCAATTCAGGAAAAATATATTATAATAAAGTATACGGATAAACAGAAAGGAAATGACAAATGCTTAACAGAGTAAAAGTAATGGTTTGCGGAAAAGAATATATGCTTCAGACAGAAGAGGCGCCAAGCTATGTTTATGGTCTTGCCAAAATGCTGGATAAAAAAATAAATGATATTTCTGTATCAAATTCATCAATTTCTCAGTATTCGGCAGCGGTTATGGTTGCCCTTTCAATCCTTGATGATCTCAACAAAGCACAAATAAATGTTGAAAACGTAAGATCTCAGGCAAAGGAATATGTTGACGAAGCCGGAAAAGCACGTATTGAACGTGACGCTGCCCTTAAGGAAATCCAAGTACTTAAATCAAAGCTGGAACAGTACGAAAACAACGATAAACTGAAAAAACTTAAGGACAGTATATAATGCATACTCCGGAAATACTTGCTCCTGCTGGAAGCATGGAGTCCCTTGAAGCCGCTCTTAGATGCGGAGCCGACGCTGTATATGCAGGAGGAAGCCTTTTTTCTGCACGTCAGAACGCCTCAAATTTTACCCTGCCGAAATTGGAACAGGCCGTTAAAAGATGTCACCTATACGGCGCTAAACTGCATCTTGCAGTTAATACAGTGATTTTTGACAGTCAGACTGAAGAATTTGCTGAATTTGTAAAACAAGCAGCGGAAATAGGAATTGACGCATACATAGTGCAGGATCTGGGCGCTATGAACATTATTAAAGAAGTTGTTTCCTCACCTGTTCTTCACGCTTCAACACAAATGACAATCCATACTCCCCATGGAGCTGAATTTGCACGTTCTCTCGGATTTCAACGGGTAGTATTGGCAAGAGAACTGAACAAAGCTCAAATAAAAAGCATTTGCAATAAAAATATTGAAACTGAAGTTTTTGTACATGGCGCTCTTTGTATGTCCGTTTCAGGACAGTGCTATCTTTCTTCGGTAATTGGTCAGAGAAGTGCTAATAAGGGTATGTGCGCTCAGCCTTGTCGTCTGCCTTTCACTTCTTGTGACCGAAGGGACGCCTGCGCCCTTTCTCTTAAGGATCTTTCCCTTGCAGAAAGATTGGACGAGCTTAAATCCTTAGGCGTAACTTCCTTGAAAATTGAAGGACGTATGAAACGTCCGGAATATGTTGCCGCTGCTGTAACCGCTTTCCGCGCGGCAGCAGACGGTAATCCGCCGGACTTGAAAAATCTGCGCGCAGTTTTTTCAAGAAGCGGCTTTACTGACGGTTATTTTACAGGCAACTTGAATAATATGTTCGGAACGCGAAAAAAAGAAGATGTTACTTCTGCAAAGGACGTGCTTCCCTCTTTAAGGCAGCTTTATAAAAATGAAAGAAAATCTGACAGCATTTATTTTAAAGCTTCAATTCACAAAGAGAAACCTCTTTCAATAAGCGCTATTGACGGAAACAAAAATTCTGTAACAGTATACGGAGCAGTCCCAGATACAGCCTTAAGAAAACCGGTTGATGAAGCTTTTCTTAGCCGTCAGCTTTCTAAGCTTGGCGAAACAATTTTTACGTACTCTGGTATTGAAGCTGAAATTGAAGACGGACTCGCTGTCAGCGCTAAAGACATAAATGAAGTGAGAAGAAATGCTGTTAATTTGTTATCGGAAAAACGTATTAGTAAAAATACACCCGTTTACAAGACAACTGATTATATAAAAAAGGAAAATTTCAAATATAATAAAAAAAATATTTCCGAAATCAGAGTTAGGATCAGTTCAAAAAAACAGATGGATTCAGCCTTAACAGCAGCAGATAAGATAATAATTCCGGCAAAAGAATTTCTTGACTTAAATATAACTGATTTTAGCAAGATAATAATTGAGCCTCCCAGATTTATTTCCGATGAAAATGAAACCTGCTTTTTATTGCAAAAATGTCTCGAAAAAGGAGCGCTGAATCTTCTTTGCTGTAATCCTGCTTATATTAAAATCGGCAAGGACATTGGTTTTAAACTGCATGGAGATTTCGGTCTTAATATTACTAATACCGAAAGTTTATATGTACTTAATGAACTGGGTTTAGAATCTGCTGTTCTTTCATTTGAAATGAAGCTTAGCAGTATCGAAAAACTGCAGTCTGAAATTAATACAGGTATAATAGCTTATGGACATCTTCCGGTAATGCTTATGAAAAACTGCCCTGTTAAAAATGAATCCGGGTGCAGTAATTGCAGGAAAAAGCTTACTGACCGCACCGGCAGAACCTACAGCGTAGTATGCCATGGAAATTATACTGAATTGCTGAATCCTGAATGCCTGTACATGGCTGACAGGCTGAATGAAATTAAAAATGTAGATTTTTTGACGCTTTATTTTACAGATGAGTCTCCTGAGGAAATCGGACATATAGTAAATCTCTATAAAAACGGAGGAGAAAAGCGTAATAACATAACAAGAGGATTATATTACAGAGGTGTTTTAATTTGATACTTAAAATAAAAAAATTAAGAGAAAATGCAGAGATTCCTTTACGAAGCACATCAGGAAGTGCCGGAATGGATCTTTCTGCGTGCATTGACAACGATATTATTATACTTCCAGGCGAAATAAAAATGGTGCCGACAGGTATTGCAGCCGAACCTGATACTAATGAAATGGCACTGCTTATTTATCCGAGATCAGGACTTTCATCAAAATACGGAATCTCACTTGCAAATTGCGTTGGCGTAGTAGACAGCGATTACCGCGGGGAAATAAAGGTTCCTCTTATTAATCACGGCCGTGAAAGCTTTACTGTTACGCCTGGAATGAGAATCGCCCAACTCGTTGTTTCACCGATTATTCTTCCGGAAATTGAAGTTGCAGAAGAACTTTGCGATACTGCACGCAGTGACGGCGGATTCGGCTCAACAGGACAATAATTTATGAAAGGCACTTAATAATGAAAAAGAAAATTACACTGATTATTCTAATTATTGCGGCTTTGATTCTTGGGTCGATAATCGGTAAAAATGTCGACGGCGTAGAAACCCTTAAGTGGCTCGGTTATTCCAAAAGCCTCAGTATGCAGCCTTCTGATTTTGACTTACCGGTAATTAAATTTACCTTCGGTTTTGATCTTTCTATAAATATTGCTCAGATTATTATGACTGTTATAGCAGTTATAGCTTATCCAAAGGTATTGAAACTGCTTAACGCATAATGTACATACAGGGATTTTTCCTTTTTTTATTTTTTTATGTTGTGAAATCCTGTATTTGGTGGTATAATAAAACTATACTGCAAACTGAACACAAAAAGGAAGAAAACAGAAGAAACGAAGGAGAGAAAACAAAGAATGTTCACTAAGGATATTGGAATAGATCTTGGAACAGCAAATACTCTTGTTTATATGAGAGGAAAAGGTATTATTATCAGAGAACCATCCGTTGTTGCGGTTGATACAAGAACCGACAAGGCTCGTTATGTCGGAAAAAAAGCAAAAGAAGTTATTGGTAGAACTCCAGGCTCTATTGTCGCTGTACGCCCCCTTAAGGACGGCGTTATTGCAGACTTTGATACAACTACCATTCTTCTTCAGGAATTTATAAGAAAAGCATTGAGAGGAACGTTCTTTACCAAAGCAAGAGTCATAATCTGCATACCTTCTGGGGTGACTGCCGTTGAAAAAAGAGCAGTAAAAGAAGCTGCTGAAAAGGCCGGAGCCAACAGAGTTTTCATAGTAGAAGAACCTATGGCAGCAGCAGTGGGTGCAGGACTTCCTGTTGCTGAACCATCTGGCAGCATGATAGTTGACATCGGCGGAGGTACCAGCGAAGTAGCTGTAATCTCTCTTAGGGGTATCGTTACATCACGCTCGGTAAGAGTTGCCGGCGATGAATTTGATAAGTCAATTATTAACTTTATCAAGAAGAAATATAATCTTCTCATTGGCGAACGAACTGCAGAAAATATAAAAATTGAAATTGGTTCGGCTTATCCCAGCGAAAATGAAAAAACTATGGAGATTAAAGGCAGAAATCTTCTTAATGGTCTGCCTGAGAATATTACAGTTACTTCGACTGAAATAAGAGACGCTCTAACCGAGCCTCTCGCAAGAGTTATTGACGCTATCAAGGTAACGCTGGAAGAAACTCCTCCGGAGCTTTCATCTGACATTATAGATCAGGGTATTACTTTAGCCGGCGGCGGAGCTCTTCTAAGAGGTCTTGATAAGCTGATAAACAGGGAAACCGGTATGCCTGTATATATCGCAGAATTTCCTCTGGACTGCGTTGCTGAGGGAACCGGAAAAATTCTTGAGGATTTTGACAAGTTTGAAGACGCACTTAACGACGACGCACATTACTACTGATAACAGGCGGATTATCCCGCCTTTTCAAAAATTAGAAAGGAGGCAGGAATGTGGGGCAGTTTTTTAAAAGCGTCAGATTCAAGATCATTTTATGTATTACAGCTTTTTTTCTGGGTATAGCGCTGTTTTCCGTTACTAAGGACGGAAAAGCCTCAAGCAGTTCCCAGGTTGTAAATTCTATTTTGAACCCTATAAGAAAATTTTCCAATGGAATTTCCGATAAGGTTTCACTGGTAGTCGACCTCTTTATAAATGCCGAAGATTATGAAAAGGAAAATCAGGAACTTAGACAAAAGGTTGCCGGACTTAACGCAAGGCTTATAGAATATGAGGATATGAAATCTGAAATAGAGGATCTTAGAAAGTTTATCGGTATTAAAGAGGAAAATGAAGACTTTGAACTCTCTCCCCCTTGCACTATTATTTCAAGAATGGCAAACGATCCTTACGGAACATTCGTTATAGACAAAGGTTCAAAAGACGGTATAGAGCTTTACGATCCTGTTGTAACTTCTGAGGGGCTTGTAGGAATTATAACAGAAGTTGCAAAATCGTATTCAACGGTTCAGACTATTCTTTCACCTGAGCTTTCAATAGGCGGGCTTTGCGTTGAAAGCCGTGATACCGGAATTGTTGAAGGAAGCCTTAGCTTCGCTGCCGACGGAAAATGCAAGATGATCTATATCGACAAGGAAAACACCATCAAAGAAGGCGACCTTATTATAACTTCCGGTAACAGCGGACAGTTTCCTCAGGGATATGTAATAGGATATGTTACAGAAACAGGAATCGAAGAAAGCGGTCTTAATTCTTATGCTGTAATAAAACCGGCAGTTGATTCCGGAAAAATTAATAATGTAATGGTCATTACAGATTTCGACAGAAGTGAACGTGAAAATCCTATTACACCTGGAAATCTGGGCACTGCTGCCGACCAGGCAGCTCCGCCGGAAGCGACTGATACAACAGAACCTACTACTGATTCTGATAATAACAGTGATAATTTACAGGATGACCCAACAGATAATCCTGATGAAACTGAACCGGATCAGATTGATAATGAAACTTATCCAACGGAAAGCGGTGAAGACTGATGGATCTTAAGAACGCAACAAGATTACAGAAAATCAGATATTATGCCGCAGTACGATGGACAATCTACATACTGCTTGTATTTGCTTCTGCAGTTCTTATGAATGTAGGACGAAGTGTAAAACCGATTTATTTTATTCCCCTTTGTATCTGCATTTGCATGATTGAAGGCGAATACCCTGCCGCCGTTCTCGGCGGTGTGTGCGGACTTCTGATAGACGCCACCTGCGGACGTATCTTCGGTTATAGCTCAGTAATTATTATCGCAATTTGTGTTACTTCCGTTCTTCTTTTCAAGCATCTGCTATTTCATAATATTTTAAATATTATTTGGCTTACAGCTGTTTTTAGTTCTGTTTATCAGCTTCTTGATTACTTTTTTATGTACGCCATGTGGGATTATGAGGGGACAGGATATGTGTTCAGACACATTTCACTGCCGTCTATATTGTATACTGTTATAGCTTCTGTACCGATTTATCTTTTGGTAAAACCTGTTCAAAAAAGATTTTACCCGAAAAAGTCTAAGATAGCAGAAGAAGCAATGAAGCTATGATAAACGATTCACAGAAAGGTAAAGCATGAAAGAAATTTTTGAAAGATTAAGAGTAGCTTTAATGGTGATACTGGTTGTTATTGCCGTTGCTCTCGGCTGTATTAGGCTTATGACGATTCAGATCGTAAATGGTGACGCTTATCTTCAGGAAGCTGAAAATATATCGATCTATACTCAGAATATTAAAAGCACAAGAGGAATTATTGTTGATAATTCGGGAAAACCTATTGTTGATAATAAAGTAGGCTATAATGTAATTATTGACGACGCTTTCTTCCCTGCTGATAATAAAGAGGGAAATGAAATTCTCCTTAATACCCTCGATATACTAAGTGCCTATAAGCTTGAATGGATAGAAACTATCCCAGTTTCCAAAAAAACCCCTTATGAATTTAAAAAGGACAGCGACGCTGATGTAGATAAGCTTAAGAGTCTTATCGGCGTTAACGTTTATGCAACTGCTGAAAACTGCATAGATAAAATTATAGATGACTATGAAATATCAGCAGAGCTTTATACTCCGGAAGAACAGCGTATCCTTGCAGGAATAAGATACGAAATGAAGCTTCGTGACTTTTCTATCAACAATACTTATACACTGTGTGAAGATGTACCTATTGAAGTTGTTACAAAGCTAAAAGAACTCGGCGTAAAGCTTAAAGGAATTGATATTGTTGAAGACGCCGTAAGGTATATTGCTCAAGGCAATGTTATTCCGCATGAAATAGGAAGCGTAGGACCGATCTTCGCTGAAGAATATGAAGAATTAAAGGCCAAAGGTTATGCCATGAACGACCAGGTTGGCAAAAACGGCATAGAACAGGCTCTTGAATCAGAACTTAGGGGAAAAGACGGGACTAAAACAATTACTATAACAAACGGCGCTGTAACATCGGCAGACATTACTAAAGAACCTAAAGGCGGTCATACAGTAAAGCTAACTGTAAACAGCGAATTTCAACAGGATTTACAGTCGCTTCTTGAGGGATTTATAACATATCTAAACGGCTCATCCGCTGAATACAAGGATGTTTCCTGCGGCTCACTCGTTGTACTTGATGTTAAGGATAACGCAGTGCTTGGAATGGCAACAACTCCCACATATAATTTGATGGAGTATAAATCCAAGTATAATGAAATTCTTGAATCTGACAATAACCCGCTTTTAAACCGAGCAACCTGCGGTCTTTACCGTCCAGGCTCAACGTTTAAGCCAATTACTGCAACAGCCGGACTAAATGAGGGTATTGTCAACGGAGAATCTACTTATAACTGTAAAATGAAATATGACTTTTATGATATCACTGTCGGCTGTACAGGATATCATAATGACATATCTGTTGCAAGAGCACTGAGAGTATCTTGTAACATATATTTCTATGAGCTTGGACGCCGCCTTGGTATTGATTCAATCTCAGATTACGCAACTGCTTACGGATACGGTCAGCATACCGGTATTGAAACCGGCGACTATGCCGGATACATTGCTAATCCGGAAACCTTCGACGCACTTGGCGCAGACTGGACAGTAGGTCAGGTTCTTCAGGCTTCAATCGGACAGTCTGAAATTGCCGTTACTCCCCTTCAAATGGCATGCGTTGCTTCAACTATCGCAAACAGAGGAGTCAGATATACTCCGCACTTGGTAGAAGGAATCTATGATTACTCCATGACGGAAGAATTAAAGAAAACTGAACCTAAGGTAGCAGAACAGATTGATCTGAACTATGGATATATATACGACTACATTGTCGACGGAATGATACAGGCTTCTGAAAACAATATGCCGTTTGATTATTCCCTGACAAATCTTGGATTTGATGTGGCTATAAAAACAGGTACTCCTCAGAATACCCGTGACGGAAAATCCGTAACAGACAGTTGCTTTATCGGTTTTGCTCCGGCACACGATCCACAGATTGCATTTGCTGGAATCGTTGAAGGCGGTGAGTATTCAAAATATATGATAAGAAGTATTATTGAAACTTATTACAAACACTATTCTGATGAAAAGGTCGGCGATGAAAAAATAAAATTTATTAAGGAAGCTGCCACTGAACCAACAAAAAATCCTGAAAATACTGATCCGACACAAGAAACAACTTCTGCTGCTGACGAAACTGATCCAACTGAAGAATAATATTACATGAAGTCTTATTTGTTTTCAAGTAAGACTTCTTTATTTTTCCACTTTTTTTGTGTAAATTAGATAAATACTAACATCTTTAATAGTTCAATATCAACGATTTTGATAATTATGAAAAATTCCACTTTAATTTTTATGTTTTTTATGATATAATATATTATGAATTATTGACAGAGAAAAAGCAATGATTCATAATATTTTTATGTTTTATTATAGAGAATTTTCGCTCTTTATCTGTAAAATATTTTACTGAAATATATTTTATCACTTCAATCTGTAACAGAAAGGATAAGAAAATGACAATAGCACTAATAGCTCACGATTCAAAAAAGGAACTTATGGTTCAGTTCTGTATAGCTTACTGCGGAATACTTTCAAAATGTAATCTATGCGCTACCGGAACAACAGGAAAGCTTGTAAGCGAAGCTACCGGTCTTGATATACATCGCTATCTCGGCGGATCTCAGGGCGGAGGAGAACAGATTGGCTCAAGAATTTCATGCAATGAAGTTGATGTTCTTCTTTTCTTCAGAGACCCGAGAAATCCTAAAATATCTGAACCTAACGATAATAATTTGCTCAGGCTGTGTGATGTTCACAATATTCCTGTTGCAACAAATATAGCTACGGCTGAAGCTTTGATAATGGCTCTCGAAAGAGGCGATTTGGACTGGCGTCAGATCGGAAATCCCACCATATAAAACCATTTAATCGTCCCATTAATACGGGACGATTTTAACAATATTATTACTGCCAATCAGGAGGCTTTTTATGGCATTATTAATTAAAAGACCTAATGGAACAGAAGATGTTACACCTAAAAATATTGCTAAATGGCATACGGTTGAACACGTGGTAAAGGAAGTTGCTTCCTGCTACGGTTTCAAGGAAATACGCATTCCTACTTTTGAAAATACAGAACTGTTTCAGCGTTCAGTGGGTGAAACCACCGATGTTGTACAGAAAGAAATGTACTCTGTTATTGCTAAGGAAACAAAATTTACTCTCCGTCCGGAGGGTACTGCCGGCACAATCAGAGCCATGCTGCAAAATGGTATGCTCAATGACGCTATGCCTCAGAAAGCTTATTACATACTTTCCTGCTTCCGTCACGAAAGACCGCAGGCAGGAAGACTTCGTGAATTTCATCAGTTCGGTCTTGAAATGGCAGGAAGTGCTAAGCCTTCGGCTGACGCAGATATTATTTCTCTTGCATATGAAATTATCCAGACTTTGGGAATAAAAAATACAGAATTAAAAATTAATTCGATTGGCTGTCCTGAATGCAGAGCTGAATACCATAAGGCTCTCAAAGGTTTTTTTGAAGACAAAAAATCAGATCTATGCGAAACTTGTCTTTCAAGACTTGATAAAAACCCTATGAGAATCCTTGACTGTAAAAGTCCGATATGCTCTGAAATAGCAAAGGATGCTCCCGTTATTCTCGATTTTCTATGTGAGGAATGCAGCGAACACTTCAATAAACTTAAGGGATACCTTGATAATCTGGGAATTATTTATACAGTTGATCCTACAATTGTCAGAGGACTTGATTATTATACAAAGACAGTGTTTGAATTTGTAACAACTGATATAGGCGCACAAGGAACCATATGCGGCGGCGGAAGATATGACGGACTTATTCAGGAATTGGGAGGACATCCTACCCCCGCACTGGGTTTTGCTATGGGACTTGAAAGACTTATCCTTACAATGGAAAATCAGGGAATTGAATTTGATACTGAGGATAGCTGTACTCTTTATATTGCTCCAATGGACGAAGCTGCTGTTCCGGCAGCAATGAAGCTTGCACATACACTGCGCAAAGATGGCTTCTGGGTAGAATACGACACTGTGGGCAGGAGCCTAAAATCTCAAATGAAATATTCGGATAAGATAAAAGCTAAATTCACCATGGTATTTGGAGAAAATGAAATTAACTCCAAAATTGCTAAGCTGAAAAATATGAAGACTGGTGAAGAACTTGAAATAAAGCTTGACGATGATTTCAGCAGTAAATTTCTTGATATTACCGTAGACGGTATGTTCAGCGGTATTCTTTCTGATTTATAATAATATAAGGGAGTTTTAAAATATGGCAGATAGTATGAACGGTCTTAGAAGGACCCATTACTGCGGAGAAGTTACACAAGAAAATATTGAAGTTGTTGTTGGCGGCTTTGTTCAAAAGATAAGAGATTTGGGAAATCTAATATTCATTGATCTTAGGGATAAAACCGGTATCGTTCAGCTTGCTTTTAATGACGGTACAGATAAGGCTGTCTTTGAGAAGGCAGCTTCATGCAGAAGTGAATTTGTACTTATGGCAAAAGGCGTAACTGCAAAGCGTGCAAGCATTAACAAAGAAATCAAAACAGGAGAAATTGAAATTATTGTAAGTGAACTGAGAATACTTGCTAAAGCTCAGACTCCTCCTTTTGAGATAACAAACGATACTAAGGTTAATGAAGAACTTCGTTTAAAATACAGATATCTTGACCTGCGTCGTCAGCCTCTTCAGCATAACCTAATAATGCGCCATAAAATTGCACAGGCGGCAAGAGAATATTTCTATGCAAATGACTTTACCGAAATCGAAACGCCTATGATGATGAAATCTACTCCGGAAGGTGCAAGAGATTATCTTATCCCTTCAAGAGTACACAACGGTAAATTTTATGCCCTGCCTCAGTCCCCTCAGATTTATAAACAGCTTCTTATGATTGCAGGCATGGACAGATACATACAACTTGCAAGATGTTTCCGTGACGAGGATCTTCGTGCTGACCGTCAGCCTGAATTTACACAAATAGACCTTGAAATGTCTTTCGTTGACGTAGATGATATTCTTGAAATGACAGAAGGATTTATTTCTTATCTGTTTAAAAAGGTACTTGATAAGGAAATTCCTGCTCCATTTAAACGTCTTAGCTATACTGAAGCTATGGAACGATATGGTTCTGACAAACCGGATACTCGTTTTGATATGGAAATACAGGATATTTCTGAAATTGTTGAAAACTGCGGATTCGGTGTTTTTGCAGATGCTGTAAAGAACGGCGGAAGCGTCAGAGCAATTGTAGCTAAAGACTCAGCTGGTACACTTACCAGAAAAGAAATTGACAAGATTACTGAAATGGTTCGTGGAATCGGCGCTAAAGGACTTGCTTATATTCGCTGGGTTGACGAAAAACCTTCATGTTCATTTTCAAAATTCATGAACGAAGATGAAATATCTGCAATTCTTAATAAAATCAAATGTGAAAAGGGCGATACAGCATTAATTATCGCTGACAAAAATAAGGTTACCCTTCCTGTTCTCGGAACATTAAGACTTCATGTTGCCAAAAAACTTAATATTATTCCGGAAGATCAATTTAATTTCCTATGGATTACTGAATTTCCGTTTTTTGAATATGATGAAGATTCTAAAAGCTATGCAGCAATGCATCACCCGTTTACTATGCCGAAAGACGAATGCATACAATATCTTGATAATGCACCGGAAAAAGTATTTGCAAAAGCTTTCGACCTTGTACTAAACGGTACAGAACTTTCTTCCGGTTCCATTCGTATAACTGATTACGAACTCCAACAAAAAATGTTCCAGACCTTGGGTCTTACAGATGAGGAAATACAAGCAAAGTTTGGTTTTCTTGTTGACGCATATAAATATGCTGCTCCTCCTCACGGCGGTCTTGGAATAGGTCTTGACAGACTTGCAATGGTCATGCTCGGCGCTGAAAGTCTGCGAGATGTAACCGCATTCCCTAAGGTTCAGAATGCCAGCGAACTTATGTCTGAATGTCCTGCACCAGTGGATAAGGAAAATCTTGATATTTTAGGAATAAAAATTACAACTGAAGAATAATTAAAAAAACTGAACTTCGTAAATACGAAGTTCAGTTAAATTATATTAATCCAATTTTTTTAAAGCCTTTATAAAGCCCATCTTCCATTATATGAGGACAAACCATATCAGCTTTTTCAATAAGCCTTTTCTCCCCATTTGACATCGCCGCACTAAATCCAGATGCTGCAAACATATCTACATCATTCATACTGTCACCAAATGCAATACAAACACTTTGGTCTATTTTCAGATAATCAGCCATACGTTTTATTGCACTTCCTTTATCGCACCCCTGCTGAATAATTTCAGTATTAACTATACTATTTTTCGCATCGCTATGCTTAATAGTATAATATCCTTCTGCAATTAAAAGTATATCATTAAAATTTGCATCTCTGCTTAACGTACAAATTTTACTTGCTGAAACGGGATTCTTCCGGTAATCATCTATTGTGTATCTAAACTGAAATTTATTATTAACAGCGGTCATTTGCCTTAGCTCTGAATTCATATCGGCTGTACACCCTAAAAAACCTAGCTTATCAGCCATTTCAGGAGTCATATAAACGCTTTTTTTGGTTTCAATTCGATAGGATATTCCGAGTCTATCGAGTCCATTACAAATTTTTAGGATTCTATCACTGGATATTTCACTGTCAAAAATCGTTTTTCCGCAATATTCAATATGACATCCCCCGCCTGCTATAAAACCATCAAATGCATTTTTATCTATATCGTCCGGAATAAGTCCCATGGTTCTTCCGGTACAGATAATAACAATATGCCCGTTTTTTCTAGCATTTTCCACTGCCTCAACAGCGCTGTCCGGTATACCATAAACAGGGTCACGAAAAGTCCCGTCTATATCAAGAAATACAACTTTTTTATTCATAAAATAATAACATCCATTCAGTTTTTTATTATAATTATACTCTTGAAAAATAATATTGTCAACTAAGATTTATGAATTACTAATAAAAAGTAATCATAAAATTTATATAAAATAAACAAGGAGAATTTATATGAACGAAAATAATTATGCGGAAAAAGCCATGGCTCTTTTTAAAGAAGGTTATAATTGCACTCAGGCAGTCGTTGGAACATTTGCTGACGAACTTGAAATTGACTTTGATACTGCCATGAAACTTGCATCTTCTTTCGGCGGAGGTATGGGCAGGCTTCGTGAAGTATGCGGTGCTGTAAGCGGAATGTTCATTGTTGCCGGACTCAAGTTCGGATATTCTGACCCTAAGGACAAGGAACATAAAACCGAACACTATAAGTTAATACAAGAGCTTGCTGAAAAATTTAAAGAAGAGCACCCCTCAATTGTATGCCGTGAACTTTTAGGTTTAGATCAGAAAAAAGAATCCTATGTTCCAGAGGACAGAACTGAAAATTATTATAAAAAACGCCCATGTGTACAAATTGTAGGTAAAGCAGCAGAAATAATAGGCGAATACTTACAAGAAAAATAACTATAGAACCTTTTTCCGATAATTATTCGGAAAAGGTTTTTTATTTATACTTCTGTATTTCCTTTTCAGGTTTACTGCATTTCATAAGTTCAGACATCAGACAAAATCCAGCCGCTCCGGCGTCAAGGACAAACTGATAGTTACTCTCATTTATTCCTCCTATTGCAAAAACCGGAATCCTTACATACCTGCATATTTCTTTGAGAAAATCCAAACCTCTCGGCGGAACATCCTTTTTACAGTTTGTTACAAAAATATGCCCTGCTGTAATATAATCCGCTCCCCATCTTTCTGCTGTAATTGCTTCATCAATTGAATGAACTGAAACGCCTGTTCGTAATCCAACAGGAGGAGCCTCATTATTTTTCACAAATTCCATGGAAACTTGAATATTTTGTACTCCAATTATTTTAGCTGAATCCGGATTACATAAAATAAGTCTTGATAGATATTTTTTACTGCCCTCAGAAATTTTTAATGCAAGTGTTTCATAATCCTTTTGATTAAGATCTTTTTCTCTTAAATAAACACCATAAACTCCGCTGTCAATTAAATTTCTTACACGCTGTATGAAATTATCTTCACATAAACTACGGTTAGTAACTGCTATAATCATTTAAACCCTCACATAATCGGTAAATACCGGCTGAAGTCCTCTTTCAATTAAAGATTTTCTTACTTCGTCAACACTTCTTGAATCAGAAATTTCAAACTGTTCGTCCCCTTTCTGCTCATTATCCCCGTGTCCGCCTATTCCGACTTTAACCCCAGCAGAAATCTTTGTTGCACATAAGCCCACAACATTATCCCTAAATCCTGCCCTCTCCCTTGTAGATATTGTTATTCCGGCAAACGGCATAAATATTCTGTATGCCAACATAACTTGCAAAAGCTGAGTTTCATGAACATCATTTGGATTATTTCCGGCATTGTTAATAAAGGGCCTTAATCTCGGGAGAGAAAACGAAATCTCCGTCCATGGATACTTCTGCTGAATAAAATAAGCATGAAGTCCGGCGGAAAATGCGTCCTTTCTAAAATCACCTAATCCCAGAAGTGATCCAAAAGAAACGCCGCGCATACCTCCTAAAATTGCCCTTTCCTGAGAATTGAAACGATATGGAAATACCCTTTTATGCCCCCTCAGATGAACTTCTTCATATCGTTTCGGATCATAAGTTTCCTGATAAACGCTTACAAAATCGGCTCCTGCTTCTTTTATTGCCGCATATTCATAAACATTCATAGGATAAACCTCAATACCTATAGTTGAAAAATACTTTTTTGCCAGTCTTACAGCATCAGCTATATAGCTAACCGGAGAAGCTGTTTTTGATTCCCCTGTTAGAAGCAATATTTCTCTTAGTCCTGTTTCAGCAATAGCCTTGAACTCGGATTCAATTTCCGACATACTTAGCTTTCCCCTGTTTATTTTATTTGAACAATTAAAACCGCAGTAAACGCAGTAGTTTTCACAGTAATTTGCAATATACAACGGTGTAAACATACATACAGTATTGCCGAAATGCTTAGCGGTTTCCTGCTTTGCTCTTAATGCCATATCTTCAAGATACGGCTGAGCAGCCGGTGAAAGTAAAACTTTCAGTCCATCTATACCAATGTTTTCCTGAAACAGAACCTTTCTTACATCTTCTGATGTAAATACCAACGGCTCATATTTGTTTGTCATATCAAGAACACGTGACATAATCTGATGGTCAGTTTTATCCATTCCATCCATGTACTCCATATGATCCGTTTCTCTTATCTTTATCATGTCAGTCCTCCAAAAATCCAGTCAGCGGACTCGACGCTTCTGCTCTGTCCTTAAGAACCCGACCTAAACCAGATAAATATGCCATTCTTCCTGCTTCGATTGCTGCCTTAAAGGCTGACGCCATTGTTGCCGGATCACCTGCTGTTGCAATAGCGGTATTTGCCATTACTGCAGCACACCCCATTTCCATTGCCTCACAAGCCTGTGACGGTCTTCCGATTCCGGCGTCGACTATAACAGGAAGATCTATTTCTTCAATAATCATACTTATAAAATCCTTTGTAACCAATCCTTTATTACTGCCAATCGGCGCTCCCAACGGCATTATTGCAGACGCTCCGGCATTAACTAAAGCTCTTGCCGCTCCTAAATCAGGATACATATAGGGCATTACAATAAATCCCTGCTTTGCAAGAAGTTCAGTAGCCTTTATTGTTTCGTAATTATCTGGCAAAAGATATTTTGTATCTCGGATAACTTCGACCTTTACAAAATTTCCGCAGCCAAGTTCTCTTGCAAGCATTGCTATTTTCAAAGCCTCTTCGGCTGTTCTTGCACCGCTCGTATTCGGCAGCAGCGTTATTCCTTTAGGAATATAGTTGATTATATTGTCACTGCTGCCTGAATCAGCACGTCTTACAGCAATTGTAGCCATTTCAGCTCCGGAATTTTCAAGAACTTTTTTTGTCATTTCCAATGAAAATTTTCCCGATCCTAAAATAAAACGGGAATTAAACTCATGTCCGCCTATAATAAACCTATCAATCATTTTTTTCTCCTTTTTAATACTTATTCAATATTTTCACATTAACATATTAAGAAAAAATTAACCTCCGCCTACAAAGCTTACAACTTCAATAGTATCATTATCAGTAACATTTAAAGTGTAAATTTCTTTTTTTGATACTACTTCTCCGTTTTTCAATACTGCTATTGTATTTATCTGATAACCGCAGTCAGTTAATAATTCACTTAAAGATTTTTCACAATCAATATGCATTTCCTTGCCGTTTAAAAGCATAAGACCCTCCTTTTTTCTGTAAAAAAATAAAAAAAGGGCTGCACCCGTGGTGGTGCACCCCATTCATACAGAGATAAAAATATTTGATCACTAAGTCATTATACCATAGTCTGCATAAGCTGTCAAGATACTCTATGTTTCTTTCTATATGCTAAACACGAAATTCCCTCGTACATTTTAAATCTTCTTGAAAAATAATTCTGTCCATGAAAACCGCTTTCAATAGCAATTTCTTCAATAGATTTCTTAGTTTGAATTAAAAGTTTTTTTGCGAGCTGCATACGTTTATCCATAATATATTGAAAAACAGTTATTTTATAATACTTTTTAAATTCCCTTGAAATATAAAACTTATTTATAAAGAAAAATTCAGCAAGAGAATCAAGCGTTATATCCTCAGTAAAATGTAGATCTATATAACTTTTGATAGATTTAACTTTACTTGTAATATTTTTTTCTTCACCAACGCAAAATTCTGTTATAAAAATACTCAGAACATCAGTAATATATTTATTATTCAAAATTTCTTTTTGTTCAGAGCGATATGAATTCAAGCTGAGCATTTCTTTAAAAATTTTTTCGATTATTTCGAACGAGGACGGTGTAAAAATAAACCTGTTCTTCTTGGTAAATTCAGAAAAATAAAATTTAGCAGAGAAACCGTTAAAATTAAACCATGAAACAGCCCATGGATTATCTGAGCAACATTTATAATAATGCTCTCTGCTGCAATCTATAAATACACACTGTCCTTTTTTAACAGAATACTCAAGTCCGTCATATTCAATTATCCCTTCGCCGTCATGTACAAGTAAAATCATATAAGAATTAAATTTCTTATAGCAGACAGAACTTGCCTGTTCAGATGGAAGCATTCCTATTTCCTGTATATACAGCAGATTCTTTTCAGCTGCTGCTGAAGGATTATTTCTTATCCTTACAATTTTTTTAATATTTTCATATATAATTATAGCGTTCACTTTCTTCCGTTTTTTAATGTATATATTATATCATTTTTGTACATAAATGTCAATAAAATTTAACAATTCAACAATTAATTCACCTATTTATACAAACACTTTTAACTCTATATGTTTAAAAAGTATAAATGTAATTTTTTGTACAATATATCCCTATAAAATAAAAATAGAATTTAGTCACAATACTTTTTTTGTTGCAATTATTGTTGTATTTATGTTATAATAAATGTATAGAGTTGCTTGTATAGAAAAACTATTTTTTGGTACTGACAATGTTTTGATAAGGTTACAGAAATATTAGTAGTAACTTTTCTTTATTTAAAAGTCAGACCGCATTCTATGCGGCTTTTTTATTTTCAGGGCTGTCTGAGCTTGTCCGCAAAAGATGCAGCCCATATAAAATATGCGGACAGAAAGGTTTGTGACATATAATGAATATTGCTGTTGCACAATCAGGAGGACCAACCTGCGCAATCAACGCCTCCCTTGCCGGCGTTTTCACTGAGGCTTCAAGAAGAGAGAAAATCGATAAAATCTACGGTTCAATTAACGGAATAGAAGGCATTATTAATGATAAGCTTGTAGAGCTTTCTACAATAATAAAAACTAATCAGGACCTTGAACTGCTGACACTTACTCCGTCTACTGTTTTAGGTTCATGCAGGTACAAGCTCCCTGAAGCAGTAGCTGATCCGGATATTTATAAAAAAATTACTGAGTGCTTTAAGAAAAATGATATTAATATTTTCTTTTATATCGGCGGAAATGATTCTATGGATACCGTTAATAAATTGTCAAAATATTTTAGCGAAAATAAAATTGATATACAAGTTATAGGCATTCCTAAAACAATAGATAATGACCTTATGTGTACTGATCATACTCCTGGTTTTGGTTCTGCCGCTAAATACGTGGCCGCCTCTGTTCAGGAAATTATTAGAGACAGCTCCGTTTATTGCGTAAAATCTGTTACAATCGTTGAAATTATGGGACGTGATGCAGGTTGGCTTGCCGCTTCTTCATGTGTTCTTAAGGCAAACGACGAAAATGCACCTCATCTGATATATCTTCCGGAAACACCATTCTCCATAGAGCGTTTTCTTGAAGATGTAAAACGTATGCTTGGTGAACATAAGGCGGTAGTTATAGCTGTTTCAGAAGGATTGAAGATGATTGACGGGGAATACGCTGCCGAAGAATTTCAGTCGGGCGCAAATGACAGTTTCGGTCATAAATATCTTTCCGGAATAGGTAAATGCCTTGAAAATATAGTTAGACAGGAAATCGGCTGCAAGGTACGCTCTATTGAACTTAACGTTATGCAGAGATGTGCTTCTCATATTGCTTCCAAAACAGACATTGATGAATCTTTCCGTATAGGAGAAGAATCCGTCAAGTATGCCCTTAAGGGAATCAGCGGAAAAATGATGGCATTTAGAAGAATCAGCGACAGACCTTATTTTTCCGATGTTGTTCCAGTTGATACTTCACAGGTAGCAAACCAAACTAAGCTTTTCCCTAAAGAGTGGATAAACAATCAAGGCAATAATGTGAATGCACAGGCGCTTGATTATTTTCTTCCTCTTATCCAGGGAGAGCTTAACGTATTAATGAAAAACGGTATGCCAGTTCATTTTAAAATTCCAAACTGGTTCTGAACATTTTCATAACAGGTCTTGACACCCGCAAAATTTTATGATATAATGAAAGCCATGAACTGGGTGTGGCGCAGATGGTAGCGCGCTACCTTGGGGTGGTAGAGGCCGTGGGTTCAAGTCCCGTCACTCAGACCATTGAAAATCCCCGTAAATACGCCGTTTGCAAGCTTTTGTGAACGGCGTTGTTTTTTGTCTATATTACGACTACGACACTAAGTACGACACTTGTACCAAAAAACTATAAAAATAAAAAGCCATGTAATTAAATAAACTACACGGCTTTTTCTTTTTGTGAAATTAATCACATGTGACGACTTTTACATTATATCACTTTTAGTAAATTATGTCAATACATTTCATAACATTTTATAACATTTTTTTACATTTTCTTTTCTATCTCGGTATGTAAACGCTTTGAGAAGTTGTCCCCCGCAATGCCGTTCTGTAAATATCCCCACTGCCCAAGAAGATAATTTACTGCTCGCAGCGTTCCGTCACCGAAACATCTGTTCTTATCCATTCCATATTTATGTAAGCCTAACTTCTTAGCAAGCAAGAGCAATTCCTTTAGATTTAGTACCGCTGAATTTGCGTCGCCTTTCTTGCTTCCTGTCTTGTCCATAACCGGAAGCTTATCAGGCTTCTCCTTTATGCCTAAGGTTTTTACTATTCCCTTTGCATAAGCTTCGGCAAGCTTCTTATAGTTTTTCTTGATAAAATCAGCATCCTTTTTATTATCAACAAAGCCGCCCTCTAAAAGTACTGCCGGAGCTTTTGTTTCTCTGATAATAGCAAAGTAATCTCTGTTATTACTGTCAAGCTTTGTTTTAATTCCTCGGCTTGAAATAATTTTTTTAACTTCTTCATTGACATTATTGGAAAGTGTTTTAGATGTACCGCCTACTATTGAGTGATATACTTCAAAACCTTGACCGCCTCCTGCATTGAAATGAATGTCAACCACCAAGTCAGGATCATATTTATTACACATAGCCGTTTTACTGTTCATATCAGTGTCTATGTCCTGAGTACGCGACAGTTTGTAATCTACACCATATTCGCTTAAAAACTCCGCAAGTGCAAAAGCTGTTTTTAGTGTGTATTCCTTTTCAATTATATAATCTTTTGCGCCTGGGTCTGAACCGCCGTGTCCTACTCCTATAAATACTTTTTTACTCATATTTTAAAACCTCTTTCTTTCATTTAAATTATTTTTGGGTACAAAAATGCGCCCTGTTTTTTACAGAACGCATAGACTTATATAAACTTCATATTGACATATACCGACAAATAATGTATAATTTTCCTTAAGGGCATACCATAACGGTAGGCGGTCAATCCTTGCTCCCGGGAGGGAGTGATTTACTATGAATAATTTTGTTACATGGAGTGAATTACTCCAGTTCGCGTCTGTCTTTATAGGCTTTGCAACACTTATGTACGCAATCTTTCATAATAAAAGGAAATAACCGCCCTCAGCGACCAAACTAAGGCGGTTATTTTTAACCTTACTTTTATCGGGAGCGACCGTCTATCGGTATGCTCCTTTTTTATTATTATACACTATTTACAAGATTATGTCAACTACATTCATGTTATTCTTTTAAATTCATAACTGCTGCCA
>Ga0209064_1000346_pt1 | contig 106411 bp, 85 predicted proteins | sample Inofromicrocosms_FD_187498 | JGI IMG/M metagenome (GOLD analysis project Ga0209064, IMG submission 187498) | Mouse cecum microbial communities from Vienna, Austria - Inoculum for glucosamine and mucus D2O microcosms (SPAdes) (version 2) | ecosystem: Host-associated > Mammals > Digestive system...
CGGGAACCGCATTCCCGAACCGATTCAGGGCGGGCATTAAGGTTGGGAGCACCCCATGCAGGTTGCCTGTATATCGGAAACGGAACCCGACAAAATATGTGTTGGATTTTTGGAAATTCGGCCGAAACAACGCCGTATGGAAATGAAAATAGGGCGCGGTGTCAGCCCCTTGTGTAGGTCTTGGGAACCTTGATCCAGAAGCCGTCCTGCGCCCTTGTCTGTTCTGTCCACAAAGGGACAGAACATAACAAGGACTGACAACATTTATACCTGAATCAAACATCCTCCGAGGAGGGTCCCAAGTTTACACAAGGTATAAAGAGTTGTTTACCCTTTACAGTTATGTCCGCCGGCCTACGCCGAATTAAAGATGCTCCGCTTCATAAATCCGCAATTTTTTCTTTTAAGTGGCTCCTGCCACCCCCGTCGGAAAACTTTGCAGACTATTTGCAGAATGATGAGCAAATATAGTCGTTTTTATGGTATTTCCAAAGCGCTTTCCCGGATTTTTCGCTAAATTTGTCCTTATGAAACGAAGCACCCGATTTTTGCCGCCGAAAAAACGACAAGACTTACAGCAATTGACCACTTTAATTCTTGAGCAGGTCAAGCAGGTCGAAATGATCGTGTTATTCGGCAGTTACGCGAAGAACAGCTATGTCGATTACGACCAGCGCGTAGAGTTCGGGACGCCTACCTATTATATGAGCGACTACGACATCGTAATCTTGACGCGTAAGCCGATCGGGGCCGCCGAATATTCTTTGTACGAGAAGATTAAAGACAAGTTCTTTGAAAATAAGAACCGCCCGTTTCATACGCATCCTCAGTTCATTAACTACGGAATCGAGGACTTCAACTACGCTCTTTCGAAAGCGCATTATTTCGAGACGGAAATCAAGCGCGACGGAGTGGTGCTGTTCGATTCGGGGACGTATAAGTTGGCAAGGCGGCGAAAGCTCGACTATACCGAAATCCGGGACAGGGCACAGAAGTATTTCGATGATAAATTTACCCTTGCGTTGGATTTATACGAAAATGTATTTTTCGATTATAAAAGAACCAAATATAAATTATCTTCTTTCCATCTTCACCAGTCCGCCGAAAATTTGTTGCGTGTAATCCCGATGGTTTTTACCCTCTACGGTCACAAGAGCCACAATTTGTCGGAGCTGATGAATGCGGCAAAAAAACACACGACGGAAATTTTCAGAGTCTTCCCGCGCGATACTCAAGAGGAACAACGCTTATTCGACCTGCTGCAACGCGCCTACATCGAGTCACGTTACAACCCCGATTTCGAAATTACCAAAGAAGATATCGACGCGCTGATCCCCAAGGTCGAGCAGTTGCGCAGTATCGTGGAACGGACTTGCCGCGAACGCATCGCCTACTACGACGCCCAAATCACTGAATAAAGGGAAATTTTTGCAAGACGCGGGAAGCTGAGGTGCCGCCGGGTGCGGACGGTCCGATATGCCGTATACAGAACCGGCGTCCGGCGCGTCCGGTCAGTCGGCCGATCCGTATGCGGTGCCGGCGTCCGGCGCGGGGGCGCTTCGCCCGGCGGGGCCCGATGCCGGTTCCGACGTTCCGACGTTCCGACGTATCCGGCCGTCAGTTGCGGTCGAACTCGAACCCGAGGTAGACGTCGCGGTAGCGTTCGAGCAGCGCGGCGGCTTTTTCGAGTGCCGGGACTTTCGAGCCGAAAGCCTCGATCGTCTCCACGAGTTTCGTCACGGGGAATACGAGCTGGAGGCCGCTGCCGCTGAGGTAGGCGTGCCCCGGTACGGAGAGTGTGCGGCCCGATTTGCGCTCGATGTCGAGCACGATTTCGTGCGTCGCGGCATCGAACGCATAGGTGCCCGCGAGGGTGCGCGACCCGGCTGTGGCCGTGAAGCGGCCGTCGCGCCCGAAAGCGAACGTGCAGGCCCCGGGGCGGATGCCGGCCAGTTCGTAGGCGCGCACCAGCTTCTCCTGCACCGAACCCTGGACCGCGGCGGCGCCCAGCTCGCTCGTCAGGTCGTCGCTCTCGAAGCGCACGCCCGGCCGGGCATACTCCCACGTGCCGACGATGGCGTACTGCGTGAGTTTGCCGTCCGCGGCTTTGTCGGCGGCGGCCGTGGCTACCTTTTTCAGGCTTTCGAGCCAGTCCTGGGCCCTGACGGCCGGTGCGGCCGCCAGCAGCAGGAGCAGGGCGAGAAGGTGTTTCTTCATCGGCGTTCGTTTTTTCGGTTTCTGGATCCGGCCTGCGCGGCAGCCGGCTGCGGCCGGTCCGCGGAGTCGTCGAGCCGGTCGATTTCGTCGAGCCAGGCCGTGGCCCACGCGTCGGAGGGCATGCGCCAGTCGCCGCGCGGCGAGAGCGACACCGAGCCCACCTTCGGACCGTCGGGCATGGCCGAGCGCTTGAACTGCTGCGCGAAGAAGCGGCGGAAGAACACGCGCATCCAGCCGAGGATTGTCGTGCGGTCGTAGCGGCCGCGGAACGCCTCCCCGGCGATGCGGAGGATCTTCGCGGGGCCGAAGCCCGAGCGCAGGAAGTGGTAGAGGAAGAAGTCGTGCAGCTCGTAGGGTCCGACCAGCTCCTCGGTCTTCTGCGCGATCTCCCCCGCGGTCTGCGCGGGCAGCAGCTCGGGACTCACGGGCGTGTCGCATATGTCGTGAAGGATGGCGCCCGTGCGGCCGCCGATGCGGTCGGCCTCGTAGCGCACCAGGTGCAGCACGAGGGTCTTGGGCACCGAGGCGTTCAGGCCGTACATCGACATCTGGTCGCCGTTGTAGGTGGCCCAGCCCAGCGCCAGCTCGCTCAGGTCGCCCGTGCCGATCACCAGAGCCCCCTCCATGTTGGCCGTGTCCATCAGAATCTGGGTCCGCTCGCGGGCCTGGGCGTTCTCGTAGGCCGCCGAGCGGTCCGCGGGGTCAAGCCCGATGTCGGCGAAGTGCTGTTCGCACGCCTTGCCGATGGGTATTTCGCGTGCCGTGACGCCCAGTTCGCGCATCAGCTCCACGGCGTTGCCGTGCGTGCGCGTGCTGGTGCCGAAGCCCGGCATGGTGATGCCGACGATGCCCCGGCGGTCGAGGCCGAGGCGGTCGAACGTGCGCACGGTTGCGAGCAGCGCCAGCGTCGAGTCCAGACCGCCCGAAATGCCGATCACCGCCTTGCGGCATGCGGTGTGTTCGAGGCGGCGGGCCAGGCCGCAGCACTGGATGGCGAGGATCTCCTCGCACCGCTCGCTGCGGTGCGCGTCGTCCGGCACGAAAGGCAGCGCGGCGAGCGGACGTTCGAGCGTCGCCGGACGCAGGCTCTCGGGGATCTCCAGCTCGATGACCGTGGTGTCGGGCGCGTCGTCCGCGGGGCCGTAGGTGGTGGTGCGGCGGCGTGCGGCGGCGAGGAGTTCGAGGTCCACGTCGGCCGTCACGAGCTGTTCTTCGGCGGAGAAGCGCTCCGCCTCGCGCAGGATCGTGCCGTTCTCGGCCACGAAGGCCTTGCCCGCGAACACCAGGTCGGTGGACGACTCGCCCGCGCCGGCCGAGCAGTAGACGTAGGCCGCCATCGTGCGGGCCGACTGCTGCGCCACCAGGCTGCGCACGTAGGCGTGCTTCCCGGCCGCCTCGGGCGATGCCGAGAGGTTGAACACCACGCGTGCGCCCGCCGGCGCCAGGTGCGACGAGGGGGGCGCGGCGACCCACAGGTCCTCGCAGAGCTCGATGGCGAACTCCGCGCCGTTCACGTCGAAGGTGAGGTCGCGGCCGAAGTCGGTCTCGCAGCCGCAGAGCCGCGCCGTGTCCGACGCCACGGCGGCGCCCGACGCGAACCAGCGGGCTTCGTAGAACTCGCCGTAGTTGGGGATGTGCGTCTTCGGCACCAGTCCCATGATGCGGCCCTGCGCCAGCACCGCGGCGCAGTTGTAGACCGCGTCGCCGTGGCGCACGGGCAGGCCCGCGATGACCGTCAGCGGCAGCTTGCGCGTCCCCCGCAGCAGCTGCTCCAGGGCCTCCTCGGCGGCGTCGAGCAGCGTGGGTTGCAGAAAGAGGTCGCCGCACGTGTAGCCCGTGAGCGACAGTTCGGGGAAAACGACGATTTCGACGCCCCGCTGTGCGGCCTGCTGCGCGAGGGCGATGTGCCGCTCGGCGTTGCGTCGGCAGTCCGCCACGTAAACATGAGGTATGGCAGCCGCCACCCTCAGAAAACCGTATTGATCCATCGGTGAAAGTCTTGTTTCGATCGGCCGGCGTTCCGTTTCCGGACCCGTGTCGGCGGGAGGGTGCGCTATCCGCACTCCCGGTGCATGTCGCCGACATGCACCGGGAAGCGGGTATCGCGGATTATTTCGCCCAGAGCTGTGCCAGGTTGATTACCACGTGCATCGCCTTGTGCATGGAGGTGAGCGACGCGTACTCGAACTTGCCGTGGAAGTTCATGCCGCCCGTGAAGAGGTTGGGGCAGGGCAGACCCATGAACGAGAGACGTGCGCCGTCCGTGCCGCCGCGAATGGGGCGCACGACGGGCACCACGTCGGCCATGCGCATGGCTTCGAGCGCCTTGTCGATCACCTGCGGATGGGGCTCGACCATCTTGCGCATGTTGAAGTACTGGTCCTTGACGGTCAGCTTCACGGTGCCCTCGCCGTACTTGCGGTTCATCAGCTCGGCGCAGTCGCACAGGAAGCGCTTCTTCTGCTCGAACTTCCCGGCGTCGTGGTCGCGGACGATGTAGCTCACCGAGCACTTCTCGACCGTGCCGTTGAAGCCCACGCAGTGGTAGAAACCCTCGTAGCCGTCGGTGTGCTCGGGGCGCTCCCAGGCCGGAAGCAGGGCGCCGAGCTCGGCCGCCACCTCGATGGCGTTGATCATCTTGTCCTTTGCATAGCCCGGGTGCACGTTGCGGCCCTGAATCTCGATCTTGGCGCCTGCGGCGTTGAAGTTCTCGTACTCCAGTTCGCCCTCGAAGCCGCCGTCCACCGTGTAGGCGAAGTCGGCGCCGAACGCCTTCACGTCGAAATGATCCACGCCGCGGCCCACCTCCTCGTCGGGCGTGAAGCCGATGCGGATCTTGCCGTGCTTGATCTCGGGGTGCGCCATCAGGTACTCCGCGGCCGTCATGATCTCGGCTACGCCGGCCTTGTCGTCGGCGCCGAGCAGCGTCGTGCCGTCGGTGTGGATGAGCGTGTGGCCCACGAATTCGCGCAGCTCGGGGAAGTCGGCCACGCGCATGGTGATCTGCCCGTTGAGCGGAATGTCGCTGCCGTCGTACTGCTCGATGATGCGCGGCTTGACGTTCGCGCCGCTCATGTCGGGCGCCGTGTCCACGTGGGCGATGAAGCCCACGACGGGGGCGTTCTCGCAGCCCTCCGACGCGGGGATCGTGCCCATCGTGTAGCCGTGGGCGTCGGTCACGACCTCCGTGAGGCCCAGCGCGCGCATTTCGTCGGCCAGGTGGCGCAGCAGCACCAGCTGCTTGTCGGTCGAGGGGTAGGTTTCGCTCGCCTCCGAACTTTGGGTGTCGAAGGAGACGTATTGCAGGAATCGGTCTTTGAGTTCCATGGTATGCGTTGTGTTTATGGTTGGTTTATTCCTCTTTTTTCGCTTTGAGCGAGTGCCATGCGAAGTAGCAGATCAGCAGGGCGTACATCGCCAGGCCGGTCCATTCGGCACCCTTCGACGCGGCCCATTCGGTCAGCTTCCACTCGGCGCCCGCGAACTTCAGCACGGCGCTGACCACGCCCATCAGGGCGCCGCCGGCGATGAATCCCGAGGCGATGAGCGTGCCGCGGTCCATGCGGGCCTTATTCAGGCCCTCGTCCTTCGAGCGGCTCGACACGAACCACGCCACCAGACCGCCCACCACGAGGGGCGCGTTGAGCGACATGGGGATGAACATGCCCAGCGCGAAAGCCAGCGCCGGCACGCCGATGGCCGTGAGGATCAGCGCGAGCGCCGCACCGCAGAAGTAGAGCATCCAGGGGGTCTGTCCGCCGGTCATGAGGGGCTGGATCACGGCGGCCATGGCGTTGGCCTGCGGCGCCACGAGGGCGCCGTCGCCCACGAAACCGTAGGTCTTGTTGAGAATCATCATCACGCCCGCCACGGTCGCCGCCGACACGAACGTGCCGAGGAACTTCCAGCTCTCCTGCTTGCGGGGCGTGGTGCCGATCCAGTAGCCGATCTTCAGGTCGGTGACCAGGCCGCCGGCCGTCGAGAGGGCCGTGCAGACCACGCCGCCGATGATCAGTGCGGCCGTCATGCCGCTCTTGCCGCTCAGTCCCACGCTCACCAGTACCAGCGACGAGAGGATCAGCGTCATGAGCGTCATGCCCGACACGGGGTTCGAACCCACGATGGCGATGGCGTTGGCGGCTACCGTGGTGAAGAGGAAGGCGATGACGAAGACGATCAGAATGGCCGTGACGGATTGCAGCAGGTTGCCGCCCAGCACGCCGAAGTGGAAGAATACGAAGGTGGCGATCAGCGCCGCGACGAGCACCGAGAGCACCCGTTTCATCGTCAGGTCGCGCTGCGTGCGCTCCTGCGTCTCTGCGGCCTTGCGGCCCCCCCCCAGCTCCTTCACGGCGAGACCCACGGCCTGGCGGATGATGCCCGCCTGGCGCACGATGCCGATCAGGCCCGCCATGGCGATGCCGCCGATGCCGAGCGGTTTGCCGATGTACTGGAAGAGATTCTCGGCCGTGAGCAGCGTGTCGGGCTGCGCGAGGATCTCCTCGCGCGTGACGCCCAGCAGGGCGGCCAGCGCCGCGGGGTCGATGCTGCCGGCGAGCGAGCCCACGAGCGGCACGATGATGAACCACACCAGGCACGAGCCCGCGGTGATGATGAGGGCGTATTTGAGTCCGATGATGTAGCCCAGACCGAGCAGCGCCGCCGAGGTGTTGAGGCCGAAGACGACCTTGAACTTGTCGGCCGCCGCGGCGCCCCAGGCGCACAGACGGGTCGATACCGACTCGGTCCAGAGGCCGAACGTGCCGACCACGAAGTCGTAGAGGCCGCCCGCGAGGCCCGCCACGGCCAGCAGCTTGGCCTGGTTGCCGCCCTTTTCGCCCGAGACGAGCACCTCGGTGGTGGCCGTAGCCTCGGGGAAGGGATACTTGCCGTGCATCTCCTTGACGAAGTATTTGCGGAACGGGATCAGCAGCACGATGCCCAGCACGCCGCCGAAGAGCGACGAGAGGAACACCTGGTAGAACTGCGCGTCGAGCCCGAGGATGTAGAGCGCCGGGAGGGTGAAGATGGCGCCCGCCACGATCACGCCCGACGAGGCGCCGATCGACTGTATGATGACGTTTTGCCCCAGCATGTTGCGGCGGCCCGTCATGTTGCCCGCGCCCACGGCGATGATGGCGATCGGAATGGCCGCCTCGAACACCTGGCCCACCTTGAGGCCGAGGAATGCGGCGGCGGCCGAGAAGACGACGGCCATCACGAGGCCCATCGTCACCGAATAGGGGGTCACCTCCCGCGGGGTCGATGCCGCCGGCATGATGGGGGTGTACTCTTCACCGGGCGCGAGTTCCCGGTAGGCGTTTTCCGGCAGTGAAGCCGGTCGGGTTTCCTGTTTCATCTATTGTAATCTGAAGTTTGTGCTTGGGTTCGGGTCTCCTGCCGTGCTCCGGGTTTCGTGCTCCGGGTTCCGGGTTCCGTGCTCCGGGTTCCGTGCTCCGGGTTCCGTGCTCCGGGTTCCGTGCTCCGGGTTTCGGGGTCCGCCGGGCGGGATGTTCCGCCGCTCCGGCCGTCGGACGCTCCGTTGCGGCGGATGCCTTTCGGGCGGCGTGGAGGCGGATACGCCTCCGCGGCTGCGGTTTTGCGGTCAGCGGTTGTCGCCGCTGCCTCCGAGCAGGTGGCGCTCCTTGCGCGAGCGGAGTTTTTCGACGTTCATGCGGGCGATGCTTTCGAGCGGATAGCCCAGGTCGTGCGCCAGCGTGGCGCAGTACCACAGCACGTCGCCGAGCTCCTTGGCGATCTCCGTCCTGCGCTCCTCGGTGAACTGCTGCGCGTTGTCGCGGATCACCTTCTTCACCTTGTCGGCCACTTCGCCGGCTTCGCCCGTCAGTCCGAGCGTGGGGTATACGATGCGCTGTTCGGCGGGGTAGATGGCCGTTTCGAGTGCATGCTGCTGGTATTCGTCGAGTGTCATGGGTCTCTTTTTTGATTGTACAACCGACAAATTTAACGAAAAAAAACGAAATGCCAAGATTTCGGCTTCCGCATCGGGTTTCGCGCGCGCCCGGACGCACTTCGCGCATCCATCCGCTCCGCTGTTCGGCGGAGGGCTGCCGCCTGCTTTCGCTCCGTCCGTCTGTCTTCGGTCTGTTGTCTGTCTTCGGTGCGGTGCCTGCGGCGGTCGGGTTGCGGTGCGTTCGGGGGCGCTATTGTGTGTCGCGGGCCGGGTGACTGCGGGGACGGAGGCTCCGGGCCGCTTGGCGTGCTGCGGTCGGGCGTGCGGCATGGCGCGGGGTTTCGGCAGCGGTGCGACCGGACGTGAAAACGGGCGCCGGAATGTTCCGGCGCCCGTCGGTCGTCTGTTCCGGTGCCACTCAGAGCATGCCCAGGAGCTGGTCGAGGCGCATGCCGTGCGACCCCTTGACCAGCACGAAGGCGTCGCTCAGCGGACGTGCCGCGAGGTCGGCTTCCAGCGCCTCGCGCGAGGGGTAGCAGCGGATGCGCTCCGCGGCCGCGCCGGCATCCGGAGCGCGGCGCACGCTGTCGGCGGCCGCGGCGAATGCCGCCCCCACGAGCAGAAGCTGCGTGGCGGGTTCGTCGAGCGCCAGGCGCAGGATCGCTTCGTGCTCGGCCTGCGCCCAGTCGCCCAGTTCGAGCATGTCGCCCAGGATCAGCGCTTTCTGTGTGCGCGTGCCTGCGGACTCGGTGCGGAAGTGCCCGATGGCGGCCCGCATGCTCGACGGATTGGCGTTGTAGCAGTCGGCGAGCACGGTGTTGCGCGGCGTCTCGATCCGCTGCGAGCGGTGGTTGTCGGGCACGTATCCCGCCACGGCGTGGCGTATGCGCTCCTCGTCGATGTCGAAGTAGCGGCCCACGGCTACGGCGGCGGCGATGTTGAAGCGGTTGTATTCGCCTTCGAGCCGGTGCTGCATGCCCTCGGCGAGGGCCGCGGGGTAGTACTCCGCGGCCAGCGGGTCGCGCTCGGCGGCCATCGGGGTCAGCACGTCGTCGTCGCGGCAGACGAAGGCGCGGCCGCCGTTCGCGGCCAGGAAGTCGTACAGCTCGCCCTTGCCGCGGCGTACGCCCTCCGGACCGCCGAAGCCGTCGAGGTGCGCACGGCCGATGTTGGTAATCAGGCCGTAGTTGGGCTCGGCGATCGAGCAGAGCAGGGCGATTTCGCCGCAGGCGCTGGCACCCATCTCCACTACGCCGAACTCCGTGTCGCGCGTCATGGCGAGCAGCGTGAGGGGCACGCCGATGTGGTTGTTGAGGTTGCCCTGTGTGGCGCTCGTGCGGAACCGCTCGGACAGCACGCGGTGCACGAGTTCCTTGGTCGTGGTCTTGCCGTTGCTGCCCGTGAGGGCGAGGATCGGGATGCCCAGGGCCCGGCGGTGTTCGCGGGCCAGCTGCTGGAGGGCGGCCAGCGTGTCGGGCACGAGCAGCGTGCCCGGAACCTCGGCCGCCACGTGCGGGTCGTCCACCACGGCGGCCGCGGCGCCGGCGGCGAGGGCCGCGGCGGCGAAGACGTTGCCGTCGAAGGTCGCGCCACGCAGCGCGAAGAAGATCGCGCCCGGCACGATGTGCCGTGAGTCGGTCACGACCCGCGGATGGGCCGTGAACAGGTCGTATAGATTCGATGTCGTTTCCATGTCTCTGCGTTTGATGCCGGAGTCCGTGTCCCGCCCGGTCCCGAGGCGCGTCAGGCCGCCGCCGGGTTGCTTTGCGGCATACCGCGACGATCCGCGGCGGCAGCGGCTGCTTCGGCCGCGAGTCCTGCGGGGGCTCCGCGCTCGGGTCAGATGAACCGGTCGCCGGTGTGGTATTTCACTTCGTCGATGTACTTCTTGATGTTCTGCTCCTCGGTGCGGGGGCAGATCATCAGCACGTCCTCCGTATCGACGACGATGTACTCCTTCAGGCCGCTGATGACGGCCACCTTGCCCTCGGGCATCGAGATGATGCTGCTCCGCGTGTCGTAGAGGTAGCACCCTTCGGCCGGTGCGGCGTTGGCGTAGCGGTCCTTGCGGGCGTGCTGGTAGACCGAGCCCCAGGTGCCCACGTCGCTCCAGCCGAAGTCGCCGCAGCGGACGTATACGTTGTCGGCCTTCTCCATGATGCCGTAGTCGATCGAGATGGCGCGGCACTCGGCGAAGGCCATCTCCACGATGTTCCGCTCGGCGTCGGTGCCGAGGGCGCGCATCACGCCGCCGAAGAGCATGTCGTGCTCGGGCAGGTAGCGGCGGAACGCCTCCACGATGGCGCGCACGGTCCACACGAAGATGCCCGAGTTCCAGAAGAACTCGCCGCACTGGAGGAAGGTCTGGGCCAGTTCGAGGTTGGGCTTCTCGGTGAAGCACTTCACCTTGCTGATGGGGCGGTCGTCCGAAACCTGGATGTAGCCGTAGCCCGTCTCGGGGCGCGTGGGACGTATGCCCACGGTCATCAGCGCGTCGTGCTCGCGCGCGAAGTCGAGGCACTCGCCGATCACGCCGCGGAACGCCTCCTCGTCGAGGATGAAGTGGTCGGCGGGCGTGACGATCATTTCGGCCTCGGGGTCGCTTTTCAGCAGCGTGTAGGCCGCATAGGCGATGCAGGGGGCCGTGTTGCGGCCGATCGGCTCGCAGAGCACCTGTTCGGGCCGCAGCTCGGGCAGGTGTTCGAGCACCAGGTCGCGGTAGCGTCGGTTGGTGACCACCAGGAAGTGCTCCGCCGGGACGATTTTCGCGAACCGCTCGTAGGTGTGGCGGATGAACGATTTGCCCGTACCGAGGATGTCGAGGAACTGCTTGGGCCGCGACTGGCGGCTCCGGGGCCAGAAGCGGGCGCCGATGCCGCCCGCCATGATGACGCAATATTTTTTGTTTTCCATAGTTGGTATGAGTGTTCGGTCGTCGTTGAATTAGACAAAGATAAAAATAATTCGTAACTTTGCCGCCGGTTCGGACGATAATTTTTCGAGAATGAAGATCAAACTGATTACGATACCCAATCTGCTGACGCTGGCCAACCTCTTTTTCGGTGCGTTGGCCGTGGTGGCGGCGCTCGTGTGGGGCGACCTGAGGGCCGCGCTGCTCTTCGTGGCGGCATCGGCCGTGTGCGACTTTCTGGACGGCTTCGCCGCGCGCCTGCTCCGCCAGACGTCGCCCATCGGCGTGCAGCTCGACTCGTTGGCCGACGACATCTCGTTCGGACTGGCCCCCGCGGCGGTGCTCTTCGTCGCCTACGACGCTCTGCCTGCGGGGTGCGTCGCCCTCGGCGACGGCCTCCTGACCGCGGGGCGCTATGCGCTTTTCGTCGTGGCGGCCTGCTCGGCGCTGCGCCTGGCCAGGTTCAACATAGACACCACGCAGCAGGAGGAGTTCTGCGGCCTGCCCGTGCCGGCCAACGCGCTGTTCTGCGTCTCGCTGGGCGTGCTGGCCGCCGAGGGCGAGTGGGCGCTCTCGAAAGTCGCGCTGCTGGCCGTGGCGTGCGTCATGTCGTGGCTCCTGGTTTCGCCCGTGCGGATGTTCTCGCTCAAGTTCCACGGTTTCGGCTGGCGCGGCAACGAGCTGCGCTACCTCTACCTGCTGGCGGCGGCCCTGCTGCTGGCCGTGTGGCGCCTGCGGGCCCTGCCTGCGGTCGTGCTGCTCTACGTCGCCGTGTCGTGCGTGCGGTGGCTGATCCTGCGGGCACGCGGAGGGCGCGGTATTTCGGAATAATTTGCTACCTTTGTGCGGCTCGCGCGGCAGAAGCTGCGCGCAGCGGCGAACCATGATGCGTAAAACCTTGAAAAGACTCCTGATCGTCCTGCTCGCGATCGTATCGCCGGCCGTCCTGCCGCTCCGCGCCGGGGCGCAGAACCTCGACGCGCGCGCGCTCATGCGTGCCCGCCAGCAGGGCGAGAATACGGAGCTTTTCGGCTCCAATCCCTACGAGACGACGGAGGAGGACGGCAGCGAGGTGCCCGACACCACGCGCAAGGAGCGCCGGCCGCGCAAGCCGCTCGAATCCTATTTCTTCGACGACTCGCTGCGCGCGCGCCCCAACTTCGCGTGGACCATCGACCGCGACTTCAACCGCGTGCATCCCGCCACGATCGACACGATGCTCACCGACTTCCGCATCGACTATCCGTTCTACGTGAAGGGAGCGGGCGACGCGGCCATCGGCGGCCTGGGCCAGGGTTCGCTGCCGCTCAACTACTTCGACCGGCCCCGCTATGCCGATTTCGAGTTGGCGCAGCCCTACCACTCCTATATATACGATATGGAGAACGTGCCGTTCTACAACGTGAAGAAGCCCATGATCCGCTTCACCTACTTCGAATCGGGCCAGAAACGCTACCGCGAGGAGCAGTTCCGCGTGATGACAGCGCAGAACATCTCCCCCTCGACCGGCTTCAACGTGAACTACAAGTCGCGCGGCACGCGCGGCAAATACCCGCGTTCGCGCACCAAGAACCACAACTTCTCGGGTGCCGTGAACCACACCGGCAAGCGCTACTCGCTCCATGCGGGCTATATCAACAACCGCATCGAGGCGCAGGAGAACGGCGGCGTGGTGGGCGACTGGGCCATCGCCGACACCACGTTCGAGATGAATACGGGCGTGCCGATGCGCCTGGCCGATGCCGAGGCGCACAACAGCTACCGCAACAACGCCTTCTTCGTCGAGCAGTCGTACGGCATTCCGCTGCTGCCGGTGACCGAGCGCGACTTCTCGATCGCCGCGCTGCCCGCGGTCTTCGTGGGCCACTCTTTCGAATACAACGCCTGGAGCCGGGTTTATTCCGACAAGCGGGCGCCCTATACCGACGAGCGCGGCGGCCGCGACGAGCATGGCGACTTCGTGTCCGTCACACGCGACTACTACGACAACTGGTATCTCAACCCCACGCAGACCCGCGACTCGACCTACGAACGGGTGATCTCGAACCGGCTTTTCGTGCAGGTGCAGCCCTGGAACCGCGACGGCGTGGTCGGCACGATCGACGGCGGCGTGGGCCTCGACCTGCACACCTGGTCGCAGTTCGCGCCGGGCGACTACGTGTCGGGCCGCTACGCGAAGACGCGGAAGAGTTCCTGGTTCGCCTACGGCGCGATCGACGGCAAGATCCGCCGCTACGTCGATTGGGGCGCCGACGTGAAGTTCTACCCCTCGGGCTACCGCGGCGGCGACCTGTCGTTCGGCGCCCGCCTGGCCCTCACGGGCTACATCCGCCGCCATCCGCTGATCCTTGAAGGACGTTTCTCGATGGACCGCCGCTCGCCGACCTACTGGCAGGAGCACTATGTTTCGAACCACTTCATGTGGGATGCGCCCCTCGACAAGGAGAACGAAACGCGCCTCGAAGTGCGTTTCTCGATTCCCGACTTCGCGTTCGAAGCGGGGGCCTGGCAGGGTGTGGTGAACGACAAGATCTACTACGGCGCCGATGCCCGCGTGGCGCAGAAGAGCGGAAGCGTGAGCCTGACGAGCGTCTATGTCCGCAAGGATTTCCGCGTCGGGGGCTTCCACTTCGATCACCGCGTGCTCCTTCAGTGGAGCACCGACCAGGCTGCGGCGCCCGTGCCGCTGCTGAGCGCCTACCTGAGCTACTACTACGAATTCTGGGTCAAGCGCGACGTGCTGCGGCTCCAGGCGGGATTCGACGGCCGCTACAATACGGAGTACTATGCACCCGGCTACAATCCGGCGCTGGCGCAGTTCTACAACCAGCGCGAAGTCAAGGTGGGAAACTACCCCTACGTGGATGCGTACGTCACGGCGAAGTGGAAACGCATGCGCATCTTCCTCAAGTATCAGCACCTGAACAAGGGGCTCTTCGGCAACGGACGCTACTTCTCGGTGGCGCACTATCCGCTGATGCCGGGCATGTTCAAAATGGGCATCTCGTGGGGATTCTACGACTGATCCGCACCGTGCGCCGCGACCTCGGAGCCGGGTGCGGCCGAGACTGATTCGACGCTTATGTTCCGAAAAAACCTGTGGGCTTTCGCCGTGCTCCTGCTGCTGCCGGCCTTCTGCGGTTCCGGCGGCCGGAGGGCCGCCTCGGAAACGCCATTCGGCATGCTCGCCGCCTCCGACGACCATTCGCTGCTGCCCGAGGGCTGCTATCTCCTTTCGGCCTACGACAACATCATCCGCAGCGTGAGCGAACGCGAGGGCAACGACTGGCGCCTCGTGAGCGCCATCGCCTATCACGAGTCGCGCTTCACGGCCGACCGCGTTTCGGCGCGCGGCGCGCAGGGACTGATGCAGGTCCGTCCCGTCGTGGCGCGCGAATTCGGCGTGCCGGCCGAGCTGCTCTCCGATCCGGCGATCAACGTGCGACTGGCCAACCTGCTGCTCAACCGCATCGGACGCATGCTGGAGCTTCCGGCCGATATGCCGGAGCGCGAGCGGCTCGGCTTCGTGCTCGCGGGGTACAACAGCGGTCCGGGGCATGTGGCCGACGCACGGCGTCTGGCCGCGGCCTACGGCGAGGACCCCGACCGCTGGGAGGTCGTCGCGCGCTATCTGGGGCTCAAGTCCGATCCGGAATACTACCGCAACGAGGTCGTGAGGCACGGACGCTTCGTCGGCGGCCGCCAGACGGCCGACTATGTAGGTGCCGTCCTGGCGCGCTACGACCGCTATTGCGGCCTCGCGGAGCGGTGAGCTTTTCCTTTTGAACGTGTTTCTTTCCGGCGGGGCGTTTCGGTTGCGGCCGAATCGGCTTCGGGACGCAAGCCTTGCGGATGCATCGACGGGTGCGGCATTCCCGGAGCCGCAGGAGATCGGCGGACGGACGGAAAAATCACAGGCGGCTCCCGAAAAAGAGCCGCCTGTGCGTTATGCTGCGGGCGCGGATCAGTAGACCCACGAGAAGTCATCGACGTAGAGCACGTTGCTCTTGCATCCGACCATGAAGTCGCCGTAGGCGCTCGTGGCGCACGACAGTACGATCGAGTAGCGCCCCGACGGCTTGGTCTCGGCGTCGTAGTAGAAGAGCGGAATGACGGTGTCGATCATCTGGCCGCCCTCCGACGATGCGCCGATGCTCAGCGAGCCGTAGGCGATCACGGCGCCCTCGTCCGTCGTGCGGCTCTGCTCCGGGTCCCAGGTGCCGGTGGGCGCCGCGGTGCCCGAGGTCACCTTGTGGCGGCCGTTCCAGTCCACGATGGCCACGAAGATGCGGGCCACGTCTTGCTGTCCCGCGCCGATGGGTGCGCCGTCGTGCATGTCCACGTCCACGATGCCGATCTTTTCGGCGTAATATTTCAGGTGGAGCGCCGTGGGTCGCGCCGTCCAGTCGTAGGGCTGGCCGAATTCGACCACGCCTTTCGTGAGTCCGTCCTTGTAGAAGATGCCCGAGAGCAGGTTGCCCGCGGCCAGCACGCCCGCGGCCGAGGTCGCGGCCATTTTGGCGCAGTGCGCCCCCTCCATTCCGGGGAAGGTGCTCCACTGGCAGAGTCCGCCGGCGAAGGTGTTGTTGCCGCTGGCCCAGAAGGCGGCGTCGGCATTCTGCTGCGTGAAGCAGGACATGCCGGCCTCCTCCATGCCGCCCTGGGGGATGGGGTCGCCCGCGGGCGTTTCGAAGGTGCCTTCGTCGGTGACCGTGCCGTCCACCGTGAGGCGGTATTCGTAGGTGCGGCCGGCGAAGAGACCCGTCGTCGGGTCGATCGTGTGCACCGTGAGGCCTGCGGCGTTGGTCTGCTCGCTCCAGCGGGGTGCGATGCGTGCCGAGCAGGTGCCGTCCTCCGCGAGCGTCACGTCGGCCGCCCGCCACTCCTCGGTGCCGCTGCGGCGATACTCCAGGGCTACGGTTTCGGCTCCGGGCTGCGACGCGATGCTCAGCGTGCCCGTGTTGCGCCACAGGTCGGCCGCCGAGAGCGCCACCACCAGCTCGGTCTGCCGCACGTAGAGCGCCCAGCGCTCCTCGAAGTCGTGGTACGTGACGTAGACGTAACGCACCGACGAGAAGTCGGTCAGCTCCTCGGGAGCGGGATTCAGCGTCGTGATGCCTTCCGGTCCCAGCTTCAGATCGGTGATCCGCACCGCGCGCAGGTCGGCGTCCATGCCCACGTGGGCCGTGGCCGTGCGCCGCTCGGAGTCTATTTCCGCGGCGCCGATCTGGCCTTCGACCGCGAAGCGGCGTTCGATCCGCTGCTCGGCGCGAAGCTCCCATTCGTAATCCTGGTAGAGCGAGAGGGTGATGAACTGCGGCGTGCGCAGGTCGAATTCGCCGGTGAGCGGCGCCGAGGCCCGGGCCTCGGCGGTGATCCGCATGTCGGTGATGCGCACGCGGCTGATGTCGGTGGTCTCGTCGAGCCGCAGCACGACCGTGCGGGTCTTCGCGTCGATCTCCGCCGTGAACCCTTCGCCTTCGCAGCTCAGTACGGCCAGCTCCACCACGGGATAGGGCAGGTTGTTCTCGATGCACGAGCCGCACCATGCGGCCAGTGCCCCGAGCAGCAGCGGAATCAGAAACGACCGTTTCATCGGCTTGCGGCGATCAGTAAACCCACGAGAAATCATCGACATAGATCACGTTGCTCTTGCATCCGACCATGAAGTCGCCGTAGGCGCTCGTGGCGCACGAGATGACCAGCGTGTAGGCACCCGCGGGACGCGTCGTGCGGTCGTAGTATTCGAGCGGCAGTTCGAGGTCGATCATGCGGTCGCCCGTCGAGGCGGCGTCGAGGAAGATCGAACCGTAGGCGATCACCTTGCCCTCCTGTGCGGCATCGGGGCCGTTGAGCGGTTCCCACGTACCGGTGGGCGCCGCGGTGCCCGAGGTCACCTTGTGGCGGCTGTTCCAGTCCACGATGGCCACGAAGATGCGGGCCACGTCCTGCTGTCCTGCGCCGATGGGTGCGCCTTCATGCATGTTCACGTCCACGATGCCGATCTTCTCGGCGTAATATTTCAGGTGGAGCGCCGTGGGTCGTGCCGTCCAGTCGTAGGGCTGGCCGAATTCGACCACGCCTTTCGTGAGTCCGTCCTTGTAGAAGATGCCTGAGAGCAGGTTGCCCGCGGCCAGCACGCCCGCGGCCGAGGTCGCGGCCATTTTGGCGCAGTGCGCGCCCTGCGCTCCGAGGAACGTGCTCTGCGTACAGAGCTTCGATGCGAACGAGTTGTTGCCGCTGGCCCAGAACGGCGCCGAGCTGTTCTGCTGCGTGAAGCAGGTCATGTTGCCGTCCTCCATGTCGCCGTTGGTGATGGTCTGCGTGCCGCCGGTGGCGAAGGTGCGCGTGCGCTCCGTGCCGTCGATCGTGACCTTGTATTCGTAGGTGCGGCCGGCGAAGACGCCCGCGGCCGGATCGGGACGGTAGGTCGCATGCTGCGTGTTGGTGCCGTTCGTCCATTCGGGCGTCGCGGTGGCCTCCCACGTGAAGTCGTCGCCCGCGCGGCCTTCGAGCTGCTTCCATGCGCCCTCGGCCGTGCGGTAGGCGAAGTTCACCGCCGTGACGTCGGGGTCGGTGACCACGGCGCGGAACGTGGCGGTGTTCGCCCACAGGTCGAAATCCTGCGCCGCCACGGGCAGCAGGCCCGGCACGGCGATCGTCGCCATGCCCGTGCCTTCGCCGTTGTCGGTGTCGGTCAGGAAGAACGACAGGTCGTGCAGTCCGGCTTCGCTGTCCGCGAAGAAGGCGGGTTTGATCGTCACGATGCCGTTGTTGGCGTCCGTGGCCGCATACTCCACGCCTGCGGGCAGCGTGGGCGTGAAATCCGTGTCGAACAGGTCGTACGACGTGCCGTTCACGGTCATCGACACGGTGGCCAGCTCCTTGACCGAGGTGACCTTGAACCGTATGTCCGTGTCGCGCAGTCCGACCGTTTCGCTGAGCTGGAAGCCGTCGCCCGCGATGGTAGGCTGGGGGCTGAAGATGATGTTGTCGTAGCGTTCGTTGGGCAGCTCCTCGACCAGCACCGTGAGCGAGAGTGCGCCGTCGGGGGTCTTCGAGAAGCGGAACTTCATGCGGTAGGTCGTCGCCGGCTGCACGTTCTCGATCACGCCCTGCAACTTGCCGATGCCCGTGACGGAACTTTCGCCGTAGAACGCCCAGCTGAGGTTGGTAACCCCCTCGGGCAGGAGGAAGTAGCCCGTGTCGGGTTCGGCCTGCGGATCGAAGCGCAGGGTCGGCACCTCGGAGATGTCTTCGAGCGAGAAACTCTGGCTGGCGCTCACGTAGGCGTAGGCGTATTTGTCGAAGCGGGCGGTGACCGTCTCGTCGAACGACACCTCGGCGCCGATGTTGATCGGCCGGCAGATCACCTCCTCGGTCACCTCCTCGTTGGCCCGGATCGTGAATGCCTTCTCGCCGCGGTAACTCTTGTTCGTGCGGGTGGCCGTGCTGCCGTCGCCCGCCTCTACCGTGATGCGGTAGTCGCCGGCCACCAGGTAGAGGTAACGGGGCATGGCGTCGAGCGAGGTGTAGCGGCGGATCAGCGCGCCGTCGGCCTTGTAGATGCGGATGAGGATCCGCTCCGTAGGGTTGTATTCGGTGCGGGTGCCTCCGGACTGCGTTTCGATGCGGAAGCTCACGGCGCCGTCGCCTGCGGCGGTTTCGTCCGCATCCTTCGTGCAGGCGCCGGCCGTCAGAAGCAGGCAGCCCAGGATGAGTCGTGCGATTATCTTTTTCATCTCTCTTTTCCGTTTTATTGTGCTACGTCGAACATCAGCGAAGCCTCCTTCGTGCCCGATGCGTCGGTCACTTCGAGCCGGAAGTCGCAGTTGCCCTTGCCCGGCAGCACGCACATGGCGGGAATGAACTCCGTGATGTCGAACGTCATGTCCGTCGCTCCCTCGATGCTGCCGCCGTCCTTGGGCAGGAAGCCCAGCTCGCGCAGACGGTTCTCCATCGCCTCCGACTCGGGATGGATGAGGTCCATTTCCGGTGCGAGGTCGAGGCCTTTCAGCTCGTTGTCGGGCAGCACCTCGCCGCCCAGGATGTACACCTTGAAGGCCGTGATTCCGGTGGCCGAGGTGATGTGCAGCGCGACTTTGGGCGTCGAGGCCACTGTGATTGTGTGGCGCGTGGTCAGGTCGAACCCGTCGAGTCCCACGATCTGGGGTCCGTCGGTCGATGCGGAGCGGATGACGTCGATGGTCAGCGTCGTGTAGGAGCGTCGGTTCTGACTGTCGGTCACCACGAATTTCGCCGTGTGCCTGCCTGCGAAGCCATAGAGTTCGTACATGCCCTCGTCGGTGAACTTCACGCTCAGGCGTTGCAGCGCGTCGATATTGACCACCAGGCGTCCGCCGGCGTCGTTGGCCGGCAGCAGCTGCACCACGCCGCCGGCGTATCCCGCGCTTTCGAGTGCGGCGAGGAAGTCGGGATTGTCCGAGCCGAAGACGCAGTGAGCATCGGCAATGGTCGTGCCGTCCTGCGGCGTGCCGATGATTTTCAGCGGGTGGTTGCTGCGCACGGGGGTGTAGTCGAAGTCGAAGCTGGCCGCCGTGATGCGGAACGGGTCGGTGATGCGGTGGTCGGTGCAGTCGAGCAGCAGCACGGGCGATCCGGGCATGGTGACCTCGTCGTCCACGTCGGGAATCTCCTCCTCGTACACCGCGTAGTCCTTCGACATGACGTCCACCACCAGGGGCGAGTCGTACACCCAGGTCTGCACCGTCACGATGAACTTCACGTTGCCCTGGTCGGCATGCTGGATCGAGATGTTGATCTTGCGCCACTGGCCCGCGCGCACGTTGCCGATCTGCTGCGTCATGGTGACGGGCTGGTAGACGGGCGTTTCGCCCTCGCCCTTCACGTTGTAGCGGCCCGTGAGCGTCACGGTCATCTGGTTCGAGGCCTGCGGCGCGCGGAAGTAGGCGGCGCGGGTTTCGTCGCGGCCGAAGACCATGCGGGCGTCGCCGAGCGCCACGGCGACCTGCAGGTCGTCCGTGCCGTCGTTCAGAAAGAGGCTCTTCAGGTCGGCCGAAAGCTCCACCGTGGCCTTGATGTTGGAGAGGCTGCACGTCAGGTCGTTCACCGTCGTCGTCTGCTTCTTGATGATGGAGCACTCGGTGGAGCCGGCGTAGCGGGGCGTCTCCCATGCCGCGTCGGGTATCTCCTCGGGCGACTGCGCCGCGATCGTATAGCGGCCCGGGGCCAGCGACAGGGGTTCGGTCATCGCCTTGATGTCGGCGTAGCTGCCCGACCAGGCGACCTCCTGCGTCGCCGTCGTGGAGTTGATCTGCACCAGGTAGGCGCCGTCGGCCTCCGTGGCGGCGCGTGTGGCCGCCTGAGCCGCGAGGTCGCCGTTTTCGAGCGTCTCCACGTCGGTGGTGATGCCGACGTTCATGCCGGCGAGTACGAGGAATCCCTTTTCGTCGGTCGGCACGGGAACGGGTTCGAACTCCATTTTGTCTTTGCCGCAGCCGGCTGCGAGCACCGTTGCTGCGAGCACCGCCGCCAGGCGGATGTTATGTCGGATATTCATGGTCGTAAGCGTTTATACTTCGGGATTGAGTTCGATGATCTTTTCCTCCGTTTCGGTGAAGGTCTCGTCGAAACGGATCACCGGACGTCCGCTGCCGGCCTCGGAGGCCGTGAGCGTCACGGTATGCAGGGTGCAGGGCGCGGTGGTGCCGATCTCCGTTTCGGCGAATTCGACCTCGGTGCCCGTCTGGGCCTTCTCGGCGCGGCCCGAAAGGTATAGCCGCGTGCCGGGCTTGACGAAGATCAGGTGCGAAGCCGCGGGCGTGAAGCTGAAGGTGTGGTTCGATTCGGTGCGGATCGTAATCACGGGGTTGGCGTAATAGGTGGTGAACCATTCGCCGAAAGCGACCTTGAGCGCCGAGTTGCGCAGCGGCGTGGCGACCGACGCCGTGATGGTGCGCCGCGCCATGATGCGGAAGTCGGTGGTGCCGCCGAAAGCCGCCGCCTTTTCGCCCTCCTGCTCCATGTCGCCGTAGTTGGCCGTGGCGGTGTAGTTGCCCTGGGGCATGAGGGGCGAGTCGTAGTCGCCGAACTGCGGCCACTCGCGGTCGTAGATCTGCGTGGCGCCCAGGTCGTCGGTGTACGACCCCGTGATGCGCAGCGAGAAGTGGTTGCCGTTGGGGATGACGTCGGCGGGCAGCTCCACCGTGGCGCGGGTCTGGGCATCGACCGCCGTTACGGTCGCTATGTCAAGCCGCAGGGTGCCGCAGCCGCTCTCTCCGGCGGGTTCTGCGGTCCCGGTGTCGCAGGCCGCGAGGGCCAGGGCGCCGGCCGCTGCGACGAACAGATGAAAGATGTGTTTCATATAGGTGCGTTTTACTTTATTTCCTTGCCGAGCGATATTCTGATGTTGTCGATGAACAGGTAGTAGGTCCGGTAATCGAACGCGCCGCCTCCGCTGCCGTAGTCGATCAGCCACGAGGGGCGGCTGTCGGCATTGACCTGGCCGGGGAGCGTCGTGTAGCTCAGCCGCGTGGCGATGCGGTCGTATCCTCCGTCGGTCGGGGGCGTGAAGTCGGCCGTGCGCGTGGTCAGGCCGTCGTCGTACGTCAGGTTGGTGTTCGCGTCGTCGTCCGAGAATCCGAACGTGCAGGTGCAGGTGCTGCCTTTCGACTGGTAGCCGTCGATGTAGAATTCGACCGTGACGGCGACCTCGCCGGCGTCCGCCTTCAGTCCGCTCAGAGGAGGCGCCGTCATGCGGCCGCGCCATTGGCGCAGTCCGCGCACGCTGGAGATCTTCACGGCCCGGCCCGACTGGCTGCCGATGCGCTGGCCGCTCCATGCGTCGGTCAGCCCCATGAATCCGAGTCCCGTGGCGCTGTTGCTGGCCGATGTGCTCGCGCCGCCGGCTTCCACGTTGTGCTCGCTGCCGTTCACGCCGCCGAAGTCCTCCTCGAAGAGGTAGGGCACGGTCATGCTCACGGTGTTGGCCGCTTCGGCCCGCAGGGTGCGGGGCAGCACGATGGTGCGTCCTTCGAGCAGTGCGTGCTGCGATTCGTAGTCGATGGTCAGGGTGCGGTTTTCGAGCGTGGCGGCGGGGTGCGTATCGGCGTATACGGGCACGCGGAACTGTCCGTCGGCATTACGCGAGGCGGTGAATTCCGTGGCGTCCTCGGCGCCGAAGGGCCGGACGAAGAGGGCGTCGGGGGCCATCAGGCGGATGCGCGTCAGTGCCTCGCCCAGGTGGTTGGCCGCCTCGGTGAAGTCGAGGTAGGTCAGGGGGCGCGGGGCCGGCACGGTCAGCGACACGGGCGTCGTGTGGCCCGCTTCGAGCGTGCGCGCGAGGGGTGCGGCGATGGTGCCGGTCTGGTAGCCGCGCGAGTCGTAGGCGCGGAATACGATGTCGCCGTCGATCGGTCCGGGGGCGATGAACGCCCAGGCGTAGACGCCCTCGGCGTCGGTCATGCCCGTGCCGGGCAGGTCGAGCACGAGGGTGCGGGTTCCGTTCGCGAGCACCGGTTCGGGCGACGGGGAGGCCGCATCGAACGTGAGGTCGCCGGCCACGGGGCGGGGAAAGGTGATTTCGAGGCGTTTGACCGGGCGGCCCAGGAGGTTGCGGCCGGCCGGTATCTCGATGCGCACGGCGTGGCACAGGTGCCGGAAGTCGAGCGACATGGACTCGTGGGGGTTCTCGTCGAGCGCGGGGCCCGAGGTCGCGGCGTGCATGATGTCGCACGCGCCGTCGTAGGTGCCGTGCTGCGTGGCCGGCAGGCGGTAGGTCACCTGCGTGCCGCTGACTGATGCCGGCACAGGGTAGACGGCATGATAGCGGTAGCTGCCCGCGGGCATGGGCGAGGAGAGCGTGGACGAGAAGTCGGCCGCCGAGTAGACGCCCCGGTAGGCGTAAAGCCCGAAGGTCTGGGCGCTGAGTACGTACGACGCGCCGTCGTGCGCCCAGAGCGCGATGCGGTCGTCGGGCGACCAGCGGGCGGTGCGTCCGTCCTCGTCGAGCGCCGTGCGCGTGGCGCTGCGTGCCGCGGTGAGCGCCACGCGGTACCCCTCGGCGGGGCCGGGTGCCGGGTCGGCGTCGGGGGACGTCGTGCAGGCCGTGGCGAGCAGCAGCAGAAACGGTGCGATGGTGCGGAATGTCATATGTTCGGGTTGCTCTTTGCGTGATTTTCCGAAACAAAAGTAACGAAACCTGCTCTTTATAAGAAATATTTTCAACGAAACGCCGAAAGTTCACAACGAAACCGCCCTCGGGCGGCTTCTCGGGGCCGCTGCGGCGCGTGGAGGCGGGTCGTGCGCAAAAGCGGCCTGTCGATGATGAAAATTCGGCCGTTCGTGGAATAGTGTTGGATATTTTTTTATTATTTCCTTACCTTTGTTCCGTATTTCCGCGTGTCGGTTCCGCGGATCATCACGACCCAGAATGCGAATCCCGAAGATCGGTAACATAGTGTGCGCCCTGCTCCTCGTGCTGGCGGGCGCGGAAGCCGCGGCGCAGGTGCCCGACGGCGCCGACGTGCGCACCGTCAATGAACGGCGCGCCGAGCGCGGTCTGACCGCCGTGGGCAACGTCTTCGTGCCCAAGGGCCAGTGGGTGCTGGGCGCCAACGCCTCCTATTCGACGCACACGAACGACAAGTACACGTTCCTGATCATCGAGGGCATCGAGTCCGACGGCTACACCTTCCGCGTGAGCCCCCTGCTGGCCTATGCCGTGACCGACAACATGGCCGTCGGCCTGCGCGGCTCCTATGCGCGCACCAACCTCGCGGTCGATCGCGCGCAGATGAAGTTCGGCGACGACGAGTCGGGAACCTCCATCGGGGTGACCGACTACAAGTCGGTGAAACACTCCTATACGGTGGCGGCCTGCTGGCGCCAGTACATTCCCTTGGGCGCGAGCAAGCGTTTCGCCATCTTCACCGAGGTGCAGCTCGGCGCCGGAGGCACCGAGTCGGTCTTCGCCTCGGGGCAGCCCGTGAAAGGCACCTACGAGGAGGGCTACACGCTCTCGCTGGGCGTGCAGCCCGGGTTGCTGGCCTTCGCGACGAACAATATGGCCATTGAGGTCAGCGTGGGCGTCATGGGCATCTCCTTTACCGACGTGAGGCAGGTCCACAACCAGGTTTCGGTGGGGCGCCGCCGGTCGAGCAACATGAATTTCAAGGTCAATATCTTCTCCATCGGAGTGGGTGCGGCGTTTTATCTGTAAACGGTACGGCGATGAAAAAACGGATGCTACATATGGCGTTTCTGCTCTCGCTCGCCGCGGGTGCGGCGACGGCGGCCCCTGCGCCGGAGTTTGCGGCCCGATACGCCGATGGCCGCGGTGTCGCCGAGGCCGCAGCGGTCGGGGCCCGGCCCCTTGCGGCTGCGGAGACGTCGGCGGCCGAAGGGGTGCCTGCGGCCGGGGAGCGCACGGCGTGCGATGTCCTGGCGCTGCGCGCTGCGTCCGGGTCCGGCGTGCGTGCCTCCGCGTGCGGTCCGGGGGCAGCGGCCGCACAGGAGCGGGTCGCTGCGAAGCGGCGTTTCCTGCCGATGCGCCGGCGCATCGACCGCGGCATCGACCAGGGCCGGTTCGCCTACAAGGGCGAGCTGATGATGGGCCTCACGGCTTCGTACGGCACGATGACGAACGACGATACGGACTTCATGGTCGTGCTCGACAACATCCGTCTCAACGGCACGATCGCCACGGTCAAGCCTTTCGTCGGCTACTTCTTCCGCGACAACCGGTGCGTGGGCGTGCGCTTCGGCTACCAGCACATGAAAGGCGAGCTGGGCAACGTGGACCTCGATCTGGGGGCCGGGAACGACATCTCGATGAGCCTCGGCGGCATGGCGCTCAGCAGCGACAGCTACTCGGCGGCTTTCTTCTACCGCTCCTACGTGGGACTCGACCCCAAGGGGCGCTTCGGCCTCTTCGCCGAACTGGAGGCCTCCATGACCACCGGATCGACCGACTTCATCAACCGTTCGGGCGAGACCGAGAAGGCGACGTACAGCGACAATTTCCGCGTCAAGCTGGGCTTCAATCCCGGCCTGGCGGTCTATATCTTCCCCAACGTCTGCGCCACGGTCTCGATCGGCCTGGGCGGTATTCAGTACAACACCGTCACGCAGCGCGACGCGGCGGGCAACAAGACGGGATCGCGTTCGTCGTCGAAGATGCGTTTCCGGCTCAATATCGCCGACATCAACTGCGGCATGGTGGTGCATTTCTGGGACAAGAAAAAGAGGTAGCGGCCCCGGGCCGCTCTTGCAGGGTCTGCGGCGGATGCCGGCAGACCCTTTTTCGTGTGCGGCGGCCATGTCGGGACTGCTGTGCCGGGGGCTGCTTTGCCGGTGCGGGAATTCGGGGCTCGGGGCGGCTTCGCGGCGCGGTATCGTGTGGCAGCGCTGTTTGCGGCGTATGGCGCCGTGGGCCGCAGGGGAGGGCTGCCGACCGGCAGGCCGCCTGTGTTGGGCCGGGGGCTGTCCGGTCGCTTGGGGGCGGTTGCGCGGAGCGCACAGGCCCGTTATGGGGGCAGGGTTTCCGAAGGTGGGGCGAACGGGAGGCGAATGCGGCTCTTGCGGCTGTATTTGCCCCGGACGGCCGCAAGGTGCGGCTCCGGGTCCGTGCGGGCCGCAGTTTTGCTCCGTGCGTGCCTCAGCTTTCGGGGCGGATGTCCGCCGCTCGCTCTTATGTCCCGCAGCTGCGGCCCGAAATGCAGCGCCCCGGAGACCGTACATAAGGGTCTCCGGGGCGCGGAACGGGAAGCGCGGTCCGTTATTTTTCCGCCGGCTTCAGGTAGCGGTCGAGCCAGCCGAAGAATTCGCGGTTCCACACCAGCGAGTTCTGTGGCTTGAGCACCTGGTGCCCCTCGTCCTCGAAATCCACCAGACGCGACGGGATGCCGTGCAGGCGCGCGGCGGTGAAGGCTTCGAGCGACTGCGTGTAGGGGATGCGGAAGTCGTATTCGCCCGTGATGACCATGATCGGCGTGTCCCACTTCTCCACGAAACGGTGGGGCGAGTGGGCGTAGGTGCGCTGCGCCACGGCGTTCGTGCGGTCCCAGTAGGGGCCTCCGTAGTCGTGGTTGAGGAAGAAGAGCTCCTCGGTCTGGCCGTACATGGCCTCGAAGTCGAAGATGCCGCAGTGCGAGATGAACGCCTTGAAGCGGCCTTCGTGGTGCCCGGCGAGGTAGTAGACCGAGTAGCCGCCGTAAGAGGCGCCCACGCAGCCCATGTGCGCCTCGTCGGCCCAGGGCTCCCCGGCCACGTCGTCGATCGCCGCCAGGTAGTCGCGGATGTTCTGACCCGAGTAATCGCCCGAGATCTGTTCGAGCCACTCCTGACCGAACGAGGGGAGGCCGCGGCGGTTGGGCGCCACGACCACGTAGCCGCGGGCGGCCATGAGCTGGAAGTTCCAGCGGTAGCTCCAGAACTGCGACACGACGTTCTGCGGGCCGCCCTCGCAGTAGAGCAGCGTGGGGTACTTCTTCGCGGGATCGAAGTCGGGGGGCAGGATCACCCACACGAGCATGCGCTTGCCGTCGGTGGTGGGCACCCAGCGCTTCTGCACCTGGCCCATGCGGATGTGCCCGTAGATGTCGCCGTTGATGTCGGAAATTTTCGTGAGGGCGCCGTCCGCGGGATTCACCTCGTAATACTCCGCGGCCGACGAGATCGTGCACAGTTCGGCCACGAGGCGCCCGCCGGCCATCGTGAAGGTCTTGATGTCGTGGTCGCCGCGGGTGACGACCTCCACCCTGCCGTCGGGGAGGTGCAGGCGGCAGAGCTGGTGCGTGGCCTCGATCGGCGCCGCGAACCAGAGCGTGTCGTCGTTCTCCCATACCACGTTCAGCGCGTTGTAGTCGAATTCGGGCGTGAGGTCCTCCAGTTCGCCCGTGCGGCAGTCGTAGAGGAACAGACGCTGCTTGTCGGACTCGAAGCCCGGCTGGCGCATCGAACGGAAGGCGATGCGCAGGTCGTCGGGCGACCATACGGGATACTTGTCGTAGCCGGGCATGGCTCCGGGATTGATCACGGGAGCGCCCTCAAGGCCGAAGTTGCGGGGTTTGCAGATGTTCTGCGTGAGACCCGACGCGACGTCGTAGACGAAGACGTCCGAATCGGTGGTCAGCGCGTAGTCGGTGCCCGCGAGGGGTTTGCAGGTGTAGGCCAGCATCGTGCCCGCATGGTTCCAGGCGATCTCCGCCATGTCGAAATAGGGGGCCAGCGGCGCGTCGTAGGCCGCATCGGCGCCGAGGATGTCGGCGCCCTCGGCGATGCGGTCGCCGTCGAAGTCGGCCACGAAGATGTGGCGGTACCATCCCTCGTCCCAGTAGTCCCAGTGGCGGCTCATCAGGTCGTCATAGATACGTGCTTTGGAGTGGGGCATATCCTTGTACACGTCCGACGACTTGCGGTCGCAGACCTGTACCCGGCGCACGTACCACGCCTTGTCGCCGCGGGGGCTGATGCCGAAGCCCTCGATGTCGGCGTCGAGCCGTGAGAGCTGGCGCAGGTCGCCGCCCTCGGGGTTCATCTCCCACACCTGCATCGAGCCGCTGCGGTCGGAGAGGAAGCGGATCGTGCGTCCGTTGGCGCTCCAGGCGGGCGAGTTGTTCTCCGAGCAGAGGTCGGTCAGCTCGCTGACCTCGCCGCTGGCCATGTCGCGGACGTAGATCTGCGTGCGTCCGCAGTTCTCGGCGAGGTTGTAGCGCGTGACCGCGTAGAGGAGTTTCGAGCCGTCGGGCGAGAGCGATGCCGAGCCGGCGCGGCCCATCTTCCAGAGGATTTCGGGCGTGAGAAGTCCCGCCTCAATCTCGGCGGGCGTCAGTGCGTTGTCGATCTTGAGGGGCTGGGGCTGCTCCGCGCATGCCCCCAGACCCAGAGCTGCGAGAGCCATCAGTCGTAGGATTTTTTTCATCGTTCGTATCGGGTTACTTCATTTATTTGCGTATCTTTACCGAAATTTACCGTATGAACCGAACCGTCTATTTCGCCGACAAGTCCGTGGTTTTCACGGATCGTGCAACGCCGGGCGCGCATTTTGCGGTCCGTCTCGGATCCGGAGAGCGGGTTTCCCGAGCGAAGATACTCGAAATTTTCCAAACCTGCAACGACGTGGCCGTGATTTCGCCCGATGCGGAGGCTGCGTTCCGCGGTTTCGCCGCGGAGTTCGCGGCGGTGGAGGCCGCAGGGGGCATCGTGGTCGATGCGCGCGGCGCGTGGCTCATGATCCACCGCAACGGCCGCTGGGACCTGCCCAAAGGGCACGTCGAGGCCGGCGAGACGTTCGCCGAGTGCGCCGTGCGCGAGGTGGGCGAGGAGACCGGCGTGACCGGCGCGGAGGTCGTGCGCCCGCTGTGCGACACGCTCCATGCCTACTGCCTCTGCGGCCGGTGGGAGCTCAAGCGGACGCACTGGTTCGAGATGCGCGCAGCGGCGGGCGCCGCACCCGCACCCCAGCGTGAGGAGGGGATCGACCGGGCGGTGTGGTGCATGCCCGACGAGGTGCGCGAACACCTGTCTGCCACCTTTCCTACGATCCGGTGCGTGGCCGCCTGCATGAGGTGATCGCCGGCTTGCGGACGAAACGTGCGACACCCCGGCGGTAAGCGATCGCTGCTTTTCCGCCGGGGTGTCGCGCGCAGTGCTGTGTTAATAGAGGATTACCTGATTGTTCGTGTCGAAATTAAAGGTGATGCCGGCGCTGGGGTTCGTGTCGATCACCTCGTCGCGCGAGTCGCGCTGCGTCATGTCGAAGATATTCACGGCATAGTAACCGTCGCATTTGCCCTAATATCCCCAGTTGAAGTGCAGGAATGATTTATACTCCGTGCCATACATTGTTTCGTACGGACTTGTATAGCCTTTACGTGCGACGAAAGTGATTCGTCGTTTTCTTGTCAAGTATCCGTCCACCACCCATGCATGACCGCCTGCTGTGCTTGATCCGCGGATATACATGGGCTTATTGTTTTCTATATTTTCGTATATACAAGTGGAATCGGATGTCTCAGAGCATAAAAGACGTTTTGTGCCAAAGACGGGGCCGAATGTGCTATTACGCGCTCGTCCCCCGCAGTGTGGGCCTGCGGGGGACGGAAAGGGGGTGCGGGGCGTGCTATTGCTGCGCGCCGCCGTTCATCGCCAGGGCGAGGCCCTCGGCGATCTGGTCGATGGCTCCCTGCAACTTGCCGCCGATCATCATCTTCATCATCATGTTCAGCTCGACGTGCAGCACCAGACGCATGCGCGTGTCGTACTCCGAAACGGAGTGGAGCTGAATCCAGAACGCGAAATCCATCGGAATGCCGTCGCCCTCGATCTTCACGTGTTTCGGCGCCGACTTCTCGGTCATGCGCAGCTTCACCGTGAATCCCTTGGCCTTGAACGAGCAGGTGTCCTCGGTGGCCTGCCACTCCTCCACGCGGTCGGCGACGGCGGGCGTGAGGTGGTCGAAGCGGCTGATGAGCGCGTAGATCTGTTCCGCGGGGCGCAGAATGCGGTGCTGTTTGGATGTGTATTCTTTCATGTTCGGTAGTGATTGCGGCGCAAAGGTACGGCTATTTTCCGGATCGGCAACCGCCGCGCCGCGTTTCGTGCTTCGGATGCGGTATCTCGGGGCCGTTCCGCAGCGTGCGGCCGGCCGGAACGCATGCCTCGGGCGGTCCGTGCCGTTTCGGTGGCCGCCGAGGCGTCGCACGCCCGGGGTCAGTCCGTCTCGATGATGCGTTCCTCGTCGGGTCCCACGGTGATGCGCACGTTCATCGTGTGCTCGGGCAGCAGCTCCTCGATCTTTTCGGGCCACTCGACCAGGCAGAGGTCGCCCGAGTAGAAATACTCCTCGTAGCCGAAGTCGTAGGCCTCCTCCGGCTTGTCGATGCGGTAGAAGTCGAAGTGGTAGATCGCGGGCCGCTCCGTGCCGGCATAGTGGTTCACGATGGCGAAGGTGGGGCTGGTTACGGTGTCGTGCGATCCGAGGCGTGCGACGATCTCGCGGATGAGCGTCGTCTTGCCCGCGCCCATCGGGCCGCGGAAGGCGACCACGGTGCGGTCGCCCAGCGCGTCGAGCACGGCGCGCGCCGCCTCCCTGAGGTCGGCGAGGGAATGGATGTGCAGGGTTTGCATGGCGGGGTTACTTTTTGGGTTCGAGCACGATGTACGGCACGATCATCTCCTCCATCGAGATGCCTCCGTGCTGGAACGTGTTGCGGTAGTAGCGTATGTGGCGGTTGGCGTCGTTGTTGTAGATCATGAAGTCGCTGTCGTAGGCGAAGATGTAGGTCGAGGTGAGGTTGCTCGCCGGGAGCTGCACCTCCTCGGGCCGCAGGATCTCGAACACCTCGCGGGCGTTGTAGGCCAGGTTGCGCCCCGTCTTGTAGCGCAGGTTGGCCGAGGTGGCGCGGTCGCCCGTGACCTTGACCGGATTGTCCACGCGGATGGTGCCGTGGTCGGAGGTGATGATGACCGTGTGGCCCCGTTCGGCCAGCAGCCGCAGGATCGTGAAGAGGTCGGAGTGCTCGAACCACGAGCGGGTGAGCGAGCGGAACGAGGCGTCGTCCTCGGTCAGCTCGCGGATCACGTCGGTCTCGGTGCGGGCGTGCGAGAGGATGTCGAGGAAGTTGTAGACGATCACCGAGAAGTCGGCGTCGGCGATGCGGCCGATGTTGTCCACGAGGCGCCGGCCCTGCTCGGGGCGTATGAGCTTGTCGAACGTCCACTTCCAGTGCTGCTTGCCCTGCTGTACGAGCAGCCGCCGCAGGAACTCCTCCTCGTGCTGGTTCTTGCCGCCCTCCTCGTTGTCGTTGAGCCACAGGTCGGGCATCAGGCGCGAGATGGCCAGCGGCATCAGTCCGGCGAAGACGGCGTTGCGCGCGTATTGCGTGGCGGTGGGCAGGATGGCGCAGTAGAACTCGTCGGCGGCCACGTCGTAGTGGCCGCGCAGCAGCGACGATATGGCCCGCCACTGGTCGTAGCGGAAGTTGTCGATCAGCAGCAGCGTGGTCTTGGCGTGCCGCTCGGCCTCGGGGAGGATCTTCGAGCGCATGAGCGTGTGCGACATCACGGGCGTGTCGTCCGTGCGGCGGTTGATCCAGTCGCGGTAGTTGCGGCGCACGAATTTGCTGAACTCCTGATTGGCTTCGCTTTTCTGGTAGGCGAGCACCTCGCGGATGCCCGGATCGGCCGCGTCGGCCAGCTCGATCTCCCATCCCGTGAGCCGGCGGTAGAGCGAGCACCAGTCGGCGAACGTGTCGGCCATCTGGAGCCGGGCGGTGAGGCGCCCGAATTCGGAGCGGTAGTCGGCCGCGGTCTGCTCGGTGACGAGCCGCTGCTGGTGTACGTTCTTCTTGATCGAGAGCAGCACCTGGTTCGGATTCACGGGCTTGATGAGGTAGTCGGCGATCTTCGAACCCACGGCCTTGTCCATGATGTTCTCCTCCTCGCTCTTGGTGACCATGATCACGGGCGTGGTGGGGCGCACCTCCTTGATCTGGGGGAGGGTTTCGAGGCCGGTCATGCCGGGCATCATCTCGTCGAGTATGATCAGGTCGTAGGCCGTCTCCGAGGCCATGTCGATGGCGTCGTAGCCGTTGTTGCAGGTCTCCACCTCGTAGCCTTTCTGCCGGAGGAAGAGCACGTGGGGCTTGAGCAGCTCCACTTCGTCGTCTACCCAGAGTATCTTAACCATAGTGCGTGTGCGGATTGTCCGCGCAAAAGTAGTTTTTTTCCATTATAATGCCAAACGGCCCGAATTATTGCGCGTGCGGACGGGTTTTTCTCTCGGCGCGGCAGTAAGCGTGTGAAAGATAATATTTTATTCTCCGGCCGCGGGCGGTGTCGGGTCCGCGTCGCGCCGCCAGGGAGTTCCGGTGCGGGCTTCGCACGAAAAACGAAAAAAAGTGGCCTTGTTTATTGGCGGTTATCCAAATAAACCCTATATTTGCACTCCCGAAAGTTAATTTTAAAAACAACATAACATGACCAAGGCAGATATCGTCAGCGAAATCGCGAAGAACACCGGCGTCGAAAAGGTGCAGGTGCAGGCCATCGTCGAGGCCTTCATGGAGAGCGTGAAGGATTCGCTCATCCGGAACAACAACGTGTATTTGCGCGGCTTCGGCAGTTTCGTGGTGAAGAAACGCGCGAAGAAGGTGGCCCGCAACATCTCGAAGAACACCACCATTACCATTCCCGAACACAACATTCCGGCATTCAAGCCCGCCAAGAGCTTTGCCGCGAAGGTGAAATAAACTGGAGTTGAAAACCTTTTAAAATTTTTTTGACCATGCCGAACGGAAAGAAGCATAAGCGTCACAAGATGGCTACCCACAAGCGCAAAAAACGTCTTCGCAAGAATCGTCACAAGAAAAAGTAAGCAGGGTAGCACCTCTGTGCTATGTATAGATAAAGCTAAAGGGGCTTGGGCTCTTTTAGCTTTACCTATTTTAAATTCGAAATGCGTTCACGCCCCGGGAGGGCGTTGCGAGGGTCGCTGCGGAGCTTGCCGCACGGTCCTGAGGCGAAAGGGATTCGGAACGGAGCAGCCGGGATGAAACGCCCTTGCGCGGTGCGGGTGCGGCAGCCGTTTTAGCCGCACGACGACCGGGCGGCGCTATTGCCGGGGCCGGAATCCGCAGCAAAACGGACAGTGGGAGATGCTTTCGATGCCGGGTTCCGCACCGGAGCAACCGCCGACAGCATTGCCGGAGTCGGAATCCGCAGCAAAACGGACGGTGGGAGATGCTTTCGATGCCGGGTTCCGCACCGGAGCATCGCCGGCGGTATTGCCGGGGCAGCGGATGCGGCGGGTCCGGATAGGCAGCCGGAAGCGGGCCGTAACCGCGGCCGGAGGAACGCAGAAAGAAGTGGGGCGGGCGAGCGCCCCGAGACGAAAGAATTACCGGAGCAGGCCGCCGCTCCGTGAACCGAGGCGGCCGAACGGACAATTTCATAGGATCGTCCCGCGACCTGCGGCGACGAAATTTAGATATATGAACAAAGAATTAATCGTAAATGTCAATCCGACGGAGATCTCGATCGCGCTGTGCGAGGATCGGGTGCTCGTCGAACTGAACAAGGAGCAGTGCCAGACCGGATTCGCCGTGGGCGACATCTATCTGGGCAAGGTGCGCAAGATCATGCCGGGTCTGAACGCGGCATTCGTCAATATAGGGCACGAAAAAGACGCTTTCATCCACTACCTCGACCTCGGACCGCAGTTTCCGTCGTTGCAGCGGCTCGTGAACTCGCATCAGCCCAGCAAGCGGGGCCTGCGCGTGGAGACCATGAAACTCGATCCGTCCATCGACAAGCAGGGCAAGATCGGCTCCTACCTCGAAGTGGGGCAGACGGTGATGGTGCAGGTGGCCAAGGAGGCCATTTCGACCAAGGGACCGCGCCTTACGGCCGACATATCGCTTGCGGGGCGCAACGTGGTGCTGGTACCCTTCACCTCGAAGGTGTTCCTGTCGCAGAAGATCCGCTCTTCGGAGGAGAAGAAGCGTCTGAAGCGCATCGCGGCGTCGGTGCTGCCGCCCAACTTCGGCGTGATCATCCGCACGGCGGCCGTCGAGGCCAAGGACGAGGATATCGAGCACGACATCCAGACGCAGATCGACCGCTGGCGCAAGACGGTGCAGAACATCCGCCGCAAGCCGGCGCCCGCGCTGCTCATGGGCGAGATGAGCCGCGCCAACACGATCATTCGCGATACGCTGAACGACTCGTTCTCGCAGATCGCCGTCGATGACGAGGCGATGTTCAACGACATCCGCAACTACGTGAAGGCGATCGACCCCGAGATGACGAAGATCGTCAAGCTCTACAAGGGCAACGTGCCGATCTTCGACAACTTCGATATTTCGAAGCAGATCAAGTCGCTCTTCGCCAAGTACGTGTCGCTGCGCCGCGGCGCCTACCTGATCATCGAGCGCACGGAGGCCATGAACGTGATCGACGTCAATTCGGGCAACCGCACCAAGGCCGAGGACAACCAGGAGCAGACGGCGCTCGACGTCAATCTGGCCGCGGCGAAGGAGATCGCCCGCCAGCTGCGCCTGCGCGACCTGGGCGGCATCGTCATCATCGACTTCATCGACCTGCACAAGGCGCAGAACCGCCAGACGCTCTACGACGAGATGGTGCGCCTCATGGCCACCGACAAGGCCAAGCACACGGTGCTGCCGCTCACGAAGTTCGGGCTGATGCAGATCACGCGCCAGCGCGTGCGTCCGGTGGCCGTGGAGGATGTGTCGGACGTGTGTCCGACCTGCAACGGCACGGGCAAGATCGAACCCACGGTGCTGCTCGACAAGAAGATCGAGAACCAGATCTCGTTCCTCACGCAGGACCGCAAACAGAAATACATCCACCTGGTGGTCAGCCCCTATGTGGCCACGTTCCTCTGCAAGGGCCTCTGGTCGCTGCGTCGTCGCTGGCAGTGGCGCTACAAGGCGCGCATCCGCATCACGGCCGACCAGAGCGTGGGCATCGTGGATGTGCATTACCGCGACCGCAAGGGCAAGGATCTGATTCGCAAGTAGACGATGAAGCGTGCCCGCGACAAGGCGGCGGCGCTGGCCGCCGGGGCGCAGGGCCTCGATGCCCTGTGCCGCGAATACCGTGAGAAGCGTGCTACCGTCCGGCTTGAGCAGCTGGCCGGCGGCGCTCTTCCGTTTTATGCGGCGGCGGCCGTCGGCCGCGTGGGCGGCGTGCATCTTTTCGTGGCCGAGGACCGCGACGCCGCGGCTTACCTGCTCAACGACTTCTATGCGCTGCTGGACGAACGGCGCGTCCTCTTCTTCCCCGCCTCCTGCAAACGCTCGATCGCCTACGGCGCGGAGGATGCGCAGGGCGTCGTGCAGCGCACGGCGACGCTCGATGCCCTGCGGCGCTTCGCCGCGGGGGAGAGTGCCGCAGCACGGGGCGGAAAGAGCTCCGCAGGCGGGGCGGAAGCCGGGCGGGCCGCAGCTGCGGACGCCGCGCCGGAAGGCCCCGACTACCTGGTGGTCTGCACCTATCCCGAGGCGCTGGCCGAGCGGGTGGCCGACGCGTGCGATTTGCAGCGCGAGACGATCCGCGTGGCCGTGGGCGACCGCATCACGCCCGAGGTGCTCGTGGAGGCGCTGGTCGATGCGGGCTTCGAACGCGTGGATTTCGTCTACGAGCCCGGGCAGTATTCGCTGCGCGGCGGCATCGTCGATGTCTTCTCCTACTCCGAGAGCAAACCTTTCCGCGTGGACTTCTTCGGCGACGAGGTGGATTCGATCCGCCGGTTCAACATTTCGAGCCAGCTCTCCGAGGCGCGCCTCACGGAGGCGGGCATCGTGCCGAACCTCAATGCGCGCGAGGCGCGCAGGGTGTCGCTGGCCCGCTTCGCGGGAGCGGAGGCGTCGTTCTGGTTCTACGATGCGGAGCATGTGTTGCAGCGCGTGAACGAGGTGCGCCGCAAACTGCTGGGCGACCTGGAGGACCCGTCGCGGATCGACTACCATGTCACCAGCCGCAACGGGCTGCTGGCCGACATGGCCGAAGCCCGCATGTTCGTGCAGCGCGACAACCTCAAGGAGCGTCCCGCCGTTGCGGCGGTGGCCTTCGACACGGCGCCCCAGCCCGAATTCAACAAGCATTTCGAGGTGCTGGCCGACGACCTGGTGCGCAACGCCCTGCGCGGATACGAGACCTACCTGCTCTCGGAAAACAAGTTGCAGATCGAGCGGCTCCAGGATATTCTGCGCCGCATCGGCCGCGGACAGGCCGCAGTGGTGCCCCTCGCCCTCACGTTGCACGAGGGGTTCGTGGATCATGCGCTGAAAGCGTGCTTCTATACGGACCATCAGATCTTCGACCGCTACCAGCGCTACCGCATCAACGGCGAAATCCGCCGCGACGAGCAGATGACCGTGGCGGAGCTCAACCGCCTGCGTCCGGGCGACTACGTGGTGCACATCGACCACGGCGTGGGGCGCTTCGACGGTCTGGTGAAGATCGAGCGTAACGGCAAGATGCAGGAGGCCATAAAATTAGTATACAAGGACGGCGACGTGCTCTTCGTCAGCATCCACTCGCTGCACCGCATCTCGCGCTACCGCTCGGGCGACGGCGAGCCGCCCAAGGTCTACAAGCTCGGCACGGGGGCCTGGCAGAAGCTGAAAACCGCGGCCAAGAAGGCCGTGAAGGACATCTCGCGCGAGCTGATCGCGCTCTACGCCCGGCGCAAGGCCTCGAAGGGCTTCGCCTTCTCGCCCGACGGCTACCTGCAACAGGAGCTGGAGGCGTCGTTCGCCTGGGAGGATACGCCCGACCAGCAGGCCGCCACGGCCGCGATCAAGCGGGACATGGAGTCGGAGCAGCCGATGGACCGCCTCGTGTGCGGCGACGTGGGCTTCGGCAAGACCGAGGTGGCCATACGTGCGGCGTTCAAGGCCGCGACCGACGGCAAGCAGGTGGCGGTGCTCGTGCCCACGACGATCCTCGCGCTGCAACACTTCCGCTCCTTCTCGCAGCGCCTGCGCGATTTCCCCATCCGCGTGGAGTACCTCAACCGCACCAAATCGTCGCGCGAGACGTCGCAGATCCTCGCAGACCTGGCCGCAGGGCGCATCGACATCCTGATCGGGACCCACAAAATCCTGGGCAAGAACGTGAAGTTCAAGGACCTGGGACTGCTCGTGATCGACGAGGAGCAGAAGTTCGGCGTGGCGGCCAAGGAGAAGCTGACCCAGCTGAGCGTGTCGGTCGATACGCTCACGCTCACCGCGACGCCCATTCCGCGTACGTTGCAGTTCTCGCTCATGGGGTCGCGCGACCTGTCGGTCATCTCCACGCCGCCGCCCAACCGCCAGCCGATCGTCACCGAGTCGCACGTCTTCTCGGAGGAGGTGATCCGCGACGCCGTGGAGGCCGAGCTGGCGCGCGGAGGCCAGGTCTACTTCGTGCACAACCGCGTGGACGACCTGCCGCGCATTCAGGCGGTCGTCGAGCAGGCGTGCCCCAAGGCGCGCGTGCGCACGGGGCACGGCCGCATGCCGGCCGAGGAGCTGGAGCGCCTGGTGATGGACTTCATCTACGGCGAGTTCGACGTGCTGCTTTCGACGACGATCGTCGAGAGCGGCATCGACGTGCCGAACGCCAATACGATCATCGTTGATGACGCCCAGAACTTCGGTCTGAGCGACCTGCACCAGCTGCGCGGCCGCGTGGGGCGCAGCGACCGCAAGGCCTACTGCTACCTGCTCTCGCCGCCCGACGAGCTGCTGTCGTCCGATGCGCGGCGGCGTCTGCGCGCCATCGAGGAGTTCTCCGACCTGGGTTCGGGCTTCAACATCGCGATGCAGGACCTCGACATCCGCGGCGCGGGCAACCTGCTGGGTGCCGAGCAGAGCGGTTTCGTCGCCGACGTGGGATTCGAGACCTACCAGAAGATCCTGAACGAGGCCATCGCCGAGTTGCGGGCCGAGGGGCTGGAGGTCGCGGGCCTCACGCAGGCCGAGCAGCAGGTGGTCGAGCGGCTGCGCTTTGTGGACAACGCGCTGGTGGAGATCGACGTGGAGGCCGAGCTGCCCGACACCTACGTGCACCAGACGGCCGAGCGCCTGCGCCTCTACCGCGAGCTGGACACCACGAAGGACGAGGAGTCGCTGCGTGCGTTCGAGGCGCGGCTGAAGGACCGTTTCGGTCCGCTGCCGCATGCGGCGTGCGAACTGCTCGACGTGGTGCGCCTGCGCTGGGAGGCCGAGCGCCTCGGCATGGAGCACGTGAAGGTGAAGAACGGACTGATGATCGTGCACTTCGTCGGCGAGCAGGACTCGCCCTACTACAAGAGCGACGTGTTCATGGAGCTGCTGCGCCGCGTGACGCGCGAGCCCGACCGCTTCGTGCTCAAGCAGCACAATAACCGGCTGGCGATGACCGTTCGCAGAATAAAGGACGTGGAGGAGGCCTACCGCACGCTGCGCGGATTATGAATCTGATCGTGGACATAGGCAATTCGCGCGTGAAACTCGCGCTGACCGAGGGGGGCGAGGCCGTCGCGCAGTGCGCGGGCCCCGCGCTGGACCGTGCGCTGCTCGGCGGCTTCGTGGCGGGGCGGCGGGTGCGGCGCGCCATCGTCTGCTCGACGCGCGGCGATGCCGCCGAGGCTGCGGAGCTGGTGCGGACGTTCGTCGCCGACTGCCTCGTCTTCACGCCCGACACGCCGGTGCCCCTGCGCAACGCCTACCGCACGCCCCGCACCCTGGGGCGCGACCGGCTGGCCGCAGCCGTGGGCGCCGCGACGCTCTGTCCCGGCCGCGACGTGCTGATCGCCGACTTCGGCACGGCGCTCACGGTCGATCTGGTGACGGCCGACGGCACGTTCTGCGGCGGCTTCATCGCCCCGGGCCTCCGCAGCCGCTTCCGCGCGCTGCACGAACATACGGCGCGGCTGCCGCTGTGCGCGCCCGATGCGCCCGATGCGGCGGACGCTGCGTGGAGCGAGCCGGGGCTTGCGACCGAGGAGGCGATGCGGCGCGGCGTGCTGTGCGGCATGCTGTACGAGATCGAGGGCCATCTGTCGCGCATGGCTGCGCGGTATGCCGGTTTGTGCATATTTTTTACGGGCGGCGATGCGAAATACTTTGCGAAACGGATTAAAAACACGATATTTGCAAATCGTAATCTGGTCTTAAGCGGATTGGATCGAATTTTAGAGTACAATGCAAGTGAAGAAAACCCTGATTAGCCTGCTCGCCGTCGCCGCACTGCTTCCGAGCGCCGCCGCGGCGCAGTCGAGCAGCATCAATGCGTTCTCGCCCTATTCGATGTACGGCATCGGCGAACTGAACACGCCCGGCACGCTGCCCGTGCGTTCGATGGGCGGCGCCGGTGTGGCGATGCGCTGGCCTACCTCGATCAACCTGCTCAATCCCGCTTCGTTCAGCGCCATGGAGCGCAAGAGTTTCCTCTTCGACATGGGGGCCGAGAACCAGAATTACTACAACGCGCAGCGGCGCGACGGCGTGACCCGCAAGTCGGCTTACAATACGTTCAACTTCCACGAAATCGCCTTTCAGCTGCCCCTGGGCAAGGGCATCGGCCTCGGATTCGGCCTCACGCCCTTCAGCAGCGTGGGCTACCGCGTGAAATCGACGCAGATCGACGGCAGCTACGGATGGAGCGACTACACGTTCCAGGGCGAGGGCGACATCACGGAGGTAAAGGCCGGCATCGGCTGGGAGATATTCCGCGGCTTCTCGGTCGGCGCCGCGGCCCAGTACTACTGGGGCAAGATCGACCGCACCTACATCATGACCCCGACGAACATCACCGACAACGATGCGATTACGGCCACCACGGGCACCGACCTCTATGCCGTGTCGCGTTTCAAGGCGCAGTTCGGCGTGCAGTGGACCCCGGTGTTCAATGCCAAGCGCATGTTCACCGTGGGCGCGACCTACGACCTGGGCGGCGACCTGCGGCCCGACGTGTCGCACAAGGTGCTGCTCGGCGATCCGGCCGGTACGGCCGTGCGCGACGAGTCGTTCCGCGGCGCGCTGTCTCTGCCCCACCAGGCGGCCCTCGGCCTCTACTACCGCACGCCGAAGGTGACCCTGGCGCTCGACTACGTGTACCAGAACTGGCGCAGCGCGAACGAAGGCACGGAATATGCCACCGTCGGCGGATACAGTGTGGCCTATGCCAATACGAGCACGGTGCGTTTCGGCGTGGAGTACATTCCCAACTACTCCGACCTGCGCCGCGTGCTCAACCGCTGGTCCTACCGTGCGGGCTTCCGCTACGGCGACTACAACCAGACGTTCAACGGCCGGCGGATTCCGCAGTTCGCGGTGACGGCCGGCATCGGCATTCCGGTGCGCTTCCTGGCGGCCTCGGCCGTGGACATCGGCATCGAATACGGCCAGCGCGGCCGCGGCGGCAACATGGCGGGAAATGCGGGCTTCGTGAAGCAGCGCTACTTCAAGGTGGCGCTCGGATTCTCGATCTTCGCCTCCTCCTCGTCGGGCGAGTTCTGGTTCGTGCGTCCGAAGTACGACTGATGCGCGCGGCGCTTGACTCCGAAAACCTAAAAAACAACTAACGCATAACAACGATGAAAAAGGTTCAGTATTTACTTACGGCAGCTTTCGCGCTTGCGGGCGCGACGGCCGTGGCGCAGCAGGATTTCAGCGGTCCGCAGTTCGCCCGTTACGGCGAGACCGTCGAGGAGCGTGCCGCCAACATCCAGGCCAGCAACTTCCTGGCAGAAGCCGTGAAGAACAAGCGCTACGACGAGGCGCTGCCCCATCTGCGCCAGCTGGTGAACGACCGTCCGCAGGCGTCGGTCAATATCTTCAAGTACGGCAAGCTGATCTACCGCAACAAGATCAACCGTTCGAAGAGCCGCGACGAGAAGTATGCCTACGTCGATTCGCTGCTCATGATGTACGACATGCAGGCCGAATACTTCGGTCAGGGCGGCAGGGAGAGTGCCGCCGACATCCTCGGCAACAAGGCCAAGGAGGTGCTGCTCTACCGTTCGGCGGACCGCGAAGGCATCCGCAACGCGTTCCGCGAGGCGATCGCCGCGGCCGACGGCCAGGCGGATCCCGAGCTGGTGGTGATCTACTACAAGAACCTCTGCGACGACTACCAGAACGACGAGGTGACGGCCGACGAGGTGATCGCCGAGTACGAGCGTCTGGCGCCCCTGTTCGAGGGCAATGCCGCCGCAGCCGAGAGCAAGCAGCAGTTCGATGCGGCGTTCGGTCTGAGCGGCGCCGCCAGCTGCGAGAACCTGGAGCGTCTGTTCGCGGCGAAGCTCGCCGCAGCGCCCGATGACGAGGCCGTGCTGTCGCAGGCCGTGTCGCTCATGTCGCGCGCCAAGTGCAACAGCGACTTCTATTTCCAGGTCGCCGAGAAGTACTACGAGGTGAAGCCTTCGGCCGAGACGGCCATGGCCCTGGCCCAGGTGTTCCAGAACGAGGGCGATTACGACAAGGCCGTGAAGTACCTGAACGAGGCGCTGGCCGTGGAGACCGATCCGCTGGAGAAGGAGAAGCTGCTGGTGCGCATCGGCATCGTGGAGCTGGTGGCCAACCGCATTCCGGCCGCTGCCGCTTCGGTGCGCCAGGCCCTCGACCTGAATCCCGAGAACGGTCTGGCCTACTTCGTGCTGGCCCAGTGCTACGCTTCGTCGGCCGCGTCGTGCGCCGGTTTTGCGGGTCAGGCGGCATTCTGGGCTGCGTACGACACGATGTCGAAAGCCGTGAACTACATGAGCGACGAGGACGAAAGCTCCTACGGCAACTCGGCCCGCGCGTCGCTCGCGGCCTATCGCAACCGCTTCCCGACCTCGGAGGAGTGCTTCTTCAACGAGCTGAAGGAGGGCGATCGTTACACGGTAAGCTGCGGCACGGCGTCGGGCGTGGCGACCACGGTGCGCAGCCGTTAATCCGGATCCATGTTCCGGAGCGGAGCAAAATATGCGGGTGCGGCACTCCTCCTTGCGGGGAGTGCTGCCCTGTTGTTTTCGTGCGAGCGCAAGGAGGTGCGGGACGACGCTGCGCGCGCCGAGGCGGTGCGCACCGAGTACAGCGAAAACCTGACCATCGTCAAGTCGGAGAACGGCCGCAAGATGTACCACTTCACCACTCCGCTGCTCGAAGGGTATACCGAGGCCCGCGATCCCTACCGCGAATTCCGCAAGGGGGTGCGGATCGTCACCTACAAGAACGATTCGCTCGCCTCGGAAGACGCCCGCCTGAGGGCCAACTACGCGATCTTTTACAGCGAACGCAACCTGTGGGAGGTGAAGGGCAACGTGGTGGTGGAGACGGGGGACGACCGCGAGCTCTACACCGAGCAGCTTTTCTGGAACGCCAAGACCAAGCGCATCTACTCGAACGTCGATACGAAGATCGTGCAGAACGGCGGCCGCGACGTGTTCTACGGCGAGGGCCTCGAATCGGACGATGCGCTCAGGGACTGGCGCTTCCGTAAGATGACGGGCCGCATGGAGGTGCACACGCAGCCTGCGGCCGACTCCCTTGCGACGCCGGCCGCTGGGGCCGGCGCACCGGTGCGCTCCGCTGCTGCGGAGTCGCGGCGCGGTGCGGGCGACGGAACGGAGCCGGCGTCCGTGTTTCCCCGCTCCTCCGCTTCGGGCAAGAGGATCGGCGATCCGGAGTATGCACCCCGCGGCAAGAGCGCCCCAGCTCGCCGGACGCAGCCCGGCTTGTTGTCCCCCGCTCCCGAGAAAGGCCCCCGTACCGATGACGGAGGAACCGAAAACAGCCAACGATGACTACATCTATCCTATTGATTCTGCTGACGCTGCTGCTGTCGGCTTTCTTTTCGGGCATGGAGATCGCTTTCACGAGCAAGAACCGCCTCAAGCTGGAGATCGACCGCAAGCAGAACCGGATGTTCGCCTTCATTTCCGATGTCTTCGCACGGCATCCGGGACAGTACATCACGACGATTCTCGTGGGCAACAACATCGCCCTGGTCGTCTACTCGCTCTACATGTCGGTGCTTCTGCGCGGCATGGCCGCGCTGGCGGGCTGGGAGGAGGTGGCGCGCAGCGGTTCGGTGGCGCTCGAAACGGCCGTCTCGACCCTGCTGATTATCTTCGTGGCGGAGTTTCTGCCGAAATCCATCTTCCGCAACAACCCCAACTTCTACTACCGGACCTTCGCGCCGGCGATCTACTTCTTCTATATCGTGCTCTATCCCGTGGCGCGCCTGACCACGCTCGTGTCGCACGGCATCCTGCGGCTGCTGGGGCGCCGCGTGAAGGAGCAGGGGCCCGATCTGCGCTTCGACCGCAGCGACCTGGCCTCGCTGCTCGACGCCAACAACGCCGAGTCGCATCCGCACGACGGCGACAACAACGAAATCAAGCTGTTCCAGAATGCGCTCGACTTCGCCGACCTGCGCGTACGCGACTGCATGGTGCCGCGCGTGGACGTGGAGGCCGTGGACATAGAGAATACGACCATCGAGCAGCTCACAGCCCGCTTCGTGGAGACGATGTATTCGCGCATCTTCGTGTGGGAGAAGAGCATCGACAACATCGTGGGGTATGTCAATTCGAAGAGCCTCTTCACCCGTCCGGCCTCGCTCTCCGAGGTCATGATGGAGGTGAACTTCGTGCCGGAGACCATGCCGCTGCAAGCCGTGTTGCAGAACTTCATCAAGCACCGCAACAACATCGCCGTGGTGATCGACGAATTCGGCGGCACGGCGGGCGTCATATCGCTCGAAGACGTGCTGGAGCAGATCTTCGGCGAGATCGAGGACGAACACGACATTCCGGACCTCACCGAGAAGCGGATCTCGGACCGCGAGTGGGTGCTCTCGTGCCGGCTGGAGGTGAAGTACCTCAACGAGAAGTACGGCCTCGGCATCGAGGAGAGCCGCGAGTACGACACGCTGGCCGGATTCGTCATCTACCATTACGAGGGCATTCCCGCCGCGGGGGAGGTGGTCACGGTCGGCGAGCTGGAGGTCAAAATCCTCCGCACGACGCGTTCGCGCATCGAGCTTGCCCGCGTGCGTCGAATCTGACCAGCGGAGGCGGTCGCGGCATGCGGCACCGGGTGCGCCGCCGCTCCGGCGCGGGGCGTGCGGTCCGTATTCCGGCGGGCGGATTGCGCCGGACGGCATGTTCGGGCAAATAATCGCTTTTTTGGCCCGTTCGTGACCGTAATATGAATAAATTTACTACCTTTGACTGCTAATTCGAAAACTAATAAATTATTAACGAATTGATATGGCAAGTTTAAACACTCTGAGAACCAGATTCGGCGTCGTGTTGTCGGTGGTCATCGGCCTCGCCCTTCTGGCTTTCGTTCTCTCTCTGAAGACCGAGATGGGTTTCTCGGGCAACGATCCGAAGGTCGGCGTGATCGACGGCAACAAGATCAAATATTCGGACTACATCGAGGAATACGACCGCGTGAAAGCGCGTCATGCCGGTTCTGAGAGCGACCCGCAGCAGGCGGACATGCTTGCCGACGCCGCATGGCAGGAGCTCTTCTCGAAGAACGTGCTCGTGCCGGGCTTCGAGAAGATGGGCATCGTCGTGGGCGAGCAGGAGCGTCTGGCCATGCTGGGCGGCGAGCTGCCCTCGACCGTCTATGCACAGATCTTCACCGACCCCCGCACCGGCACGTACGACGTGGAGGCCGTGACCCGCTTCCTGGAGCAGGCCGAGGGCAACGTGCAGGCCCTGGCCGCATGGAACGACATCAATTCGCAGGCGATGCTGGAGCGTGCCGTGGACAAGTACCTGGCGCTGCTGCGCAGCGGAGTGTACGCCAACAAACTGGAGGCGGAGCAGGGCCTGAAGGCCGCCAACGAGACCTGCACGGGCAAGTGGGCGCGCCGCAAGTACGACTCGGTGGCCGACTCGCTCGTCGAGGTCAAGGAGTCGGAGATCCGCGCCTACTACAACGCGCACAAGGAGGAGTTCCGTCAGATGCCCTCGCGTGCGATCACCTATGTGGTGTTCGACGTGGATGCCACGGACGACGACATGCTCGCCCTGGAGAAGACCGCGATGGCTGCGGGCGAGGAGTTCGCCGCCGCGGAGGACGTGCGCGCGTTCGTGCGTTCGAACCGCAACGGTTCGCTGGCCGACAGCTACGTGTCGGCGGCACAGCTCACGGCCGACGAGGCCGAGGCGCTGATGAACGGCCGCATGTACGGTCCTGTGCTCAAGAACAACATCTGGACGATGTCCCGCGTCGAGAGCGCCCGCATGGCGCCCGATACGCTGGGCGTGCGCCATATCGTACTTCCCTATACGCAGGACGAACTGGCCGACAGCCTGCTGACCGCACTGCGCGCGGGTGCCGACTTCGCCGAGGCGGCACGCACCTACTCGGTGTACGATGCGTCGGCCGCTCGCGGCGGCGAGGTCGGAGAGCTGCCTTTCTCGTCGTTCCCCGACGAGTTCGCCGAGGCGCTGGCCGGTGCTTCGAACGGCGACATCGTGAAGGTGGCGTCGGGCGATGCCGTGCAGCTCATCCAGGTCTACCGTGCCGATAAGCCGACCAAGCACGTGCGCGTGGCTTCGGTCAATTACCCCGTGGAGGCTTCGGCCGAGACGCGCCGCAACCAGCACAATGCCGCCGGCACGTTCTCGGTGAAGGCCAAAGGTTCGGTCGAGGCGTTCACCGAGGCCGCATCGGCCGCCGCCGTGACGCCGCGTGCCGCGACGCTCCGCCAGGGCGAGCGCTCGCTGCGCGGCCTGGAGGATTCGCGCGAACTGGTACGTTGGGCTTACAACGCGAAGCCCGGCGACGTGTCGGAGATCTTCAATGTCGATGGCGACTACGTGATCGCTGTGGTGACCGGAATCGACGACGACGAATATGCCTCGCTCGATGCCGTGACGCCGCGCCTGCGCAACAAGCTTCTCCGCGACAAGAAATACGACTACATCGTGCGCGACGCCGCCGGAACGACGTTCGCCGACCTGACCGCGAGCATCGCGACGCGGGAGGGCGGCAACTTTGAAAACCTCTCGCCGTCGGCGCTCTTTATCGACGGCGTGGGCGTGGAGCCCCGTCTGATCGGTGCGATCGCAGCGGCGAAGCAGGGCGAAGCCGGTTTGGTGAAGGGCTCGAACGGCGTCTATGTCTTCTCGGTCGATAGGGTGACGGACAGCGGGGAGCAGACGGCCGACGCGGAGCGCGTGCGCCGTCAGTCGATGATGGAATACATGCTGCCCCAGCAGTCGATGATGGCGTTGCAGCAGATGGCCGAGGTGGAGGACCTCCGCGGCCGCTACTTCTGATCGGACCCGATTGCGGAGGGGGGCCTTCGCGAACGGGGCGGACTCGACGGCCTCTGAGGTCGCTTGCGGCTCGCGGTTCGCGGTCTGCGGATTTTGCGGGCCGGGAGTGCGAAAAGCCGGGAGCCTCGGAGTTCGGGTGCCCGGGGCCGGGAGTCCGGGAGTCCGGGAACGGAAAACGGGATGTGCTTGTCATGAGCGCATCCCGTTTTTTTGTCGGGAAGCCGGGTGCTTTGATCGTTGTGTGCGCCGATCCCTCGTAGGTGTGTTTTTCTGTCCGGCAGCGGGGAGGTGGGACGGTTTGCGCTGCGTCGTTGGGCCGAGTGCGTGCGGCCGGGTGCGGTTTTGTCGTAGATTCTTGCCTGAGAGGTGGGGCACGGTTTGTCATCGGCCTGCGCGTGGTTGTCGGTTGCAGCGTATCTCCGAGCGCGTGCGGCCGACTGTGTGTTGCGTCACCACCTCCTGTGCGTGCGGCCGGCAGAGGTTTGCCATTGCTCTGTGCGTTGGCACTGCCCCTCTGGCATGCGTTCGACCGTGGCTTCGCTGTCAGCGTGCGTAAGAGTGTCCGATCGTGGTTTTGTCGTTGATTCGTGTGCTTGTGACCGGTCGTGGAGCTTCGTCAGCCCGTGCGGAGGCTGATCGTGGTTCTGCCGCCAGCCGCGCGAATGCGGTCCGGTCGTGCCGGAATATCGTGCCGTTTTGTGCGGGGTGCGGTGGTTGAATCGGCGGCGAAGCCGCTGTGGGTAGCGTTCGGCCGGAGTGCAGAAGCAGGGGGAGGCGCTCATCGGCATCCGGGAGCGGCAGGGGCATGCCTTATGGACGAACCCGAAGGATGCGGCTTTCGGTTTTGACGTGCGGGCGGGGCTGTCGGCGCATGAACCGTCATCGAGCGTCGGGCGTGCTGAAAAGATCGCAGGCGGCGGTTGTTCCGGGCGGGCGGGGCTGTCGGCGCATGAACCGTCATCGAGCGTCGGGCGTGTCGAAAAGATCGCAGGCGGCGGTTGTTCCGGGCAGGCGGGCCTGTTCGAGTGCGAGGAGCCTGCGTTTGATCTCCAGCCCTCCCGCATAGCCCGTGAGCCCTCCGCCGGCGCCCACGACGCGGTGGCAGGGAACGACCAGGCAGAGCGGATTGCGGTGGTTCGCCATCCCCACGGCCCGTGCGGCCCGGGGGTGTCCGATCAGTGCCGCGATCTGTCCGTAGGTGCGGGTTTCGCCGTAGGGGATGGTGCGCAGGGCCTCCCATACGGAGCGTTGGAAAGGGGTGCCGTGCATCTCGACGGGAAAGGTGAAGCGGCGGAGTTCGCCGCGGAAGTAGTGCCGCAGCTCTTCGGCGGCCCATTCCAAAAGGGGCCCGGTGCCCTCCGGAATTCCGGAGGGCACCGGGCCGAATCGGATCGCCGTCACGCCTCCGTCCGTGGCCGCCACGGTGAGCGGACCGCAGGGCGTGTCGAGCAGGAGCCGGCGCAGCATGTCAGAGGTGCTCGATGGTGTACTCCACGAGCTTCTGACGCACGTTGCGCATGTCGTCGGGCTGCATCGAGTGGTTCTGGTCGGGATAGACCATCATGTCGTACTGCTTCTGCGCACGGTTCAGCGCCCGGGTCATCTCCATGGCATTCTGGAAATGCACGTTGTCGTCGGCCGTTCCGTGTACGATCAGAAGACGGGTCTTCGTGTCGTCGAGCCGTTCGGCGAAGCTGATCGGCGAGTTGTCGTCGTAGCCCGCGGGGTTCTCCTGCGGAAGTCCGTTGTACACCTCGGTGTAGATCGTGTCGTAGTAGCGCCATGAGGTGACGGGCGCCACGGCGATCGCCATGCGGAAGAGCCCCTCGCCCTTCAGCGCGCAGCTCAGGGCCATGAAGCCGCCGAACGACCAGCCGTAGATGCCGATGCGGGCCTCATCGACGTAGGGCAGCGAAGCGGCGTAGCGGGCCGCCGAGAGCTGGTCCTCGACTTCGAGGGCGCCGAGGTTGCGGTACGTGCACTTCTTGAACGCCTCGCCGCGCAGGCCCGTGCCGCGGCCGTCGGTGCAGAGGATGATGTAGCCTGCGTCGCACAGGGCGTTCTCCCAGTCGAGCGACCAGCGGTCGGCCACCTGCTGCGATCCGGGCCCCGAGTACTGGGTCAGCAGCACGGGGTACTTGCGTGCGGGGTCGAAGTCGCGCGGACGGAGCATCCAGGCATTGAGCACGTCGCCCCGCTCGGTGGTGATGGTGAGGAACTCCTTGGCCGGACGCTGCGTGGCCTCCAGCTCCGCGCGCAGCGCCTCGCTGGTGCGGAGCGTGCGCACCGTGCGTCCGTCGGCCGTGCATACCTCCACGCGGTTGGGCGTCGTGGCGTTGGAGAAGGTCGAGATGTAGTACTTCATGCCGCGGCTCGGTGCGATGGCGTAGTATCCGTCGCCGCCCGTGAGCCGTTTCTTGCCCTTGCCGTTGCAGCGGACGGTGTAGAGGTCGCGGCGCAGGGGCGAGGTCTCGGTCGAGAGGTAGCAGATGCGTTCGGGCGTGGCCGACACGATCTCGGTGACCTCCCATTCGCCCTGCGTAACGGGGTGGAGACGCCCCTTGTCGAGGCTGTGCATGTAGAGGTGCATCCAGCCCGAGGTGGTCTCCTCGCGCACGATGAAGCGGTCGCGGTCGATGAACGTGAGGGTCGGGGCGCTCACGCGCTCGACGTAGCGGGGCGACGTCTCGGCATAGATCACGCGCTGCGAGCCGTCGGCTTCGCACAGCACCGCCTCGAAGCGGTTCTGGTGGCGGTTGAGCCGGAAGAAGTAGAGGCGTCCGTCGGGCGTCCAGTCGAGGTGGGGGATGTACTGGTCGGTGTCGGCACCCGTGTCGATGCGCGTGCTGCGGTCGGCGTCGATGTCGTAGACCCAAAGCTGCACCTCGGAGTTGGCGTCGCCCGCCTTCGGGTATTTGAAAGTATAGGCCTTGTTGTAGAGCGCGCCGTCGAAGCGCATCATTTCGAACAGGGGCACGCGGCTCTCGTCGAAGCGCAGGTAGGCGATGCGGCGGCTGTCGGGCGAGAAGGCGTAGGCCTTCGTGAATCCGAACTCCTCCTCGTACACCCAGTCGGTGGTGCCGTTGATGATCTCGTTCCACTTGCCGTCGGAGGTCACGCGGCGCAGCTCCTTGCTGCGCGTGTCATAGAGGTAGAGGTCGTTCTCGTTCGAGGCGGCGATCCAGCGGCTGTCGGGCGAGAACGAGGCGTCGCGCGGCGCCTTGAGCTGCCGCATCACGGGCAGCATGGACCCCTCGGCGGCCAGGAAGTAGGAGGTGGTGTAGGAGTGGCGGTAGATGGGCGTGGCGCCTACCGAGAGGAGCATCGACTGCTCGTCGGGCGAGAAAAGGTAGTCGTGGATGCGGAAGTCGCCCGAAACCACGGGCAGCAGCGCGCGGCCCTCCTCGCGTCCGGCGTAGTCGTAGCGCCGCACGTTGGAGCCTTCGAGTACGGTGTAGTGTTCGCCGTCGGCCATCGAGCGGATGCCCTGCACGGTTTCGTTCATCCCGCGCAGACGCAGGATCTCGTCGTAGCTTTGGGTGTAGGCGGCGGTCGCCGTGAGGCCGAGCGCCGCGATAGTCAGCAGTTTTTTCAAGGTCGGTATGTTTTTTTTGCGTTTCATGCGGTTTTTTCCGGCCGGTGCCGCCGTCGCCCGGAACGTCTTCCGCGTGCGGGAGCGGCGGCCTGCGGCGGCGCGGGGGATCAGCGGGACGTTTCGGTCTCTTCGAGCCCGAATTCGTAGCCGAGGCGTTTGCCGGTCACGAACTTCGAGTTGTCCATGCGGGTGTTGAACTGATCCACAGTCACACGCTGGTCCTGTCCGTAGGAGGGAACCAGCAGGTCGAAGTCGAGCGAGTAGGCGATGGCCGCCTCCAGCACGGCGCCGAGGGCCGCGCGGTCGATGGCGGCGCGCCCGAAGTCGGCGGCCCCGAGCACGGTCTGGCGCTTGCCCTCCACGAAGTAGCAGCGTTCGCGGTTGATGAAGAGCCGCCCGATGAGGTAGCCCTCGTCCGCGTTGCGGTTGAACCTGAAGGAGTCGGAGAGGAAGTTGTAGATGTTCACCATGCCGCAGTACGAGTTGGCCGGGTCGGCCGCGACGTAGGGCGTGCGCCGTATGGGGTGCTCCTCGCCGAACTCGAAGACGTCGGTGTGCATCTGGAAGATGAGCAGGTCGCTGGCGATCTGGAGCTGGGCCTCGAACTTGCCGCGGTCGCGGTATTCGAGCCGCACGCGGCGGTCGAGCTTGCCGTCGAGCTCGTCGTCGAGCTCCGAGGCCGTTTCGAGCAGCGCCTCCTTCAGTTCGTTGAATACGGCGAACGTCTGGTCGAAGACGCGCTGTTTGAGTGTCGATTTCTCGACGATGGTTTGCAGAATCTTACTCCTCAGCGGGGGATTTTCCATGATCTCTTTCGGTATGTTGTGTTTTACTTAACGTATCTTCACCTGCGCACCCTCGGTCAGCGCCGTGCGGCGGTCGAGGCGGTTGAGTTTCTCGATCGAGCGGCTGCGGATGCCGTAGCGCTGGGCCAGGATGCGGACCGTCTCGCCCTCCCGGGCCGTGTGGAGCAGGGTGCCTCCCTCCCAGTGCCGCTTCTTGCGCTCGATGTAGATGCGGTCGCCCGCCGCAGGCTGCGCCGTGCCGCGCAGGTCGTTGAACCTGCGCAGGTTCGAGGCCGAGATGCGGAAGTTGCGGCCGATGGACTCGAATGTGTCGCCCGCGCGCGCCGTGATGTGGTGCACGCCGTTGGTCATGCCGACCGTGTAGCCGCAGTGGCCGTTGATCGTGACCCCGAAGGCGTCGGGGTCGATCGGGCACTCCGCGGCGGCTTCGGGCACGCGGGGCGCGGCGCACGGGGCGTCGGGCAGCGGAGCCGCAATGCCGCGCGACTCGGCGTAGAGCCGCTCGCCGTTCTCGCGGTCGAGCAGGTAGAGGCGGTTCTCCTCGATGATGCGCACGAGGCGTTCGGCGTAGTCGGGCGCCGTGGCGTAGCCCGCGGCCTTGAGCCCCCGGGCCCAGCTGCGGTAGTCGGTCGAGGAGTAGGCGAAGAGCGAGTCGTAGCGCGGCTGCGAGTCGAGGAAGCGGGCGTGGTCGTCGTAGGAGTCTTCGACCGTAGGGTAGCTGCGGAAGCATTCGCCCTTGGCGTCGTCGTCGTGGTATACGCGGTCGCCCGTCCAGTCGCGCTTGCACTTGATGCCGAAGTGGTTGTTCGACTGGCGCGAGAGCCAGCTGTTGCCGGCGTTCGACTCCAGCAGTCCCTGGGCCATGGTGATGCTGGCCGGAATGCCGTAGCGCTCCATGTGTGCCACGGCGATGGACTTGTAGCGGTCGATGTACTCCTCGCGCGTGATCTGCTGCGCCGCGGTGCAGAGCGGAATTGCGGCAAACAAAACCAGAATGCGTATTGCTTTTTTATAAATAATCATTATCTTTGTAATTAAACTTCGAACAAAGGTATAATTTTCTGCGGAAAATTACAATATTAACGACAAAGCTATGTTTACCGAAAACGCCAATCAGATTTTCCGGAAGTCCATTGCGGACTATCACCGCTACGACGATGTGGACCGTGCGATCGAGAATCCGTACGCCGAGGGCAGCATCGAGCATCTGTTGTACATGAAAAACTGGATCGACACGGTGCAGTGGCATCTGGAGGACATCATCCGCGATCCGCAGATCGACCCCTGCGAGGCGCTGAAGATCAAGCGCCGCATCGACAAGTCGAACCAGGACCGCACCGACATGGTGGAGTACATCGACTCGTGGATGCTCGACAAGTACCGCAGCGTCGTGCCGCAGCCCGATGCACGCATCAACACCGAGACTCCGGCCTGGGCCATCGACCGTCTGTCGATCCTGGCGCTCAAGATCTGGCACATGGCCTGCGAGACGGAGCGCACCGACGTGGACGACGCCCACCGCGAGGCCTGCCGCCGCAAGCTCGCCGTGCTGGAGCAGCAGCAGCGCGACCTCTCGACGGCGATCGAGGAGCTGATCGAGGACATCGAAGCGGGCCGCAAGTACATGAAGACCTACAAACAGATGAAGATGTACAACGACCCGGCGCTCAATCCCGTGTTGTATGCCCAGTCGAAATAGGAAACCGCCCCGCCACCTGCTGGTGATCCGCACGTCGGCCATGGGCGACGTGGCGATGCTGCCGCATGCGCTGCGGGCGCTGAAGGAGGCCTATCCCGAACTGAAGGTCACGGTGGCCACGCTGCCGCTGTTCCGGCCCTTCTTCGGGGGTCTCGACGTCGATTTCTTCGACGTGGACACGCAGCGCACCCACCGCACGCTGCGCAGCATGTTCGCCCTGGCGCGTCAGATCCGCCGCATGGGCGTGGACGGCGTGGCCGACGTGCACGACGTGTGGCGCACGAAGAGTTTCCGCATCGCCCTGCGTCTGGCCGGGATGAAGACCGCGCATATAAATAAAGGTCATATCGAAAAGTGGATGCGTCTGCGCGGCGGTGCGTCGTGCGCGACGCCGCTCCGCCATACCGTGGGGCGCTATTGCGACACACTGCGGCGTCTCGGCTTCCGGTTCGACGATCCCGAGCCCGCACGGAAGATCGCGCGTCCCAACCCGATGGGCGAGAAGCACGGCACGTGGGTCGGTTTCGCGCCTTTCTCGGCGCAGACGGGCAAGACCTATCCCGAAGCTGCGGCGCGCGAGGCGGTGCGCCTGCTGGCCGGGCGCTGCGACCGGGTGTTCGTGCACGGCGGCGGAGGCGACGAGCGGCGCTTCGCACAGGAGATGGAGGCGCTCTACGCCAATGTGACGGCGGTGTCGGGACGCGTGAAGCTCGACGGGGAGATGGATCTGCTGTCGCACGAGGATTGTGTGGTATCGATGGATTCGCTCGTGATGCACCTCGCGTCGCTGGTTGCCACGCCCGTGGTGTCGGTGTGGGGCGCGACGCACCCTTCGCTCGGATACATCGGTTACGGCTGCGATCCGTCGCTGGTATTGCAGGCCGACATGGAGTGCCGCCCCTGCTCGGTGTACGGAAAGAGTGCCTGCCGCTTCGGCGACTATCGCTGCATCCACGCCGTCACGCCGCAGATGATCGCCGACAAGGTGTCGGAGGTGCTCGGCGCGGCGTCAGCCGCGGAGCGTGCTGCGGAGGCCGTATGCTCCGCGGAAGCGGAGTCTGTGCGGAAGGCGGAATAAGCGGTCCGAAGGCCGGCGGCGGTGACTTCCGCCGCGGTGCGGCAGGGCCGGAGACAATATATATAATGTATCGACGGTGCCCGGTTTCCGGCCGGGCACGGTACGATTCGGGCCCGAGGATTGCTCCCCGGGCCCGAATCGTTCGCGGAGGGCGGTTATTCCGCCTGGGGTGCGGCCTGGAACACGGCTTTCAGCGTGTCGCCGTCGAGCAGCAGGAGCATCTCGCCGTCCATGTCGTAGCGCGTGGTCGATTCCACGGCCTCGAAGAACTCCATTTCGCGCTCCATGCCGGGGCAGGCCATGCGCGTGGCGGCCAGCGGGCCGATGCTCAGGGCGTTCTTCTCGCCCGCGGTGTAGCTGCCCGAGATGCGGTTGCAGGCGCCGATGCCCGAGAGGTGGTTCTCCTCGCCGAAGAGGAGCGTGAAGCGCTCCGTCTCGGGTGTGTAGGTGACGCCGCCCAGCTGCACGAGCTGCCATTCGGTGCCGACGAGCGGCCGGCGGTTCTTCTTCTGATAGGCCCGGCAGTGGCAGCATCCGACGGCCAGTGCGAGCAGCGCCGCGCCTGCGGCGAATTTCGAAATCGTGTTCATGATGATATTCATTCGTTTAGTGAAAAATTGCAAATAATCCCTTCGGGCGGTTGCAAAGATAACCAATAAAAACCGTACCTTTGCATACAACCAGAAAAACAAGATTGCTTTTGTTATGAAGAAAATCATCGCATCGCCGCTGGCCCCCAAGGCCGTCGGCCCCTATTCCCAGGCCGTCGAAGCGGGCGGCGCTCTCTACGTGTCGGGCCAGCTGCCCATCGACGGCGCTACCGGCAAGATGGCCGAGGGCATCGAGGCCCAGACCCGCCAGTCGCTGGACAACCTGGGCCACATCCTGCGCGAGGCCGGATACGACTATTCGAACGTGGTGAAGACCACCGTGCTGCTCGACAGCATCGGCGACTTCGCGGCCATGAACGCCGTGTACGCCGAGTACTTCACCGCCGAGATGCCCGCGCGCATGTGCTACGAGGTGGCCAAGCTCCCGATGGGCGCACTGGTCGAGATCGACGCCGTAGTCGTGAAGTAAGGTCCGGTCGCCGGACATGGATGCGCCGCAGGTTGCTGTGGCGCGTCTTTTTGTCTTTTGTAGATAATTTGTGGATAAGTTCGGCCGCCCGACGCGGGAAACGACCGAAAAAAAAAGCAATTTTGCACACCGGCTTCCGGGCCCGCAGCTCCGGAACGAACGGATAAAAGCCATACGAAGCAATGTCAAAGAATACACAACACGAAGCGCCGCAGAAAGTAGCCTACAACGATGCGGTAGCCGAGTCGAAGGCCTATTTCGGCGGCGACGACCTCGCGGCCACGGTGTGGGTGAGCAAGTACGCCCTCAAGGATTCGTTCGGCAACATCTACGAGTCTTCGCCGCAGCAGATGCACCGCCGCATTGCCGCCGAGATCGAGCGGATCGAGCGGAAATACCCCAACCCCATGTCGCAGGACGAGGTGTTCGAACTGCTCGACCGGTTCCGCTACGTCATCCCGCAGGGCGGTCCGATGACCGGCATCGGCAACAACTTCCAGGTGGCGTCGCTCTCGAACTGCTTCGTGATCGGCCACCGGAATCCGGCCGACTCCTACGGCGGCATCTTCCGCATGGACGAGGAGCAGGTGCAGCTCATGAAGCGCCGCGGCGGCGTGGGCCACGACCTGTCGCACATCCGCCCCACGGGCAGCCCCGTGCTCAACTCGGCCCTTACCTCCACGGGCATCGTGCCCTTCATGGAGCGCTACTCCAACTCGACGCGCGAGGTGGCGCAGGACGGCCGCCGCGGCGCCCTGATGCTCACGCTCTCGATCAAGCACCCCGACGCCGAGCGCTTCATCGACGCCAAGGTCGATACGGGCAAGGTGACGGGCGCCAACGTCTCGATCAAGGTGGACGACGAGTTCATGCGTGCCGCGCTGGCAGGCCGGAGCTACCTCCAGCAGTTCCCCATCGGCGCCGCGGAGCCGCTCTACGAGCAGCGGATCGACGCCGGGAAGCTGTGGGAGAAGATCATCCACAATGCCTGGAAGTCGGCCGAGCCGGGCGTGCTGTTCTGGGATACGGTGCTGCGCGAGAGCGTGCCCGACTGTTATGCCGACGAGGGATTCACGACCGTATCGACCAATCCGTGCGGCGAGATTCCGCTCTGCCCCTACGACTCGTGCCGCCTGCTGGCCATCAACCTGCTGAGCTACGTCGAGGCGCCTTTCACGGCGGAGGCGCGCTTCGATTTCGACAAGTTCCGCCTGCATGCCGCCAAGGCGATGCGCATGATGGACGACATCATCGACCTGGAGCTGGAGAAGGTGGAGCAGATCATCGAGAAGATCGCCGCCGACCCCGAGGACGAGGACATCCGCAGCGTGGAGCTCAACCTCTGGAAGAAGATCCGCCTCATGGCCCTCAAGGGGCGTCGCACGGGCCTCGGCATCACGGCCGAAGGCGACATGCTGGCCGCCCTGGGTCTGCGCTACGGTACGCCCGAGGCGACCGAATTCGCCGTGCGCGTGCAGCGCACGCTGGCGCTGGCGGCCTACCGCTCGTCGGTGACGCTGGCCCGCGAACGCGGCGCCTTCGAGGTGTACGATGCCGCGAAGGAGGCGGCCAACCCGATGATTCTCCGCATCAAGGAGGCCGATCCCGAACTCTATGCCGACATGGTGAAGTACGGCCGCCGCAACATCGCCATGCTGACCATTGCGCCCACGGGCACCACGTCGCTCATGTCGCAGACCACGTCGGGCATCGAGCCGGTGTTCCGACCCGTGTACAAGCGCCGCCGCAAGATCAACCCCTCGGACCAGGACACGCACGTGGACTACATGGACGAGACGGGCGAAAAGTTCCAGGAGTACAACGTATACCACCATAACTTCGTGAAGTGGCTCGAAGCCAACGGTTACGACGTGTCGCGCCTCGATTCGATCACGGACGAGGAGCTGGCCTCGTGGGTGGAGGCGTCGCCCTATCACGGCGCTACGGCCAACGACATCGACTGGGTGGCCAAGGTCGAGATGCAGGGTGCGATCCAGAAGTGGGTCGATCACTCGATCTCGGTGACGGTCAATCTGCCGCACGACGTGTCGGAGGCGCTGGTAGCCGACGTCTACCGCACGGCATGGGAGTGCGGATGCAAGGGCGTGACGGTCTACCGCGACGGCTGCCGCAGCGGCGTGCTGCTCGAAAAGGGCAAGAAGCGCACGTGCGACGACCATCCGGCCCAGGCGCTGAAGCGTCCCCGCTCGATTCCCGCGGACATCGTGCGCTTCAAGAACGGTTCCGAGGACTGGATCGCCTTCGTCGGCTTGCAGGACGGACGCCCCTATGAGGTCTTCACGGGCAAGATCGAGGAGGATGCCATGTACATTCCGCGCCGCATCAAGAAGGGATTCATCATCAAGGTGCGCGAGGAGGACGGATCGAAACGCTACGATTTCCAGTACGTGGACCGCTACGGCTACCGCAACACCATCGGCGGGATTTCGCGCCTGTTCGACGAGGAGTTCTGGAATTATGCGAAACTTATCTCGGGCGTGCTGCGTCATGGCATGCCTATTGAAAAGACCGTATCGCTCATCGAGTCGTTGCATCTGAACAGCGAAAGCATCAACACCTGGAAGACGGGTATCTGCCGTGCGCTGAAGCAGTACATTCAGGACGGCACGCGCTCGAAGGGCAAATGCCCGAGCTGCGGGCAGGAGCAGATGGCCTACCAGAACGGCTGCCTCACGTGCATGTCGTGCGGCTACTCCAAATGCGGCTGACACGGGAACCGGATACGATGAAATGAATTTGCCGTCGGGCATACGCAAACGCAGGATTTACCGCGTGACCCTCGTGGGTCTCGTGGTAAATCTCTTTTTGTCGGCGGGCAAACTCGTCGCCGGAATCGCGGGGCGCAGCGGTGCGATGGTCGCCGATGCCGTGCATTCGGTTTCCGACGCGGCCACCGACCTGGTGGTGATCGCCTTCGCGCGCATCTCGGCCAAGCCCGGCGACGCCACCCATGCCTACGGGCACGGGAAGTTCGAGACGCTGGCCGCCATCCTGGTCGCGCTGGCGCTGGCCGCCGTGGGCGGCGGGGTGCTCGTGCACGCCGTGCGGGCGATCCGCGACGTGGCGCACGGCGAGGTGCTGCCCCGGCCGGGCGTCGTGGCGCTCGTGGCGGCCGTGGTGTCGATCGCGGTCAAGGAGGCGCTCTATCGCTATACGATCCGTGCCGCACGCGAGGTGGAGAGCGCCAGCATGGCGGCCAATGCGTGGCACCACCGCAGCGACGCGCTCTCGTCGCTCGGCACGCTGGCGGGCATCGGCTGCGCCTATTTCCTGGGCGAGCGGTGGCGCATTGCCGACCCGATTGCGGCGCTGGCCGTTGCGGCGTGCATCTTCAAGGTGGTGTTCGACCTGCTGCGCGCCGGGGTGGACGAGCTGCTCGAACGCTCGCTGCCCCCAGCCACGGAGGACGAAATCCGGCGCATCGCCGCCGGGGAGGCGGAGGTGCGTTCGGTGCGGCTGCTGCGCACGCGGCGCCTCGGGCCCGCGATCGCCGTGGAGCTGCATCTGTGTGTGGAGGGGGCGATGACCGTCGTGCGGTCGCACGCTCTGTCGCTCCGTCTTGAGCGGCGCCTGCGCGAGCGTTTCGGTCCCGACACGCTGGTGGTGGTGCATGCCGAGCCGTGTGAGCCGGAGGCCGGGCACGGGGCCCGGTGAGCGGAGCGGGCGGTGCTTTTCGGCGGGATGCCTTTCTGCGGCGGATGCGGATGGAATGGAGCGACTGCATATCCGGAGGGATGCGGATGGCGGGGCTGCGGCACGGAGTTTGCATGGGCGACGGAGGTTCGCGGAGTCGTCCGGTGCGCGGATTCCGGGGCGGAATTTGGAAATCCGGCGAAAAATGATTAACTTGCCTCCGCAAGGGAGGACATGAACGATGTCGTCCGTTTGAAAATTGATTGTTTGACTGCTCAAAACCGGATTGCCTATCGTAAGAAATCGACTCTTTGAACAATAAAAAAGAAGAGTGTATGGATTTACGGGTATTAAGCGACAAGACCTTGCTTAATCAGTATCTTGCAGGCGATCGGAATGCCATTTCCCATCTTATCGAGCGTCATCGGCGTCGCGTCAGGGACTACATTTACATGTTGGTCAAGGACCGCGATGCGGCCGACGACATCTTTCAGGAGACCTTCATCAAGGCCGTGCGCGTGATCGACGAGGGCCGCTACGTGGACAGCGGCAAGTTCCTGTCGTGGATTCTGCGCATCGCACACAATCAGGTGATCGACTACTTCCGTGCCCGCAAGCAGAACCGCCAGGTCAATGAATCGGAGGCGGGGTACGACATGCTGGCCGCCATGCGGCTGGCCGAAGGTTCGGTGGAGGACGCGATGGTGAGCGAGCAGACCGAGCGCGAGGTGCGCGCACTGGTCGAGATGCTGCCCGCCGAGCAGCGCGAAGTGGTGCTGATGCGCTATTTCGGGGGCTTGAGCTTCAAGGAGATCGCCGAGCAGACCGACGTCAGCATCAACACGGCGCTGGGCCGCATGCGCTATGCGCTGATCAACATGCGGCGCATGGTGCGCGAAAAAAAGATGGCGCTCTGTTAGCCGGCGCGCAATAAAAGGGGCGGTGGGGCGTTAGTTCGATGTATGAATTAAAACTTATCGCCTATGGAGGAGATTGACGACAACGAATCATTGCATGGAGTCCCCGACGAGGAGCTTCTGATGCGCGAGGTGATACAGGATGATGCGGATCTGTACTATCTGCACCATTACCTCTCGGAAGTTTATCGGAAAGGGACAGTTTAGGGTTAATTTTTTTTGATGGTGAGGAGAGCCGCCTGCGACAGGCCGCTCTCCTCTTTTTCGTGCGGCGGAGTGCGGGGCGGGGGATGCGGTTGCGTGTTGCGGCCGCCGTTTCTTTTCGGCCTTCGTGCGGAAAGAGCCGCATGCGGGGGCGGCGTGCGTGTTTCTCAACTATTATGCTTATATTTGTCCCCGAAAAAAGACAACGATATGTTTGAAAACCTAACCGATAAGCTCGAACGGTCGTTCCGGCTCCTCAAGGGCGAAGGCCGCATTACCGAAATCAACGTCGCCGAGACGCTCAAGGAGATCCGCCGTGCGCTGATCGACGCCGACGTCAATTACAAGGTAGCCAAGACGTTCACCGATCAGGTGAAGGAGAAGGCCCTGGGGCAGGACGTGCTGCGCTCGGTCAAGCCCGGGCAGATGATGACCAAGATCGTGCGCGACGAACTGGCCGCGCTCATGGGCGGCACGGCCGCCGACGTCCGTCTGGACGGCACGCCCGCCGTGGTGCTCATCGCGGGTTTGCAGGGTTCGGGTAAGACTACCTTCTCGGGCAAGCTGGCTTCGTTCCTCAAGAGCAAAAAGGGCCGTCAGGTGCTGCTCGTGGCGGGCGACGTCTACCGTCCGGCGGCCATCGACCAGTTGCAGGTGCTGGGCCGTCAGATCGGCGTGGAGGTCTACACCGAGGAGGGCAACCGCAATCCGGTGCAGATCGCCGAGAATGCCGTGCGTTATGCGCGTCAGAAGTCGTTCAATACGGTGATCGTCGATACGGCGGGCCGTCTGGCCGTGGACGAGGCGATGATGGAGGAGATCGCGGCCGTGAAAGCCGCCGTGAAACCCTCCGAGACGCTCTTCGTGGTCGATGCCATGACGGGACAGGACGCCGTGAACACGGCGCGCGAGTTCAACGAGCGCCTCGACTTCGACGGCGTGGTGCTGACCAAGCTCGACGGCGACACGCGCGGCGGTGCCGCGATCTCGATCCGCTCGGTGGTCGATAAGCCGCTGAAGTTCATTTCGAGCGGCGAGAAGATGGATACGCTCCAGGTGTTCCACCCCGAACGTATGGCCGACCGCATCCTCGGCATGGGCGACGTGGTGTCGCTCGTGGAGCGTGCGCAGGAGCAGTACGACGAGGAGGAGGCGCGGCGCCTGAAGAAGAAGATCGTGAAGGACCAGTTCGATTTCAACGACTTCATGGCCCAGATCGCCCAGATCAAGAAGATGGGCAACCTGAAGGACCTCGCGTCGATGATTCCGGGCGTGGGCAAGGCGCTGAAGGATGTGGATATTCCGGAGGATGCCTTCAAGCAGACCGAGGCGATCATTTCGTCGATGACGCCCGCCGAGCGCGAACACCCCGAGATCATCAACGCCCGGCGCCGCGAACGCATCGCGCAGGGCTCGGGTACGACGATGGCCGACGTGAACCGCCTGATGAAGCAGTTCGAGCAGACGCGCAAGATGATGAAGGCCGTGGCCGGCGGGGGCAAGATGAAGATGCCCGGCGGCATGTTGCGTCGCCGGTAGTGCGGCGGCCCGGCCGGCGGCGGTGCGGCCGGGATGAAAGGAGTCGGGCGGCCCTGCGGCGTTCTGCGGGCTGCGGCCCGGCCGGCGGTGCCGAACGGTGAAGCCGGGGCGGCAAAACAGTTGCCATGGAGCCCGATGCGTCCGGCAGGCCGGGCAAACCGTAGTGTAAAACGGTTTTTTCCGCCGACGGGAGTCCGTCCGTAAAAGGCACGAACCCGGCAGTCCTGTGTGCGGAACCGGATACGGAGCGGGCCCCGGTGGTGTGGGAATACAACGGTTGAAATAGGAATATATATGATAATCAACGAACAACGGGGCAATGTGCTGCACGGCATTCTGCTCATTGCTCTTTTCTCGTTTTCGGCGTTCTACATCGCTGAATTCGACTTCGTGCGCAAACTCTCGTTCAGTCCGCTGATCGTGGGTATCCTGCTCGGTATGGTCTATGCCAATAGCCTGCGCAACCACCTGCCCGAGACGTGGGTGCCGGGTATCAGGTTCTGTTCGAAGCAGCTGCTGCGGCTGGGTATCGTGCTCTACGGTTTCCGGCTTACGTTCGCCCAGGTGGCGGCCATCGGCCTGCCGGCCATTGCGGTCGATGCGGTCGTGGTGGTGGCGACGCTGCTGCTGGGCGTGGCGCTGGGGCGCCTGATGAAGATGGATGCCGACACGGCGCTGATGACCGCCACGGGCAGTTCGATCTGCGGTGCGGCGGCCGTGCTCGGCGCCGAGGGCGTGGTGCGCTGCGAGCCCCACAAGACGGCGGTGGCCGTATCCACGGTGGTGATCTTCGGCACGGTGTCGATGTTCCTCTATCCCGCGCTGTGGCGCAGCGGCCTGCTCGCGCTCACGCCCGAGCAGATGGCCGTGTACACCGGTTCAACGCTGCACGAGGTGGCCCACGTGGTGGGGGCCGGCAACGCCATGGGGCCCGAGATCGCCGATGCGGCCACCATCACCAAGATGATCCGCGTGATGATGCTGGCGCCCGTGCTGCTGGTGATGAGCTTCTTCGCGGCGCGGCGCGGCACGGCGGCGGATGCCGCGGGGGCGAAGCGTACGATCGCCGTTCCGTGGTTCGCGTTCGGCTTCCTGGCCGTCATCGGGTTCAACTCCTTCGACCTGCTGCCGCAGTCCGTGGTCGCGGGAATCAACGAGTTCGACACCTTCCTGCTGACGATGGCCATGACGGCGCTCGGCACCGAGACGAGCTTCGCCAAGTTCAGGCAGGCGGGAGCCCGCCCGTTCCTGCTCGCGGGGCTGCTCTACGTGTGGCTGCTGGCGGGCGGATACGCCTTGTCGAAATACCTGCTTCCGCTCTTCGGTTAGCGGGCCTCGCAGCCGGAAAAAAACCGGGATGCGCTCCTCCGGCGAGCCGTCCCGGTTCTGTTTTCGGGGGGGGGCGGTGTTCCCGAGGCCGAAAGCGTCGGCCGCGGGCCGCGAGGTCATCCGGCGATCATTTTGTGGTCATCCGGCGATTACGCGGTCGAGCGGCACGTCGTGCGGTTCGACGGGCAGCGTGTCGAGCAGCTGGTGGGTGTAGCAGACGCCGACGGTGCGGGCGCGGAAGCCGGGGCGCGAGAGGTAGCGGTCATAGTAGCCGCGGCCGCGGCCCATGCGGGCTCCGGCGCGGGTGAAGGCCGTGCCGGGCACGACGATCAGGTCGATCCGCTCCGGCGGACAGGGCGTCGCGCCCTGCGGTTCGTCGATGCCGAAAGCGCCGCTGCGCATGGCGTCGGGCACATAGTCGTAGAACTCCATCTCGTCGCCCGCGACGCGCGGCACGACCAGGTGTTTGTCCGCGGCCCAGGCCGCGAGTGCCGCGGCGGTGTCGGGCTCGTCGGGCAGCGAGGCGAAGAGGGCCACGGTGCGTGCCGCGGCGAATTCCGCCGTGGCCGCCACCTCGGCGAAAAGCCGCTCGGAGCGCTCCGAGCGCTCCGAGCCCGGGAGCGACAGGTTGAGCCGCTTCATCGTGCGGCGAATCTCTTTTTTGTCCGTCATAAGCTGTGCGGGGGTAGAAAATCCCGTCTGAAAATGTTGTTATTCTGCAAACAATAATTATCTTTGTGCTCGTGAACACATAAATTTTTAACAAATATAAACAAAATTTCAAGACCATGAACTGTTTTTTGACCAATTCTTCGCTTGGCAAGAAGTTAGTAATGAGCGTCTCGGGTGCATTCCTGGTGCTCTTTATCCTCTTCCACATGTCCATGAACATCACGGCGATCCTCTCGCCCGAGGGGTATAACCTGATCTGTGCGTTCCTGGGCGCCAACTGGTATGCGCTCGTGGGCACGGCCGTGCTCGCCGCCGGCGTGCTCGTGCACCTGATCTACGCCGTGGTGCTGACGCTCAACAACTACAAGGCGCGCGGCTCGCAGCGCTACGCCGTGACGGTGAAGGAGCCCGGCGTGGCATGGGCTTCGAAGAACATGCTCGTGCTGGGCTTCATCGTGCTGGCCGGCCTGGGTCTGCACCTGGCCAACTTCTGGGCCAAGATGCAGCTCGTGGAGCTCATGGGCGACCACGCCAACTCGCTGGGCTACTCGCCCGCGAACGGCGCCGCGCTGATCGCCTACACCTTCTCGCAGTGGTATTACGTGGTGCTCTACCTCGTGTGGTTCGCAGCGCTGTGGTTCCACCTCACGCACGGCGTGTGGTCGATGTTCCAGACCGTGGGCTGGGCCAACGACACGTGGTATCCCCGTCTGAAGTGCATCGCCAACGTGGTGGCCACGCTCGTTTTCGCAGGCTTCGCCGTCGTGGTGCTCGTCTACTTCTTCTGCCCCTGTCTGCGTGAGGCCGCCATGGCCACGACCGCCGTTTCCGGCGCCGCCGAAGCCGTTGAGGCTGCCGCAGGTTGCTGCGCAGGCTGCTAATGAACCCGTTTTCCGAACAATAAACACACACGAAATATGGCTTTCAATTTAGATGCTAAAATTCCTGCCGGCGAACTCGCTCAGAAGTGGAGCAATCACAAGGCAGCGATCAAGGTAGTCAGCCCCGCGAACAAGCGCAAGCTCGACATCATCATCGTCGGAACCGGCCTGGGCGGTGCTTCCGCAGCCGCTTCGCTCGGCGAACTCGGATACAACGTGAAGGTATTCTGCATTCAGGATTCGCCCCGCCGCGCGCATTCGATCGCAGCGCAGGGCGGTATCAATGCGGCCAAGAACTATCAGAACGACAACGACTCGGTATACCGCCTCTTCTATGACACGATCAAGGGCGGTGACTACCGTGCCCGCGAGGCCAACGTCTACCGTCTGGCCGAGGTGGCCAACCTGATCATCGACCAGTGCGTGGCCCAGGGCGTGCCTTTCGCCCGCGAGTACGGCGGCCTGCTGGCCAACCGTTCGTTCGGCGGCGCGCAGGTGTCGCGTACGTTCTATGCCCGCGGCCAGACGGGCCAGCAGCTCCTGCTGGGCGCCTATGCCGCGCTGAACAAGGAGATCGCCGCAGGTTCGGTCAAGAGCTACCCGCGCCACGAGATGCTCGACATCGTGATCGAGAACGGCGAGGCCCGCGGCATCATCGCCCGCAACCTGGTGACGGGCGAGATCGAGCGCCACGGTGCGCATGCCGTGGTCATCGCCACGGGCGGTTACGGCAACGTATTCTTCCTCTCGACCAACGCCATGGCTTCGAACGGCTCGGCCGCATTCCAGTGCTACCGCAAGGGTGCCGGCTTCGCCAACCCCTGCTTCACGCAGATCCACCCCACGTGCATCCCCGTGCACGGCGACCAGCAGTCGAAGCTGACCCTCATGTCGGAGTCGCTGCGTAACGACGGCCGCATCTGGGTGCCGAAGAAGATCGAGGACGTGAAGGCGATCCGCTCGGGCGCCAAGAAGCCCTCGGACATCGCCGAGGAGGACCGCGACTACTACCTGGAACGCCGCTATCCGGCGTTCGGCAACCTCGTGCCGCGCGACGTGGCGTCGCGTGCCGCCAAGGAGCGCTGCGACGCGGGCTTCGGCGTGAACGAGACGGGTCTGGCCGTATTCCTCGACTTCAAGACCGCCATCGAGCGTCTGGGCAAGGAGGTCATCAAGCAGCGCTACGGCAACCTCTTCGACATGTACGAGGAGATCACCGACGTGAACCCCTACGAGCAGCCGATGCAGATCTTCCCCGCCGTACACTACACGATGGGCGGCATCTGGGTGGACTACAACCTGATGACCACCGTTCCGGGTCTGTATGCGATCGGCGAGGCCAACTTCTCCGACCACGGTGCCAACCGTCTGGGTGCTTCGGCCCTCATGCAGGGTCTGGCCGACGGTTACTTCGTGCTGCCTTACACCATCGGCGACTACCTCTCGCATAAGATCCAGGCCAAGAAGGTCGATACGAACACTCCGGCGTTCGCCGAGGCCGAGAAGGGCGTGAAGGAGAAGATTCAGAAGCTCCTCTCGATCCAGGGCAAGCAGTCGGTGGACGACATTCACAAGAAGCTGGGTCACATCATGTGGGAGAACGTGGGCATGGCCCGCACGAAGGAGTCGCTCGAAAAGGCGATCGCCGAGATCCGTGCGCTGCGTGCGGAGTTCTGGAAGGACGTCAAGGTCGTGGGCAAGGCCGACGATTTCAACGTCGAGCTGGAGAAGGCCATCCGTCTGGCCGACTACCTGGAGCTGGGCGAGCTGATGGCGCTCGACGCCCTGAACCGCGAGGAGTCGTGCGGCGGCCACTTCCGCTCGGAGCATCAGACCGAGGAGGGTGAGGCGAAGCGCGACGACGAGCGCTTCGTATACGCCGCCGTGTGGGAGTACAAGGGCTTCGACCAGCAGCCCGAGCTGACGCGCGAGCCGCTCAACTTCGAGTTCGTACACCCCGCACAGCGCAACTACAAGGACTAAGGAGTTTTGACGTTGAACTTTAATAACGATTTGCAACCATGAATTTTACATTAAAGATATGGCGTCAAAAGGACGCCAAGTCCAAGGGAGCTTTCGAGACGTACAAGGTCGAGAACATCTCGCCCGACACGTCGTTCCTCGAAATGCTCGATATTCTGAACAACGACCTGGTGCACGAGGGTAAGGAGCCCGTGGCGTTCGATCACGACTGCCGCGAGGGTATCTGCGGCATGTGCTCGCTCCACATCAACGGCATGGCCCACGGTCCCGGTCAGGGCGCTACGACCTGTCAGATCTACATGCGCAAGTTCCGTGACGGCGAGACGATCACCATCGAGCCGTGGCGTTCGGCCGCGTTCCCCGTCATCAAGGATCTCGTGGTGAACCGCGGTGCCTACGACCAGATTCTTCAGGCCGGCGGCTTCGTGTCGGTACGCACCAACTCGGTGCCCGACGCCAATGCCATTCCCATCCCGAAGGCCGATGCCGACGAGTCGATGGATGCTGCGGCCTGCATCGGCTGCGGTGCGTGCGCCGCGACCTGCAAGAACGGTTCGGCGATGCTGTTCGTCGCCGCGCGCGTGTCGTCGCTCGCCAAGCTGCCGCAGGGCCGCGTGGAGGGTGCCCGCCGCGCCAAGGCGATGGTGGCCAAGATGGACGAGCTCGGTTTCGGCAACTGCACCAACACGGGTGCCTGCCAGTCGCAGTGCCCGAAGTCGGTTTCGATCGCGCACATCGCGCGCCTGAACCGCGAGTTCCTCTCGGCGAAATTCGAAGACTAAGGGATGCTCTACGGAACATAAGGAAAACGGATCCGCTGACGGCGGATCCGTTTTTTTTGCGGCGTGCGCAGGGCGAGGAAGGAAAAAACGCGGCTGTTTCACTATGCCGGGCGCGAGTATTCGACATGGTTGTCCGCGCCGGACAGACTGACGCCGTAGCGGGACAGTTTGCGTGCTGCCTGTGCGGCGTCCTGCCAATCAGGGTGCTGGCGCCACGATGGATCGGGCAGGCTTGTTTCTTTGAGTGCTGGCGGCCACGGGAATCGGACCATCTTGGGATTCGAACCTGTCCGACCGTATTAATGCGTGAAGTAGGTGAAGTTCAGACGGTTCCAGCGGGTCTGGAGGCGCATGCCGAGGCGGTCGATGCGGCGCCACACGGGGCTGAGCAGGTGGTCGATGGCCACACATGCCGCTACGATGCCCAGGGTCATCAGGAGCACGGCACCGAGCAGCAGGCTGCGGTGGGGGATGGGACAGATGAAACGCTGCACGAACGGTTCGATGACGTGGAGCGCGACAAACGGTGCCCCGTGGATCAGGTAAATGGCAAGCGACGAGCGGGCGATGCGGTTGATGCGCGGCGAATGGAAGCGCAGGCCACCGATCCATACGAAAAAGAGCAGGGCATTGACGAGGAGTCCGAAGCTGCAATAAGAGAACCATACCCGACTGTAAAGCGCGTCTGCGGTGCGCGAAGTCCAAAAGGTGAAGAGCAGCACCAGTCCGATATTGAGCCCGCACCAGCAGCGTCCGCACGTCCGATGGAGGGGTTGCCAGCGGCTGCGGTAGCGGCACAGGGTGTCGCCCGCAGCGTAAAGAAAGAGAAAGGTGACGAGGTTTTTTCCGCCCGCGAGCGACGGATCGAAGCCTGCGGATCCGAGGTAGTGGCTGATGAATGCCAGCACGCAGAGCAGGGCGAGGCGCTGTTTCGTGTTGCTATGGCTGAGAAACAGGTTGATTACCGGCGAGATTAGATAGAGGCACAGATAGGTGCGCATGAACCAGAATGGAGTGGCCGAAACAAATAGTCCGGCGACGACCGCATCGTGAAAAAATTCCCCCCCCCTCGGCGAATGTGATCTGGCAGAGAGACAGAGGTATATGGATGACGAACATCGTGCCGAGCAGGCGGACGAGCCCTCGGACGGAAGGTTTGATGCCGAAGTATCCGCTGAGGAGCACGAAAAGCGGCACGCCGATGTGGAGCGGCAGCCAGAGGGCGCGGTAGAGCGGGTCGCCCGTTGCGGGGAAGACGACGTTGAGCAGGATGTGGTAGTATACGATGAATAGCTGGGCCAGAATGCGGAGCAGTTCGAACGGACTCTCGCGCGACGGAAGTTACTGTGTCATGATCGGGGATGCGTGTAAAACGGATAAGTTCCGACCGGAATCGGAACTTATCGCTGCGGGTGGGCCCAGAGGGGCATGATCCCACGACCTTCGGATTATGAGTCCGCTGCTCTGACCAACTGAGCTATGGGCCCCTGGCTCTCCCTCCTCGGGCGGAGGGGGTAGCGCGTTTTTCGGAATCTGCGGACGGCGCGCAGGCCTTAGTGAGACCCGGGTGTTCCGCCGTGCGGTTTTTCCGGATGCAAAAATAGACATTTGCGCGCGAAATCCCAAAGATTATGGGAAAAAGATGGTTTATTGACGGCGAAAGGTTGGAAGTTGCGGAAAAATGGTTATCTTTGCGACGCTATTATTAATTAACAACAACACAGACAAACGAAATGAAAAAAGGAATTCACCCCGAGGAGTATCGTTTGGTGGCGTTCAAGGACATGTCGAACGACCACGTGTTTTTGTGTCGGTCCGCCGTTTCGACAAAAGAGACCATCGAAGTGAACGGCGAAACCTATCCCGTGTATAAGATGGAAATTTCCAACACGTCGCACCCGTTCTATACGGGCAAGATGAAGTTGGTGGACACCGCCGGTCGCGTCGATAAGTTTATGAGCCGCTACGCAAAACGCTACGATAAGAAAGCCGCCAAGTAATTGCTGCGGCCCTCATTCGAACAACGGGATTCGTCATTGCGACGGATCCCGTTTTCGTTGCGGGGTGCCGTGTGGGAGGCGTCGGGGCGGTTCCGTTTCGATCCGGTGGGAGTGTGCAGGTGCGGTGCGAGGGCGGAGTAAGGGCGGAGTAAGGGAACCGGCCGCTCTCCGAAAAGAACGGCCGGTCGCGGAACGACGGTGCGGCAGCGCATCAGCGGCGGCGGTGGAGCCGTGCACGGGTTGCGGCTTTGAAGCCGTCGGCCTTGGGCTTGGTGATGGGCACCGACAGGCCGAAGTGGAGGTTGATGGCTTTCATGCCGATCGGAATCGTGGCGATGTCGCTGTACTTGCCGTAGCGGAGTCCGATGTAGTCCATGCCGAGGAAGAAGTTGATCCATGAGGGATGCACGTTGAGCGCGAAGCCGAAGACACCCAGGCGATTCTGGAGGAGCGAGTGGCTGAGCGACGCCGTGAACCAGGGCGAGGGCCGGAGGTTGGCCGAGGCGGTGAGCTCGGTCGAGGTGAAGGACGATGCGAAACGCGTCTGCCACAGCAGACCGAAGCCGATCCGCTCGTCGAGGATGTTGTACTCGCCGCCGACGTTGAGCGTCGCTTTCAGCATGCGCGTGCGGTTCCGTGCGGGGGCGATGTCGAGCATGATCTCGTCGGGCGTCGAGGTGGAGAGTTCCTCGCGGTCGAAGTCGTAGCCGCTGTACGCGAACGACAGGTCGCTGAGCATGCCGCCGACTCCGCATTTTTTCGACCAGCAGACGAAGCCGAGGTCGTTCAGACCGAGCGACACCTTCAGACGGTCGTCGAGGAAGCGCGTCTCGGCGCCCAGGTCGAACGCCAGGCCCCAGCTGCCGATGCGGTTGAGGTCGATGTCGCTCGGGTCGAGACGGTCCATTACGTCTTGGAGCTCGATGCGGCCGCGGAGATCCGAGAAGTTCATGCCCGCCACGTTGGCATTGACCGAGCCCCGCAGGTCGGCGCGCCACTCCCGGTCGTTGAGATCGATGTCCATGCCGTCGATGTGCACCGAGGCATGCGCCAGTCCGAGCAGTCCCTTGGCGCGGAATCCGATCGTCACCTCCTTCGTGAGGATGCGGATCGGGAAGGCGAAGCCCATGGCCATTTCGAGGTAGTTGTCCGAGTTGATGTCGGTGCCTTTCAGATCGTACTGCCCCGGTTCGAGCCGCTTGAGCAGCGAGAAGAGGTCTTTCGGGAGGGTGATCGAGCTCTCCGAGCGCAGGTTCAGACCGAACGACCAGAAGTAGCGGCGCGCATAGCCGCCGAAGCCGAGAAGGTTCTCGCGCACGTTGATCTCAAGGTGGTTGTTGCGGCGCATGCGGCGCAGGAACTCCCGGTTGCCGACCGAGCCGTGGAGAAAGGTCACCAGCCCGTCGCCGTCGGGTGCGGGGTAGAGGAAGTTGCGCACGGACAGGAAGTTGGAGTTGGCCTCCACGCCCACGTTGCCCATGCCGGGGATGGACGCGTAGCCCCGTTGCGGCACGAGTGCGGCATTGAGGTCGAGCCGCTGCACGGAGCCCTCCATGAAGTAGGCGGTTTTCATCTGAGCCGTCGCCCGTACTCCTCCCGTGAGGAGTGCGGCGGCGAGCAGGAGCGTATGCGGAATGAAACGTTTCATTGTCGTATGCTGTTTTTCGGGTCCGTGTTATTCTGCGATTTTGTCCAGGTCGATCGTGATGCCGCGTTGCAGGTGCAGCTTCAGATGGCCCGTGATGTACTGTTCGTTGCGCAATCCGGCGTCGGCACCTACGGCCTCGCCGGTCAGGGCGAAGCGTATGTCGTCCACGGATTGGAGCAGGTTCAGGTCGCCCTCCTCCGGCAGGAGGCGGATCTGCACCTCCGTGCGGCCGTACTCCCCGTCGCGTTCGGCGTCGTAGCCGCGGATGGTGTCGAGCACCTCGGCGCGTATGCCCTCGACCGCGCGGCCCGTGGTGCGGTCGAGGAATTCGATCGCGACGTTCAGGTCGATCGGCAGGGTGGTGCGGGCGTCCATGACCAGCAGAATGTCCTCGGCGCGGAGGTCGTATTGCAGCAGATCGTCGAACGTGCCCGACACGTCGAGCGTGTCGGAGTAGCTGATGCGGGCCCCCTCGCGGAAGCGCAGCGGCAGCGAGATGTCGTAGTCCACGTCGAAGGCGTAGTCCTCGCCCGTGATGGCGAAGTGCTGGGCGTGGGTGTCGTCCACCGCCAGTTCGAACTCCACGTCGATCTTCGAGGGGATGATCCGCACCAATTCGGCGAGCCGCTCCACGCGGCAGAGCGTGTAGCCGGCCGGAGCCTGTTCCCGGTCGGAGATCCAGAGCCGTGTGATGCGGGGTTCCGCTCCGCCCTCGGAGGCTTCGACGGCGATGTGCTCCACGCGCACCGGATCGAGGGCCTTGCCCGACAGGTCGTAGGGGGTGAGCACGATGCCGCCCACCATGCGCAGACCCACCGGGTTGCTCACCGTGAGGCCGATCGTCGGGGCCCGCAGGTTCAGCTCCACGTCCTGGTCGCCGAGCGACTCGCGGAGGTCGTCCAGGTCGATGGTGGTGGCGGTGAGGTATCGGCTCAGGTCGAGGTCCACGGCGCCCGTGACCTGCGCGATGCGCAGCGGCGCGACGGTCGCCTTCGGCGTGATGACGATGCGGGGCTGGGCGATATGTTCGATGTCCGTGTCTTCTGGCGTATTGACCGTCATGCTCACGAGCAGCGTGCCGTCCAGCTCGGCCTTTTTCTTGCCCTGCTCCTCGCGCACGAGGGCGTTGCGCAGTCCGAGCACCGCGACGTCCGTCACGTGGACGTAGCCGCCCCGGTACTCCGCACGGTCGATGCGCAGGGTGTTGGTGCCCGCGACGAGCGACGGGTGCTCCACGACGAGGAAGTCGGGCAGCGTGATTTCGATGTCGTCGAAGTAGAGGTGCTTGACCGGCGTGTTTTCCAGGTCGAAGCCGATGTTCAGCAGCGCTTCGCTTCCGGTCCGGGCGTCGGCGACCTCCGCCAGGTCGATGCGAGCAACCTCGGCGGGCACCTCGAACGAGGCGTGGATCGGCTCCTCGATGTCGATGTGCGTCGTGAATCCGGCCTTGGCGCGGCAGCGCGGCAGGTCGAGACGGAACGTACGCTCCTCGGAGCGCAGGTCGAGGTGCGGGGCGTCGGAGGCGGCGAGCTCCGACAGCAGGTGCGAGGCGCCGGGGAAGCTGGGCGCCGTCGTGATGCGCACGGTTTTCTCTACGCGGAGGGTGTTGTGCTCGATGCGCGCCTCGTCGTCCGCGAGGGCGATGCCGCGCAGCGGGAGCAGGATGCCTGCGGCGAGGCGGTCGAGCGTCGTGGTCAGCACGTGGTCCGCGAGTCCCTCGGTGCCGGGCGCGAAGTCGAAAATCGTCGGCAGCTCCACCGTCAGCGCCACGGTGCCGTCGAGAGGCAGTGCGGGCTGCGTGCAGGTCAGGCACAGCGCGTTGGCGTCCTCGTCGGTGAATGCGAGGTAGGAGACGGAGGCGATGCCGTTCAGACCGTCGATCTCGAAGCGCATGGGGCTCTCCGTGACGGCGGCTTCGGGCCGGATTTCGCGCGTGCGGATCCCGAAGTCGTGCATCGCGGGACGGACGCGCAGCGTGTAGCGCGGCAGGTCGGCGGCGCTCACGGCATTGCCGTTCGAGGTGCCTTCGTAACGCAGGCCGCACGTTATTTCATCCGTTATTTCGAGTGTGCCGTTCACGGTCGGCTCGGTTACGCGGCGCTCGGCCAGCCGGAAGCGGAACGTGGTGCCCGCCGCGGTCACGGGGTAGTCGGTCATGGTGAGCGTGCCGCCCCGCACGGCGGCATGGCCGTCGTAGTCGTCCGTCAGACGGTAGGCGTATGCGTCGGGCAGCGTGAGCGTGAACGAGAGCGTGCCGCCCGCGACGGCGCTGCCGAGCGATCCGGGGGCGAACGTCAGCTCCACGAAGGCGTCGCGGGTGTCGAAAAGTATGCGTTCGACTGCCTCCACCTCGTCGGGGATGCCCCGCATGCGGAATGCGAGCTGCTCGCTGCTCGCGGCCGTGAGGGCGGGCAGGGGGGTGTTCGCCGGAAAGGTGCCGCCGGCGAAATCGACCGCCAGCCGCTCGTCGTGCTCGATGACGCCGGCGTCGTATTCCGCGAAGGCGAGCGCCGGCAGGTCGATGCGCGTGCGGTGCGTCGAACCCTCGACGAAGAGGGTTTCGGGCAGCGTGGCGTCGGTCATTTCGATGGTCTCGGACGCGATGTCCGACACCACGTTCTCGATCGGGTCGATGACGATGGCGTCGATGGTCTCGTCGATGCGGTCGGCTCGCTCGTAGGCGAGGTAGCCCTCCGCGTCGGTTACCAGCCCCTCGGTATGCTCCGTGTCGAGAAGCGAGCCGACCGTCTCCTCCTCCATTTCGCCCAGCGGGAGGACGATGCCGTTCTGCCCCAGCGTGATTTTCTTGTCGATTTTGTCGAGGTCGTAGGCGCTGTCGATGCATCCGCCGCACAATGCGCCGAGTACGCACGCCAGGAGAATCGGGTAGTGTTGCTGCATGTGGATTGGGTTCAAATAGTGTTTTATTCGGGCGCAAAGATAGTGTAAATTTCCCCCCCCCTCCAAAATTTACGAATGTTTATATTTGGAATACACCGTGTTGCGTGTTTTGTCGCCGTGCATGCCGCTTTCCGGGCGCTCCGGGGCGGCTTTCTGCGGTGCGCGCGGGGCTTTTTGCAGAATAATTGCTAATTTTGCCGCGATGACCGAACCGAACGAACATACCGCGCTCCCGCCGCGCGAGCAGGCGGCGTTGCTGCCGTTCGCGCCGGGCGTATACCAGTTTCTCGACCGCACGGGAAAGATCATCTACGTGGGCAAGGCCAAGAGCCTCCGCAAGCGGGTGAGCTCCTACTTCCTCGAAAACAAGGACCATGCGCCCAAGGTGCGGGTGATGGTGCGCCAGATCGCGTCCATACGCCACATCGTGGTGGACAGCGAGACGGACGCCCTGCTGCTTGAGAATTCACTCATCAAAACCCTCCAGCCGCGCTACAACATCCTGCTCAAGGACGACAAGACCTATCCCTGGATCGTCGTGCGGCGCGAGCATTTCCCCCGCGTGCAGTCCACGCGCCAGCTGCTGCGCGACGGCTCGCAGTATTTCGGGCCCTATTCGTCGGTCGGCATGCAGCGCAGCGTGCTCGAAATCATCCGCGAGGTGGTGCCGCTGCGTACGTGCAAGCTCAACCTCGCGCCCGAGGCCATCGCCCGGGGCCGTTACTCGGTGTGTCTGCAATACCACCTGGGGAACTGCAAGGGTCCCTGCGTCGGGGCGCAGAGCGAGGAGGAGTATGCGCAGTCGGTCGGGTTGGTGGTGTCGGTGTTGCGGGGCGACCTGCGTCCGGTGCGCGCCTACCTCGAAACGGAGATGGCACGCGCCGCGGCCGAACTGCGCTTCGAGGCGGCGCAGCGCTGCAAGCAGCGGCTCGACGCGCTGGACAACTACTCGGGCAAGTCGGTGATCGTGAGTGCGAAGATCGGCGATGTGGATGTCTTCTCGCTGCTCGCCGAAGATGACGAGGTCTATTGCAACTTCGTGCGCATACGCCACGGTTCGATCGTCGGAGTGTACACCGTGAAGCTCTCGCCGGGCGTAGAGACCGACCGTGCCGAGATGCTGACGCTCGCCATCCAGCACATCGTGGAGCGCGTGGCCGGCGGAAGCCTCGCGCGCGAGGTCGTGGTGCCCTTTCTGCCCTCGGCTGCGGTGCTGTTCGACGGTACGACCTTCACCGTGCCCAAGCGGGGCGAGAAACTCGATCTGCTCTCCTTTTCGGAGCGCAGCGCCCGCATCTACCGCGCGGAGCAGCTCCGCAACCTCGAAATCCGCAATCCCGAACGCCACGCCGAGCGGCTGATGGAGTCCATGCGCCGCGAATTGCGCCTCGACCGGCAGCCGCGCCACATCGAGTGCTTCGACAACTCGAACCTCCAGGGCACGAACCCCGTGGCGTCGTGCGTCGTGTTCCGCGACGGCAAGCCCTCGCGCAAGGAGTATCGCCACTTCAATGTCAAGACGGTGGTGGGGGCCGACGATTTCGCGTCGATGCGCGAAATCGTGGGGCGCCGCTACCGCCGTCTGCTCGACGAAGGGGCCGAACTGCCCGACCTGATCGTGGTCGATGGCGGCAAGGGGCAGCTGTCGAGCGCCTATGCCGTGTTGTGCGAGCTGGGCATCGAGGATCGGGTGCCCGTCGTGGGACTCGCCAAGCGCATCGAGGAGGTCTTCTATCCGAACGATCCGATGCCCTACTACCTCAGCCGCACGGGCGAGCCGCTGAAGGTGATTTGCCACCTGCGCGACGAGGCGCACCGTTTCGGCATCACGTTCCATCGCCAGAAGCGGAGCGCGAACTTCATCCGCAGCGAACTGGAGCAGATCGAGGGAATCGGCCCCAAGAGCATCGAGACCCTGCTCCGCCATTTCAGGACGGTGGCCCGGGTGGGGGCTGCGAGCCGCGAGGAGCTGACGGCGCTCGTGGGGGCTGTGCGCGCGGAGCGCATCTACGACTTTTTCCATACGCGACGGTAGCGGCTGTGCGCCTCTTCGGGGCGGAGGACTGTCGCTATGTTCGCTGGGGTTTTGAGCGCGTTTTAGGGCGTATGGTCTGTTGCTTTGTTCGCTGGCGTTTTGTGGCGCTTTTTCCGCATGTCCGGGAGTAGATGGTTTGCTGCTTATTCGCTAGGATTTTGTGGCGCTTTTTTCCGCGCATTTCCGTGGGCTGTCGGGCGCTTCGCTCATGATTTCGTTTTGTGCCTGTGCTATTGGTTTCTGTTTCTGTTCCTGTTCCTGTTTCTGTTCCTGTTCCTGTTCCTGTTCCTGTTCCTGTTCCTGTTCCTGTTCCTGTTCCTGTTCCTGTTCCTGTTCCTGTTCCTGTTCCTGTTCCTGTTCCGCTCTCGCTATGCTTCTTTTCGGTTCTGTTCGTCCGGGTTCCTCTTTTGTTTGTCTGAGGGCCGCTCTCGGCAGCTGCGAATGCGTTCCGGGCCGTTGCCGGAGGAGTGGAGAACTGCGGTGAGACCTGACCGGATCGGTTCGTGAGGAGCCGGAAACGCCTTTTTTCGAGAAAAATGGACCTGCGGTTTGCGTGTGCCGGAATTTTGCGTATATTTGCACTCCCGATTCATCGTGGAGGCCCGGATGGCGGAATCGGTAGACGCGTTGGTCTCAAACACCAATGACAGCAATGTCGTGCCGGTTCGACCCCGGCTCCGGGTACAAGGAAAATCGCTAACAAGTTAATAATTTAACTGTTAGCGATTTTTTTGTTTTTTTAATTGCGCCCGGATTGTTCCCGATGGGAATGGGAGCGGTCGCAAGCTTAGACAACTCTCAACCTCGTCTTTACAACCTTTGACATTATTTCCTAATATTCCAATTTATGGAATTTCGTTAGAACAGTCTTAAACTTATTGAATAGCACACAATACATCTTTTAGCCGTGATACGAAAAAAGTCTGATAGCTTGCATGTTGCTACAAAAACACGAATATCAAGCAATAATAAGATTAAAACAAGCGCCTGATCCTTACAGGCGGCTTGTCGTATCTATCCGATGTGAGTGACTATCAGCGAAAGATAAAATGCCGGATACTCTTTGTTGTATCTTATTTAAAAACTACATCAAACCACAACTTCTACCTCCGGTACCGACGGTGCCAAGGCGTTGTATCTTATTTAAAAACTACATCAAACCACAACCGCGCGCGTCTCGCGTGTGCGCGTTTTTCAGTTGTATCTTATTTAAAAACTACATCAAACCACAACATATTCCCTGAACTCCGTCGAGTCGCTCGAGGTTGTATCTTATTTAAAAACTACATCAAACCACAACTCTTGCGCCGAATGGAGAAATCCCTACGCGGTTGTATCTTATTTAAAAACTACATCAAACCACAACGCGCCGCGATCCTCACGAGCGGCACTTTCCGTTGTATCTTATTTAAAAACTACATCAAACCACAACCGCACCTTCGGCAGGTAGAGGTTGCCCTTAGTTGTATCTTATTTAAAAACTACATCAAACCACAACCTTAGGGAGTGTGTACATCCAACCCGTAGGGTTGTATCTTATTTAAAAACTACATCAAACCACAACCGAGACCGATGCAATTTGCATCATAAGTAGTTGTATCTTATTTAAAAACTACATCAAACCACAACATATTTGCACCAACAAACAAAACATGAGAGGTTGTATCTTATTTAAAAACTACATCAAACCACAACTCCGGCCGCGAGCGGCTAAAAGGCGCCGGCAGTTGTATCTTATTTAAAAACTACATCAAACCACAACATGATCAGTGTTAAAATCTTCATAGTTGTGTTGTATCTTATTTAAAAACTACATCAAACCACAACCGTCTTCGACGCTGCTTTTACAAAGTAGCAGTTGTATCTTATTTAAAAACTACATCAAACCACAACCCCCACTTCAAAGAGATCATTTGCGTATTCGTTGTATCTTATTTAAAAACTACATCAAACCACAACCATTAATTGCCAGCGGTTTAGTTTTACCAGTTGTATCTTATTTAAAAACTACATCAAACCACAACCTTCTTTAATTTGCTTTGCCATAGTTGAATGTTGTATCTTATTTAAAAACTACATCAAACCACAACAACTACCATATATTAATATATAAGTTATGGGTTGTATCTTATTTAAAAACTACATCAAACCACAACCGGTGTTTGAATGTACACCGCACGGCTCTAGTTGTATCTTATTTAAAAACTACATCAAACCACAACATAATCAGTGTTAAAATCTTCATAGTTGTAGTTGTATCTTATTTAAAAACTACATCAAACCACAACAACTCGACATCATCAGGGTCATCATCATCTGTTGTATCTTATTTAAAAACTACATCAAACCACAACACACGGACAGTGGGGGTTTGGCGACTTTTAGTTGTATCTTATTTAAAAACTACATCAAACCACAACCACGGGCGCTTACTCTATTGATTTTCGATTGTTTGCGGCTGTTTTGCCGTCCGAAAACCATGTGTCGCGCACTCCGCGGAAGTCGATTCGTGCGTTTTTTTCGTTCGTACCGTTACAAATATATCAAAAAAATTCCAATTGTTGCGGTGTTTCGGGCCGTGCGCGTTCAACCGGACCCCAGAAATTCTTCATGTCGCCGTATTGCTTGTCCGTAACAGCCAGCAGGCTGGTGAACCCCGACGGAGGCATCGACCTGCGCACCCGTTTCATGTGCACCTCCAGGGTCTCTTTCGAGGGGCAGTGGCGCACGTAAACCGAGTACTGCATCATCGTGAAGCCGTCCTTCTCCAGTGCCTTGCGAAACTGCGCCGCGTGGCGCCGCTCGGTTTTGGTGTTGGTCGGCAGATCGAAAAAAACGAACAGCCACATGATCCGATAAGCATTCAGACGTAATTCCGACATGGTTCTATTCCAACAGGGGGAACGCGAGTTTTTTCGCCGTGCCCGCGAAGCACCTCGCGAGCGATGCCGAAGTGAGGGTCAGACCCACGTCGAGCGGCCGCACCACCTTGTCGAACCGGGTGTCGGCGAAGAGCAGCCGCAGCAGCTCGCCTTTCGCTTCGCGCGTCAGCTCCGAATGTCCTGCGGCGTGGAGTCCGTAGACCCGTTCGTCCACGTAGGGCCTGTACGGCTCCATCAGGTCGTCGGCCAGCGGAAAGGCGTTGTAGCGGTTGCGGTGAAACACTCCGAACGCAGGAAAGAGCCCCGAGCCCATGAGGGAGCGTGCCACGGCGGCGCGCAGAATCGTGTAGCCGTAGTTGAGCAGGCTGTTCGGTGCGGCGCCTTCGCGTGCACGCACGAAGCCGCTGCCGAAAAGCTCGGCCCAATAGAGCTTCGCCGCCACGCCTTCGCGGTTGTCCGCGTCGCCGCTTTTGACGTTCATGTAGCAAGGTTTGAGCAGGTTGCCGTCCTTGCCCAGTTTGTGCAGCAGGGCGGCCTGGTTGCGGATTTTGGCTTCTACGATCTGCCGCCAGAGCCCCTTTTTCAGCGGTTCGCTCGCCTCGATCTGCGCCCGGTAGTTCTCGCCCTGCGTCCGGTTCGAATCGAGGTTGAGGAGCATGGCGTTGGGCATGCGGTCGCCGCCGCAGAGGATCACCGCGACGTTGTGGTCCGACAGTGCGTTCAGCAGCGGTAGGGTAAGGGAGGTCTGCTGGTGTTCGAGCACCACGAAGCCGATGTCCTCGATCGGGATGCGCTTCTGCTGGTCGGGCGCCTCCTTCGTGTGGACGATCATCTGATTGTCCTTTAGGCTCAGGCAGAAGGGTGTGGAGAAAAAGAGCGCACGTTTCAGCATGACGGTCGGTGTTTGAATTCGATTTCACCCGTGACGGAGAGCGTGAAGTCGTAGCCTTCGACATAGGCTCTGAGTTGGGTGTGGTTTATCGCGATTACGGGCCGGTATGCTTCTCCCGTTTTCCATTCGCCGTTTTTCGCCTTCAGTTCGCCGGCGGGACGGGCTTCCTGATGGTGTTTGAGGGTAATTGCACCGTACTCCCATTTCTTTTGAACTCTCAAAATGCTCAATCCTGTAACTTTGTACAACCTTCTCGTCAGTTCCTGCGGCGTGCATTCGTAGAGCTCTGCGGGCGAATTCTCGTAGAAGAGCACCATCGTTCCGGGCCGGAGGATGCACTTGAGCGGATAGCCGTCCGCATCGGACTGCGGCACCAGGTCGGGGCGGGCCGCACGGTCGGCGCTGCGCCGGAAGTAGCGGGCGGCTTCCAGGTTGCTGACCAGTTCGAACGAACGTTTGGTCTTGCCGCGGCGGTCGGTGCCCTCGTAGATCGCCATGCAGTAGTTGCCGTCGTTGGCCACGTGGTACTCCTGCTTGTACTCCTTGTCCGAGAGGTCGCGGTGCCGTTTGAGGTGGATGGGCTGCGTGACGCTCGGCGTGTAGATGCGCACCTTGCGGATCGGCACCCCCTTCTCCTCGTTCATCCAGATCGTGTGCTCCGCGGTGTTGGTCGCCGTCTTGAACCCTACGTCGGCAACGGCTTTCTCTACGCGCTTGCGCACCGCGTCGTCCACGATTTTCGCCACGTCGCTCTCCTGCAACTGGTCGAGCGACTTGCGCACGACGTATTTCACCTCGTCCTCCCGGCGGATGGCTCCGTAGAAGGTCTGCTGGTGCAGCACGCCGCGCGCCGTGTCGCCCTGGGCGTAGAGGGGCTTGCCGTCGGTGCCGCGGCGGATTCTGCCGCGCACGCGCAGCTTGCGGCGGCTCTGCTTGCCCATGTTGTCGGGCGTGTGGTGGGCTACGAGCAGCCCCTCGGCAACGGCCAGGACATCCTCGGTGAAGGTCGGCCACGGCTTCACGAATAACGGCCGGTCGCCCCGACCGAATCGGTAGTTCTCGTCTTCTGCCTTGTATTGCGCCCATCGGTCGTATTCCGTGCGACCGATGCAGGCGATGGTGATGGCGTCGATGCAGTGGTGGACGTGGTTCACGCGTTCTTTCTTTGCATACTCCTCCTGCAATCCCCACATTTTGCGGAAGGCGTCGGTCGTGGCACCCTTGACGGTGTAGATCCGCTCGAAAACGCTCTTGAGGTAGAGCCGCGCATAGCGCCCGATGATGCCTATGTCCACGCCCTGGCGGTTGCTGAAACCGTCGGGCACCTCGGTCATCGTGAAGCGCTCGTACTTTCCGCGCAGCTCGTCGAGCTGCATTTTCAGGTAGTGGCGCCGTTGGATTGCGAAGTCCTTTTCCTGTTTGGTCGAGGCGTTTTTGCTCTTGCGGATTTGGTTGCCGATCTGTTTTTCCAGTTCGTCGATGCGCTTCCGCCATCCGAGTTCTTCGATGCGCGCCCCGATGGCCTGTGCGTCGGCGAGTTCCGACGGCAACTTGGCGCGTTTGACCTCGCGGTTGTAGCGGCAGTCGCACAGCGTCTTGTTCTTCTGCGAGTCGTCGCCGCCGCGCGACCGGGGCACGGTGTGCTCGATGTCGAAACGGGGATTCGATCCGATGAAATCGGCGATTCCGATTTGCTTTCCCGTGTAGATGCAGCGGTGCTGCTGCTCCTTCCACAGGCGGAATTTCAGGATGTCCGTCTCGGTCGGTTCGATCGTGCGGCCCGTGGCATCCGCGTACTGCGCGCGCAGCTCGTCGGCATACCTGCGGTTTTCCGCTTCGCGGTCGCGCCGGTACAGTTCGAATGCCTTGCGGTGGTTGGCGTCGTGCAGGTTGCGCGAGAATTCGATGTTGATCTTCGTCGTGCGGTCGATCTTGCCCTGGCGCAGCAGGGTGTTGAGCAGGATGCGCAGGCGGAAGAGGGCCCGCATGGCCATCGGATTGCGGATCGAGTCGGTGCGCGGCGACCCCAAGCGCAGGATGCCCGCGGCGTCGGGCAGCGCCGCGCGGTAGGTCTCGATCATCGAGGGATGGTACATGCGGTCCAGGTGCCTGTCGTCGATGCCGCAGCAATTGCGCAGGTAGTCGCGGACGCACTGTTCTTTGGTCGTGCGGGCATTGAGCGGGTTGCGGCCGAAATCTTCGAGCAGCACCGCGATGTCGGTGCCGATCCGCTCCAGCTTCGCCGCGTCGTCGCGCACGTCGTCGGGCAGTACGGCCTGCATGTTGGCCATGAAGACCGCCTCGTCGTAGCGGAGTCCCGCCCGCAGTCCGGGCAGGATCTTGTCTATGGCGTTGAGGCTGAGCGAGGCATAGTCCTGCGGCATCCGGATGGCGGCGAAGTGCCGCGCCTCGTCTTCGCTCAGGCCGAGTTTCGTGCGCGCCCAGTCGCGCAGGCGCTCCTCGTCGTCGAACGAGAAGAGCGCATGCCAAATGTCGTTCACGATGCGGTCGTCGCTCTTGTCCGCAGCGAGCGTGTAGCGGCTGCGGAGCGCGGCCTGCCAGTCGTCGCCGAAAAGCGCGATGAGCGCCTCCGTGACCGGACAGCCCGACACGGTCGTCGTACGCGGGAAGTTGAATCGGTAGGGTGCCTCGTTGCGGTCGCCCTTGCAGGCGAAGTTGCCCTTGCCGGCGAGTTTGGCCGCAAGCTCCGCGAAGTCGAAGTGGGGCTTGCTCTTGCGCAGAAAGAGCGGACGGATGCGTTCGATTTCGTCGGTCCGCAGCGGCCGCGGCTCCTCGTCGCCGGGGCCCGTGATGCGGATGTTGTTGATGAACGAGCGCATGCGGAACTCCTCGAAGCGCGGATGCGATGCCGGACATCGCGATTTCTTCTTCTCGAACGTGCACCTGCCCACCTGTCCCTTCTGCGATTTGAGCGGCCGCTGGTAGAAGATGGCGCGGTGCAGCGCTTCGCGCCACTCCCCGGGCAGCTGCTGCTTTTCGCAAATGGCCCGGAATTCGGCCAGAAAATGTTCGTTGCGTGCCGTGTAGTGCGTGCGGATCTTCTCCTTGCGCAGGTAGAGCGTGTGGAAGTACTGCCCGAGGTACTCGCATCCGGCCTTGCGCATGGCCTCCGACAGGTCGCTGATCCCCTGCTTGACCGTGCCGTCCTCGCTCTCGGCGCCGGCCTGCTTGCGGTTGCTCAGGAAGCCGCGGCGCTGGGCCAGGTGGTAGAGCGCACGGCCGAGCGCATGACGGTCGGCGCGGTCGTCGAGGTCGAGCGTTTCGCTCAGCGCCCGGTTGCGGTCGTGGTAGGGATTGCGGCCCGCGGCGTCGTCCGTGCGCTGCCAGCGCAGGAACTCCTCGTCCAGCGGGTAGCGTTTGCGGCTGCGCCATGCGTGCAGCTGGTCGCGGCTCAGCGGCGGACAGAGGTCGTATTGCACGAGCAGCCCGAGCAGTTCGATCTTTCGGATTCTGCGGCGGAAGTAGTGGCGTCGCAATGCACGCGCCTCCGTCCGGTCCTGCACGGCCGGCTTCTCGTTGTTCTTTTCGCGTGCCACGCCCTCCTGGAAGATGTCTACGCCCCGATCGAGCAGCCGGCAGCAGCCGTCGTTGTCGTCGCGCTCCACGATCGCCCAGCCGATCGAGTTCGTGCCGAGGTCCAATCCCAATGTTTTCGTCATATACGCTTCAATTTTTTGTAAAATTAAATAAAAAGTTGTAAAAATCCGAATTTTAGTCTATATTTGTATCGTAAGAATTACAAACTACATCTTACCACAATAAGGCTATAGGCCGAAGGTTTTGACACCTGTGTCCCCGCGTACTCCGTGGGGACTTTTTTCTTTACAATAGGTAACTGTTCGAGTGGTTGTGTGCAATGCGGACAGAGGAGCTGCCGGCGCTTCCGCGGGCGCGGTCTTGCACCGGCTTCCGTCGTGCGGGAGCGGAGCCTCGGTGCGGAAAACAGAACGGGCCCCTTCCGAACGTTCGGAAGGGGCCCGCGGCCTGTGCGGCCGTCACGACGGCCGGGTGTCTATTCCGCGTCGGCTGCCGGACGCATGATTACGTTTGCGAGGTTGTTGTCCTTGAGCACCTTGCCGGCCATGAGGCGCACGTCCTCGGCCGTGAGATTGCGCAGGGCCTCCTCGTAGTCGTTCACGTAGTCCAGACCGAGCGAGTAGTAGCGGTCGAGGTTGGTCAGCCAGCTGCCGTTCTCTTCGAGCGAGTTGGTCCACTCCTTGAGCATGTACTCGCGGATGTTCTCCATCTCCTCGGCCTTCGGGCCCTCCGCTGCCAGGCGGCGGAAGTCGGCGACGATGATCTCCATCAGTTCGTCGGCCATCTGCTCGTTGGTGTCGAACTGAATGATCAGGCGGTAGCTGTTCTTCGGAGCGTACTCGGTGAGGGAGCCCACGCCCACGCCGTACGTGCCGCCCTTCTCCTCGCGGACCGACACGCGGTAGCGCGAAGTGAGCACCTGTTCGAGGAAGCTCATCGCCAGACGGTTCTCGATCGTGAAGTCGAGGTCGCCCGAGTAGTTGTACCATACCGAGACTTTGGGCTGCAACATGGTGGCGCGGAAGTCGTTGGTCGTCACGCCCTTCACGGGAGCCACGCCGTCATCGGCCCAGTCGAGGGTCTTCTTCGTGGCGGGCAGCGAGCCGATGTAACGCTCTACGAGGGGCTTCAGCACGGCCGGATCGACATCGCCCACGAACGTGAAGGTGAAGTTGTTGGCGCCCGTATAGAGTTTGTCGTACACGGTGCGCAGCTGCTCGAAGCGCACGTCGTCCAGGATCTCGGGCGAGAGCATCTGCTCGCGGTAGTTGTTGCCGTATACGGTCTCCTTGAATGCGTCCTGCACGATGTAGTCGGGGTTGGCGAGCATGTTCGCAACCTGGGCGCGCATCTGCGTCATGTAGGTGTTGTAGTCCGTTTCGTCGAAACGGGGCGAGGTGAAGCTCAGGTAAACCAGCTGGAGCAGCGTCTCCAGGTCGCGGGGCGACGCTTCGCCGTACATGCCGTGGTTGTAGCCGTTCACCGTGAGCGCGGTCTGCGCCTGCTTGCCGGCGAGCTGCTTGCGCAGGTCGGTGGCCGTGAATTTGCCCAGACCCGACATCTGCATGATGCCCGGAAGCAGCTTGGCTGCGTAGTACTCCTCGTCGGGCAGCAGCGACAGACCGCCGCGGCTCTTGACTGCCAGGTATACCTCGTCGGCCTTGAATTTCGTGGGTTTCACGATGATGCGTGCGCCGTTCTTGAGCGTCCACTCCGTCGTGCCGTAGGCCTCGTTGTGCTGTTCTTTCTTCACGGCCGAGCCTTTCAGACGGGTGTCTGCGGGAATCAGCGGCTCCTTCACCGCGGTGTCCTCATAGGCTTCGAGCTCGGCGTTGCGCGAACGCTCGATCGCGGCCAGCAGGTCGCTTTCGGTGGGGTTTGTCAGGCCCTCCTTCTCGGGCGCATTGACCACTACGACCCAGTTGCGGGGTTGCAGGAGCTGGGGCCATGCCATGTTGATGTCGGCGAGCGAGATGGCTTCGAGCAGCGTGCTGTCGAGACGGTATTCGTACTCGGCGTCGCAGTAGGCGGTGCCGAACTTGAAGTTGTCGATCAGGGGCGTGACGTAGGAGCCGTTGCGGCGGTCGTTGCGTGCTGCGTACTGATTCTCGATGTAGCGCATCAGCTCGTTCTTCGTGCGCTCGAACTCACCCTCGGTGAAGCCGAAGCGGCGCGACTTCTCCATCTCGGTCAGCAGGGCGTCGAAACCTCCGGGCAGCTTGCCGTCCTGCGTGGTCAGGCTGAATACGGTGGTGGTCAGCGTGGGGATGATGCCGATGTTGCCGTCGTAGACGCTGGCGCTGAGGAAGGGAGCGTCGGGCTGCATGGCGATGTCGCCCAGACGGGCGTTGAGCATCTGTACGCCGTAGAGGATCAGGATGTTCTGCATCTCGCGCAGCACCAGTCCGTTGGCTTCGCGCGGCATGGCCGGGCGTTTGATGAAGATCGACGCGTTGGTCTGGTTCATCTCCGGGTCGGTGTAGATCGACACGATGGGCGTGTCGTTGTCGGGCACGACGATCGTCTCCTTCTGCGGAGCGTCGGCCGCGGGGGCCGGGATGTCGGCCATCAGGCGCACCAGGTCGGCCTCGACCTTATCCACGTCGATGTCGCCCACGATGACGATCACCTGGTAGTCGGGACGGTACCACGTGTGGTAGAAGTCCGCGAGGTTGTCGTGCGAGAAGCTCTTCAGACCGTCGAGGTAGCCGATGACGTTGCGGTGTTCGTACTTCGTGCCGTTGGCCAGCGCCTTGATCATGGCCTGCTGCGAGCGGAAGCGCGCGCCGTCGCGGGTGCGGAGCTCCTCCATGATTACGCCGCGCTCCGAATCGATCTCGGCCGGTTCGAGTGCGATGAAGTGCGACCAGTCGTGCAGCACGAGCAGCGCCGTGTCGATGATGCCCTGGCGCGTGGTGGGCACGTCGGTGATCGAGTACTGGGTGTTGTCCTGCGTGGTGTAGGCGTTGAGGTTGCTGCCGAACTTCACGCCGATGCGCTCGAAGTAGTCGATCATCTCCTTGCCGCGCAGGTTCTTCGTGCCGTTGAAGGCCATGTGCTCCAGGAAGTGGGCCAGACCCTGCTGGGCGTCGTTCTCCTGAATGGCGCCCACGTAGTGCTCGATGTAGAAATCGGCCTGTCCCTTGGGTTTCTCGTTGTGGCGGATGTAGTAGTTCATGCCGTTGGCGAGCTTGCCGTGGCGCACGGCCGGGTCGGCCGGCATCGGCTCCATGGGGTTGATCTGCGCCCGGGCTCCTGCGATGAGGAAGAGGGCGGCGACCGCTGTCAGTAATCTTTTCATTGGAATGAAGTTTTTGTTGGTTTGTTTCGTTTGGTCGTTTCGGGTCATTCGGCCGGAGCGTCCGGACGGTACTCGATGATGTCGCCCGGCTGGCAGTCGAGTTCGCGGCAGATGGCTTCGAGCGTCGAGAATCGGATCGCCTTGGCTTTGCCGTTCTTGAGGATCGAGAGGTTCGCGGGCGTGATCTCCACGCGCTCGGAGAGCTCGCCCAGCGACATCTTGCGCTTGGCCATCATGACGTCTATGTTGATGATTATAGCCATGTTTCCCCCCCCCCTCTCTACGGTTGTGCAACGCATTGTTTCCTTCGTTTTTCAGATGGTGAATTTCTGTTCCTCGCTCAGGTTCTGACCGATGGCGCACACCTCGGCCGTGAAGAGCACGAGGATGCCCAGGATGATGTTCGCATAGGAGACGTGGAATGCGGTGTCGATCGCCTCGCCGTACGGGGCGAGCAGTTCGGCCGCACGCACGCTCATGCGCCAGGTCATCACGTCGTTGAGCAGTTCGGTCAGTATGGTCAGCGAGCCGATGGCGCGCAGGTACCACACGTTGCGGCGGTCGAGCGTGTGCTCCTCGCGGATCGAACGGCGGATCGAGTGGATGATGAGGAACATCAGCACGACGATCGCCACGAACGCGAGGGCCCGGAATACCGTGATGAGGTAGAACCACGGGTTGCCGCCGATCGAGCTCAGGGCCAGGTGGAGCGGGCTGCTGCCGGCGTCGGCCGGCAGGTCCGCCGCGAGGTCGATCCGTCGGGTCGTGGGCACGAGGCGGATGCCGGCGAGCGAGTCGGCGCCGTCGAGCCGCACGGGAGCCTTTGCCCTCAGGGGCACCTCGAAGAGCGTGAAGATCGAACGCGGAGCGCCCGAAGCCCAGTTGCGGGCGATGTCGCGGCCGATGACCGCTCCCTCGTCGTATCCCTTCGAGAAGTTGGGCCAAACGCTGTGCGCCAGCCCCGTCGCCAATACGGCGAAAAAGATGACGTAGATCGCGAGCATGCGCTGCAACATCGGTTTTTTGTTCTGCATATCCTGTGTGTTTGCAAGGTTTCCACTGCAAATATAGGAATATATTTTCGAAAAACAAATGAAATTTATCGTTTTTCGATAAAATTTTCGGCATCGGAAGTGTTTTATCGGGTGCAGGGGGCGGATGCGGGGTGTCGGGCGCGGCAGGGGAGGGGGTGTGGCGGCGCCACGGCCGACAATCCCTCGGGGCAGTCCGTGTGCCGGAGTGGCAGGCGGTGTGCGGGCGGTCCGGTCCGTAAACCGGGGCTTGCCGGGGGCGATGATGTGCCGGGTCGTGCGGTCTTTCCGGGTGCGAGGGGGGGCGGCCGGCTGCGTCGCCGGAGCGCCGGCCGGCGGGGGCAGAGGCCGGGATCGGAAAAAATCCGGTCGAAAAACGGAGGCCTTGCGACGGATGTCGGCGCGTTTTGTCTTATCTTTGTCTTCATGAACGACAAAAAGCGAGAGATCGTCGTGCTGGGACCCGCCCATCCGTTTCGCGGCGGCCTGGCCTCGATCATGGAGATGCTGGCGCGGACCTTTGCGAAACGGGGCTGCGACGCCCGGATCATGACCTTCACGGTGCAATATCCGTCGCTGCTCTTCCCGGGGCGCAGCCAGCGGGTGGCGACTCCGCCGCCCTCCGACCTGAGGATCGAGCGGTGCGTGAATACGGTCAATCCCTTCAACTGGTGGCGCGTGGGGCGGCGCCTGCGGCGTGAGCGCCCCGACTTCGTGCTGCTCAAGTACTGGACGCCTTTCATGGCGCCCTGCTTCGGCACGATCGCACGCCTGGCGCGGCGCAACGGCCACACGCGCGTACTCTGCCAGATCGACAATGTGGAGCCGCATGAACACCACTTCGTCGATCGTCCGTTCAACCGCTACTTCCTGCGTTCGGTGGACGGCTTTGTCTACATGTCGGAGCAGGTGCATGGTGAACTCCGGGCCTATACCGACGCTCCGGCGCTCTTTTCGCCCCATCCGCTCTTCGAGAATTTCGGCGATCCGGTGCCCCGCGACGCGGCGTGCGCGCACCTGGACCTCGACCCCGCGATGCGCTATGCGCTCTTCTTCGGGCTGATCCGCGACTACAAGGGCCTCGACATCCTGCTCGACGCCTGGGCGCAGCTCCGGCGTGCGGGGCGCACCGGGGGGCGGCGTCTGATCGTCGCAGGCGAGTTCTACACCTCCGCGCAGCCCTACCTCGACCGCATCGCCCGGGCCGGAATGGAGCACGAGGTGGTGCTGCACGACCGTTTCGTGCCCGACGACGAGGTGAAGTACTACTTCTCGGCGGCCGACTTCGTGGTGCAGCCCTACCGCACGGCCACGCAGAGCGGCGTGACGCAGATCGCCTACCAGTTCTGCGTGCCGATGCTGGTCACCGACGTGGGCGGACTGCCCGAAATCGTGCCCGACGGACGCGTGGGCTGCGTCGTGAAGCCCGATGCGGCCGCCGTGGCCGCCGGCATCGAGCGCATGTGGGTCCCGGGCGCCGGCGCCGGGTTCCGCGAAAACATGGTCGTCGAGCGGCGTCGCTTCTCGTGGGAGGAGATGTGCAGCCGGATTCTGGAGCTCTACGACCGGGTGAAGGCGTAGGGCGGCGGGCGGTGCGTCCGGGAATCGTTCGGGTGCCGGCACGATCCGCGGCAGAACCCGGAGGGGGCGGCCGCACGGCAACATATTATATATGGGAACCGCCGCTCCGCCGTCCGGGGCGCAAACGCAAAAGGAGGGCAGCCTTGCACAGGCTGCCCTCCCCGGTGTAACGGGTCGAACGGTTATTTCTTGATGTTGGGCTCTTCCAGGCCGTACCCCTTGCGCTTGTCCTCGACCTTGAGGCAGAGGCTGAACAGGAAGGCCAGCACGCCGAACGACGAGAAGATGACCATCGGCACGGTATAGCCGCCCGTGGCGTCGAGCACGAGGCCGATGAGCAGCGGCACCAGGAACAGACCGATGTTCTGAATCCAGAAGATCAGGCAGTAGGCCGAGCCGAGGATCTTTTCGTCGATGATCTTGGGCACCGAGGGCCACAGGGCCGCGGGTACGAGCGAGAACGACACGCCCAGCACGACGACGATCAGCACGGCCAGCGCCTTCGACGGGAAGAGCGGCAGCAGGAACGCGAAGCTCAGGTGGCAGGCGATCATGATCACGGCGCCGAGCATGAGCATCGTGGCGCTCTTGCCGCGGTAGTCGAGCATGCCGCCGAGCAGCGGCGTGAGGATCATGGCCAGGATGGGGAAGCAGCTGAAGAGCTGCGACGCCGTGGCGGCGTCCACGCCGAGCGTCACTTCGAGGAAGTTGGGCGCATAGCGCTGGAAGGGGAAGATGGCGCTGTAGTAGAGCACGCACAGCAGGGCGATCAGCCAGAACATGCGGCTGGAGAATATCTTGCCCAGGTCGGAGATGTGGAACTCCTCGTCCGCCGACTTCTCGGCAGACATCTGGCCCGCGGCGATCAGTTGCGTGTCGAGCTTGCGGTCCATGAAGGTGAAGATCAGGTAGCAGAGCAGACCCACGATCAGCAGCACCGTGCAGAGCGCCACCGGAGCCACGATCGACTGGTCGAAGCGTGCCGACACGAGGGGCGCGATCCACATCACGGCGAAGACACCCAGGCGCGCGATGGCCATTTCGAGGCCCATCGCCAGGGCCATCTCCTTGCCCTTGAACCACTTCGCAATGGCCTTCGACACCGTGGTGCCGGCCATCTCGCAACCGCAGCCGAAGATCATGAAGCCCAGCGACGCCATCTTGGCGCTGCCCGGAAATGCGGTCCACCAGCTGTCGAGCCACTGACACATACCCGTGGTCTGGAACCAGTCGGTGATGCCGACGTACTTGATGACGGCGCCGCCCACCATGAGCGATGCCGAGAGCAGACCCGTGAAGCGGATGCCCGTCTTGTCGAGGATGATGCCCGCGAAGATCAGGAAGAAGCAGAATACGTTGAGGAAGTATTCCGAGGCGGCGTAGGTGCCGAAGGTGCCGCTGTCCCAGCCGCGGGAGGTTTCGATCAGCGACTTGAGCGGCGACATCACATCGACGAACATGTAGCCGAAGAACATCATCAGCGCGATGAGTCCGAGGGCCGTCCATCGTGCGACGGCCGAATCGTTCAGCATTCTTTGGAGGTTTCGTGTCATTTTTCGTTGTTTGAGTTGGTTTGTCAGTCGTTTTGCGGCGCGCGGCGCTTCAGCACCTCGTAGGCGCGGTCGATGCCCAGCTCGCCCGCCTTCGAGATGTCGAGCCATCCCTTGCGCGTGTCTTTCATGTAGAGCTGCACAAGGCCGCGGTTGAAGTAGGCCTCGGCGAATGCGGGGTCGAGCTCGATGGCCCGCGTGTAGTCCTCGCACGCCTCGGGAAGGTTGCCCGAGAGGGCGTGCAGTCCGGCCCGGTCGTAGTAGGCGCAGGCCAGGTCGGGGAAGAGCAGGAGGGCCTTGTTCAGGTCGGCGATCGCCTCGTCGTAGCTGTAGGTCCGCTTGCGCTCGGCCGGTCCGCGGCCCGCGGGGGCGTCGTCGAGCGTGAGGCGGCCGTATGAGTGGTCGATCGACGAGATGAAGCCGATCATTTCGGCCCGCGTGACGGCCCGGTTGAGGTAGAGGAACGGGTTGGCCGGGTTCAGTTCGATGGCCGCCGTGAGCGAGTTCACGGCGCCCGTGTACTGGCGCACAAGCGACTGCGACACGCCCCGCTCGAAGTGCGTGGTCCACGACGCGTCGTCGTCCCGCATCCGCCGGGCGCAGCTGCGGTCGAGCAGCAGCAGCGTGTCGGCCGACAGGTTGCTGTCGGCATTGGTCAGCACCAGGTGCTTGTTGCCGATGCGGCGTTTGAAGTCCTCCACGCGCTGCACGTAGCTGCGCGGCGGTGCCGGCACCGTGTCGGGCCGCATGAACGTGAAGCGGAACAGGGGCAGCAGGCGCAGCTCGTCGCTTTCGCCCGTGCGGGCCGCGGCGCTGCCGAAGCCCCGGCCGGAGAGCGAGTTGTCGAACGAGAGCAGGCGGTCGAAGCGCTGCGTGGTGTCGGCGAAGATCGAGTAGGTGCTGTCCGTAAGGCGTGCGCGGTATTCGGCGATCTTGCGCTGCGCCGTGTCGCGGTCGCGGCGTGCGCCCGCACGGTCGCGCAGCAGCTCGCGGAGCATGCTGCGGTGGAGGTAGGCGTTGGCGAAGTCGGGATAGAGCTCGATGGCCCGCGTGCAGTCGGCCGCGGCGTCGGTCAGATTGCCCAGCTCGGTGTTGAGCAGCGCCCGGTTGTAGTAGACCAGCACGTTGTCGGGCGAGTAGCGGGCCACGCGGTCGTAGTCTTCGAGCGCCCGGTTGTAGTCGCCGATCCGCGTGCGCAGGATGGCGCGGTTGAAGTAGGTCAGCGCGTGGGTCGAGTCGATGCGGACCGCCGCATCGAAGTCGGCCAGTGCCTTCAGCGGGCGGTTGGTGTGGGAGTAGACCAGGGCCCGGTTGAAGTAGGGCAGCAGATAGGTCGAGTCGCAGCCGATCGCCCGGTCGAAGTCTGCCTCGGCCTCGGCATAGCGCTTTTGCGCCAGATAGAGCCCGCCCCGGCGGTTGTAACCCTCGGGGTTTTCGCGGTTGGTGCGGATCGCCGCGTCGTAGTTCTCGTAGGCGCGGAGCGTGTCGCTCATGCAGAGGTAGGCTGCGCCGCGGTTGATGTAGGCGTCGGGCACCTTGTTCTCCTGCCGCAGGAAGCGGTCGAAATCCTCCACCGCCTCGGCAAACTGCTGGTTCATGAGGCGCGTGACGCCGCGGTAGTAGTAGGGGTAGGGCAGGTCGGGCCGCAGCTCGATGGCGGCGGCGAAGTCGCCCAGTGCGTCGTCGTAGCTGCCCAGCTGCGAGCGGGTGATGGCCCGGTAGGTGTAGGCCTGGGTGAATACGGGATTCTTGCTCAGTGCGAGGCTGAAGTCAGCCTCGGCGCCCAGCAGGTCGTCGAGGTTGTATTTGGCGATGCCGCGCAGGAAGTAACCCTCGTAGGCGTCGGCATCGAAGCGCAGCAGCGTGTTGAGTGTGCGGATGGCTTCGCGGTAGTCGTCGTTCATCATGAACGTGCGCCCCATGTGGTAGAAGTACTCCTTGTTGTACTGGGCGCGCGCCGCCTCTCCGCACGTGAGCAGTGCGAACGTACAGAGCAGGGCGGTGACTATGTTGCGCATGTTCGGGATCTGATGCCTTGATGTCTTTTTCCTTGATGCCGGTCCGCCGCGGTCCGTCGCGTCGGGGGTCCGGACCGCGGGCGGTTTTACTCCTGTTCGTAGCCGAAGCGGCGCAGCTGACGTTCGTTGTCGCGCCAGTCGGCGCTGACCTTCACGAAGAGCTGGAGGAAGACCTTCTTGCCGAGGAACTGCTCCATGTCCTTGCGTGCGGCCTCGCCCACGCGTTTGAGCTTCTCGCCCTTGTGGCCGATCAGGATGCCCTTCTGCGATTCGCGTGCCACATGGATCGTGGCGGCGATGCGGTCGATCGCGGGCTCCTCCTTGTAGCTTTCGATTTCGATCTCGCAGCAGTAGGGGATCTCCTTGTCGTAGAACCGCAGGATCTTCTCGCGCACGATCTCCGAGGCGAAGAAGCGCAGGCTCTTGTCCGTTAGCGTGTCTTTGGGGTAGAAGGCCGGGCCTTCGGGCAGCACCTCCAGGATCTTGCCGAAGAGCCCCTCGATGTTGAACCGTTCGCGGGCCGACACGGGCACGATCACGGCCTCGGGCAGCTCGGCATGCCATTTTTCCACCAGCGCCTCAAGCGCCTCGGGGGTCGTGAGGTCGATCTTGTTGATGACCACCAGTGCGGGCAGGCCGCTGCGGCGGATGCGCTCCACGATCTCGGCCGAGCGGTCGCTCTGCTCCACGGTGTCGGTGACGTAGAGGATCACGTCGGCGTCGCTCACGGCGCCCGTGACGAACTTCATCATCGACTCCTGGAGTTTGTAGTTGGGCTTCAGAATCCCCGGCGTGTCGGAGTATACGATCTGGAAGTCGTCGCCCGAGACGATGCCCATGATTCGGTGGCGCGTGGTCTGCGCCTTGGAGGTGATGATCGAGAGACGCTCGCCCACCAGGGCGTTCATGAGCGTCGATTTGCCGACATTGGGGTTGCCGATGATGTTTACGAAACCGCTTTTGTGCATGCTGTGCAATTTTGTTTACAAAGGTAGGGATTTATTCGGTTTTTTCCTATTCGGAGCGGAGAATCGTGCGTCGTGCGCCCCGGGGGCCTGAAAACGCGGGAGGGAGGTTTCCGCAAGAAACCTCCCTCCCGTCGGTTGAGCTACCAGGATTCGAACCTGGAAATACAGAACCAAAATCTGTTGTGTTACCATTACACCATAGCTCAATCGTTCGCTCGTAAGCGCGACAAAGGTACATAAAAATTCGGAATATGCAACCGTGTGTCGAAAAAATGGCCGCCGCCGGCTGCGGAAGCGTCGCACGGAGTTTGCAGGGGCTGCGGCGTGCGTGCGCCGGCGAAGGCCGCACGCCGGAAACGGACAATCGAAAACAAGTTATGATTACGGCAATGATTGCGATCTTCGCGTTGGGCTATCTCTGCATCGCCCTCGAACACCGGCTGAAGATCGACAAGGCGGCCACGGCGCTCGTCATGTGCGGCGTGCTGTGGACGCTGTTCGCCCTGCGGGGCGGCGACGGAGGCCTGGGCGACGCGCTGGCCGGACATCTGGGCTCGACGTGCGAGATTCTCGTCTTTCTGATCGGGGCCATGGCGATCGTGGGGCTGATCGACGCCTGCGGAGGCTTCGCGGTCGTCACGCGCCGCATCGCCGTGCGCGGCAAGCGACGGCTCCTGTGGCTGCTGGCGCTCGTCGCCTTTTTCATGTCGGCCGTGCTGGACAACATGACCACCGCGATCGTCATGGTCACCCTGCTGCGTGCGCTCGTTCCCGACCGCGACGAACGTTGGCTCTGCGCCTCGGTGATCGTCATCGCGGCCAACAGCGGCGGCGCCTGGTCTCCCATCGGCGACGTGACGACCATCATGCTCTGGATGAACGACAACGTGACGGCATGGCCTCTGATGCGGAGTCTGCTCCTGCCCTGCCTCGTCTCTACGGTCATACCCGTACTGCTGGCCTCGCGCGGCCTGCGGGGCACTTTTCCCGCCCCGGCTGCTGCTGCGGCCGCGCATGTCGGAAAACGGATCGCAGCGGCGGATGCTCCGACGCGCCGCAGCGCGCGCACCCCTGCCGCCGGAAACGGCACGAACCCGGGCCGCGGCAAGGCGGGCGCCGCGATGCGAACGGAAGCTGCGGCGCGGCGTCGCAGCCTCCTCTTCCTTGCGGCCGGAGTGGCGGGGCTGCTCTTCGTGCCGCTGTTCCGCAGCCTTACCGGCCTGCCGCCCTACATGGGCATGATGATCGCACTGGGCGTGCTGTGGGCGTTGTCCGAATGGATGAACCGCCGCGTGCCCGCGGATGCCGCGGCGGTGCGCATGCCCGAGGTGCTGCGCCGTGTCGATCTCTCGACGATCCTCTTCTTCCTCGGAATTCTGATGGCCGTGGGTGCGCTCGAAAGCGCGGGGCTGCTGCGTGCGGCGGCCCAGGCGCTCGACCGGGGCGTGCATGAGGCCTTTGCCGTGGCGGGCGCCATCGGACTGCTCTCCTCGGTGATCGACAACGTGCCGCTGGTGGCCGCCTGCATGGGTATGTACCCCGTGGCCGACGCGGCGACCGTGGCCGCGGGAGCCGATGCGGCGTACCGCATGGCGTTCGTGGCCGACGGACTGTTCTGGCGGCTGCTCTCGTTCTGCGCCGGCACGGGCGGCAGCCTGCTCATCATCGGCTCGGCGGCGGGCGTGGTGGTCATGGGCATCGAGCGGATCACGTTCGCCTGGTACCTGCGCCGCATGGCGTGGCTGGCGCTCGCGGGCTATGTCGCGGGCATGGCGCTGATCTGGATCGAACGCCTCGCGGGGTTCTGACACGCGCTTTCCGTGCGGCGAACGGCGTCCGGGTACGGATTTTGCAACAGGAGGAGATGAAATAAAAAAACAACGGAATTATGTATTTTTTGTGGTATCTTCTGATCGGTCTGGTCGCCGGATGGCTGGCCAGCCTCGTAGTCAAGGGCAACGGTTCGGGTTTGGTGATGAATCTGGTGCTCGGTGTGATCGGCGGTCTGCTGGGCGGCTGGATTCTTTCGTGGTTCGGCGTGCTCGCCGTGGGCACCTTCGGCAGCCTCGTGGCCGCGCTCGTAGGTGCGGTGGTGCTGTTGTGGATCGCCGCCGCCATCAACAAAAGAAAACACAACACTCAGAATGTGAATCATGAATAACGAAAAAATCAAAGGGTGGGCGAACTCCGCAGCGGAGAACACCCGCAGTACGGTAGACAAGGTGTCGGACAAGGTGGACCATGCCGCAGACCGCATGGCGGAAAAGGGCCGCGAGGCCGCGAACCGCGTGAAGGAGGGCATTCACAAGGCCACGCACCGCGTGGAGGAGGGCGCCGAGAAGGCGACCGACCGCATGAAGGAGAAGCTGGGCCGCTAATCGGCGCGCCCGACGATCCGAACGCCGGAGCCGGACCTCGCAAAGGGTCCGGCTCCGGCGTATTGCAGTCCCGGGAGAGGCGTCCGGCGACTTCCCCGCTTTCACTCCTCGCAGCACTCGAGTTGCGTCCGGGCCGGAAAGCCATCCGCTGCCCGGGGAGTCCGTCGCGTAAACCCGCTCCGGGCGCTGCCCGGGAAGCAGGGCGCCCGCATCCGGTGCGGAGCGCCTCAGAGCAGCCCGGCCTCGTAGTAGATCACGATCTGTTCGATCAGGCGGTCTTCGCCCTCCTTGTCGTACTCCGACTTGAGGTTCTGGCCGAAGACGCGCGATATGCTCTGCCAGAACCCCGCCACGAAGCCGCCGCGGAACTCCTTCAGGATTTCGTAGGCCGTGTACTCCGTCTCGCGGTCGATGAGCTTGAGCAGCACGCGCCCCTGCGTGCGGGTCATCTTTTTCAGTACGGGGGTGTATTCCGCCTTTATCTCGTCGTAGACTCCCTTGATGTAGGCTTTCTGGGCCTTTTTCGTCGGCAGGCGGCACAGTTCCGCCTCCATGTCGGCCATTTTCTCGCGCGCCAGCTGCGCCACGGGGTAGACCTTCTTCACGGCATCGACCAGCTTGCGGTAGCGGCGCAGGTCGATCGGGCGGCTGAAGACGTAGACGGGCAGCACGTAGAACGTGGGAACCGAGTCGCCCCGCTCCTCGACCCACTCGCGGTGCCAGAAGCCCGGACCGCCTCCCTGGGCCGCGGCGCCCGAGGGGGCGAGCAGCGCCAGCAGTGCGACGAAAAGAGCGAGTCTGCGTTTCATGACCGTAAAAAATATTACCTTTGTGCAAATATACCAATTATATCTTACAACGTATGACACGATCGGATATTATCCTCGAAAAGGGCCTTTCGGCCCAGTGCACCGCCGTGGCGGACGAAACCAACTCGGCCGCGCGCATGGGCTCGGGCGACCTGCCGGTATTCGCCACGCCCTCGATGGTGGCGCTCATGGAGCATGCGGCCATGACGGCCGTAGCGGCCGCACTGCCCGAGGGAGCCACGACCGTAGGGTCGGAGATTGCGACCACGCACATCAAGCCGTCGGGCGCGGGGGCCCGCATCACCGCCACGGCCGTGCTGACGGCGGTCGAGGGGCGCAAACTCACCTTCAACGTCGGTGCGCGCGACGAGGAGGGGATGATCGGCGAAGGGGTGCACGTGCGCTTCGTGGTCGATCGCGAGAAGTTCATGGCCAAGGTCGCGCCGCGCGGCTGAGTGCCCGGATGTCCGGGGCGGCGTGCACCCGTCCGCTCTGTCCGCTCCGTCCGTCCGCGAACGGCGGCGGCGCGTCCGGCCCGCAAGTCCGCAGGCACCGCGCTGCGGCCGCCAGCCTGTCCGCACAACGGAAAACCCCGGCCGCAAAGCCGGGGTTCGTCGTCGGGTGAGGCAGGGGAGCTACTCCTTGTCGTGGCCCTCCGTGTGTCCCGCCTTGCTGCTGTTGGCCTTGCTGCCGGCGATCGACTGAAGCACGAGGTACTCTTTCGAACCGTAGTCGAGGAAGTTCTGGAGTTCGGTGCGGAAGAGGTCGTGGTGCTTCTCCTCTTCGACCAGGATGTCCTGGAACATCTTGTGCGACACGGCGTCGTTGTGCTCCGAGCAGATGCGCGAGGCGCGGTTGTAGAATTCGATCGTGCTGGCTTCGAGCTCCATCGCGAGGCGCAGGGCCTCCTGCGGATCGTGGATCTGGCGCGTGGCGAACGAGGCGTCCATGCGCACGTCGCCTTCGAGGTACATGATCCGTTCGGAGAACTCCTCGATGTGGCGCATCTCGGCGATGGAGATCTGACGCATCGTGCGCGACAGATATTCGTAGCCCGCGTCTTCGAAACGCACGTGGAAATACATGTACTGCAACGAGGTGGCGATCTCCTTGCCGATGGCATCGTTCAGCAGGTCGATGCTCGTCTGAAATTTGTTCTGCGGTTTGTTGTTCTCTTCCATGGAAAGAATGGTTTTGCCCGAACGATGCAAAACCCGTTCCACGACGATTCCGCTGCGCCGGCGCAACCTCCTCCGCGCGTTCGGAAAAGAGCGGCCCGCGGCGTTCGACGGATGCGCCGGAGCGCCGGGGGCCGCCCGTGGGGCTGCGCAGGTTCCGTTTGCGGGCGCCGCGGACCGGAGGAGCTTCGTGGTCACTCCGCCGCCCCACGCCACTCCACCGAGGCGCGCACCGCTTCGTGCCCTTCGCAGGCGATGGCGAAGAGCCACAGGGCGTCGTCGCGGCGCTCCCATCCCACGTCGAGCAGGTCGCCGTGGCGGCATTCGCGGAGGAAGTGGATGTCGCACCGCACGGGCCGCTGTGCCGAGGCCGTTTCCACGGGCATGCAGTCGAACATGAGGTCGATGTAGCGCATGGTGTTCATGTGGCGGTTGAAGTCGATGTCGCTGTACGCTACGCGGTGCGCGAGGTGCTCTGCGGGTTCCACCGAGCGGATCTTGCGCGGCTTCTCGGCGGGCGACGGCTCGGCGACCAGGGCGTCGTCGTGCGCGCGCCCTACGCCCGACAGGTCGAGCGCCGTGCGGGTGTCGAGGTCGATCATCGCCCACTGCGACACGGCGCGGCCGAACGTGCGGCCCTCGGCGTCTTCGAGGACGAAGTTGCGCGTGGAGAGCACCCGGCCGTAGTCGCTGATCCAGGTGACGATGCGGTAGTCGTCGTACTGTGCGGGGCGCCGGTCGAGTTCGAGCGCCAGGCGCGAAAGGACCCACGAGCAGTTGTGTTTCGTGAGCGCATCGACGCCGAATCCCTTGCCGTGCGCATCGACGCCCGCGGCGTTGAGCACCGCGGCACCCAGCGCTGAAATCGTGGCGTGCATCGTGAAATCGACCGCTTCGGGCTCCACCCGATAGCGGTAAACGCTTTTTTCTGCCATATTTTTCCGAATCTTGCAGTACAAAGATAGGGTATTTTCGCTATATTTGTTGTCGATCCTGTTCTCCAAAAATTCGTGCGATGAAAAACAACCTCGACTTTGCCCTTACGGTGCGTGAAATGTGCGTCGCGGGGCTGAAAAACCTGCCTGTGGTCATTGCGGCGGTCGTGCTGTGGGCACTGACCGTCTGGATTCCCTACCTCAATGTCGGCACCACGATCGGCCTGGCCATGCTCCCGCTGTCGATGACCGACGGGAAAAAGGTCAATCCGCTCTCGATTTTCGATTCCCGCTGGCGCCGATGCATGGGCGAATACCTGCTGCTGGGCGTATTGCTTTTGTGCGGTGTCCTTGCGGCCATGTTCTTCCTGTTCGTGCCCGGCATCGTGGTGGCGCTGTCGTGGTCGCTCGCGGGGTTCTATCTCTGCGACCGGGGCAAGAACCCCATGCAGGCGCTGCATGCCAGCGGCGAAGCCACCTACGGCAGCAAGTGGATGATCTTTCTGGTCACGCTGCTGTTGCAGTTCGTGTATTTTCTGTTCTATACTGTGGCGGTTCAATGCTGGCTCCGCACGGAGTCCGTGGCGCTGGTCATCGTGCTGGGTGTGCTGCTGCTGGCCGTTTTCGCGTCGTTTCAATATGCCGCATCGGCTTCGGTGTGGCGCCAGTTGCGCGACAACGCGGAGTAGACGTTCGCGTAAGGCCGCGGTGCGCGCGAGAGCGCGGGGCGTCGTCCGCCGCGCATGCGAAAGCCCGTTCATCGAACACGATGAACGGGCTTTCTGTTCGGTGCCGGGTCTCCAGGCGTTCGGGTCTCCAGGCGTTCGGGTCTCCGGATTCCGGGTCTTTGAGTCTCCGGGGCGGTTACTCGGCGGCGGTGCGCTGCGTCATCGCTTCGCGCAGCGCCCGGGCGAACTGGTCGGGACACGAGGTGCCCTTGCCGCGGCAGTCGATGCCCTCTAGGCGGCGGATCGCCTCCTCGGCCTCCATGCCCTCGACCAGTGCGGCGACGCCCTGCGTATTGCCGTGGCAGCCGCCCGTGAAGCGCAGGTCGCGGACGACGGTGCCGTCGAGCGTGAATTCGATGAGGCGCGAACAGGTTCCCTGCGGGATGTAGGTGTGTTTCGTTTCCATGTGCGTATTCGTTTTGGGTATGCGGCCGCAAAGATAGCGAAAAACGGTGCCGTTGGGGTGTGCGGCGGGGAATTTCCGCGCCGGGCGTGCGTTTTCGGCGGTGTGCGGCCCGATGCCGTCGAAAAAGCCGCATTCCCGGCGTGGGAATGCGGCTTGCGTGTCCGTCCGTGCGGGGCGGATTATTTCTGCTGCTGCGGCAGCTCCGAGGGATCGGCCACCACCATGTTCTTGTCGATGCGCAGCGTGACGTTGCTGTCCACCTCGATCAGCAGCGAATTCTCGTGCACCTCCTTTACGGTGCCGTAGATGCCGCCGGCCGTGATGACTTTCGAGCCTTTCTTGAGGCCGTCGCGGAATGCCTGCATCTGTTTGCGGCGTTTGGCTTCCGGGCGCCACATGAAGAGCCACAGTACGAGGACCATGAGGCCGATCATGATGAGCATGCTGTACTGCTGCATGAAGCCGGGCTGGGGTTCGGTCGGAACCTGAAGGAATTGAATCATAAGAGTGTTCTTTTTTAATGTTTGCTTTCGTTTAACGTACAAAGATAGGAATAAGTATGGCGCAAAAGCAAATTTATTTGCGATTTTGCCTGCTCGGAGCATCCGGGGCGCGGTCGAAGCGCGATCCGTTCGCGCGCGAAAGCCGTCTCGCCGCGACCGGGAAGCCAAAGTGCGGCCGCCGATCCGGGATGCCGTGCCTTATGCAAGAGTCATTCCACTTCGGCCTCGACATAGAGCCGGAACGCACGTTCCGCACCGGCGAAATGCAGCTCCACCGTTTTGAACTGCCATCCGTACAGACCGCCCGATTCGAACGTCAGCCGTGCGCCGCGTTCCTCGCCGGGGAGCAGCGGACGGTTGTCGAACTGCAACTCCGTGCAGCCGCACGAACGCTCCGTGCCCGTGAGTACCAGGGGTTTGTCGCTGTCGTTGCGGAGCCGGAACGAGCTCGCGGCCATCTCGCCCGCGCGAAGCCGCCCGAGGCGGAGGGTATCCGCACCGCCGCAGCGCAGCACGGAGTCCGTGAGTGCGAAGCAGGGACCGGCGACGGGGAGTGCGGGGGCCGAATGGCGGCACGCGGTCGCACACAGGAGAACCGCCGAGGCCGCTGCGAGGACGGTGCGGCGCGGCGGAAGGCGGCGGTTACGCATTCTTGGTGTCGAGCAGTCCGCGGCCGCTCTTCGCGATGCGTCCTTCGGCCGTGAGCGATTCGACCATCTTGTCGAGCACGCCGTTGATGAAGACGCTGCTGCCGGGGGTGGAGTAGTATTTCGAGATGTCGATGAACTCGTCGAGCGTCACCTTCACGGGGATGTCCGGGAACGATACGAGCTCGGTCATGGCCGTGGTGAGGATCAGGTTGTCCATGAACACGATGCGTTCCACGTCCCAGTTGCTCGTGAAGCGGTCCACGTATTCGAGGTTCGCGGCGTAGTTCACCAGCGAGCGCTCGAAGAGCGTCTTCGCGAATGCGAGGTCGTCGTCGTTCTTGAACTGCGGCATGACTTTCAGCTCCGTGTGCGAGGGGCGCAGGTTCGACAACGTGCGCAGGATCATCGCCAGCACGAATCCCAGGTCGTCGTTCCAGAGGATCGACAGCTCTTCGAGCGCCGTGTCGAGCGCCTCGTTGTCCTGGAGGAAGCGGAAGAAATTCTCGACGAACAGCCGGTCGTCGGTGAACGACCGTTCGCTGCGGGTCATGTATTCCTTGTAGAAATCGCTTTCGATCAGCTGGTTGTAGAGCGTGCGGATCAGGTCGGGCTGCTGCGACCATCCCAGCTTGCGGGCTGCGAGGCGGTCGTTCACCGAGTCGCTGTTGGCAAGCACGCGCAGGACCGCATTGTCCACGAATTTGGTGTTCGGGTTGAGGTCCTCGTAGGTCGGCAGCTTCTTCTGGCGGTTCAGCTCGATGCGGCTCTCGGCGTAGCGGACGATTTCGGCGGGCAGCGCCAGCATCTGGAAATAGAGGTCGTATGCCTTGTCTATGGATGCCAGCAAGTTTTTCTCGGACGTCATCATGTTGTCCGACTCCGACTTTATGTGCGCGTAGAGCGCTTTCACCACCTTGATCCGAAGTAATCTTCTGCTCAGCATAATTTTTAGAACGTTTTGTGCGATTCGAAGCGCAAAGATATACAACAATTCACAATTTTCCGCCCTTTCGTGCGAATTTATTCCGCAGTCCGGCCGCTGCCGGCCGCCTCCTGTCCTGCCGGTTTCCGGCCCTGTCGCGTCGTTCCGCACTCCCTGTTCCGTGCCGGCGCCGTCATCCGGGTTCCGCGCGCTTCGTCGCCGGGGGCCTTTTGCGGGGGAACGCTTCCGGTCGGCAGGGAGCATCCCTTCGTCCGGCTCTGCTGCGCGGGACGAATTGTTTCGGGGGCGGTCTTGCGCGACATGTGCGCATGCGCCGCGCGGTCACTGCCGCCGGTCGCGGTGTACGATGCGGCATGGTCGGAGGTGCACGTGGCTTTTTCATGATGAAACAATATACCCCGAACGGTGTTCGCATGTCGTACGATGCTGTTCGGGGAGTACTTGGGTGACGCCGGAATTCTTGCTGTATTTGTCATAAAGATAGGAAATAAATTCCGGAACCGAAAAAATCCCGGTCCGGGATGCTGTGCTGCGGTCCGGACCGGGATGTGAAAGCGTATTTCGGAAATCGGTTATTCGAGTGACGCTTTTTTCGGTATGACTTATTCTTGCGGTTCCAAACCGGCGAAATATTCGGGATGCTGGTTTCGCGTCCAGGTGACGCGCAGCGCCTTGTGGGTCCGGCGAGGGCGTACTACCTCCTCTCCGGTCTCACGGTCCGGGTAAACATATTTCCCGCTAAAGTAATAATCGAAACCGTATAAATAAGCAATATATTCTTTTATGGGCGCGTCGAAGACGATCCGTTCTTCGGATACCTCCACGGCGTGCATGTCCAAGCCGAAGATTATATTTTCCTGGGTTAGATTCGGGGCCCCGAACGTGTCGATAGTCACTGTGCGTGCTTTGTCGTCGATAATTATCGGAGCTGGCAACCTCTGTTGGAATTGGTAGTGTTGTCTCCAGACGAGGTTGTCGTCGAATTTTATCTGGGCTTTTTTGTAACATTCGAAAGAGTTATCGGACGGTGAACCGACATGGATTACATCTATGAACGGCTTAGTATACTCTCCTCCGACCAAATGGAGTTCATCGTAATGATAGGATTGAACGTCTCCGGACACCTCTGTTTTTCCGTTTTCTTCGTATACGAACTGATATTTGATGTCCCAATAGGAGTTGTAGATCACCTCGCTCAGCAGCGGCTGTGCGGGACCGTCGTCGTTTTTGTCGCAGGAGAGGGCGCATGCTGCGAGCATGGCGAGGCAGATTGCCTGCATTGTGTTTTTGAATTTCATAATATTAAAGAGTATAATAAATCATTTCTTCCGTGCGATAGACTTCCGACACGAGCGTATTGCTGTTCGTGAATTCGTACCAGCCGTCCAGGTATCCTTTGTATCCGAATCGGCAATGAACCAACCGTGTCTCTTTCTGAATGGTTATTTGCTGGCCGTTTGACCAGCCGGGCAATAGGTCGATTTTCACATCGTATCCGTCGATTACCCAGGCATGTCCACCAGAAATTTCTTCTCCTTTGTAATAATGTCCATTATCCGTTTTTGCCTGGCCGTCAATATATACTAAATTATCGGCATCGAGCATTTTCTTAATATCTTGGAAATTCGCAGCCTTTTCAACGACATTTTTATAGCCGGGGATTTTATTTAAAAATCCTATGGCGAATGAGGTGTCAGTTTTTGAAACTGTACTATAATATTGCATATGCACCGATTTTCCAATGTGATACAGAAATTTGGACAACTCCATTTGACATTCGATTGCAGGAGTGGGATTTTCTAATGTACGGGTCAGGAATTGCCAGATCGGGTAATAAGGTTGGGGGAGAAGCGGTGTCGTGTTTGCATTGAATGAATTAATCCCTACATCGTGCTTATGTTTATTGTAGATCATGACTTGTGCCAGCGCCAGTGCGACGCAGCCGACAGGGTAATTGTTTCCGGTCTGTTGATAATAGTACTGATTGAACGGTGACCACTGATCCCACTCCGTTTTCAATTTGTAAAGGTTGATTTCGATCGGCGTCCACCGTGTGCTGCGGAGCGCCGCCGCTTCGGATACTTCGTCCGCTTCGGGTGCGCGCTCGATGGCTTGCAGCAGTTGCAGCGCGACTTTGCCGTTCACGTAGGTCGCCAGGTCGATATCGGCCTCGGCTTCGGCCTTGTCGATGGACTGCTTGGCTGCGGCGAGTGTCGCCGCGTCCATCGAGCCTTTCTCCACGCGTGCCACCACACCGCCCTGGCGGCTGTCGGCACCCACGACGGCGTAACCGCCTTCCGCGAAATTCACGATGTAGGCCAGCGGGGTGTCGTCTGACGTGCGGTTGCGCGTTGCCGTGCCCAAGGCGCTGCGGTGCAGCGTCTCGACACAGGCGATCGTGCGCTCCTCGGCTCGGGTGGCGATGTGCGATTCGTCGAATTCGCGGAGTTTCTCCATGGCCTCCTCTTCCGTCACGAACCACTGGGCGTCGTCCATTGCCGTTGGCATCATGCTATTTGCGGCGTCATCGCGGCTACATGCGGCACAGAGACCGGCGAGGCACAGTGCGAGAAGCAACGCTTTTTTCTTTTTTGTGAGTGTTTGTAAAATTGTCATAATATAAAGTTTATAAAAGTGCTTTTTTGTGTATGTGTGGGCGTCATAGAATTTTTTTTATTCAAAGATAGGGGTTTTGTTTCAAAATATCGAATTTTTCCGATGAGAATTCGTATGAATATTTTAAAATATTCCGTTCGGTTGCGCAAATGTTCCGAAAAGTCACGGGGCGAATGGGATGAGCGGCGGCAGCGAGGGGGCTATTGCACGAAGATGCCCGAGTAGGCGATGCCGAGCGACAGCGAGGGGGCTTTGTCGCGGGGGGCGCGGAGCAGCCCGTGGGCGTACTGGGCTTTGATGACGATGTTTCGGACGGGTTTGTAGTCGCATCCGGCGACGAAGCGCCGGCGGCTGCAATGCAGGTCGCGAACGACGTCGGCCGCCGTGTCGTACATCGAGTCGTAGTACTCGTAGCGGACGAAGAGGTGGAACTTCTCGCCCCGGGCGTGGAGCCGCGGCGCGAGCGAAAAGAGGTCGTAGCCCACCTCGATGCCCGCAGCGATGGCGTCGGAGCCCACCGCGCCGAGCGGAGCCGTGTCCGCGCCGGTCCCGGCGTCGCGGCTCGCGTTGTAGGCCGAGATGCGGCCCGAGTCGGTCAGGTGTCCGTAGTCGAAATGGCTGCGGACGACGAAGTTGCGGTCGTCGTAGCGGAGGTCGAGCGCTCCGATCAGCACCGTGCCGCGCACGTTGCCGTACTGCGGGCTTTTCCTGTCTCCGAGCGACGTGCTGAAGCTGTTGCCCGCATAGCCGCTCAGGCCGATGCGCAGGCCCCGCACCGAGCTGTTGTCGATGCGGAATGCGCCGGCCAGCGCGGCGCCGGGTTTCGCGAGTCGGGGCGAGTGCGCGCCGCCGGAAATCCAGCCGCCGCTGCCGAAACGGTCGGAGTCGAGGCCCGGGAGCAGCATCGCCTCGTACTCCCAGGCGCCCGCACGCCCCTGCACGGCGATGCCCGTTTCGTGCCACGTGGAGGGCAGCAGGGTGTTCTCGCCCTCGGGGCGGTAGACGGTGAAGAAGTCGGTCGGCGCGTGGTATTTGTTCGTGGAGCCCACGGGCACGACGAGCTCTCCGATGCTCAGGGCGCACGCTGAGCCGAAGCTTTTTCGGATCCACAGTTGTTCGAGCACCAGCGTGCCGTCGCTCTCTTTTCCGCCGTCTCTCTCTTTTCCGCCGTGGACGAAGACCGCCTCGGAGCCGAACGACCAGCCGCGGCCGAAGTCGCAGCCGAGCGTGAGCGAAGAGTGGGGTATGTCGAACCGGTTGCGGCCGCCGGAGCGGTGTGCGGTGTCGTTCGGCGGCGCGGGGACGCGGAATTCGTGCGAGAAGGCCGCTTCGCCTGCGCCCCCGACCGTGAGGCGCAGGGTGCGTTTTGCGGCCGGGGCCTGCCCGGCGGACGTGTGTGCGTCGTGCGGCGTCGTGCGGGGTGTCGTGTGCTGTGTCGCTGCGGGGTGCTTCGCTGCGGTGCGTAGCGTGCGGCGGGGTGCGGCGGGCAGGGCCTGGGCGAGGAGCAGCAGGGCGATGGCGAGGAGTGTTTTCGGATGCATGGGAGGTGCTGCGTTTGCGGTGACGGGCTTCGGAGCGCCGCGGCCTCCCGTGGACTCGGCCGTGCGGGGGCTGCGCCCTTTTCTGAAGCGGGCCGTGCGTGCGCAGGTACACATTCGGTGCCGAAACACTATCTTTGCAGCCGAAAAACCGCAAGTTATGAATCCGAAAGCCAAAGGTTACCTGCTCGGGGCCGTAGCCGCCGCCTCCTACGGCATGAACCCCCTCTTCGCGCTGCCCCTCTACGAGGCGGGCATGGATACCGATTCCGTGCTCTTCTTCCGCTATCTGTTCGCCATTCCGCTGCTCGGAATCATGCTCCGGGCGCGCGGCCGCAGTTTCCGCGTCGGGCGGCGCGGCGCGCTCACGCTCCTCGCCCTCGGGTGGCTTGTGGCGCTGTCGTCGCTCACGCTCTTTCTGAGCTACCGCCACATGGACGCGGGCATCGCTTCGACCCTGCTGTTCGTCTACCCGATCCTCGTGGCGCTCATCATGGCCCTCGTCTACCGCGAGCGGGTGCCGCTGCGCACGGTGCTCTGCATCGTGCTGGCCACGGGCGGCATCGGTCTGCTCTGCCGGAGCGGCGACGGCGCGCTGCTGAGCGTGAAAGGCATGCTGCTGGTTTTCGCCTCGTCGCTCTCCTATGCGCTCTACATCGTGGGTGTGAACCGCCCCGCGCTCAAGGACACGCCCACGCTCGCCATCACTTTCTACGTGCTACTGTTCGGGCTGGCGCTCTTCGTGTTCCGCACGGGCTGCTGCACGCAGCTGGTCCTGCCCGACCGCTGGTATCTGTGGGGGTGTCTGCTGGCGCTCGCCGTCTTCCCCACGGCCGTGTCGTTCCTCTGCACGACGGGAGCCATCCAGTACATCGGTTCCACGCCGACCGCCATCCTGGGGGCGCTGGAGCCGGTGACGGCCGTATTCTTCGGAATCACGGTCTTCGGCGAGACCCTGAGCGCCCGCGAGGTCGCGGGACTCGTGACGGTCATTCTGGCCGTGACGTTCGTGATCGCCGGCGACAGCGTTACGGCACCGCTCGTGCGTTTCCGCAAGCTCTTTCCCCGGCTGCCGCTGCGTCGCGCGGGCCGCAGGGCCTGATGCCGGCCGAGCCCGAGAGCGGTGCCGACGGCCGTTCGTTCGGGACTGCGGGGCGGTGCCCGCTCCGCGGCGTTTCCGGTTTCCGGTTTCCGGTTTCCGGGGGCGTTGCGGGCGCTCCGACTTGCGGGGCGGGGGCATGCGGCCGGGACATTGCCGGACGGGGAGGGCGGCGGCTTTGTTGCGGTGCGTGTGTTCCGGTTTTGCGTGGCGGGGGCATGCGGCCGGGACATTGCC